>ERZ824480.143-NODE-143-length-116415-cov-13.075309_pt1 | contig 116415 bp, 107 predicted proteins | sample MGYA00519861_ERZ824480 | MGnify/ENA primary metagenome ERZ824480 (study PRJEB31778, sample SAMEA3449152) | human gut metagenome | biome: human gut; feature: human-associated habitat; material: faeces | place: United Kingdom | collected 2010/2012 ... | reverse complement strand
GTTGTCCTGCTCAGACTGATTCCCCTTCTTCTTAAAAATATAACCATCATCCGATATCCGGGACGTCTGTCATATTCATAGTAAATACTTAATATTTGTTTTCTTTTCTTTGTCTGCCAGATAACCTGCCTTTCTGTTCTTTTTGTAATTATAGTAGGAATTCGGATAAATATGGAATCGGTCAAGAAGCCATCTTACTCCGAATTCATTGTGGTATTGGTCAATAAATTGGTATTGCTCTAATCGATTTCCTTTGCGAAGAATGCGGCTGCTTTTTTAGGAAACGAGCTTCTTTTTCTGCTTCTTCCAATTTTTTGCGGAGTCTGCGGTTTTCTTCATAAATATCTTTTGTGTCTTTTGTTTCTGGATTTTTTTCGCATTCTTCTTCAAACTGTCTGATCCAGCTCCGGACAGTTCCTTCTCCTAAGCCATACTCTTTATTGACGCTTGCGATGGTTCGTCCTTCTTCTAATACCAGCCGGACCATCTTTTTTTGAATTCAGGCTCATAACGTTTGTTCGTGTTTGCCATTTTAATCACCTTCACTTTCATTTTGATTATATCATTTATTCCAGTGTTGGTGTTACAACTTTATTATACCATCTCACACTCTATAAATTCATAGCTTCAATATGCCTTTGTTAATCCAGAAAAATGCGTCTCCACAATTCTATCCATTTGACTGGCAATCTCTGCAAACGGTAAATTCAAATCAAGCGTCTTTACACTTATCTGACTACCATGCATCTGGTACACATTATCTGGCTGAATTTCTTCTTCTGTCTTCGCATAAAGAAGCATACCCGAAACTGTATTCTCCTCTTTTTCAAATTGATAGCTTCGATTTTTTACATAGGTAAAAATCTGATACAAGTTATTCGAATGAATAGTATGTTTATCAAACTGGACCTGCGTAGTGTGGCTGTAGTATTTTGCATCAATGATTAGTACCGTATTTCCACGTTGCAGGTGAATATCACTTTGCATAACCGGAAGCATGGTCCCAACGCCATCATCCAGCGACCACGGTATTTGCGATGCACTGACTGACAATGCAGGATAATGTCTGGTATAGTATTCCAGAATAAATTTTTCATACAACCTGCACATGCGCTGCTCATCTACAAAGGACGCCAATCTATAGTCTCCTGCATCTGTCGTGATAAGCATTCCTTCGATAATCAACTGACAGATACTAACCAGCATTCTATAAGTTTGACTGTTACGTTGAAAACGAATGGATGACCATTTTATACCTGTCGGTTCAATAATATCCACATTGGAGAAGTACAGCATTTTTTTCTTCAAGTCATCCTTGTATTTTGCCTGCACTTTTCCATTCCTCAAAAGGAGCATCACTGTCGTTTTCAGGATTTGATTTAATGTGTTGTTTTCTGACAGCTCATCAAAATCACAGGTAAGCACTCTTTCATGTGCTAGCTTGTTTTTTATTGTCCCCGGCATGTTTATTTTACCACGCATAACAGGCAACTCTTCCTGACGACTTATGTATTCTCTGTAGAGTCCCTGCTTCAGCTGCAACCCTATGCCTTTTGCTAGGATTGCAGCCAGCAGATTATACATCTCATCAAAAGACTCCACTGCAACATCATCGTATGTCTCTTGATTCAACGTCTGAAAGGCGTAAGAGAGCATGTGATAAATATTATTGATTAGAATGCTTTTATCCTTTGTCATTGAAATACACCGTGCAAAATATTCTCCCAACGCTGCAGTTTATCGGTATCATCAAACCAATACTCTGCTAACATTGGCAACACATCAAAATCTACTACATCTTGCATCCACTCATCAGTACATTCATCTGTGTTGCAAAAATAACTATGACCAATACAGAATCCTTTGCCTAGAGATTTGTCGTTTGCAATTTCTCTGTTCAATTCCTTAATGCGGTCAATCAGAGTATTGAATGTGTCGTTTGCGAATCCTTCCTGATACTTAATAAAGCCTTCCGAATCAAATCCTGGTTCCATATCAAAGAAGCTAAAGCGACGACGAAGCGCATAATCAATCATCGCTAAACTTCTATCAGCAGTGTTCATCATACCAATGATGTGCAGACGCTTTGGAACTGAGAAACTGAGACCGTTATAGGCTAGTGTGGCTTTTGTCTCTCTATAGTCAGCCTCAATCAACATCAGTAACTCACCGAAGATTTTACTCATATTTCCTCGGTTAATCTCATCAATGATAAAGAAGTAATCTTTATCTGGATGGTTAGCTGCTTTCTGACAAAATCTATAGAAAATACCATATTTCAGCTCGAATCCATCCTCAACCGGCTTATAACCCATCATGAAATCTTCATAGGAATAGTTCTGATGGAACTGCACAAACTCGATACGGTCATCATCTTTTTCACCCATAATAGAATAAGCCAAGCGTTTAGCTGCATAAGTTTTTCCAACTCCAGGAGCCCCCTGCAGGATAATATTTTTCTTCTTTGTGAGAACGGCTACGAGACGGTCATATTTTGCCTCTGTCATGTATACCTGTTCCAAGAATTTTTCTTTCGAATACTCATCTTTAGTCTTCTCAGCTGTAGGAGCTGGGTTTTCTTCGCGAATCAAGTCAATGATAAATTCGTATTCACCTTTTGTTAATTTGAACAAGCTACCTTGAGTAATGCTGAAATACTCCATCTTTTCCAGTTCAGGGCAAGATTTTAATGTTGCAAAATCGATTGGTGATGAAAGGCCTTCTAACTTTTCAAAATATATTCTCTGTCCATCCTGCTCTGCACTTACACGAAATACCGCTACAATCTGCTTCACTGGAGTAGACTCATATCCAATAACCATATCTCCGGCTTTTGCATTGACGAAATTCTGGAAGATTCTACGTTTATTTCCATTGTCATTAAACAAGGTATAATCCTGAACTTCTCCAACGGGCATGCTGGACATGCTCCACATTTTCGGATTTGCATTTAGGAACCAATATTGCTGCCCGTCTTCTCCTTCAGAAAGCTGTGCATACAGTGGAACACTCGTTAAATCAACCTGTTCCAGCGCTTCTAACAACTCATTACGAAGTTTCCACACATAACCCCCTTCCTCATCCTTGTTAGCGTTTTTTCCAACATAAAGAACTGGCCAAAAACGAGCATTTTCTTCATCTCTCGCCATAACAGGGCATCCTGTTTTCGTAACGACTCTTCTTGCAAGTGAAACAGAACCACTATTGTAGAAATTCTTCGTCTCACCATATTTTACAGCAAGTTGAGTGCATGTTGCCTTGCCTCCGTAGTCTTTTATCCTTTTCATGATTTCCAGACTACTCTCATTGAACACTTCCGAATCGCCCAGAAGACCAACCCAATCTTCAACAGTTAATGCCGGAGTATAATCTGTCGGCCACCACTCATCAGCTTTAGGACCTTCGGCCTCCTTATTCCAATAGCGAGAAATAAAGAATCCTACATCTATCGTAAGCGTGCGTAACTCAGGGTCAGCATAGCAAGTAGATGTAATCTGAGAATTAAGCAAATTTCTAAGCTCATCGTCCTGTTGCAGTTCAGCACATATCTCATCATAGAATGCCACGAAGTTCCTGATGTTATCAGCATAGGCTCCCTTCTTAAAACGATAATCGCTTTCAAGTTCTGATGAGACAGCTTTCACTTCGCTTAATTTATAGATGTAATACTTATCCGGATAGCGCAACCACAAATATGTCATTATCGCATTTTCATACTGATAATGCTGTGCTGCTCCATTTCCGTAGCGTTCTAATAATGTATTGGATTTGTTTTTAAAGTTAGCAATTCTTTCGTATAAATCCTTACTCTCGTCATATAGTTCAATATACATCGAGCGTACTTCTTCCGGAGCAATCTCCGCAAACTTAGTAATCATTCTTGCTGGGAAATTATTAACAGACGCAAGTAAATTAGCAGTCTTCGCAAGTGCCTTTGTAAGCATCTGCGCAAAGTCATCTGAATTAACATCCCAATTCAACTGAAAGCATTGTACCGCTTCCCATTTGTATTTTTCATTAGGCCACTGCTGCTGCACAAAACGCTTTTTGTACTCTACCAGTACCTCTTTTAGTCGAAATTTGTCAAACACTGTTTTTCACCGCCTTTACAATGATTCTCTGAGACTCTTATAAATCTCTCCAGAAAAAATACCCAGCACCTGACGCTTGATTTCATCATTCGACAATAGCATCGAGAAGAAGTCTTGATTCTGCGATAATCCCTCGATGAGTGCATCGTCGATATCATCAAAATAAGAGAACTCAAAGTCTTGCTGTGTATTATTTTTAGCACTGGTCTTGAGTTTGTCTGATTTCATCAGGATATCTTTAATCTGCAGCATAGCCTTTACAACAACATCATTATCATAGTTCTTGCCGGTTCTGCTGTTTATCTCATCAATAATTTCAGACAGTCTCTTTTCCTTATCCTCGGTGAGGCCAAAATGCTCCGCTGTTGGCAGTTTCATTACCGGCTTTGCAACGAGGTCAGAAGAAACATGTTCTTCACCTTTTTTCTGAACAAACTGAGATGCCTTTATTTTGCCATCCAGATTGAATCCGCCACCCGGATGCTTGATATTGATATAAGCTAACAGGTAAGAGATAAAGTTATACTTCTTATGCAATTCAGTATCTTCGAAGCTGGAAACCTGAAGAAGGAACTCATAGTAGCGAACAAATCCACGCATATCCGCAACAGCCTGACGCTGCGTTTCATATTCATAATGTTCCAGTAACTTCTTGCTTTTTTGAAGGAAGAATGTCAATCTCTGCTTCTGCTTTCCAGTCACTTTCTGTGAATAGAGAATATCGTTTGCAGCTTCAATATCCGCTGGGTCAAACAAAGCATAGGCATCGATAATGGCTTCCAAATCATATATAGCATTTGGTGTTACTGAATTTGCCAGCAATGTAGTTGTGTAGTATGGAGCAAACGCTGCTTTGATATCTTCATATGTATTTACGAAGTCAAGCACAAAGGTCTTCTTATCATACGGAGCACAGATACGATTCAATCTGGAAAGAGTCTGAACAGCATTTACACCCTTCAGCTTTTTCAGCACGTACATTGCACAAAGCTTTGGCTGGTCAAAACCTGTCTGATATTTGTTTGCTACCAAAAGAACCTGATAGTTATCTGTATCAAATTCCTTTGTAAGTCTATCCTCTGGGAAACCATTGATGAATGCTTCCGTATACTCTTTGTCATCATCTGGAAATTTAACCTTTCCGGAAAACGCAACGAGTGCATGGATTCCATCGTAGCCTTTCCTGGTGATGTACTCCTCAAATGCCTGACGATATTTTACAGCACCTTGTCTGGAGGCTGTGATAACCATCGCCTTAGCCTGTCCGCCAAGTTCCTGCATTACCGTTGTACGGAAATGCTCAACGATCACCTCAACACGCTGTGCGATATTGGTTTCGTGCAGTTCTATGAAACGAGCAATCTGTCTTTTAGCCGCATTCGTTTTGCAACGAGGGTCGTCTTCGATTTCCTTGTTAAGCCGATAAAAGGTCGAATATTCTGTGTAGTTTTGGAGAACATCAAGAATAAATCCCTCTTCAATAGCCTGCTTCATCGAATAAACATGGAATGCTTCTCTCTGACCATGCTTGTTCAGACGACCAAACAGTTGAATTGTCGTCGGCTTTGGTGTAGCTGTAAATGCAAATATCGATACATTGGCCTGCTTACCGTTTCTCTTGATTTCACTGGAAATCATATCTTCAACATCAGCTTCTGTCTGGTCACCAGAGCCAAGAGACATTGTAACTGCAGCCATATCTTTACCAGCAGTAGACGAATGCGCCTCATCAATAATGACAGCAAAGTTCTTATTTTTAAGTCCCTTTACGCTGTCGACGATATAAGGGAACTTTTGAATTGTCGTTGCAATAATCTTTGTATTACCGTTCAGTGCGATCGCAAGGTCAGCAGAATTGCACTTATCATCCATTACGCGAATCAGGCCAGCCTTATGCTCCATTCCCATGATTGCTTTCTGAAGCTGACGATCAACAACAACTCGGTCAGTTACAATGATAATGTTATCAAAAATAATCTTGTTTTCTGCGTCATGAAGAGAGGTCAAGCGGTGTGCCAGCCATGCAATTGAATTTGTTTTACCAGAGCCAGCGCTATGCTGAATCAGATAATTTTGTGCCGTGCGATTTTCGCTAACATCTGCAAGTAATTTTCGAATCACATCAAGCTGATGGTAACGAGGGAATATCAAATTCTCAGAGCGTTTGATTTTTCCAGTCTTATCATCCACCTTCTCTTTTATTTCAACAAAGATAAACTTACTGATTAAATCCAGAATCGTATCCTTTGTCAAAATATCTTCCCACATATAAGACACACTATATTTGTCTTCAAATACCGGATTTCCAGCACCTGCAGTAACACCCTCTCCGTTACCCATATTGAATGGAAGAAAAAACGTTGCGTTGCCTGCAAGTTTCGTCGTCATATACACTTCTTCCAAATCCATTGCAAAATTCACCAAAGTACCTGCCTTAAACATAAAAAGACGAGTCTTAGGACTACGGTCAGTTCTAAACTGGTAAATTGCATCCTGATAAGACTGACCTGCTGCATTGCACTTCAATTCAAATGCAATAATGGCTAATCCATTCAGGAAGATGACAACGTCGATTCGTTCCTTATCGCTGGCCCACACTTCTTCCATTGCAGAGAAAATATTCTGGCCATACTTTCTGGTCAAATCAGGATTGAATGTTGTAGCTGGTTTTGTATACATCAGCTCCAGCTTCTGATTTGAAATCTCAATTCCATGCTTCAACACATCCAGAAGGCTACCACGAGCCTTTGTTGCTTCTGCATTGATAAAGCTGACAATGGTATCCTCTAAATCAGCCTTATATATTTTTCTCAAGTATTCCATTGTTTCGTGCTGTGTATCCTCAAGAAATTTGAAAAGCATCTCTCGGTCAACTGCAAAATAGCGGTCAAAGTTACTAGCCTTACGAATGATGTAACCATTGTCCTTTTCCAATCTTTCAAGGAGGAATTTCTGATATTCTTTTTCTGACACAATGGATGCTTGATGAATAAGCATATCACTATATACCTTGGCTCGCTTAGTCATATCTTCTGCATGCTTTTCCGCATCAAATCCAGTAATTTCAACGGTCATTTTATCATCCATTGGTTATCCCTCCTTCCTGATTCGGTTCTTCTCACGAATTGTTTTATTCGAAAAGTTAATCTTAAACTCACTGCCATCATTACTCGTGATAACAGGAATGATATCCCCTTCGGTTACAGCATACAATTCACACCAATTTACCATTCCATCCGATTTTGTTGCTACCACAATCGTTCCAGTCTTTTTGATATGACGGTACGCTTCTTCTAAATCTCTACTTCGATATATTTTTGTACTTTCGTTTGCGATGGCATACGCTTTCACAGCAAACAGCATATTGGAACGGTCGCTAAATCCAGCCTCACTGTTGACCCGTTTATATTCAGCGGCAGATATGTGCAACTCTGTTCCTATGCCAAGACTGGAAGCGACATATTCTATTTTCACGATTCTAGCACCTCCTTTTTTCCTGTTACATATTCATAAATAGTCGCCTTTTTATATTGTTCGAGCATTTCAAGTTGCTCTCTTTTATTATTGATTGCTGTTTCTATTTCTTTGCAAACCCAATCTAGATAGTCACAAATCCTTGTTTGATCTTCTCTTGATTCAGGCAAAGGAATATAAATATCTTTAACTTTATCCCAACTACGGAAGTCACTCGTGTTTCCTCTAACTCCATTTGAAATAAGTTTATAGACTCCCTGAAAAGCAAGATACTGCATATAATAAACTACAAAACGTTTATCTTCCGTACTATCACATACATGAACTACTCTAGTAATCTTTCCGTCGTATTCTGATAAAGCGATTGCTCCATGCCATGTATCCATACCATGTATTGCAATATCTCCCTTTTTAATTCCTTGCATTGCATTATCTTCGCTTACCATTTTACCTACAGCATTTTCGTCTCTAATAAGAACCTTTCCTTTATTAGAGCATACCAATGCAGTGTCTTCCGACAAAAAAGTTCTAGATAATTTAGTACAAATATATCCGATTTTTGAAACAGACCACGTTTCTTTAATTTGTCCCATATAGAATATGCCACTATCCTTTAAAGAAGCCTTATCATCTAAACCTCTTGTTACTCCCTCTGATATAACAGATTTTTTATAATCTTCTAATACATCAATTTCTTCTTGGATATTTTTGATTAGTAAATCAATACCACCACATTTTTCATCTAAAAAATCTGATATTTTCTTTTGTTTGTCTTTAGGCGCAATTGGAATATACAATCCACCGAATTTATCCATTGGAATCCGCATTCGTATTGTGTTTAATTTGCCATTTCCAGACTCCTTAATTAGAATGCCATTTCCTAGACCAAATAAACTTTTCTGGAATAACGTTGTCTGAAAAATATAATTATAATATCTGACATCGTCATCTTTTTCCTTTGGTCGAAGCATGTAATATACAGGACTAACACATCCAAAATACTGCGATAGTCCAACAGACCCCGAAAGAATATTCATGCTATTCATAACAATATCCCCTGGATAAGCTAATCTATATGCTGAAACATCCTCCTTTGGCTTGTTTCCACCACCCTCTTTCTCATCGTATGGAATGACACCCTGCTTTGCAGTTAATGACAAAATATAGGATGTTCTTACAGGATTGTTTTTCTCAATTCTCTCCTGTAAAACATATTTAATCTTTTTCAATTGCCAAGAGTCAGGGATTTCACCAAGCCATTGAATTTTCGTATCTTTCATCTTTTGCATGATGATTATCCCTCCTTATCCAAACAGATTCGTAATACTTCGGGAAACTATAGCTTCTAACTCCACGAATCTATTTTTAAGTTCATCACTAGCTTTCGGTGCTTGATATTTATAAAAGGTTCTGGTAAAAGGAATTTCAGCTCCAGTTTTTATAACAGGTTTTTTTGCGCCTAAGTTTTCCTCCCAAAACGCTTTTGCATCAGGAACATATGGAAGAACTTCTCTTTCCATATAGTCATCTATATCTTCCTCAACCGGGATAATCTCTGTATCTTTTGTATCTTTATCATACAGAACATTTCCTTTACGGTCTTTCTGAATCTCTGCAGTTTTATCCATTTCTGATAATCCATTTGCTATTTTAGTAATCAATTTCTTATCAGACACTACTCCCAACAACAATTGTGTCAACACAGGAATAAACTCCTTTTCAGAAAGATACTTCTTTTCGGAAATTGCCGATTTTAATGTTTCTATGATAGCTTCATAAATTGGCTGATTCTTCAAATAATCATCTAACTTCTTCTTTTCTTTCCCTGTAAGTTCCTCTGCATCTTGCAGCTCATTTGCCTTTCCTTCATCATATAACGAACTCAATGAACCAGATTGAAGCATATACTGGATTCTCTCTTCTGTAATAGCATAACTTCTCTGAAGAGGCTGCATAATGGCATATTCCTTGTAAATAAAATCCTCATTTTTAAATATACGGCTATCCTCACATTCCTTAAAATCTGCATATAGCTTAGTGATTGCCGATCTGTCACCTGGTGTAATTTCGTTCTTCTTTTTTCCCAATGCCTTTCTAAGTTTGTGATAGATACTTGAAGCATCAATTAACTGAATTTTACCTTTTCGTTCTGGACTCTTGTTCTTTGACACAACCCAAATGTACGTTGCAATCTCAGTATTATAGAAAAGCTCAGTAGGAAGGGCAATTATAGCTTCTACAAGGTCATTCTCAAGTACCCAACGACGAATTTGGCTTTCGCCTGATGCTGCGCCTCCATTAAACAACGGGCTACCATTTTCAATCACTGCCGCTCTACCAAAATTATCGTCCAACTTATCGATAGCAGATTGTAAAAACAGCATCTGCATGTCACTCGTTCCGGGAACACCAGCACCCCAGCGGCCTTCAAATCCCTTTGCATATTCATCATTAACCGCTTTTTCTACACCTTCGGCAGCATCTTTTCCTCCCCAAGGTGTACCAAAAGGCGGATTTTCAATAACAAAACGCATCTTCGTTCCCTCGAAGCAATCCTTCTTCATTGTATCCTGATAACAGATGTTCTCCGCATTCTGCCCTTTGATAAGCATCTCTGCAAGACAGATAGCATAAGATTCCGGATTAATTTCCTGACCAAAAAGACGCACATCGGCTGTTGGGTTATAGCGTTTTATAAAGTTATATCCTGTAGACAGCATACCACCGGTTCCGCATGCTTGGTCCAAAACTGTAATAACCTTTCCGTCATCGAAAATATCATCACATCCTTCAGCAAGCAGAATGTTTACCATTAGCTTAATGATATCACGTCCAGTGTAGTGATCACCAGCCTCAGCATTTTCAGAGAATCTACGGATGAGATCCTCGAAAATATAGCCCATCTTCACATTATCAATTGTACGAGGATTTAAATCTAATTCCGAAAATGCTTTAACGACACTTAACAAACGGTCATTTTTATCCATCTTGTCAATCTGCTTATAAAAATCGAGACCTTTCTCTGCAGATATGATAATCTCCTGAACATTTGGCGAAAAGCTCTGCAAATATGCTTTAAAATTTGCAGCTAAGTTGTCGGCATCATTAATTAACTCTGCCAGTGTAAACTCACTGGTATTGTAAAACTGGAATCCAGAAATACGATACATTGCCTTTGCCGGATAGTTCGGGTTTGCTTTGAACTGTGCCACCACCTTGTCCTTGGTCGGTTCCAGTGCACATTCAAAACGTCTGATGATAACCATAGGAATGATTACATCCTTGTATTTATCACTCTGGTATGTACCACGCAGTTTATTTGCAATGGACCAGATAAAATTGACCTCTGTTGATACATCAATAGGGGAATCATCCCACATTGCATCGATAGTCTGCTTTTGTGCCATTATATTTTCCTCCAATCAAGCTAAGAACTTCTTAGTCATTGTTAATTTTATGTATTTAGGTGTCCAAAAATCGGGACTTAGTCCTCGATTCCCATCATCATCTTATAGTGCTGTTCTTGATGCATGGCAGTAAAAATCAACTCAAACACTTTTTTGCACTGTTCCACATCACTGCCATCATCAATATAGTTGAAGTCATCACTTATAACAGCGGGGCCATCGTTCATATATGTGAGCATGCTTGAAGCAAGATTGTATCGGTCATAATTCGGCTTCTGTCCTTCCACTTCATCCACAAACAACGGCTTATTCTGTTCCAGAACAATCTTGTGAAGGTCGTTTCCTTCGTAGCCACATATTTGAATAAAGTAGTACTCAAGAATATGTCGGATTACGTTCTTCACCGTATTTGCTGTTTTCAGTTCCTTATATTCATCCCACAGAGCAGCATACGAGTTTTGAATTGGATTATAGTTCTCTTGCTCGGTAGGTACTCTCTGACTCTGACGCACACAAAATTTAACTGAAGAAATATTTTCTACCTTACGAATCATATAGAACGAAACGCTTTGATATCTCTTTTCTTGGTGATGTGTAATTTCCTTATGGAAATAAACATTGTGAGTCAGAATAAAAATCTGCTTAATATAGTCGCCGTCGACTTTATGGCTTCGATAGTCCGTATTATTGTAACAAACCTCAATCATCTCTCTGACCAGAGCACTGACGATGAACAACGCTCCACTATCCATACTGGATACTGGGTCATCAATAACAACAATTTTATCTTTTACAGCTTCGCTGCTAAGGCTTCCTTTCACAAGGTGATAGTAATACAGGAATGCAATAAAGTTTCTTTCACCTTCGCTCAGTTTTTCTGCAACAGTTCCATCCGGTCGAATAATCTCATATGTATTTGCTACTCCGTCCTTTGCACGAAGATGGAAACCTTCAAAACCAGAATTATCAAGCAGAACATTGATACTATCGATAGTGGCCTCAGTATTCACAATCTGTTTGTTTAGTTCATTGGCCTCTTTCTTCTTAGCAGTAGCATCCTTTTTTAACTGCTCCATTTTATCTTTCAATACTTTTATTTCAGCATCCAAATCAGTCAGCACTTTGTTGTACGCAGCTACATCAGCTTTCAAGAGCTCTGCAAGATACTCCCACACCTGTTTTTTGCACAAAACTTTCTTTGTTTTGAGGTCACTGACTATCTCGTTGTTTTCCTTGATTTTCTTATTAAAATCATCAATCAGTGTACCTATCTCAATCAGCAAACTATCAGTATCTTCCAACGAAGCAATAGATGTCGGCTCCTTAATCTTCGCCGCAATTCTCTGTTTATTTATAGTAATAGCATCTACGAGAAGATGTACCTTGACCTCATATTCTGACAAGTCCAATCCCGGCATAGCAGCAGATACATTACCTTCCAGCGTTGCTACAACAGAATCCATCTCTGATTCATATGTTCTCTGAAAAGCATTAATCGCAGAGATATCATCCTGATACTGCGCATCGAAGCACGCAGCTATTTCTTTATCAAAATTTGATGGAAGTTTCTGCTGGCAATATGGACATTTTCCATCTGTCTGTCCAGCAAAATGAGTATGACCACTTCGCACCCAATCAGTAGCTTTTAATGCTTTAATAAATTTTGCAAAATCCGTATCACTACTGCTGGAGATTGGTTTACCCATTAATTCATATCCAAGCAGAGATGCATAGGTAACTTTACCTGCCTTTGACAGCATATTGTACTGCTGTGCATCGCCTGAAAAAACGGTACCGTATAGAGCTTTTAATTCATCAAAGTTATGAGCGACCGGTGTAATCGCTAAAATCTCTTGAGCAAATAATGCCGCCTTCTTTTTACCCTTGATGGCTTCATCAAATAACGTTCTGTCTTCTGCACTCTTACTCCAGCAATTTGATTGGAATGTTGATAAGGCTGTACTCTTATCAGCTTCTTTCTTGTCTATTATGACCTTATGTCCGTTGTATTCCTCACCCATTTTTTTGCGTTCTGCATTGAGTGTATCGGCCTGCTTCTGAATAGCAATATTGGTTTCATTTACAGTGAATACACCGGCAAGATTTCCATAGTTACGCAGGTTAGCGTTTATAAAATCCGTGTCATACACAAGAACATCATAATCTGTTGATACCCGTCCATCTTGCCACTGTAAGTGTTCATCGTTGACCTTGAATGTTCTTGCTATGGTAGATTTGCCTGCACCATTCTTGCCATAGAAGAAATTTACATACGTCGGGTCGATGACCTCATTTGAAAATGTAACATCGTTTAACGTTATTTTTTCTATTGCCGATTTCATTTTTTGGTTCATATGCAAATCTACCTCCAATTTCTATTCTTTAATTTTACCTTCTCTGACCCATTCATCAACTTCAGAGATTTTAAATTTATAGGGAAAATACTGATATCCCAGCTTTCCTTAATACCTCTACTGCATTTATCTTTTTAATTGCCCAGTGCATATGATTTAATTCGTTCAGTCCACTTGAGTCTTCGATTCCAAGTTTAAATCAAAGTTCATTTATTTTTTTACTGTGGTATCCAATTAAGTATTTGATAATATACTTTGATACCGTTGTCCTGAATTTTCACATCAATAAACAATCCATAAGCAGCATAGTGGTCTGCATCAGTTTTTACCATAAGAATAATTTTCTGTCGCAATAATTGCCGGATAGGTTTTCGGCACCGATATTGCATCATCTCACAAAGCCGAACAAGCCGCTTTCAGTTCTTTTGATGTACTTTCCGTTATTGCTCTATCCTTGCGAACAAGGCAATGGCAATACTGAGGATTTAATTCATAATCTCCAGCAACCAGAAGATGATAGAAATCTGTATTTAATGTAATGGTGTGCACTGCGTTAGGGCTTCTCGGCATGGGTGGTGTCCCACCTGCTATAGGTATTATTCACAGCGTCTGTATGAGCTACCAATGTATTATTGTTACCGAGCAAATTAAATGTCGTATTCGGTGTTTGCACTTGCAAAGCTCCCGGTTGTGATGACTGTAATTTATTCTCCATCTTTTTTCTGCGCTGTTGTTCCATCTTCTTTGATATAGAAAGATTGGCTATCATCAATGCACTTATACAACGATATTAGTTCGACGAGTCCTTTCACAAGTAGCTCGTCTTTTTTATATCTCCTCCAGCAACAATGAAGTCATCCACAAAGCAGCACATTTTTCTCAATGTATCCGCATACTCGTTCTTCACTCTTTCGTCAAAAAATCTCAATGCTGTTTTATCACCGAACGGGAAGTAGCCTCCGCCTGCATTCTTGCATTTCTTATATTCTGAAGCGTTACCTTGAATTGTTTTAATTTCAGTCGGCATTGGTGTTGCTAAATCAGAACGTATCACTCTAGCCAAACCAATCAAAGTTTCATATTCAGTTAATCCTTCTTTTTTCCTGCGTAGTGTTCATTTGCACCCAACAGTTGCTTTCTAGTCTCTAAAAGTAAGGAAAAAAACGTACCGCCACAAAGTCTTAAATTTTCATTCTTTGTCATTGATTGTTCCTCTAATCAAATTTACCTACTCAACTTACTATTTTCTATCCCTATAAAAAGCCACAGGGATTTTTTGATGTTTGTCAGCCGTCGAATCTGATGAATATAAATCAGAACACCCCCAGCAAACCCTACTAAAACATTATAACACTTTCTGACATTATTTTCAATGTAGTGAAAATCTTTCAGTTTATTAAGATGAACTTAATACTTAATACTTTTTATAGACGTTTTCAATCATTTCTACTCTCGCACGCTCCTTCTCAAAGTCAAAAAAACAAGACCTCAAACAGGTCTATTCTTCACATCAATCCTATCAACTCAACTATCCCATTTTCATTCCGTCAACTCAACCCTATGAGAATTTAACCGTTGATATGTTTCCTAACACTCAAAGAAGTGGAATTTTGAGGCTTCGTTAATTTATCCCGAAGCATGCAAAATTCCCTTATTTCAAGCCTTTTCTTGCTATTTACTTCTGTACTTTTGTGAGCAAACAAACGCTCTCCACATGCGGTGAAAGTTACTTCTTATACTAAATAGCGAAACCGTCACCTTTTGCGAAAAGGTTTATACTCTACTTAGGGGGATACCTTTCACCCCATTTCTATCTGCAAATATCTTTAACTAAACTAGCAATTTTATCTTCAGTTTCTAAAAAACCATCAACCAACCTCAAAAACTCATCAATTTCGATTTTTATTTCATTGCTAGGGTTTGTATACAACTGCTTACTCGTGCCGTTCCTATTTCCATTAATATAGAAAACTTTTCCTTCACTTTTTTCTATTTTCCCTACTTCATAATGAGTCTCTTGGGTTCGTATATCATGAACTTCAATAAACCATATCTTCGCACTATTGAAAAAGGAAAAAACAAATTTATCTTTATATATCCCATTTAACTCTTTGCTACGTTTTACAGATGCATTATATACTTCTTTAAAATTGTCATTAAACCCTCTCTTTAATTGAGTTCCTCTATATCTATCATCATTTCTGTAAATAGCTATCAACATCTGATTAATTACTTCACATCCTGAATATATTTCATTTGCTATAGAACGAACTCTTCTGATAATCTCGAATTCCGTTTTTGCAGACTCATATTTTTGAAGTTTTTTCTTTTGATCATCTATAATTTGAAATATAATTTTTAAAGATTGCACCTGTTTCTGAGCGCAAAAAGAATCTTCTATCTCAATCTCCATTAGTTTCATCTTTTCTCGCCTCGTAGTCAGTAATTACATATTCAATCGCAGAAACAATTTCTTCAATCAAACTCCTTGCATCTTCAACTGAATTAAATTTGTATTCTTTATCTCTTCCCCAAATTTTATTATACTCTCCAAAAGACGCTGTGTGTCCAGATAATTTATTTCTGGAGTTATATGCCTTTTTCAAGGAATTAGAAACCTTTTCGTTATCGTCAATTTTTGCATACTTTAAAAATACTCCCAACTGGAAGATGCTGCCGTTACCCTTTGCTTCTTTTTCGTATTCATCTCCCATAGCCTTTTTTATCAGCTTAACATTGATACTTTCTACCGTTAATTTGCTCAACTTCATCAAAAAGCTCTGATATTCCGGAATAGAATAATTGGTAGGTATCATAAAAGTATTATATATTTCTTTATCTGCATCACTTAATACATTGAAAATCACATCTCCATATTGTTCTTTTATCATTGCATTAAAACGATTCAAAGAAGGTACTAATTTTGATTCAATCCTACTAGCGTCTGTCCAAATCCCCCTAATTTGTCTATCTACAAACTTACTATCCATTTTGCCTTCTGGTTTTATATTGAAAGTTCTCCAGTATTTTTGTTCTTCGAATGGTATTCTTCCTAAATCTCCAAGCCATACTGAAACCTTTCTTTCCTTATTAATGTTAAAGGGAATGGACCACTCACTAAGAAAGGAAATATTACTATCATTCACTACATAATTGCGTGGGTCATTTTTATACTTGTCTAACACTTTAATATCGAAAAAAACAGGAGTTAAAAAATGGGGTGCATCTGGATTTGCACCAAAATAATTGGCCAGTTCCCCTTCATTACATGTAAATTCAATTTCTTCATCTTCATCTTCATCATAATCTATAATGAACCTCTCGAATTCTTTATCCTCCGTAAAGTATTTATAGTCTCTATGATGAGATTTCTTAAAAGGAGATATAACAGTTTTCCCAATTATTGACGAACAACCATCATAATTTTCACCAAATCCTCTAGCACTTGAAACCGAAAGTGTTATAAAGTAATTTTCCCCTGATATATCCTCATACTTACTCTTGATTTTTTCGGATGAATTGAAGTGTCTTCTGTGATCAAACACTATAACACAAACCTTATCTAATGCACACAAAAAATCTTTTAAGTATTCACGTTTCACCTCAATATGATATGGTGTGACTTTAATAATCAATTCATCAGTTAAAGCATCCACATAACCTTCATTCTGTTTTACTAAATTACCATACCATATAAATTTAGGGTTAATTTCCACAGATGTATCATATTTATCAAAACACCTTAAAGCCACCAAATATTCAAAATCTTCATATGAAGTGCCATCAGTAAAAAATAACTCTTCAGTATCTCCCCAGCCAAACGTACCAAATCCAGCTCTTCCAAAACTATCAGTAGCAAATCCCCATTCAGATTTATTTAAATAATCATTTTCATATACTTTTTCTTTATCAACCAATGCACAAAATGTAAAAACATCATTTTCCAAGTTTTGCACTTTATTTTTATCATAAAGAACAATCCATTCCTCACAATTAATTTTTTTGTATTTCTCTATATAATCATTAAACAATATATCGTACATCATAATCCTCACTTTCTGTAAAAGTCTCATTTTTTAATTCTATCAATATCCTCATAAGCATTTATATTTTACCACACCCCTCTTCATTTTACAATTTGCAAAAGAGCCGAAAAACTCCCCAGCCCCTTCACATGTCTTTTCTATATATGTAATCACTTATGCAACATTATCTAACACCAACCAACCTCATCTCTTCCTACTACCAAATCAACTAATTTTTCTTCTAGAGAATTATACTCAACTAAATGTATATAATTCCCATTAGGTACATCTTCATCCATATACTTATGTATATCAATTTCAATTTTCATTATGAAGCCTCCGTGCGCCCTTTACCCTTTTTCCTTCTGCAAACAAACCACACTTTCCACATGCCCCCCCTGCGGAAACATATCGCAAGCCCGAACCTTCTTCACCTCATACCCCTTCTCCCCCAGTACCTTCACATCACGGGCGAGTGTCGCCGGATCGCAACTGACATAGACAATCTTTTCCGGGTTCATGACAGCAATCGTATCCAAAAGTTTCGCATCGCACCCCTTGCGCGGCGGGTCAACAACAACGACGTCGGCAAGCGAGCCACTTTGACCTTCTCCTGACGCCGCGCGCTCTGCAACCATATCCGCAACAACCTCTTCTGCCGCACCACAGTAAAAAGAAGCATTGGAAATATTATTTAGCGCTGCGTTTTTCTTGGCATTTTCGATGGCTTCCGGAACGATTTCGACGCCGGTTACCTGACCGTTTGGGACAGCCTTGGCGAGAAATAGAGAAATGGTTCCGATGCCACAGTAGAGGTCCCAGACACACTCATCCCCCTGCAAATCAGCGAAATCGAGTGCTGTCTGATACAGTTTTTCGGTCTGAACCGGATTGACCTGATAAAAGGACTGTGGCGAAATCTGGTAGCGGATGCCGCCGATTTTGTCCTCGATGGCAGGGCTGCCCCACAAAAGTTTTGTGGAAGGACCGAGAATTACATTTGTTTTCTTTGTGTTGAGGTTGAGGCAGATGCTTGTCATTCCCTCAATCGTTCGAAGACGTGTAATGAATTCTGCGGCGTGCGGCAGCTCATTTCCATTTATAACAAGGCACACCATAATCTGTCCGGTGTGGTAGCCGCGGCGCACGTAAATATGGCGCACGAGTCCCTTGTGGCTTTCCTCACGGTAGGCAGAAATACCGTACGCACGCAGAAAATCCATTACGATTTCGACAACTTTATTGATTACCGGGTGCTGAATGGCACATGACGAAGCAGGGATTAAGCGGTGGCTCCGTCCGGCAAAAAAGCCGGTCTGCGGGATTCCATTTTCATCTTCACGAACCGGAAACTGCGCTTTGTTGCGGTAATGCCACGGAGATTCATTTTCGCCCGTCATTCCTAAAATCGGAAGCCATGTGACAGAAGATAAATCCACACCGCCGAGTCTTTCCAGACAATCTTTTACTTTCTTTTCCTTGAAGGCAAGCTGGCCTTCGTAGGAAAAATGCTGTAACGTACAACCGCCACACAAGGATGCAGAGGGACACGACGGTGTCATGCGCTCCTTTGACGGCTCCAAAATTTCAACCAAACGCGCAAAGCCATAATTTTTATTTAATTTCATCAGGTGCACCAAAACCTTTTCGCCCGGAAGCGCGCCCTTTACAAAAAGGGCATAGCCATCTACATGACCGATACCCTCTCCGTCTTTTTCTAAATCTTCAATCGTAATGACAATTTCATCATTTTTCTTAAACTGCAATTTCTTCTTTTCCAAGTCCATTACTCCTCTGAAGTTTTTCTCAAATTGCTCTCAAACATGCGGTTAAAACCAAGCCATCCCATGTTGTCGCCTGCCTGAGTAAATACTTCCGTCAAAGTCTGCAATTTCGCGTCGGCGTTATCCGCCATATGTAACGCCATTGCCTCCATAATCGCCGGCACTTTCGGCGAACCAAATTCCATCTTGCCATGATGCGCAAGAATACAATGAACGAGTTCATTTTTCAATTTTGGCGGGAAATTAGGAATCTGTGCTGCCGCATTTTCCATACAGCGTGCGCCAATGTAAATGTGCCCGAGAAGCTGGCCGTCATCCGTGTAGTCATTCATTGGAAAATCCGAAATTTCCTGAATTTTTCCCATATCGTGGAACAACGCCGCTGTGATGAGCAAATCTCTGTGAATCATTGGATAATGCTCCGCAAAATACTGGCACATGTCCGTGACGCTGAGCGTATGCTCCAAAAGTCCGCCCATGAATCCATGATGAACACTCTTCGCTGCCGAATGTTTCTTAAATGCGTCGACAAACTCTTTATTTTCCACAAAATACATTTCCAAAATTTTTCGCAGATATTTGTTCTGCACACTTGCGACATATTTCAAAATGCGGCTAAACATTTCTCCGACATCTTTGTTCGTGCAAGGCACATAATCCGCCGGGTCATATTCGCCCTCGTCGCTGATGCGGACGCGGGAAATGTTCATCTGCAAATTTCCCTGAAAACTTGTCACCATTCCTTCGCAGTGAATATAATCCATTGGCTCAAAATTGGCAATGCCGTTGTTCAGCTCCCAGATTTTTCCGTCTGCGGTTCCCGTTTTATCCTGTAAGGTCAGGGAATAATACGTTTTTCCTGCCTTTGTTTTCAAAATCTGTTTCTGTTTACACAAATACGTGCCAACAAACTTTTCACCTTCGCGGTAATCCTTCAAATAATTCATTTTTTTTCTCCATTTCATATTAGTATCTTTTTTTCACAGCCGTAAATGGTCCGTAGATTTTTTTGCCATTTACCTTTTTATAAGCACGCACCATAAAGCCGTATTTCATGCCGTGAACAAGCATGCCTCGCTTGTAGCTGCGCCCTTTTTGCGTTTTCGCTCTGCTGTACTTTGTCTTAATGCCTTTTACAAACACTTTCGTATAAACCTGATAACCGGAAACACTTTTGGTCTTCTTCCAGGTTAGCACAATTTTTCTTCCTCTTTTTCGCGCCTGAAGCCCTTTAATTTTCCCCGGCACCAATTTTACCGATGCCGTTTTTGCCCCTGTCTGCACCTGTGTCGTACCATCCGCACGTGTACGGAACACGCAGACCTGATAAATGTAAGTTTTTCCTGCTTTCACCGACTTATCCACATACGTTTTATTTCCCGGCGTACCATCCGAAATCCGCGCAATTTCTGCAAAATCACTTTTCTCGCTTTTTCTAAAAATGACGGCACCCTGTGCCTCTCCGCTCTGCGTCCATGTAATCGTAACCTGTTTTAATGAAGACGCTTTTTTTGCCGCTGTAATAACCGCCGCACCAAGCGGAGTTTCTGCCGGTGTTTCAATTGTCACGCCAGAACCCGAAGCCGCCGTTGGCTCGTCGGCAGACACGTTTACATTTGGTCCTATCATCATTCCAAAAATTCCTGCCACTAAAAAAGGCACTCCCACGAATCGCATCCATTTTTTCAAAAATGTTCCCTCCTTAACTTCAACTCTTTTGACTTTGAGAACTTATAACTTATGTTATCCGGATTGCTAACTTTTCGACCCTGATACCATAATAATAGAAAAGGAGGGAACAAGCAAGGTGTTTTTCACCAAGTTCAGTTAATCAAACAATGAAATTCCAAAACGGATTCGTCTGAAAAACTTATAAAACAGGACAGCAATCAGCGACAATACCATGTATAAACAACTAAGTACACCACAAGCGCCTCCGATAAAAATAACTACATTCAAAAAAATTGTTCCCAACATAATCATTTTCCTCCATATTTAATTTTCGACATAACAAGCCCGTCCTTTTGCCAAAAATCAAAGACATGACATGACAAAATAGCAGATTTACAGCAAAAGAACAAACCATCTTTATTCAATTATCCAATATGGAAGGTGCGTTTTTTTCCGTCCGTCCGAAAGAGCCATCGTAAAATGCGCAGGCGGCTGCCTGTGTCGTGTCCTTTCGCATAGAGATGTAATAAGAGTGCTGTTAATACAGCGAGAAATATAAGAGAACCAAAACCGGTTAAAACAAGCGGTGTTCTCGATAAATATCCGGTATTTCTTGCAGTGCTGCGAAGCAGACAGACAATTGGCGTCTGCTCTGAAAAACGCTCGCCGCGGATGGCATATTTAATCCCGGAGCCATCAATCCGCGCATCCGAAGAAATCGTATTCGAACAACCCTGCGAAATGACTGTGCGGTCAGGCACATGGTCAAAAAGGACGCCGCATACGAGAATGACAAATATGAAACTTGCAATCATTTTTCTTCGTGTTTGTGTATTCATGACTCTATTGTAAAACAACTGGTGGAATTATTCAAGATGGAGTTTTTGGTTTATTTGGGTTCCGTGATTTAGGAGAAAAGCTTTGCGTCTCGTGGGCACTCTCGTTAATTGAGTGCGTAGCAGTATGGGCACTGAAACTACCAGTGCCACATACCGACGCACTCAAAACCCACTCGTCACAAAGTTTTTCTCCTAAATTACTGCAATCCAAATGAAATCCGCGGCAAACACTTAACCCGAGCCACTGCCCCTCCCCCCATAAGCAACCGTTTCCCTCGAAAAGCACAAAAAGAGTTGCATGCTTTTTCAGCAAAAACAACCATTAAGGCAAAAATTTGCGGAAAACGTTGCATTTGCCTCGTAATTTTCCTTGATAAGGTCGAATTTCATGGCAAAAACGCATCAAAATGCAACCCTATAACGCAAATCACAGAAAAAGAGTTGCCTAGCCCCCATAAAGCCACGTCGTCTCGCCCAAACGCACACACCGCAAACCAATCCCCAAAACAACCTCCCCTTCATCCATCAGAACCGTTGCCAAGTTTTTTGGGATCTGTAAATCAACAGAAAACTTTGTGTTGAGTGGGTACAAACACATGGGTATCTGGCATGTGTCTTTAACATGCCGATACCCTTATGCGTTTGTCTAGCGAAAGCGCCCACGAAACACAAAGCTTTCTGCTGAATTACGCCCCCAAAAAACGCAACGCTCCCTTTACAAACAGAAACCAAATATTGTACAATAGCAATGCAGGAAAGCAAACCACACAGCCCCTGCTTCACTACACGAAGGGAGTTTTTATTGTGAATAAAAAAGTATTACAAACACTTGAATATTATAAAATCATTGACATGCTTCTTGAGGAGGCAGACACACCGCTTGCCAAGGAAAGCATACGGCACCTCTTGCCTTCGTCAAGGAGGGAGGAAATCATTAGCTGGCAGACTGAAACTTCGCACGCGCTCATGCGTCTTTTAAAACAGGGACGTCTGTCATTTCACGGGCTAACGGATATTCGTCCAAGTCTGGTGCCGCTGGAAAAAGGCGGCGTGCTCGGCATGGGTGAACTTCTTGACATCGCCCGGTGTTTGGAGATTGCCAAAGATGCCATCGCTTATGATGCCAAGTTTGAAGATTTGAAAGATGCACTTTCGGGGCGCTTTGGTGCGCTTATGGATTTGCCGGATTTGCGTCTGGAAATCAACCGCTGCATTTTGAGTCCGGAAGAAATGGCAGATGATGCGAGTTCCGAATTGAAACGAATTCGCCGTGCCATGAAAACTACGAATGATAAAGTACGCGAGCAATTGACGGCAACTATGAATCTATCCGGCTCCATGCTGCGTGACAACATCGTCACCATGCGAAACGGCAGGTATTGTCTGCCTGTTAAGCAGGAATATAAATCCACTTTTCCGGGTATGATTCATGACCAGAGTTCGACCGGCTCGACCTTTTTCATTGAGCCGATGGCAATTGTGCAGTTAAACAATGAACTGGCGGAACTGGGTATGAAAGAGCAGGAAGAAATTGAAAAAATACTGGCGTCGTTAAGCGCCCTTGCAGCGCCATACGCTGAAGACTTACAGCGAAACGTGTTACTGCTTGCGGAACTTGACTTTATCTTTGCAAAGGCAAAACTTTCCAAAAAAATGCAGGGAAGCGAACCACTTTTCGACCAGGATTACATCCACATTAAAAAGGGACGCCACCCGCTGATTCCAAAAGATAAAGTCGTGCCAATTGATGTGACACTCGGAAAAACTTATGATTTGCTGATTATCACCGGACCAAACACCGGTGGTAAAACAGTATCGTTAAAAACGGTTGGATTATTTACTCTGATGGGACAGGCCGGTCTGCATATTCCGGCATATGACCACTCGCACCTGCGCGTATACGAAGAAGTTTACGCCGATATCGGCGATGAGCAGAGTATTGAGCAGAGTCTGAGTACATTCTCCTCCCACATGGTAAACACCGTTTATATTTTGAAACGTGCGAACAAAAAGACACTGGCACTCTTTGATGAGCTTGGCGCCGGAACCGACCCAACGGAAGGTGCTGCGCTCGCGATTGCCATTTTAGATAATCTGCATAACCGAAATGTAACCGCTATGGCTACGACGCACTACAGCGAATTAAAAATTTATGCCCTGTCCACCGATGGTGTTGAAAACGCCTCATGTGAATTTGACGTAGAATCTTTGCAGCCGACTTACCGGCTGTTAGTCGGCGTTCCGGGAAAAAGTAATGCGTTCGCAATATCCGGAAAATTAGGACTTCCAAAAGAAATTATTGATGAGGCAGGCAAACTTGTCGACTCCGACAGCCGCAGTTTTGAAGACGTTGTCACAGGACTTGAGGATGCCAGAACCGCCGCTGAAAAAGAGCGCGAGAAAGCGAAAAAAATCCGAGAAGAGGCAGAGCATTTCCGTGATAAAATGAAGGCGAAAAACGAGCGGATTGATGCCGCCAAGGATAAAATTTTACGCCGTGCAAACGAAGAGGCCCACGAGATTATCCAGAAGGCAAAGGATACCGCCGACGAATCCATCCGCAAGTACAACAAGTGGATGAAAGGTTCCGGCATGACAAAAGAAATGGAAAAAGAGCGTGCAAACCTGCGCAAAGCGCTCAACGAAACTGAGGGCGAACTGACGATAGAGGGAACCAAAAAGGCACCAAAGAAAGCACCGGACAAATTGCAGATTGGTGACATTGTTATGGTTCATTCGATGGGTATTAAAGGAACCGTGAGCACGCTTCCAAACAGCAAAGGAAAATGTTTTGTCCAAATGGGCATTTTGCGCTCGGAAGTTTCCGTAAGCGACCTAGAACTTTTGGAGCAGGAAACCAAAGCTGCCAAAAAAGAAGCATCCATTACCCATGCAAGAAACATGAAAATGGCAAAGGCTATGACTATTTCACCGGAAATCAATTTAATCGGAAAAACGGTAGACGAAGCCCTTTTTCTGCTTGACAAATATTTAGATGACGCCTACCTTGCCAAACTCCATCAGGTAACCATTATCCACGGAGTCGGCACCGGCGCCCTGCGAAACGCTGTCCAAAACCACTGCAAAAAAAGCAAGTACGTCAAAAGTTACCGCATGGGAGAATACGGGGAAGGCGGATATGGCGTAACTGTAGTTGAATTTAAGTGATAAAAGACACATAAATCCAAACAGAGGAAAGAGGAATCATTTATGGAAAAAAGAAAAATTCTAATCGTCGATGACGATGCCAATATTGCAGAGTTAATCGCATTGTATTTAACAAAAGAATGTTTTCAATGTGAAATTGCAGAAGATGGCGAAACCGCTTTGGAAAAGCACCAAAGTTTTCAGCCGGACTTAATTTTACTCGACATCATGCTGCCCGGTATTGACGGCTATGACGTACTGCGCGAGATTCGCAAGCAGTATACGACACCGGTTATTATGCTGTCTGCTAAGGGAGAAACTTTCGATAAAGTGTTGGGACTTGAACTTGGCGCGGATGACTACATCATCAAACCATTTGAGCCAAAAGAAGTTGTGGCACGCGTGAAAGCCGTTTTACGCCGGTTCGACAACCAGCAGGCAAGAGTGGCTTCCGCTGCCAAAGACGAGCCAAAAGATGTCGTAACTTACGATGGTCTTGTTATCAGCCTTGCAAACTATTCCGTAACAGACCACGAAAAACCAATTGAAATGCCGCCAAAAGAGCTGGAGCTGTTATACTTCCTTGCTTCTCACCCGAATCAGGTATTTACAAGAGAGCAGCTTTTAGACCAAATCTGGGGGTATGAATACATTGGCGAAACCCGAACCGTGGATGTTCATATCAAACGAATCCGCGAGAAATTAACTGAAAACCCGGTATGGTCCCTTACGACTGTATGGGGCATTGGCTACAAATTTGAAGTAAACGCATAGGAGACTTCGTATGAAAAAATACTTAAAGACGACCCTCGGTCGAAAGTTATTAGCATTTTATCTCGTCCTGTTTGCCATCACTTTTTACCTGATAACAACCGTTGGACGCGACTATATTTCGGAGCGTGTTGAGTCCGAAAGCATTAGTAATCTCCGCAGTGTCGGAATCACGCTGCTTGGCTCGCACATCAATGAACAGCGCTATACAAAAACGACCATTTTATCGTTACGGGACCAGTTGAAAATGGCGTCCGAAGCCGCTGAAGCAGAAATCTTAATTGTGTGCAGCGATGGCGATGTAATTCTCAACACAGACACGGAAAAAACGTATAATATCTATCAGGGAAGTTCCTCTTTCCTTCATGAAGACGTGATTAAAGACACGACACTCAGCGGTCTCTTGTCCGAGAATTCAACCTGTGTCATTCTGCCAATGGAACAGAGTGCCTACTTAAACGGCTACCTTGTTCTCGCACAGCCGAACCAGTTTATCAACAATCGTGCCATATATTACACCAATATATTAACAACCTTTTTCTATCTGATTATGGCAATTGTCGGTTTTGTGTTCCTGCTCATTTACGTTTTCAATGTACGCCCGTTGCACAAACTGCGTAAAGGCGCCAGCCAGTTCTCGATTAACCACGAAAATCCGCCGATTCTCATTAAATCTCAAGACGAATACGGCGAATTGGCAAAAACACTGAATGTTATCGGGGCAGAACTCAGCAAATTTGATGAGTATCAGCGGAAATTTATTTCCAACATTTCGCACGATTTCCGCTCCCCTTTAACAAGTATTCAGGGTTATGTTCAGGCGATGAAAGATGGTGTAATTCCGGCAGATAATCAGGAAAAATATTTAGATATTATTTTGTATGAAACCGAGCGGCTGACAAAATTAACGTCAAATTTAATTGATATGAACAACTACGACCGCGACAATATTATGCTTGAGCAGGAATCATTCGACATTCACAAAGCAGTCAAAATGACCTGCGAAAGCCTGGAAGGAACAGCTTCCAATAAGCAAATCACCTTCACTTACGATTTCTGTGAGCCGGAAGAACTTCTCGTTTACGCCGATAAGCAAAAGATTTTACAGGTTCTTAGAAATCTCTGTGATAACGCAATTAAGTTCAGCCACGAAGAATCGGAAATCTGCCTGCATACCTTTACCAAAGGGGAAAAAGTTTTTATTTCGATAAAGGATTCCGGCATCGGGATTCCGCGTGAGGACCTAAATCTGATTTGGGATCGTTTTTACAAAACTGATTTATCCCGTGGCAAAGACAAATTAGGCTCCGGACTGGGGCTTGCCATCTGCCGGGAAATCATAAACGCCCACAAGCAGACAATTGACGTTGTCAGCACTGTAGGCGTTGGTTCTGAATTTGTATTTACTTTACCAAAAGCATAAAGAAAGGGGATTATTCCTCGGATGGGGAGTCAGTCGGCTCAGTATCCGGCTGCACCTCATCACTGTTTACATGAAGCTCCGTTATTACAACGGAGTCATTTTTTATCTGGCACACAAGTTTGTGGCTGCTATCTCCCATTGTAAAGGATTTTGTACTGCTCTTAATCTTACCGGTATCATACGATACTACCGCATCTACCCATTCACTGGTGAAAATCTTTGACGAATCCAATGCCTGAAACTCTTTTGCGCTGGAAACCGTCACACCAAGTCCTTTAATACTTAATGGGAAGCGGATATAGGAAGAAAGTTTTTTCAAACTTCCGTCTGCCACCGCATACTGAATATCCTGCGCAGCCTGACGATATGCCTCTACACTTTCATTGTTACTTGTGTTGTCAGCATTGTCGGTTGGCTCTGCGTCATTATTATCTGTATTCTTGTCACTATTATTTCCCGAATCCGAGCTACTATTATCTCCCTTGTCATCATGGGCAGCATCCAGGGAAATACGGATTACACTAATGAGTCCACTGAGCATATTTTCCGTATTTTCACCGGACCAGTCTTTAACCAAAAGGGATATGGCAACCTTGCGTTTCATAAAGTAGAATAAGGATTCATCCTTCTTATTCTGATACCACGTTATGGTTAATCCATTCACTTCAATGTCCTGCATTTTTTCAAAGCCATCGAGTACACCGGATGGACAGCCATCAACTCCGGCATATCCGACAATCCGCTGATTTTCCAACTCCGAAAGTTCATCATAATGGAAACTAAATGATTCAAAATCATCCACTACCTTGTAAATCACTTTTCTTGCCGGGTCCTCAACAGTCACGCGGAATCCGTACATATCATAAATCTTACGGAGCACACGTCTGCGCTCCTTATCATCGGACTCGCTTTCCTTACCACTCCAGCCCACCGCATTGCTTGCGATGTGCTTTTCATCCTTTTTCACCTTAACATCGGTATCTTTGTCCGGTTTGTTTTCCTCTTTGGTTCCCGAAACAATTTTCTTTGCTTTATCGGTACTGCACGCCGTACTCATCTTCACAGCAAATGTGCAGGATTCCTTCTGCCATGTCATGGCATCACATTTTTCATCACCATACATGGTTACTTCTGAATCATCCACCTTCTCTTTCTTCAGTTCGTTTTTCTCCGTAAACTGATTAATTACATCCGGTGCATTTTCTTCCTCTTTGTACTCAAAGAGAATCTTGTCTTTTTTCTTTTTATTCCGATACGTTATTTTTACGTGCTTTGCTTTTTTCTTGACTTCAACCTTTTTTACACGATATGATTTGGCAACATTACCAAGCTTATACGTGCGGCAGTCCGTCTCTTTAGCAATTGCCTCAATGGAATCTAATTCCTGCCACTCTTCTTCATCACTGCTTGCTACAATTTCCCCCTGCTTTGGCTGTTTCTTTAATTTGCCTCCAAAAAATCCTTTTGATACAACAGCTGTAATGGCAACAACAAGTACCGCAACGGCAGCCGCCATTCCTTTTTGACGAGCGGAGAAACGTGGTCTTTTCTTAAATTCGTCCATCGAAATCACTTTTTCTTCCGACTCTTCACAGGCTTTTTTCACATTGGCAAGTATTCGCTTTTTATCGCTGTCACTAAGGGAAATTTTTTCCATTGCTTCTTTATATTCCTGCTGCATGACCATCATCTCCTTTCATCTGCTGAGGAAGCATCCTCGCTAGTTTCTCCCGCCCGCGTTTCAAAAGAGACCGTATCGTAGTCTCTTTCTTCTCTAATATCTCTGCAATTTCCTTAACGGAGTACTCTTCGTAATAATACAAATGGATGGCACTCCGGTACTTTTCAGGCAGTTGTGATATGATTTGCAAAATATCGCTTTCTTCTTTTTGCTCCTGCTTCTCATCTGCCACATCGTACCCTTCCGGTATTGCCACCTCCCTCTGTCTGGACGCCGATTTCAACTTGTCCTTGCACAAATTCGACGCTACCTTTAGAAGCCACGCTTTTTCATGACTCTCATCTTCAAATACTCCTGCTGACTGCATAAGGCGAATCAGCACCTCCTGAACAATATCTTCCGCATCCTCCCTGCTTTTCATGTAGGAATAGGCTAACCGCAATATATCATTGCCAAATAAGTCCAGGGCTTTTTCCACCGCGTCCGATGGATTGGCTGCCACATCTATCATTGTTTTTCCCCTTTCTACCTACATAACGATTCAACATTTGAAAAAGTTGCAAAAAAAGAGAACTTTTTCAAAAAGTTCCCTTTGCAGTTTCCTATACCGTGCCATCTTTCCAATGAGAATGATGAAGATGCCCCATCGGATTGAGTTCCGGAAAGCCCTGCTGCCTGAGTGCTTCGTACAAAACAATTGCAACAGAATTACCCAGATTGAGCGATCGAATCTCGCCATACATCGGAATCCGAATCGTTGTTTCCTCATTCTCCACCAGAATCTCCTCCGGGATTCCGGCACTTTCTTTGCCAAACATAATATAGCAGTCTTCTTCAAATGAAACATCGCTGTAAATATGCTTTGCTTTTGTCGTTGCCATGTAAATTTTGGCGCCCGGATTTTTCTCTAAAAAATCCGGATAACTGTCATAAATTGTGTAATCCAATTTATCCCAATAATCAAGTCCTGCTCTTTTGACCTGCTTTTCATTAATCTGAAAGCCCATCGGCTCAATCAGATGAAGTTTAGCACCGGCTGCCACGCAGGTTCTTCCTATATTCCCGGTATTCGCAGGGATTTCCGGTTCTAATAATACAATATTTAACATATTAATCTTCCTGTCTGAGTGCAAGGAACAAATCAATACTTCCACTGCCGTCTGCAAATACCATCGGCACGCACAAAGTCTTAGCAAAGTTATTCGTAAAACTTACTTCACCGTGAGATAATGTCGGCGGTGTAATATCAATTCCAACACCATTTGATGAGAACACGGTTGCCGCATTTCCCATAATCATGTTTCCTAACTCACTAATTGCACTGGACGCGAAATCATCAATCGTCTTTACTTCCATCATACACATCTTAGAAGCAATCGCACATGCATTTTCTTCTGTCATGCCAATCAGTACCTGTCCACGCATTTCCCCGGTTACGCCGATAATAATGACCCAGTTATCATGGTCAAATTTTGCTTCCTTCAGTATCGGCTTTTGTATTGCAACATCGACAAAGCACATGTCCTGCAATATCTTTTTCGCCGCCATCAAAAAAGGATTGATATGTTCCGCATTTAAAGTAGCCATATTCTCTCTCCTCTGCACAATCTTATCTCAATAATAGCATAATTACGAAATAGTGTCTATAAAATTCTGAATTTTAACCAGTGCCTTCTTTAAGTCTTCAATGGAATATGCATAGGAAATTCGCAGAAAACCTTCCCCGCATGTGCCAAATGCAGACCCCGGCACTACCGCAACATGTTCTTTTTCGAGAAGTGTTTTAGCAAACTCCTCGCTCGTCATGCCAAAACGGCTGATGTTTGGGAATACATAAAATGCCCCCATCGGCTCAAAACACGGCATGCCCATTTCATGCAGCTCTTTCACTAAAAAGCGGCGTCTTTCATCGTAGCTCTCACGCATTTTCGCCACATCTTCATCGCCATTTCGCAATGCTTCAATCGCTGCATACTGACTCGTTGTCGGTGCACTCATAATAAGATATTGATGTACCTTTATCATCTGTTTTATAATTTCTTTTGGTCCGACCGCATAGCCAAGACGCCACCCGGTCATCGCATAGGATTTCGAAAATCCGTTAATTACAACACTTCTTTCCTTCATCCCAGGAATTGCCGCAATCGACACATGGTCGCCCTGATAGCTTAATTCCGAATAAATTTCATCGGACAGAACAAATAAATCGTGTTCCTTAATTACATCCGCAACAATCTGTAATTCCTCGTGCGTCATAATCGCACCGGTCGGGTTGTTTGGAAATGGCAGAACAACCATCTTTGTTTTATCCGTTATCGCTGACAACAATTTTTCTTTTGTCAGTTTAAATTCATCCTTTTCTTCTAATGCAAGTCTTACCGGCACGCCTCCTGCCATTGTAATACATGGCACATAAGACACAAAACAAGGCTCCGGAACGATAACCTCGTCCCCCGGATCAAGCATCGTGCGGAAAGCAATATCAATTGCCTCACTGCCGCCGACCGTAATAATCACCTCATCCGAATCATATGAAAGTGCGAAACGGCGTTTCAAATAAGTGCATACTTCTTTGCGCAGAGGCAAAAGCCCTGCATTGGATGTATAAAACGTGCGCCCCTTTTCCAGCGAGTAAATACCCTCCTCGCGAATGTGCCACGGTGTATCAAAATCCGGCTCTCCTACGCCAAGCGATATGACATTATCCATCGTGCTTGCCACATCAAAAAACCGGCGGATTCCGGATGGTTCCATCTCCGTTATCATTTTAGACAATGGGTTTCTCATGGAGTAATCAACTGCCTTTCATCACCTCGTTCCTCTGCTACGAGAGAAAGTCCGTGTTCTTTATATTTTTTCAAAACAAAATGTGTTGCCGTACTCATAACCGATTCCATTGGTGCCAGTTTCGTCGCGACAAACCACGCAACCTCTTTCATTGTTTTTCCAACGATAATAACGGTCAAATCAAATCCGCTTCCACTCATCAGATACAGGCTTTCTACCTCATCAAACTGGTAAATGCGCTCCGCGACCTTATCAAATCCGCGGCCGCGCTCCGGTGCAACCGTAACTTCAATCAGCGCTGTCACATGCTCACAGCCGGTCTTGTCCCAGTTAATCAAAGTCGGATAGCCGCAGATAATTCCCTGCTCTTCCATCGCATTCATTTCTTTTTCAATTTCTTCCGGAGATGCCGCTAACATAGCTGCTAAATCTTCCGTCGAAAGTTTTCCGTTTTTCGCAATGTTTCGTAAGATTTTTTCCTGCATTTCTTCCTGCATCATATCCTCCAATTCTGCGGTCAATCAAACGCGCGGTATAATTCATCCGCCTTAGGCGGCTCCAAAAAACGTTTTTCACCATCATTGAAAATAACACGGTCATTTCCCTCTACTGCCTTGCCAATGACCGCCGCATGAATACCTTCTTTCGCAAGAGCATCCACAAGCTGGCTTCCGTGGTCGGTGCCAATAAGCATCGAGCCGCTGGAAATCAACTGATACGGATTCAAATTAAAAAATTCACAGATTTCAATTGTCTCCTGACGAATCGGTATTTTCTTCAAATCGACACACAGGCCCACACCGGATGCTTCTGCCATCTCCCAAAGGGCACCAAAAATTCCGCCCTCCGTCACATCGTGCATGGCTGAAACACCAACCTGCATCGCAACACGACTGTCCTTTACGACGCTTAAAAGCGAAGCGAATTTTTTGGATTCATCCACAATCGAAACCGGCAGACGTTTTTTCAATTCCTTCTCAAATTCTGTCGCAATAATGGAAGTTCCCTCTAATCCAATCCATTTGGTGACAACTAAATCCTGTCCCGGTTTTAATCCTTTGGTCGTAACCAGTTTATCCTTTGCAATTCGCCCAATGCCGGTAACCGACACAAGTGTCTGGTTTACAACTGCCGACACCTCGGTGTGTCCACCTAAAATTTCCACATCATATTCTGCAGTTAATTGACTCACATCGTCCATAATCTGCTTTAATTCGCCTTCTTCACTATTTGGTGGCATAATAATTGTAAGTAAAATACCTACCAATTCCGCACCGGAACTTGCAATGTCATTTGCCGTAATATGAAATGCAATTGTGCCAATCTCTTTTGCTGACGCCGTAATCGGATCCGTCGACAATACAAGCGCATTCTCCGTTGGTGCCAATACCGCACAGTCCTCACCAACACCGGCATGAACTAAAACTTCCGGTCTTTTCACCGTCAATTTTTTGAATACTGAACGCTTTAATACGTTTTCTGGTACTTTTCCTATTTCCATTGTTCTCTCCTATCCCCACAAGAAAAGCCCTACTGTGCCTCCGTGGTCGGTTCTGCGGCTGCCGGCACCGCTGTTTCCTGCGGTTTTACCGTTGCCATTGGTTTCGCTGTCTTCTTTGGTTTTGCCGTTGCCTTCGGCTCTTTCGTTGCTTTCTTTGTTGTCTGTGGTTTTGCCGATGCCGCAGGTGTAGCAGGTGTACCCTCTGCTGCCCCTTTGGTTACATAGCGCGGCACCGCCTGATAGGTACTGGAATTTATCTGTGTCTTTTTCGTTTTACCATTTTCCTTGACAATCTTCCAAAGCACCGCCTTGTACCCAACATGCGCCTCCTGTGTCACTTTCGTATAGGAAACAGGTTTCGTCTTATCATATGTGATTTTATCAGCCCCCGGCTGCATCGTCTGGGTCGTTTCGGACTCAAATGTTACCTCTCTGTCATCACTTCGGGTTTCTTCCCCGTAAATATTAAAATAAATGGTTCCCGAATACACACCGCCTTCAATATAAATCGGCACCTCCGTGTCGTTACGGAATTTAAAATCTTTGTAGTCACCGGCAATTGCCGCATCCATCGATGGTTTTACATAACTGACTACCATCGAATGAGGACTTCTCTCGACGACTTCCAATTCAGCCTTTAACACGGCGTTATAAAGCGTTGTTGATACCTGACATACGCCGCCGCCAATGGAGTCTACCACTTCACCATTACTGTAAGATGGTGCCGCATAATATCCATTTTCCTCGGTCAATGGAGAAATCGTATCATGCACGGAAAATGTTTCTCCCGGGTAAATAACATGGTCGTTAATCAGTCTTGCCGCATTGGAAAGATTTTTCGAACGGCTTACATTTCCGGCATTAAAATTCGTCTGAAAAGAACCGATTTTGTCTTTACAGCGTGACGCCAAATCTTTCGTCACCGTCGGTTCCTGAATCGTAACATCTGCTTTGACACGTATGGCATCGCCGCTTTTTGCCTGTTCCACTGCCTTCTTAATCTGAGCCGCCGTACTGTCAACATCGATGGTAGAACCCTCTTTTGCATCGGTGTAAACAAACGTACCGTTTTCTCGTTTTACTTTGGCATTTTTTGCTTTCGCACATTTCTTTTTGCACTTCTTATTAACAAAGGTGCGGATTTTTTTCTCTTTTGCATCATATTTCAGTTTATATACAAGTGGAGTTGTAGCAATCTCACGGATTTTTGCATAATTGGTAAACGGATTCCCGTCCTTGCCAACCTGCATTGCTTTCGCAATCACGTCACCAACTTCACAGTTGTAGCCTAACTGTTCAAGCGTTGCCGAGACCGTCTTTCCATTCACATCCACCTCCACGGTGCGCTGCAAATATTCATCCCGGTACTGCGTAACGGCTGCTCTTGCCTCATCTTCCGACATACCGCCCACATTCACGGTTTCCACGAATACACCATTGCAAATGAGACCTCGCGCCGGCTTTACCGTCTGATAAGCCGCATAAATATACGCCGCAATCAATAGCAGCATCAAAAAAATAACTAAAAAGGCAGGACCTTTTCTTGCTTTATTCATGTTGTCTCTCCTCACCTAAAATTTCAACAATACTTGCGATTTTTTTTTACTTGTATTACACTGTAATCATCACATGCCGGCTAATAATCCAATTAACATGGCAAATATGATGATACCGCAGATAATACCTGCAACAAGACGCTGTTTTTTACGATTTAACATATATATCCCCCTTTCTGAAAGGAACTAATGATTATGAATTTTATACCTGTTTTCTTAATATGTTTTGTCATTTTTGTGCTTTGGATGTTCTATGAACAGCGCAAAAGCCAAAACAAAGATAAAGAAGCTTCGGACGCATTCTGGGAACGGGAGCGCATGGCTAACCAGACAAGAAAAAAAGATATTTCCCATCTTCCCATTCTCCATGTGGAAGAATCGGAACTTCCTGTGTTTACCACAGAAAATGAGTCCGTACTATATTATATCGACCATATCCGGAAAATAATCAAGAGTCCTATGCTCGATTTATCCGAATATTCGAATACAGATTTAAAATTAGCATATGGCGTAGGAAATTTCAAGGTTTTATGCGAATATGATGAAAATTTTAATCATTTTCTCCTCGCATTGACCAATCTGGCACGTGCCTGCACCGAAGCCGGTCTTTATTCGGAGGCGGAGCAGACGTTTTTGCTTGCCTTCCACTACGGCTCACAAAAAATGACCGATTACACCAGTCTTGCCGACATATATCTGCATTTGGAAGAACCGGAAAAAATCAGTGCACTCATCCGCAATGTTGAGGATGGCTCCCTGCCACATAAAGAGGCACTGATTCAGGCATTGGAGCAGAAACTCATGGCGTACCGGTAAATTCATCCATTGTTAAAATCCGTTCGGCTGCTGCATAGTTGAGCGGATTTCGGTTTTTATAGTCAAAGAGAATATAATAAGGTTCCTTTTTCTGCAGGGTACCATCTTTTAAAAGTCTCTGAATATCTACCGTATATTCTCCTAAATAAACCATATGATATAACTGTCTGGTTACATATCCCTCATAACCGGGCAGATAACGGTGTGTTTCGCACTCCCTGTCAAAGAAGGCGCGAATCTCTCGTTTTTGCGTTTCTGAATCCGGCTTTACAAAAGTCGGTTTTTCTTTTGCAAAATCTCTGCGGTACCAGTCGTAGGTAATGATCTCCTGCCAGTTTCCGGCGTCTGTTTCCGGCACATGTTTCTTTCCAAAGGCATACAGCACTTCATATCGCTCTCTCCGGTTGATTTTACGCTCAAACAAATGCTTTTCTTCGTACTCCTTCGCCAACTCCTCATACAGACAGTATGCGTCCTTAAAAAGGCGTTCCAAATAAATCATCGATGCAGTAAACTGGAAACTGTTGTAATACACCTCTACCATTTCTTCTACGCCTTTTAAAGAAAGAACATCCTCATAGGAAAGCCATTTGGTCGAAAAGATTTCATACGGCGGCAGGCTGCTCGCCTGAATCTCGTAATCGTTACGCTTTTCATTCATAAAGGAACCATCTAAGACTTTCAAAAATCCTAATTGGAACTGGTCCGGTTTCATCGCATATACATCGCAGAACGATTTCTTAAAAGTATTGAAATCCTCATACGGCAGTCCCGCAATTAAATCAAGATGCTGGTGGATGTTTCCGCGCGCATGAATTCTTGCTACATTTTTTTGCAGCAAATCCCAGTCAGCGGTACGTCTGATTGCCTTTAAGGTATCCGGATTTGTCGACTGCACGCCAATCTCAAACTGCACAAGTCCCGGACGGAATGTATCAAAGAGCAGAAAATCTTCTTCATGCAGCAAATCGCCCCCGATTTCAAAATGAAAATTTGTCACACCATTATCATGCTCACCAATATACTTCCATATGCGGTAGGCATACGCGTGGTTGCAGTTAAAGGTGCGGTCCACAAATTTCACCTGCGGCACCTTGTTTTCAAGAAAGAAATCAAGCTCTCTCTCTGTCTTTTCCGGGCTTTTTATCCGCACAGATTTCTCAATGGAGGATAAACAATAACTGCACGAAAACGGACATCCTCTCATGCTTTCATAGTAAATAATGCGGTTTTTCAGTGTTTCCATGTCATCATAAGGATACACTAAATCATCCATATCTAATCCCTGTCTTGGTTTAGTACGGTGCAATCCACCGATACCTCGGTATACTATCCCGTCTATGGATGAAATTTCTCTGTCACCATCCACCAAGTATGCCATAAATTCCTGAAAGGTCCGCTCGCCCTCGCCAACCATAACAAGGTCTGCGTATTCGTATTTTGCAAGCACTTCCTCCGGATGATAACTTACTTCCGGTCCGCCAAAGAATAAAAACAGATTTGGCAGCACTTTTTTCAAATCTCCGGCTAACCCCATCACATATTCAATGTTCCAAAGATAACAAGAAAATCCAACCGCCTCCGGTTTTCTGCGGTAAATGTCCTGAAAAATTTCCTCTCTTCTGTGATTGATTGTGTACTCCGCAATTTCTACATCCTTCCGGTACTTCCCTGCATTTGCCTGCAGCGAGCGGACCGCCAGCGTCGTGTGGATGTATTTTGCATTGATTCCAACTAATAAAACCATATTTTACAGCCTCCTGACTTCTCCTATATAAAAAAAAGCGAGTGAATCCTCGCAAAATGTAAAAAAAGAAGCGGGTGATGGGAATCGAACCCACGTATCTAGCTTGGAAGGCTAGTGTTCTACCATTGAACTACACCCGCATCTGTTGCTATGAAGTTTTCAACGTGATTTATATTAGCAGATATTTGAGGATGTGTCAAGTGAGTTTTTTCAGTTTTCCGTAATCTACAAGAAAAATTTCACTGGCAGTGGGCGCTCCCGCTCAGACAAATGCGCAGGGGTATGGGCATGCAAAATACGCATGCCTCATACCCGCACATCTGTACCCACTCCCAGCGAATTTTTTCTTGATAGGTTACTGGAATTCTGAAAGAAATCAGCACCACCCCCCTTGATACAAGGTAATCCTTCATATTGTGATAAGGGACATATGCAACCTTATTCTTCAAAAAAATCAAAAAGAGTTGCATGAATTTTAAGAAGTCGCAGCCGAAAACAACTTAAACGCATCAAATTAACGGAAAACGTTGCATTTATCATGTGATTTGTCCGAATAAAGCTGGATAATAAGGTGAAAATACAACCTTTTAGGCAAAATCAAGCAAAAAGAGTTGTTCCAATAACTTATCACTCTCCAATTACCAAAAACCTAGTTTGCATTATTTCACAATTAAACTTATTTTCGTGAAATACCATCAAAAAATTTTTTACTGAATCACTTTTGCCCGGCAGCCATGTTGCTCGCAGGTTGTGTCCGCTATTAAGCCCTGACAGCCGACAAAAGATTTGTGCTCGTTTGCGTCTTTGTAAATAACCGAATAATGGGAACCGACACTTGGGTTACTGTTGGCTGAACCAACGGCAAGCCATACGCCCTCTCCATCGGCAACTGTTTTGGTCGATGAGTCATAAAGATATGGCAGCTTCAAATCTTCCGTTGCCGCTCTCTGCACAACTGTCACACCGATACATGTGGTTATTCCGCCCTGTAAATCCATCACACGGTTTAATGTCGGCATCGGGAACAATTTGTACTCCATCGCAATATAATTCCGGCTTGCCGCGATGGACACTCTCACATCTACAACACCCGCTTTTTTCGGAATTAACTGTCCCTTTTCATTCTAGCACGGGTTCACATGAACCATAATATGTTTTACCTTTGAAAACTCTGTTTCCACCAAGTCATGCACGGATTCTGCAATCGCATGTGCCTCCCACAAAGTCAGTTTGCCATCCACACGGATTTCAATATCAACATATATTTTATTACCAAATGTCCGCGTCCTAAGCAAATCCACACCGTGTACATTTTCATTTTTCATAACACACTCATACATTTCGTGTTCCGTCTCGTCGTCACACGCTTTATCTACCATTTTATTTATCGCATCCTTGAAAATATCAATTGCTGCTTTTTCAATAAAAATGCAGATAACAAGGCTCGCAATTGCATCCAAAATCGGATAACCCATTCTCGCTCCCGCGATACCAACAAGTGCGCCAATCGACGACAGCGCATCTGAGCGGTGGTGCCATGCATCCGCCATAAGTGCCCCGGAATCAATCTTTTTTGCCCCTGCTCTTGTGTACCAGAACATCGCCTCTTTTACGGCAATCGAAACAACCGCCGCAACAAGGGCAAGTATACCGGGAACTGCAAGTGCAGAATCATCCTGTACCGTGATTTTTTCTACCGCTGACCAGCCGATAAAAAGACCGGTAGCTGCAAGAATCGTTGCCAAAAGAATCGCCGCCACGCACTCCATGCGTTCATGTCCATATGGGTGCTCTTTGTCCGACTCTTTTCCTGATAGCCGAATTCCAATAATCACAACAATTGTACTAAACACATCCGATGCTGAATGAATCGCATCACTAATCATTGCACCCGAATTCGCCACAATTCCTGCCAACGCCTTAAACAGCGACAGTAAAATATTGCCCACAATACTAACCATTGATATTTTCATTGCTGTTTTTTGTTCCATTTCAAATCCCCCTACATAGAGAGCGTTTTCCACAACACCGCTCCATTTTTACCAATCTCAACTTTTACCTTTCCATTTTCAACACGGCACATTCTCGCTGCCATGTCAAAACCTTCTTCACAGGTATACATCATGCACGCCATCCGGCTGCCATTCGCCACACCAAGACGCCATACATCTACTTCCACTTCGCGTTCTTCGCCTTCCACCTGAACAAGAACAAAAGCTTGTTCCTTTTCACTGAATCTTCCGTATCCAATGAGATTATTCTCTGCATGAAGATACAACAAACTTCCGGTGGAAAACACTTCGTAATCTTTATGAATTCGAATCATCTCCTTGTGGAAACGAATCAACTCATGATCTTCTTTGCCCCACGGATAAGAACGTCTGTTATCCGGGTCTGTCCAGCCGCACACACCAGCCTCATCACCGTAGTAAATCGTCGGAGCACCGACCCATGTCATCTGCATCAGTACCGCCTGGCGCATAACCGCCAGATTTACGCCGTAGTTCGCTGCCTGAGGACCGGTAAACGCGGTTCTTCCAACTACATGATTCGTACGGGTTAAAAAGCGGGAATGGTCGTGATTCGACAGCTCATTCATCGCTACCAAAGCACTTGGCGTCGTAAATCTTGCCCCATAATCAGTCATCGAACCAAAGAAAGCAGCCGCATTTCCACGCAAATCATTGCGACGCGCATCGCTGTGTTTCTCCATACCGGTCAAAAACCAACTGATTGGCTCCATAAAAGCATCATAGTTCATCACCGTATCCCACTGGGTTCCATCTAACCATGCAGAAGGGTCTCCATAATGCTCCGCGAGAATAATTGCCTCCGGGTTTTCTCTCTTGACCGCCTCACGGAATCCTTTCCAGAATTTGTGATTGTACTCCGGTGTGTGTCCCAAATCAGCCGCCACATCCAGACGCCATCCATCAATGCAATACGGTGAAGCCACCCATTTTCTCGCAACTCCGTGAATGTATTGTTCTAAGCGCTCCGATCCCTCATAATTTAGTTTTGGCAGAGTGTCGTTGCCCCACCACGAATCGTAATGCGTATTGTCCGGCCAGCTTCCATCCGGGTAAAAATAGAAGAAGTCGTGATAGGGACTGTCTTCCTGCAGAAAAGCACCTTTTTCATAAGACGCATCTTTATCGTAAATCTTCTCGCGGTCAAGCCACTTGTTAAAGGATCCGCAGTGGTTAAATACACCATCCAGAATCACTTTCATGCCACGACGGTGTACTTCTTCGACAAATTTTGCAAAGAATGCATTACTCGCCTCTAAATTTTTCATATTAACAACGCGCTTAATGTATTTTGTAGCATGTGCATTTTCCTTGTCGTCTGCCGCCAGCACGTCACCGCCATCCTCGACAATTACGCCGTAATGGGGATCAATATAATCATAGTCCTGCGTATCATATTTATGATTTGAAGGCGATACAAAAATCGGATTCAAATACAAAACTTCCACGCCAAGATCCTGCAAATAGTCCAGTTTATCCATGACACCCTGCAAATCGCCGCCATAAAACTCACGCACGCCCATCGATGCCGGCATTTTATTCCAGTCACGCACCTGCGTCACATGCTCATCAATATATGTATATTCATCGTCAACAACATCATTTGTCTTATCCCCATTATAAAAACGATCCACAAAAATCTGGTACATCACGGCACCTTTTGCCCAGTCCGGTGTATGAAATCCCGGAATCAGACAGAAATTGAAATATGGATTGACATCTGAAACCACTCCTTGACGGTTGCAAATCAACGTCTCTTTCGCCGTTTCTACCCTAAAGTAATAACTTATCGGATGATCTTCCAATAGAAATGATACGGCATAAATATCAAAATACTCCGTTGACTTTTCTAAATGCATAATATAAGGCACTTCATCCACCATTGCCTTCACATATTCTGCCTCATCTTTCCCAACGCGGCACCGAATCGTAACGTTCTCATACACACGCGGTTCACATGGCGAAACAAAATCAGCCGTACCATCACTAAATATTGCTTTCTTATTAAGGGTTCCGTCAGCCATTGCTTTGTCCTCCGAACATAATTATTTCTATTTGTAAAAATTCACGGCTAAAAAGCCGTGAATCCTTGTTTTAGATAAGTCAAAAGGACAGCTTACGATGCTGTCCTTTTGGGAGAAGGTATTTTTGTTACTTATGGGGTGTAGCAAAAACTATATAATGTATTGGGGTTTACGCATATTACTATAACACGTTACCAAAAAACAGTGTGCACAAAGTTTACATTTTTTCCACCATTCTTTTGTTAGTTTTGCCCAATACTTTTCTCCCATTTGCACATTTGCACAAAGAATCTTTACATTTCTTCGATTGTCTCGTCATTCTGCTCAAAGAGAGCTTCAAACTCCTGCTGCCCGATTCTCTCTTTTTCAATCAGAAGCTCTGCCAATTTATCCAAAACCTTGCGGTTTTCTTTCAAAATCTTAGTAGCCTTCTCACGGCAGCTCTCGATAATTCGTTTTACTTCCTGGTCAATCACAGCAGCGGTTCCTTCACTGAAGTTCTTTGCGTGCCCAATCTCACGGCCGATAAAGACTTCATCATCTGACGTGCTGTAGTTAATCATACCAAGTTCATCCGAGAAACCATACTTTGTAACCATATCGCGAGCGCGCTCCGTTGCCTGACGGATATCCTGCACAGCCCCCGTTGTCACATCATCAAAGACAAGACTTTCTGCGATACGCCCGCCAAGACATACAACAATATCCTGCAACATCTTACCTTTGGTCAGATACATCTCATCTTTTTCCGGCAATGGCATCGTATAACCACCGGCACCCTGTCCGGTCGGAATTACAGAAACCGTATAAACCGGTCCGACATCCGGCAAAACATGGAACAAAATTGCGTGTCCGGCTTCGTGATATGCCGTAACCCGTTTATCCTTTTCAGAAATAATACGGCTCTTTTTCTCTGCACCAATTCCCACTTTGATAAAGGACTTGCGAATATCTTCGTCCATCAAATACGGGCGGTTTTCTCTTGCGGCACAAATGGCAGCCTCGTTCAAAAGATTTTCCAAATCCGCACCGGCAAATCCCGCCGTTGTACGTGCGATTTCTTCCAAATTTACATCATCCGATAACGGTTTATTTTTCGCATGGACTTTCAAAATTTCCTCTCGGCCTCTCACATCCGGAAGACCCACGTGGATTCTTCGGTCAAAACGTCCCGGCCTGAGAATTGCCGGATCCAGAATATCTACACGGTTGGTTGCCGCCATCACGATAATTCCCTCATTGATTCCAAAGCCGTCCATTTCAACAAGCATCTGATTTAACGTCTGCTCACGCTCATCATGTCCGCCGCCAAGACCGCTTCCTCGTCTTCTTGCCACGGCGTCAATCTCATCAATAAAAACAATACACGGTGCATTTTTCTTTGCTTCCGCAAACAAGTCACGGACACGGGAAGCACCGACACCGACAAACATTTCCACAAAATCAGAACCGGAAATACTAAAGAACGGAACACCCGCTTCACCGGCAACTGCTTTGGCAAGCAATGTCTTACCGGTTCCCGGAGGGCCCACCATAATCACGCCTTTCGGGATTCTGGCACCTAAATTCGTATACTTCTGCGGTGCCTCTAAAAAATCTACAATTTCTTCTAACTGTTCTTTTTCCTCGACCAGACCGGCAACATCTGCAAATGTCTTTGATTTTTCATCCGGTGCGGTCATTCTCGCACGGCTCTTTCCAAAATTCATCATTTTGGCATTTCCGCCGCCTCCGCCCTGCGCCTGGCTCGTCATCATTGTAAACAAAACAAAAATCAGGACGAATCCTATTGCATATGGCAAAATCTCCAAATACCACGGTGTTGTCTCAACGTCCGAGACAACTACATTTGTAAAATGTGCATCGTCTAATTTTTCAATAACTACATTCACATCCGGTGCATAGAAAGAATGTTTTTTACTGTCTTTCATTGTCACACGGATTTCACCGGTCGGAACCTGCTCATTTTGTCCCACCACAACGGACTGTATTTTATGATTCGACAAATCGTCCTTAAACTGTGTATAAGTATAATTCTCCTCTGTCCATCCGGACATAAAATCGCTCGAAATCATGGCAATCAAAATTATTGCCGCCATCGCGACAAAAAAGCCATAACCTTTCCATTTTCTCATCGGATTAATCCTCCTTTATTTTCAGCTCTCCGATATAAGGCAAATTGCGGTATTTCTGGGCATAATCAAGTCCAAATCCAACCACAAATAAATCATCAATTTCAAAACCGGTATACGCCACATCCACTTCTGATACGCGACATGCCGGTTTATCTAAAAGCGTACAAATGCGCAAACTTTTCGGTCCACGTTTTTCTAACATATGGGCAAGATACGAAAGTGTGCGTCCGCTGTCCACAATATCTTCAATAATCAGCACTTCACGGTTTTCCAAACTCATAATCAAATCCTGACTAATCGTAATACTTCCGCTGCTGGTCATACCATTTCCATAACTTGATACACTCATAAAATCAATCGTAACCGGCACTGTAATATATTTTGCCAGTTCGCAGGTAAAAAATACACTTCCTTTCAAAATGCAAATCAAATGAAGTGTTTTTCCTTCGTAATCACGGTTAATCTGCTCAGCAAGTTCCTTCACTCTTGCTACAATTTCATCTTCTTTAATCAAGACGTTGATTTCTTCTTTCATGACGTATCCTTTCTTTGGTCACAACCAAAACATATTTTGTATTTTGATTTATTTTGCAGGCTGCACTGATTCGATTTGGAATCGCCCATATCACATGGGCGCCATCCGCCAGCACAAGCTGCCTGTTCCGACGCTCTTTCGCAATCTTTTCGTCCATATAGTAGCGGGATAATTTCTTTTTATGCCCCTTGTCATCAAGCACAAAAAAATCTCCCGGTCTCGGATTGCGAATCGTCAGTTTACTATTTATCTTATCATAATCAAACCATTTCGTATAGTCTTTTTGTGGAATTTCTGAATCCAGTTTTTCACGTGCCACCACCTCAAAACGAAAGCGGTAATACACACCATCCATTTCCACTATATTCCCGGATGCCATGTCACATTCCACACAAACGTTTTCCTGCTTTTTTTGCTTATTTTTCGTAAGCCTGAAATGCTCATAATCACAGACGACAAAATTGCCGTCTGGCAGAGAAAACGTGCCGTTTCCTTTCTCTGCAATTTTTTCATATAATGCCTCATAATGCGCTCTCGTGACATCTTTTACGCCAGAGATTCCCTGCTCTAAAAAGAGCGACAAAATCTCCTTTTGCAAAACCTCCGGAAGTCCCCGGCACACATCCCGCCTTAACAGAACTTCTTTTCCCTCATGGAAAATTACATGTTCCGCCTCGCACTCTGCCTGCTCGCGGATATACTTACGCCACTTGCCAATGTCATCCGCCGCATCCGCAATATGCCTTACCGCACCCGGATTTAAGTTCTCTTTTAACAGTGGCAGTAACTCCTTCCGAATCCAGTTTCTCTGATACGCTGTATCCTGATTCGTAATATCCTCCCGCCACGGTATCTTTTTCTCCTCTAAAAACGCAAGAATGTCTCCCTTTTCGGCAAACAGAAGCGGTCGTATAATAAAATCTCTTTTCGGCAACATCGCCGCCAAGCCTCTGGCAGAACTCCCACGTATCAGCCGAAACAAAAATGTCTCTGCCTGATCCTCTTTGTGGTGCGCCACTGCAATACAGTCCGCATTTTTTTCCCTGCGCAATTTTTCAAACTGCTCATAGCGGCATGCACGTCCAGCCTCCTCCTCACTCATCCCCCACTTTTTTGCATACGCCGGTACATCTTCGAAAACCTCAAAACACGGAAGTTCCCACTTGTCTGAAAGCTCTCTCACAAATTGTGCGTCCCGGTCGGCATCGTCTCCCCGGATGCCATGTTTGACATGCAGAACGAATAGAGACAAATTCATTTCTTTCCGTAAACTATTTAATAAATACAAAAGGCATACCGAATCAGCGCCACCCGACACCCCTACGACAATCTTGTCGCCCGGTGAAAACAAGTGGTGCGTTTCGCTATATCGAATCATTTCTTCTCTCACGGCTTCATCCTCCGCATTTATTGTAACGGTTTTCGTTTTTTTCGTCAAACTTTATTCCAAATTCCGGCCACCAAAACGCTCATGTCGTCAGACGCCTCTTTTGTACTGTGTGCCAGTGTGTTCATCAAAATCTGGTTTGCCATGTCATTCGCATTTTTGCAGTAAAGCCTGTCAATGAGTGTCGCCATCTCCTCCTGACTGTCGCTCTCTATATTTCTCTCATAAAAACTGTCAAGCACGCCGTCCGAAACCATAATAACCATATCGCCTTCCTGCAATTGTACGACGGCAACATCCGGCTCCGCCTGCAAATCCACACCGACCGGAAGCGCACTGGAAGCAATCATCTCCACTCCGCCTTCCCGCTTTACAAAAGTAGTTGCTGCTCCATTTTTCATAATTTCACAAATGCCGGTATGAAGGTTAATCGCCGCCATATCAAGTGTTGCAAATGATTTTCCCTCATAATTTGCAACAAACAGCGTATTCAAAAGCCTGAGTGCCGATTTTTTTTCAAACCCCGCCTCCATCAGATATTCCAGTGCCTCAATCAGATTGCTGCTGTCGCGGTCCGCCATTTCACCACTTCCCATGCCGTCCGTTAAAACCATGAGAAGCTCACCGGTTCCCGAAAGTTCCAAAAACGAATAATTGTCACCAGACACACTCTCACCGCTTTTGGCAACTCTGGCAAGCCCCGTAAGCGCCTTATATACTGTGTCCTGTCTGAAAAACATCGTATCTGTTGTGGAAGAAAGCACATTTCTTGTCTCTCTTGCCGGACACATCATAATGCCTGTCGCACGGTACAGCGCCTGAGCAACATCGGTCTTTGTCAAACAATGATTGCCATGGCAGGCACCGGTAAACATTACTTCCAGATATCCGCCCCTTTTTTTCACCGATAAACGTGCTACCTTGATACCCTCTTTTTTTAATTCTTCTAAAATTCTTCGTTTTCGCTCTTTGGGAAGTTCCTCTGTCTCGCCCAAATTGATGGTAAACGATTTTAACGCCACTGCAATTTCTTTCATCTGCTCTGCCATCACGCGGCGGTTTTCTGACATCCGGTTATGCCAGCCAAGTCTCACATTTTCCCCGGCAATCCTCTCCTCGACCTGATGCACATACTCATCTAGATGCATACAGCGTCTTTGAAAATCCGGACTAATCTGTGACATCGTTACACTTCCGTCCTGTCCCACCTGCCACAAAATCTGTCGCAGACTTTCATTGGTCTCCTCATAATGGCGGTTCCAGCAATATTTGCAATTGATACATTCGTTGCACGTATCACGAGATAACTGTGCAAAAATATCCTCTAGCCGTTCTTCCGACAACCCTTTTTCTTCCATCTCATTTTCAAAACTCTTGGACAGTCGGCGAAAGGCATCTGAAAAGTCTTCCAGCTGATGGTTGGCAAGTGCGCGTACATCCTCTTTGGCAAAAGAATCCTCTTCCCGTTCGGGTATGTCTTCTTCCACACAGTGGATGACCCGCCTTGGAATGGCAAAGAACAAAATAACCGCCGACAGCATTGCCCGCAGTTCAATAATGCCATACAAGTCCTTTAATGAATACACAGCAAGCAGCACACCGACAAGAAGATACAGCCCGCCACTTACAAAACGTCCCATATTACGCAGCGTCCCCGCGCACACACCGAGCAGACAGCATATGCCGACAACCACCATATTTTCCCCGGTAAGTGCCAGTAAAATTCCTCCCGCCGCCCCGGCAATGGCGCCGGTCGACGCCCCATACCGGTATCCCATAAACAAAATCATGAAATACGAAAGTGTTCCGGAAATGGAAAAAATCATATCCGCCTGCCTCGGCAGCCCATACAGTGCTGTCACCGCAAGGATAAGAAGGCTAATCAATTCCTCATTGTTAAATAATTGATTCCACTCTTCATACAAAATAAAATGCACACCCCATTGATACACATTGGCAAGCGCAAATACCATGACACTCTCAAGGATACTGAGCCAGAATACTTCCCATGTATTTACAGCAAGAATACTGTTTAAAATACCTGCCGCCATATTTAAACCGCCTGTAAGAAGTGCTAAATACACCGCCTGTCCGGTATGGCTTGTCCACTTTTCCTGTATTTTTTCGAGTGACAGAACAAGCAGAAAGAGCGTGAGATACTTAATAAGCGAAAGTCCTTCTGTGCTGCTAAACATGCCTGCCAAAACAAAAAGAGCCAAAAGTTTCCTGCCTTTTCGCTCCGCTGCCACCGCAGCAAACAATGCCACACCAAAAGGATTAATTCCATACAGCCACACGCGCCCGGTCAAAAATCCTGCCACTAACAATAACAAATATCGCTTGTCAAAACATATTTTTTGTTTCTTGTCTTTCAAAATCCGTGCCCCCTTGTCTTTCTCTAAACACTCTCAGTATAAAGAGAGCATACAGAGAAAAATGTCAAAATCGGAAGGGCATTTCCAAGAAATTTTCGACAAAAAAAGACCACCGCCTAAGCAATGGTCTTCGTTCTTATTCTGCCTTAAACACAATTTCATTATCATATACCAGTCCAAATTTTTCACGCGCTACATCTTCCACATACTGGTCTGTTTTACGATACTCTTTTTGTTCTTTAATCTGTTCCTGTTCTTTTTTCAAACTCTTTTTCTTATCTTTTAAGTTCTGCTGCTCTGTCGCAAGTTTCTGACAGTTTGCACGCAGTGAATAACCATGAACCGCTAATGTGCCAACAAACAAGGCTGCCACCAGCATAACCAGATAAATCCCGGTGCGGTTTCTTCTTTTTCTTCTTCTCACGGCTCCATCCCCTCGACATTATTCTACAATTGTATTTTCTATACTTGTAGTACTAATAAATCCATTATAGACGCTGACTTTCACGATTTCAAGTGTTTTTTCTGTATTCCTTTTATTTTTTTAAAAATCCAAACATATGGTCGAAAAATAAGTCTAAAAAATTCATAAATTACTCTTTGTACATGCGTTTTTACCAAGGTTCGGTATAAAAAAACACCCAAAGTCAAAGCAATTACAAAAAAACTGCGGATCAAACCGTGATTGAGCGTAAAAATCATGGGGAATACAAAGAAAGCTGCCAATAACCAGAACAGCCAGTCTTCAATCAGAATCCACACTCTGCCATGTTTCACTTTCATGCGGAACGCTCGTATAAAATCATACAAAAACATTAAGAAAACACCCTCCACAAAGGAGGCGGCAACATACATAAGCTGCCCCTGTATCATTTCCATCAGCCAAACAAACGGCTAAGAACACCCCCTGCCGTCTTTTCCTTTCTCGACTCGTGATAGATAATCTCACAAATCCTTCCTTCCAATTCCACCTCGCCCTTTTCGAGTGTAAGACGCTTTACATGCAAATCCTCACCCGCAAAGCGCACGGCACCTTCTATGGTCTCAAGTTCAATTTCTTTATTGTCAAAAGAAACCACTTCCGTAATTCCGGTCAAATCCACGTGGTTACGATTCTGCATCTCCAATTTATGTGCCGTCACCGGCCGGGAAGATTCCTGCAACATAATAAAAGCCCCCTGGCATCATATCTATCTCACTATATGCTGTCACAGGGGGTTTTATTACACGTATCGGTAAAGTTCTTTGGCTTCATCCTTTTTGTATGTTTCGTTTATGCTCAATACTTCTACTTTTGTATTCCGGTTTCCGAACTGAATCTCGATGATGTCACCGGGCTTAACATTTAAAGATGCTTTTGCCACCTTATCATTCACTAAAATTCGTCCGGCGTCGCACGCCTCATTCGCCACCGTACGGCGCTTAATCAGGCGGGATACCTTTAAGTACTTATCCAGTCTCATAAAAAAATCTCCCTTCTTCTGTCAAGTCCTGCCTCTCACGGTTTCATCCGTCATTAGGCAAAGCATAACAAAGAGCACTCTGCTATATGCGATAGCAAAGTGCTCCAAAAATCCATAATAACAATCGCAAGATTATGCGTTCACAGCGTCCTTCAAACCTCTGCCGGCTTTGAATTTAGGAGCTTTAGAAGCAGGAATGCTCATCGGCTGTTTTGTCAATGGGTTGATACCTTCTCTTGCTGCTCTCTCAGCAACTTCGAAAGAACCGAAACCAACCAACTGTACTTTTTCACCTTTTTTCAATTCATCTGTAACAACATCTACGAATGCTTTCAATGCACTCTCAGCGTCTTTCTTAGACAATTCTGCTTTCTCAGCCATAGCTGCTACTAATTCAGTCTTATTCATGGATTATATCCTCCTCAATAAATTATTTGCTAGATTTGTACAACCTATACATCTATATATAACCTTTTTGGTAGTAATTGTCAAGGTTTTTCTGCGTTATCACCTTAAAATTTTGCCTATCAGGGTTCCATCTGCCGTCCTAAAAAGTTTGCCCCGCAAATCGCCATTTTTTGCTCAAAGTCGCCAAATATGCGTTCTGTGTCACGAGACAGTAAAAGTACCATTCCGATAGCGTCACCTTCTGCTAAAATCGTTGCCGCTGCTTCGGAAAATACTTCTGTCTCGTCCTCTGTTACCTGGCTAAAGTCCGGTTCGGCATCCGTTGCCAGAATCGTCCGTCTGTCCTCAATTGCTTCCAACAATTCACGGTGAATGGATTTTCCGGCATAGTCCTTTTTTCCCGGTCCTGCCACCGCCACAATCCGGTCTCTGTCTGTCACACACACGGTGCATTTCGCCACTTGCGCAACCGCCTCCACATATTCTTTGGCAAATGCGGCAAGTTCTCCTATGGGTGAATACTTCTTTAATACAATGCCTCCTTCGCGGTTTGTAAATATTTCAAGCGGTTCACCCTCGCGAATTCTAAGTGTTCTCCGGATTTCTTTCGGCACGACCACACGTCCTAAATCATCGATTCTTCGTACAATTCCTGTTGCCTTCATAAAAAATTTTCCTCCTGTTTTCTACATGCTTTTCCATATTTATACTGTATGGGTAGTATGTGGAAAACAGAGGAAATTATGCATTTTTTGAGATCAATCGTCCACATCGAGTTCCTTTCGGATACTCTGCATACGTAAATCCAATGCGGCACTCACTTCCGCGCATTGCCTTAACTCATTGCGCAGCGTCTCGTTATTCTGTCCTTTTTTATAATAAATACGGTGTTCTAAACTTGCCCAGAAATCCATGGCAATTGTACGGAACTGTACTTCCGCTTTCATCATTCGTTTTTCGTTATGCAAAAAGATAGGAATTTCCACAATCAAATGAAGGCTCCTATACCCGTTTGGTTTTGGGTTTTTGATGTAATCCTTTTTCTCAATCAAACGAATATCATCCTGAGCCAAAAAACATTCACTAATCTCATAAATATCTTCCGGAAATGCACAGATAACGCGCACTCCGGCTATATCATGCAATTTTTGTTCAATCATTTCCGCAGAAAACGGAATCTTTTTGCGGTGAAGTTTTTCAATGATGCTCTCCGGCGATTTGAGTCTTGTTTTTATCGTCTCAATCGGGTTTCTGTCATAGCGGAGACTAAATTCAGTATTGAGCACTTTAAATTTGGTCTCTACTTCCATAATGGCACACCGATAGTACGCCATCAATGTCTGAAACGCCTCGCCTTCTTCTAAAATCTGCTCAACCTGCTCATTCTGCATTAAGTTCTGCAGAAAAGCCTCGTCAAGCATCGCACCTTTTTTCTTTTCGTCTTTTTCCATCTACATCACTCATCCGTTCCGAGGTATTCGCGGACAATTTTGCCATAACGCATCTGGTCCGCATACTGTAAAAGGTGATTTACTTTCTTTTTGCTGCTTTTTTTGTAGTTTTCAACTACAAGTTCTACAGTTTCTTTTCCAATTTCTTTCTCCAGACGAATGCAGTCACATACACTGCGGTCTACATCGTAAATGCGGATATTTCCGCCACCTGTTTTGACATTCAAAACATCATCTTCAAATGTTGTAACAGAGAAATAGTGACGGGATACCGGAAAGTTTAACTTCATATTTCCGCGGTCGGTACGAGCTGTTGCCACATACAAAGCTTCCGGCTCTTCCTTAATCAGTCCGTGATAATAGCATGCGCTCAAGGAGCAGATAACTGCCTTTTTGTTTGTCATACAGGCTTCTAACATTTTGTAATGTTTTGGTTTTTTTCTGCCACTCATTAAGTTCCAGTAATTACCGTGAGACACTTTTTCAATCTTGCCTTCCTGCAGCATCGTACGAATCTGAATCGTCGTAATTTTGTTGTTAAGCAATGTACGTGTCGGCAGATAACCATTTCCCTCCTCAAATAATTCACACACTTTATCATACGTTTTTTTCAGCATGTTCTTGTCCTCCTTATAATACCATGATATACATATAATATAGTTTTCGCATCGGCTTTGCATCACGATACGCTTTCGCGCGGATTTCGTGATAAACCCGTTTGAACTCTCTTAATTGGTCTTCCGTAATCGTGTCCGGACCAAATCTTGCGTGGAAAATCAAAGTCACAAATTCAAGCACATCCTCAAAAGGAAGTTCCATCTCCCTGCTGATTTCCCTGCTAAACTGCGCCATCGACTGTCCGCGGTAAGCAAGCTTGTAGCGGTGGAATACCGGGAGCAAATGCAGATATACCATACGAATCCGCCTTTTTGCTTTCTTCTGCTTCATATTCTTTCTAAACATGTAAGCTCGTATCCTCCGCTGTGCTTCCATTGCCGCAGCAATGAGCAGTAACACAATCACAATATCTAAAATCACAAACCATATCCGTCCTTTGGATGTGCCGTTTGCATTTCCACTGTCACCGGATTTTTTATCGTTTTGCTTGATATCATCAAATACCATGCTCTCTTCCGGTTCCTGTGTCACCGAAGGGGTCGGTGTTGCAACATTCGGAGCGTCTTCCTGTGATGGATTTTCGGAATCTGTCTGTGCTCCGTTCGAAGTCTGGTTCGGATTGGTGTTTTCATTGGAAGAATCACTTCCTGCCATATCATCCTCACCTTTGCCCGGCGTCACTTCAACGGTTACAAATCCATATTTTTCATCAAAGACTTCAACCCATGCATGAGCGTCTTCGTCCGGCACTTCAAGTTCTTTACCTTTTTTGACAACTGCCAGTTCATCTTTACTGACATACATACCCTCGACGTAACGTGCCGGGATTCCCATACTGCGTAACAGCATAACGGCTGCCGTCGCATAATAGGTACAATATCCTTTTTTATTTTCCTTTAAAAAGTATTCAATGGATTCCTTACCGGAAGGAGTTTTGCCCGGCGATAAGGAATACGTCGTATCTTTTGTAATATAACTCTTTGCTTCAAGAATAATGTCAGAAGTCTTCGTCAAACCGGCAGATTTGCAATCTTTTTTAAAATCTTCGCAAACCGATTTCATGGAATCCGGAATCTGCAAATAATATTTTTTTGCAAAATCACTTAAATTCCTCCGCTCAACCTCATTTGAACTCCAAAAGTCGGCTACTGCCATACGGGATTCACCAAGTAAAACATCCGTGCGCAAAATTGCAGGATAGCGCAAATAGTATTCTACCGAGTAATCAATTCCCGGTTTATCCACCGTTGATCGTCCGTTTGTAAGGCTCTTATATGCCCCGGTCGGAAGGCATGGCACCAAAAAGTTGCCATATCCAAACGCAAGATTGCGAATCCTTAATGTTCCGGTCTTCCAGACCTCTTCTTCGCCGCTTCGTTCTTCGTCACCCAGTTCATTTCTTAACTGCGTATGCCAGTTTTCTGTTGTGACGCCGGTCGCATCGAGTGCTTTCCAGTCTTTCTTAAAGTTTTCATCCGAGCGAATGGACGACCACTTGTTATTTTCATAGACATCACCGACATAGCCTTTGAGATAAAGTCCATGATCAGAATTGATATCTCCGGATATTTTCAGCATTGTTTCACCGCTATAACTGACTTCGCTTTTCTTTCCGATTTTACCATAGGAAATCGCATCCCCATTAAAGTATGCTTTCAGCCAGGTCATTATATCCTCACCGTCCCATGTCGAAAGCGCCACCAGACTGTTCTTTGCCTGAGACAACTTATCCACGTTTCTATCGTATCTAGAAGGCGGAATAAATAAATAAAAAATGCCACCGCAAACCAAACAGGTTGTCATCAATATCATTGCCAGTTTCTGGCGCATCCTTCGGTCTGTGGCATCGGTTCGCAAATGTCTCGTTCCGATAATCGTTACCGCCACAATCAAATAGGTGAAAAAATATAAATAACGTCCGATTCTTCCCGCCACAAGCGGCAGAACAACAAACGGTATCGTACCTGCCAAAAAGACCACAGAACGTCTTCTGCGGTAGAAAAATGCACTAATCAGTGCTACAAAATACACACCAATCAAAATCAACAAAAGCGTCGTACAGAATTTTGCGCTTGCGCTCTCCGTATCCGCATAGGACAACAAAGATACATTCGTGCCGGTATAGTTCATAAATTCTTTCAAAAAACTATTTGCCGCACTCACAATTCCCTTTAGCAGTGCGCCCTTAAATCGAATCACTAATGCCAAAAAGAACATCGTAATGCCGATTAAGCCGTAAAGTTTTCCCTTGCGGAATGTCTCCAGCACTGTAAATAGTCCATAAAATACAATCGAGGCGGCAAACAGTAAGAGTAAACACAATTTACCGTCATAAATCATATCCAGACTCGACGCCGTACACATCAGCGCAGAATATACACCAAGAAATACGAGCATAATCTGGCTGAATTCCAATATGAAATTAATCAGTTTATTATTCCTGATCCTCAATTACGTCACCTCGTAAGTCCATTACTTCCAATCGGTCGCGCACCAGATTCCCGGAATCCAAGGATTCATGGTCAGCCACTGTCAGATACAGTGCCGATTCTAAAAGTCTGCCTTTGCCCCAGTCGACGTAAGCTTCCATCAGCTCACTCTCCTCGGTCGTTGTTTTACTGCGGAATAATTCCTGAAACATCCAGTACAGTTCTTCCTCCTGCTCTACCGAATATTCCTGAATCACACCATTTACCTTGTCGTACCAAATATATGCCTGTGGGATTCCACTTTCAATCATAAACATCGCAATGGAATACACACCCTGAATCAACCGGTTGATTTTATCATTTCTTTCCTGCTTTGTACCGGTCGCGCATAAATCAATAAAAATATGAATTTCTTTCATCAGAGGAAGGCTTCCCTCTTTCACCATCAAATCACCGGTTTTACTACTTAACTTCCAGTGAATTCTCTGAATCTTATCTCCGTCCGCATACTCACGGATGTCAAAAATTTCAGAGGGATCATCTCCCTTTTTATAAGTGGAAAAACGGTCACTGTCCGCACTCGTCTCGTTGTACCACTTGTCTTTTCCAAGATACATCTCTTTCGTCGGCGGCAGGACGAGAACATCCTGCGTCTCAAAATGTTTCCCGATTGTCCACGCAAATATATTCAAATAATCATAGATTCGTACCTTCTCTACCGTGATGGAAACATTTCCACAGTTGTCCATAACAACCGGGATTCTACGGTCTCTCTTTTTCCCGGTATCCACGGAAAAACGAATTTTCATCTTCCCTTTATCGCCGGAAAACGGATTTTCATAACGAACCTTGGCAATTCCTTTCGTCACCGGAAGCAGATGGCTTTTGTTTTCTACCGACAGCGTAATGGCTGCTCTCGCCGGCTTATCAATGGCATCTTTTTCTGCCAGCGGATTTTTTGAATCGACTGACACGCTGACTCTCTTTCGCAAAACAAGCAGAAAAAGAAACATGCAGACCGGTATCGTCACCATCAGCCCCATCAGTGCCATCGCACCAAATTCCAAGTACATAATGGAAATGAAAACACTCACAAAGAAAAGGAAAATGTATAGGATAGTTCCTAATGTCATAATTTCCTCCTTCCGAATCGTATCACTTGTTACTTATAATTTAGGGACCTGAATCTTCCCTACAATTTCCTCAACGACATCTTCTTCTGTCGTGTGGCTCATACGCGCCTTACCGTTTAACAAAAGGCGGTGGGCAAGCACTGCTTTAGAAACACGTTTGATATCCTCCGGCAAAACGAAGGTACGTCCCTGAACGAACGCATGCGCCTTTGACATATCCATAAGGGCAAGCGTTCCACGCGGACTCACACCGAGCGTAATCATGGAATGATTTCTCGTTGCATCCACAATCTTCGATAAATAAGTAAGCACTTTATCATCGACATAAATCTGTTTTACCTGATCCTGCATTTCAAGCAGTTCCCGTTTTGAAATGATTTCCTGGATAAAATCAAGCGGGTTAATGTCCTGACGCTCTTTAATCAGACGAACTTCTTCTTCCATCGTCGGATATCCCATCGAAATACGAATCATAAAACGGTCAAGCTGGGATTCCGGCAGCATCTGTGTTCCGGCAGAACCAACCGGGTTCTGTGTTGCCACTACGATAAACGGATTTGGCAGCTGGCGTGTCACACCATCGACCGTTACCTGTCCCTCTTCCATGACCTCCAAAAGAGCAGACTGTGTTTTCGTTGAGGTACGGTTAATCTCATCCGCAAGCAGAAGGTTACACAAAATCGCACCCGGCTTGTACTGAAACTCACCATCGGCACCAATCATATTAAAACCGACTACATCACTCGGAAGTACGTCCGGTGTAAACTGCAGACGGCGCTCTGTCAATTCCATCGCACGGGAAAAAGCAACCGCCAGTGTTGTTTTACCAACCCCCGGAACATCCTCTACGAGAATATGTCCCTTGGCTAACATCGCTGTCATCACGAGCTCAATTGCTTCGTCCTTACCACGAATTACTTTACCAACCTCATTCAGAATCTCTTGTACTTTATCGTTCACTTATGATTCTCCTTTCTCACTCATCGGATAATAGCAGAAAACGCCGGATACCCTCGGCGTTCCCTCTTCTATCGTCTTTCTTATGAAACTTTCATTTTAAATTTCCTTACGGCACGTTCATCTTCCGCATCTATTTTTTCCATGTGACCGCCAAGCCCACGGATTTTTTCTGCAAAATTTTCATACCCACGCTCAATATATTGAATATCGTCCACATAAGTATATCCTTCTGCAACAAGTCCTGCCATCACAAGTGCTGCACCCGCACGCAAATCCGGTGCACTCACACGCGCTCCGGTAAATCCTTCCACACCGGTTACAAAAGCGGCATTTCCCTCTACGGAAATATTCGCTCCCATACGGCGCAGTTCGCTGATATACTTAAAACGCGTCTCAAAAATTGTCTCTGTGACAATACTGGTTCCCTCAGACAGAGCAAGCAGCGTTGTAATCTGTGGCTGCATATCCGTCGGGAATCCCGGATACGGCATCGTCTTAACATTTGCATAAGACAAACGATGGTCAGCACAGACACGAACACAGTCATCAAACTCTTCAACAATTGCACCAATCTCAACTAATTTTGCGGTAATTGCTTCCAAATGCTTCGGAATGACGTTTTTAATCATCACATCACCGCCGGTTGCCGCTACGGCAAGCATATATGTTCCGGCTTCAATTTGATCCGGAATAATCGAATACTCCGCTCCGTGCAATGCTTCTACCCCACGGATTCGGATAGCATCGGTTCCGGCACCTTTGATGTTTGCTCCCATACTATTTAAGAAGTTTGCCACATCAACGATATGTGGTTCTTTCGCCGGATTCTCAATAATTGTCTTTCCTTCTGCCATACATGCCGCCATCATAATATTAATGGTCGCACCGACACTCGGACAATCAAGGTAAATATGCGTACCAACAAGATTTTCCGCCTGAGCGTCAATTTTACCATGGTGGATACTTACCTTAGCACCAAGCTGCTCAAAGCCCTTAATATGCTGGTCAATCGGGCGGCTACCAATCTGGCATCCTCCCGGCAGCGCAACTAAAGCTTTTTTATATTTTCCAAGCAATGCTCCTACTAAATAGTAAGAACCGCGAATTTTACGAATTGCATCCTCATCAATACTTACATCATTAATACAGGCACCATTAATACGGACCGTATGAGAATCTATACGCTCCACAATCGCACCTATACTTTCTATTGCATCCAGCAAAACCCGGACGTCATCAACGTCCGGTAAATTATCAATTGTAACTGGCTCATCCGCCATAATAGCCGCCACGATAATACCCAGCGCTGCATTTTTCGCACCGCCAATGGTAACTTCCCCTGAAAGTGGCGTTCCACCTTTTATAATGTACTGTTTCATCGCAACCTCCACTGATTGAAACATTTTATTTTACTAGTATAACACACTTTTGACATTTGTAAAACAGAAAATCATTTTTTTACGGAATAGCCAAATTTCCCAATTTTCTCACCAAGGACAAAATACTCGCCATGGGAATATGTCACAAGTCCGGTCTGATTGAGTTCAAATTTTCCGTTTTCGTTCATGTATTTCTCACTAATCATGACATCTTCTATTTTTGCCAAAAACATATTGTGGCTGCCAAGCGGAATCTCTTTCTGCACACGGCACTCTAAATTCACCGGGCTTTCGGCAATAACCGGTGCATAGGTAAGTTTTTCACCGGGCATTGCCGTCAAGTTCATCTCTTTGAACTTATCCACATCCCGTCCGGACTTCACACCGCACCAGTCGGTCGCATAAGTAAGTTCTTTTGTCGTAAGATTTATTACAAACTCACCGGTCTCCCGAATCATCGCATAAGAATATCTCTCCGGGCGCACCGAAATCGACACCATCGCAGGGTCGGAGCAGATTGTGCCCGCCCACGCAATCGTAATAATATTTTTCTCTCCATTTTTATTGCCGCAGCTCACCATCACCGCCGGCACCGGGTAAAGCATGTTGCCCGGTTTCCATACTTGTTTTTTTTCGTTCATAACGGCGCCTCCTTCAATGTATCGCTCCCTCGCCTCCGCTCGGCGGCACGTCGTCAGCGCCGATTTTAATTATGGACTTCGTCCATAACGGCGCCTCCTCACATACGCACTTTATATACGAGTTTTTCTGCCAAATCCGGATAGATATCTAAAAAGCAGTCCATCTCGTCAAATGGTCCGGCTAACATGACAACGACTTTTTCGTCCTCCTGCTCCATCACTGCCTTTAGTTTTTCTACAGATTCTTTCGTCAATTCAGCGGCATCTGTGACTAACATACAGCCACCGGCAATCTTACCTGCCTGTTCCGATAAATCAATCTGATTTAATTTTTCAGCCGTAATTTTCACAATGCTCCGCACGGAAACATAGCCTACTTTGTTCAGTTCTTTCGCCACACGCTTTGCGACCGCAAGTACAATGCGCTCCTCGCCACCGGCAAACACAAAATGAGGCATCTTATCCCCATATCGGACGTGATTCATCGCACTTTTCAGCGTACGGTATAAAATTCCATGGTCGGAAATATCTTCTTCTTTTTCCTCAAGCAGTTCTTCTACATTATCCGGTTTTTGAAGTGGCTTTTCTTTCTTCTTTCGTTTTGCCACAACTTTAACTTCACCCACAGATTCTATTAAAGGAGCATCCGGATCCAAGACTTCCTCTTCCTCCTCCGATTCAGTCTCCGGTTCCTGCACAATTTCCTCATAAGACTCCGAAGCCTCATCCACATCTTCATTTTCCTGCGGCTCTTCTTCTATTTCTTCGGTTTCCGAAGACTCATATTCTTCTCTTCGCTCCGGCATTTCCTTTTCAATCGTCTCTTCCAGTTCCTCCGGTTCTGCAACCGCCGGGTTTTCACAATGCTCCAATAACTGCATTGCACGGTCCACAATTTTACCCTCGCCAAACCAAAGTTTCAAATCTTTACATTCCTGAATACATTTGTCAATCTGCCCGGTCTTTTCATACAAACAAGCAAGTCGAAAGCCCCACTCTTCGGTATATTCTTCCTTCTTTAATTCCTCCAGAATCTGAATCAGACGCTCCGGCGGCTCTCCCTCTGCTTTTGCCAAAAGATAACGGAGTTCAAAAGTATCTAACGTAATCGGACCTGCCACTTCATAGGCAAAATACAATTCTCTTGCTTCCTCCATGTCCCCCATGCGAATTGTCAAACGCAGCAGACGATTTAACATATAACGGGAATGGGTACGGTGGTAAATATGATAAAAAATTTCTTTCTTTTTATCCATCCGCTCTGCCTTCTCATACAATTCAGCATAACGGTACAAATCGTCTAATGAGCCAACTTCTTCTAAAGGAATCGCATCAATTAATTCGAGTGCTTTTGTGTATTTATTGTCATCAATCAACTGGCGTATTGCCTTGCACTGACGCACATTCTCTCGTTTTCTACTCATTTTTATGCTCCTTGTAAATCTAACACAAAACGTCTGGTCTGCTCTACTTCTTCCGGCAAATCCATACCTGCTTTTTCAAAGCGGTGCAGTACCTGATTAATCTCTTTTTCCCGTTTTCCTTTTTCAATCATATAACGGCGTGCCGCATCCCGATACGCATTCTGTGCAAGCAGCCCCTCCGCAATCTGCGGAGCCAGCGGACAATAGGTAAATAGAATTTCACGCGCCACACGATTCAGTTTCATGGCGCCGGTCGCCTCACGCAGCACCCAGTCTGCATAATCTTTTGCAAACACATCCTTGTGACGGTTTCCGCACTGTGTAAGCTGCGCCTTTACTTTTTCACGTTTTTCCGGTGATAAGTCATTGTTCTTTTTGAAAAACTGCAAATAATCCGTATACTCTGCGGTAAGCGATGGATAGCGGTAATTGTTCCACTGCGCTCCCATTTCCGTACGGCATTTTTCCCACCGGAAATAAGCGAGCATTTTCAAAAGCTCTGCCTCTAAATTCTGCTCCATAAATGATGGCAGAAGAATTCTTCCGTGTGTCTCTTTTTTACGTCCTTCAATATCCTGCCACATCAAACCTTTGCGCCCATATACCGGGAATATGATAAATTCCGGCGTGTAACGCCCCGTCACGGTAAAACGATTAAGGCCAACTTCTTCATATGCCACCATACGCTCGCGGTAGAAAATGGAATAATCAATTTTTTCCACGCGGTTTACAATTTTATTAATAATAGCAGACGTTACTACTGCACTTTCCAATTTTGTGTAAATGCCCTCTGAACACATAACCGGTACAAATGTAGAAATATTCCCACTCAGAATACGGTCGGCATAACTAAGCAGATTTTCCACTTCAAAATGAAGACGTTTGGCCGCGTCGTGAAACGCATCATCGCCCTCGGTTTTTGTCAGTTTTTTCTCATGCACCTGCTTGCGGATTGTCTCTTCATAATCCGTATCAAACTCATCTTTCGATGGATTTTTTCTTCCCTCATAAATTTCACGCAGCCACTCGCTCATTGTATAAACGCGGCAGGTAGTTTCTTCTTCTCTCGAATCCGGCAGTGTCAAAAGAGTGCGGAGTTCTTCCTCCGTCAAAAGTTCTTCGCTGACATAGCCATATCGCAAAAACAATTTAACTGCAAGCGGCGGATTTGCATCCTGAAAACTTTTTTTGCAGGCACGCTCATAAATCTCAAAGAAATATTTCACTAATTCTTTGCGAAGCGCCGTTACTTCCGGCGTTCTTGCAAACTTGTCCACACACGTCAAAAATGCTTCAACAGCCGCTGCAAATTTTTCAGCCGTCTCATCGGAAGCTTCTGCGTAATCGAGAATCTGCTGTACCGAATGGTCTAACACTTTTAAATCTTCCTGGTCAAACGCATCTAAGCTTCCGGTATCGTCTGACAACAACGCAAAATAGGTTTCTTCCATGCGCTGTCTGTCAAGATGAAGATTTACACCGGCGTACTCCAATAACAAAGTTTCAGTATTATTAATCTGCTCCAAAATATGGTCAAGCATAACGCTTAATTCGCTGTCATTTTGTCCGGATCGTCTTACGCCGAGCGCCATACGCCCTACCAACGAAAACAGATTTTTTTCATCCGTAATCATAATACGGAAATATCGTGTCAGCCAATCGCTGTAGTAACGGCATCCCGCTACTAACTGTGGAAGCACCGCACACTGTTCCTCAAACTGTTTCTGCGCCACATAAGCACTGGCGCCATAATAATTTTTCTGTGCTTCAATTGGAATTTTACTGCACTGAATAAAATACGTGATTTTTTCCGGCAACGAATAATTCTCCATCCGCTGGTTTAAAAGACGTTCCATCGCCGCAATTTTTTCCGCCGTCAGACCCGCACCTTCCGCAAGTTTTTGATAACGTGAATAGGTCTGATGCACAAACTCAGCCACCTTCTCCGTCTCAGTTTTCAATTTTCCAAACACACGGAACACATCATGATAAAAGAAATTCAGCGAAGTCACTAAAAGTCCCCGGTACTGTGGCTTCTGCTCCAGCAAAAGAGCTGCCTGCTTTTCATTTTCCATCGGCAACCCAAACAAAACCAAATCATCAAGTGCAACATAAGTAAAGGAATGTTCCTTTTTCCAAACATCGCACATTCCCAAAAAATTTCCTGAGCCGATTGTCATCCGGACGCCCTCGCCCTGTACAATCACTCGTCCCTTAAGTATTAATGCCGTCGACTGCAACGGCTGTCCCTTTTCAAATATAACCGTTCCTTTTGTAATGGAACTGTTTCCATTCAAGATCAAACTCTCTGCCATATGTAACAACTCCTCGCAAAAAAGCTGCATAATATAAAATCCGTGCATCCCATGTCGAATCAAAATCAGAAGACGTTACCAAAGCAGTTAGCTAGGCTCAGGCACCCTCGCGTCACACAGGAAGGATTGCTTAGTGCTGCTTCATTCCTGACCTGACACGGTTCACAAGTTCCTGTTGCGCAAGACCCAAGTGTCAACGCCACTTACTTTGGGCAGCTCTCCGTCAAAAGACCCTCGATGGGACAACACCCCTGCTATAGCGGATTGCAGGTACAGGGCACCGCTATCTCCCCGGCTGCACGGAAATTTGAAACGGTCTGCCTCCCAATAGGGGAAACAAATCCGTTATAAACAATATCATAACAATTATATCTGTTTTTTCACGGTATGTCAAATACCATTACGCTTTTTTCTTTTTTCGCAGTTCTCTGAAAAAACTCGTCATCAATCCACTGCATTCCTCCGCAAGTACACCTTTTGTTACCTCCACCTGATGGTTCAATCCATCCTGCTGCAAAAGATTCAAAACGGAGCCTGCACATCCGGCTTTTGGATTCATGCTGCCAATCACCACGCGCGGAATCCGTGCCTGCACAATCGCTCCGGCACACATCGGACACGGCTCTAATGTAACATACATCGTACAGTCTTCAAGCCGCCAGTCGCCAAGCACCTTACTCGCTTTATTAATGGCTAGAATTTCCGCATGAGCAAGCGTATTTTTCTTCATATTTCTTTTATTATATCCTCTGGCAATGATTTTATCCTCATGCACAATCACACAGCCAATCGGCGTTTCCAGTTTGTCATACGCCTTTTTCGCCTGTTTCACTGCCTGTTTCATAAACGACTCATCGCTTGTCATCGTGATTCCTCCTGATCCCGGCAAAGTTTCCTCTAACACTGGCAGCCGCACATCGCACCGCCGCATTTTCTAAGTGCAGTCATGCGCCTGCACTGCTCCCCTGCCTGACATTCATAAAAGCACGGCAATTGTCCTGCCCAGTAAGCGCCATTTCTGCCAATTCCGATTCCTGCCACAGCATCCGCGTGGGCAATTGTCTCATCGTCCGGCAAAAACAAGTTACAGACGGTAGTTCCGTTTTTATCAAAAGTGACCCATCCGCAGGAGAAACACTGCCACTCTCTGCCTGTGCAGTAAACGGCACATACCGGACATTCCTCCGGTAAATCCTGTGTGTCCAAAAAAATCGTCAGCGTTAATACCTGTTTTCTCCGCTCTGCTTTTACATAACCGGCTGTCACAGAGCAATCCGGATTTTCTTCCCGTTTTCTCACATAAAACACTTTCCGCATATAGTCCGACATAATCACTGCCTCCCAGTCATTTTTTACACTATATGCTTGTTTCATTATGCGTATTACTTTTCGTTTCCGACTGCTAACACACTGTCGTAGCACGCCTTTTTCTTGTGACTTTCATCGAACAAAAGCGGGTAACTGTCTTCGCCTTTAAAGGATGTCAGCCACGTTACATCATCCGAAAGCCCCCAGAATGTAACGCTCGTCACATTCGCCTTTCCTTCGCGGTCCGCTTTCACAATCATCTCAAAAAATTCTTTATAACGGTCTGCCAGTTTCTTCAAACCTTCCTCCGAATCATCGGTATTATGCATATCCACTTCGGTAAATTGAATCTCCAAGTCACCAATCTCACTGTACTTTTGCATCGCGTCAGAAATCATGCCGGTATCCGGATAATTCATATCCCAGTGACTCTGGAATCCCACACCGTCAATCAATTTCTTATCATACAATTTTTTCACAAGTTCTGCAATGGTACTTACTTTGCTTGGCATATACTCATTGTAGTCATTATAAAATAATTTCACATCTTTATCTGCATATTTTCTAGCAAATGTAAACGCATCCTCAATGTATGATTCATCGCCGTAAATTTCATACCACAAACTGGAAGTGCGGTATCCGCCACCGTCGTCACACGCCTCATTCACAACATCCCACGCATAGACAACGCCCGGATATTTTTCCTGGCAGAAACTCAGAACTTTTTTGATGTAACTTTCCATTCTTTTTTTCATCGTTTCTTTATTCACTTTGGCATTTCCTGCATCGTATTTTTCACAGAAAAACCATTCCGGCGTCTGATTGTGCCAGACAAGGCAATGACCGCGAAGCACAAGCCCGTTGTCTTTTGCCAGTGAAAGGCACTCCTCCAAATTTTCCTCATTAATCGCCGGCATGCCGTCTTTGCTGTTTTCCGATGCCCGCTGGTCTAAAATTGCCTCCGGCTTCATGCCATTTTCCATCGTAATGCTGTTGAAATTTTCAAGAATGATTTTCTTTGTTTCCTCGTCCTTCAACTGATACGGATTAATTGCAACCCCAACTTTAAAATCCTTTTTAAATGCGTCCTTCAAATTTTTTGCCTCTTCTTTCTGTTCAATTTTTGAACTTTGTTCCGGTGTTGTCTCCACGGCTTTTTTCTCCGCCGGAGCACCACAGCCGGTTACCAGTAACATAGCCGCGAACACTGCCGCTGCTAATCTGCCTGCTTTTTTCATCCTGCTTTTCCTTTCTTTGCTGCTTTGCTATAATAAAATCCTTTTACCGCACCCTACTTACTCAATATGAAAATTATATTTTAGATTGGGGGCTGTGTCAAATGTTCGTTGAAGTTTTTTGAGTTTCCGTAAATAAGCAAGAATAGTTTGCGAAGAGTGGGCGCTTTCGCTAAACAAACGCGTAGGGGTATCGGCATGTAAACAACACATGCCTGATACCCACGTGTTTGTACCCACTCTTCACAAACTATTCTTGCTCATTTACTGGAAACTAAAAAGATACGAGCACTTGACGCTAACCACTAACCAGCTAGTTGAGAGCAGCTTCTTGTGTTTTCAAAACAACGCTTTTTGCTTAAAATACTCTGTAGGGTTGCATTTTTGCGTCGCATTCAAAGCTAATCAAGAAAATTTATGAAGAAATTGCAACCTAAAAGGCGAAAATTAACAGAAAGAGTTGTTTTATCATCTAATTTCTCCAGATGAAACTTGATAAATGCATCCCTATGGGACAAATCAAGGGAAAAGAGTTGCATTGGAACCGCAGGTCTATTTTACAAAAGCTGCTCTCAATTATTTGGTGAATTGAAAAATTATTCCCTTACGCGTTTGTTAAACGGGAGTGGCGCAAGAGGTTCGGGGAACCTCTGACCTGCGTGGACCGGAGTGGAACGTAGAACCACGAGACGCAAAGCTTTTCTACGAAATTACGGAAAACAAAAATCACCAACGAACACTTCCCCCAAAACTGTTTCTATCCCGACATTGACTTTTGATACAATACCTATTAAAATTGTTCTTATGAAAATTGCAACGGAGATTTGATAACATGCAAGGCTCCGGATTGGAGGAAGAAATGAAGAAGACTATTTTGACAGGAGACCGTCCTACAGGCAAACTTCACGTCGGTCACTATGTAGGCTCCTTGAAACGCCGTGTAGAATTACAGAATTCCGGCGAATATGATGATATTTACATTATGATTGCAGATGCACAGGCTTTAACGGATAATGCAGATAACCCGGAAAAAGTTCGTAAAAACATTTCGGAAGTTGCTCTGGATTATTTGTCCTGTGGACTTGACCCGGAGAAATCGAACCTCTTCGTTCAGTCGTATGTCTCCGAACTTACAGAACTTACTTTTTATTACAGCAACTTAGTTACAGTTTCAAGATTGAAACGAAACCCTACGGTTAAATCAGAAATTCAGATGCGTGGCTTTAATGCAAGTATTCCGGTTGGTTTCTTTACTTACCCAATCAGTCAGGCCGCTGACATCACTGCATTTAAAGCAACGACCGTACCGGTTGGCGAGGATCAGCTGCCAATGCTTGAGCAGGCACGTGAAATTGTCCGCAGTTTTAACACTACTTACGATGAGGTTTTGGTTGAGCCGAAAGCACTTTTGCCGGAAAATGAAATTTGCAGCCGTCTGCCGGGTACCGACGGCAAGGCAAAAATGAGCAAATCTCTCGGCAACTGTATTTATCTGTCTGATGAGCCGGAAGATATCCGCAAAAAAATCATGAGTATGTACACCGATCCGAATCACATCCGCATTGAGGACCCGGGGAAATTGGAAGGAAACACGGTATTTACTTATTTGGATGCTTTCTGCAAGGATGAATTGTTTGCAGAATACCTGCCGGATTACAGTTGTTTACAGGAATTAAAAGACCACTACACCCGCGGAGGTCTGGGTGACGTGAAGGTTAAGAAATTCTTGTACTCTGTTATCATGGAGGAACTTTCTCCAATTCAGGCAAGAAGAAAAGAACTTGAAAAAGATATTCCAGCCGTTATGGAAATTTTGCACAAAGGAAGTATTAAGGCTAAAGAAGTCGCTGCCGGTACTTTGAGTGAAGTAAAACATGCAATGAAAATTGATTACTTCGATTAATGTTTCCTGCATAACGAATAAAACAAAAGGAGCAGTTATCCATGTCTCTTACGTGTAAACACGGTGGTACATGGAGAGCTGCTCCTTTTTAGTTTGAATCTTTTCTTAAATTCGTTTTATCTGGTTTGCAACCGTCGGTGCAACAACTGCTGCAATCGCAATTTTAATCAAATCGCCCGGAATAAATGGAATTACACAAAGCGCCATTGCTGCGCCAAGTCCTGTTCCTGTCGAATAGCAGAACCACATCGTACCAAATGCATATGCAATCGCGGTACCAATAAGCATTCCTACAACGCAGAAAACAATATTTACAATCTTCTTATCCTTCTTAACCTGCATCAAAAGACCACATACAATTGCCATGAAAATAAATCCAATTAAGTAACCGCCAGTAGGACCGGCAACTTTACCAACGCCACCTTCAAATCCAGAAAATACCGGAAGTCCAACCAGGCCAAGCAGCAAGTATACAATGTACGTGATGGTTGCCCGCTGCCATCCAAGAACATACAAACTAAAATAAATCACTAAGTTTGTCAGTGAAATCGGCACTGGTCCAATCGGTACCGAAAGTGGTGCAAGCACACACGTAAGTGCTGCAAATAACGCCATTAACACCATATCTTTCAGGTTAAAAAAGTTTTTTTCTTTCATTGTTCATCCTCCGTTTTTCCAAATGTAAACCTTTTATCTCATAATAGTATACATTTGTTTCTCCCAAATGTCAATATGTTTTATCACCCGGAAAAACATGTGATTTCTAGAAGCACTTTAATTTACAACAAAAGAATTCCTTTTTTCTTGCACACACTAAGAAAATATGATATATTAGACACAGAAAGAGGGAAGCTAGAAAAGCGGCTTACCTCGAATACTAAATCAAATCTTTGTAAGATTAGCCGTCATTATTCGCTGTAATGGCGGCTATTTTCGTTTTCCCTTGAAAATCGTATAACACAATCCGACAAGGGCGCAAATGAATATTCCAATCTGAATTAAATCAGTATATGTAACATACATTGGCAACGCCCTCCTTTCTTTCGTCTGGAGGGTTAGCCCCTCCGAAAAAGAGGGTAAGCCGCCCGGCTCTCTAGTTTCCCGCAGGCAAAGTATAACATATTTCATTACACTTCATAACCATTATTTACATTCCACAAATTTTCCATCTTTGTCAAGTTTAAGCACCGCATGATTATCCCACTTACCATCCTCTTCCATATGGAGCGTAACATCTAAATATATGTTTTTAGAATTTGATTTTGGCGAAACCTTCATATCCATACTTGTTCCAACACAGTTCCAGCCCAAATCCTCAAACAGGGTATCTCTCACATCCTGATTTTCAATGCATACCGTTCTTTTTCCTTTTTCCACACATAAAATATTCACACTGCTTTTATTATAGAAAAACTCTTTACTGCCAAACTTTCCGGCACTTGTGTACTGCTTTTCATACGCTTTCCATACGTCATTTTTATCAAAAATCTTTTTACCCTGCGGGTTCTTCACAATAAAATTATGATTTTTAAAATCAAGCAAAACACTTGCATCACTTGTTTTATTATCATAATCGTGTTCCATTGCTTTCACAAGAATAGTCTGCGTTTTATCAGAACATTCGGCAGTACCTTTTTCAAAATTCTGATAAAATACTTTTAAATCCGCATATGAATATAACTGCCAAAATTCCTTTTCGTAAAAGTCTTCATTTTTCTCCCAAGACTCTTCAATTTTAAAATCAGAAAGACTCTTACATGATGGATACGGAAAAGAAATATACTTTTGGTTCTCGTTCATATATTTCGGATACTCCAAAGTAAGCATTTGGTTTTCCAGACACAAATAATTATGTTTCTTCCCTTTCTCACTTCTTTCATAAAGGACATAAGAATTGTTATTCTTAAAATAACGCGCCGCCTTATATTTTGTGTGATTTTCATCCAGATAATCAGTTAATTCCACAAAATACGACGGATTTTTCTTTTGGACCGTTTTGAGATTTTCTTTATAAGAAATAAACTCCCAATTCTGACCAAATTCCGAAACACAGCCACTGCCAGTGCCAAATCTGACTGCCTGAACAGAAAAATCTTTTTGCTTCGTGTCCCAGCGCTCAACGGATAATTTTATTTGTTTCAAATCTTTTGGATTTTCCCTTTTCCCGCTTGTGTTTTTTATTTTTTGTACCATAGGACTGCTCGTTGCTTCAACACTTTTTGGCGTTGTTTCTGCTCCTACCTCCATCGCCTTCTGCGGATTTTTTGACTGTTCCTTTGTGCCAGTCCCACATGCTGATAAACAAAGTACACACGCACACGCCAGCAAAATTTCTTTTCTCATAAGCAAAACCTCCCTACTTCACTCTTTTCCCACGGTAATAAATCTTTATCTTTTTATTATTTTTAACAAATGGCTTTTTCCAATTGTTATACCGTTTTACTTTATGCGAAATGATTAGCTTTTTCAGTTTAGCTTTGGTTACAACCACGTCTTCACTAATCTGTTTTATTTTTTTCGACAATGTCAACGTGCTTCCCTTGCCAAACACATAAACAAGTTCTTTTTCCGCCTTCCGATACAAACATCTTTTATGAACCGCAAAATATTTATTTTTCTTCGACATTTTTACCGTTTTAACACTCGTGTTTTTAAATGCCGTCGCCTCAATCCATTTCACGCTTTTTGGTATTGTGATTTTCTTTGCACTCGGCATTACCTGAACCAAATCTTTTTCTGTCAAATCAATTACCATGTTATTAGAAAATAATAATGTATCTCCGTCTAAATGCTTTGTAATATAAGCAAGTCCTGCCAGTTTGCTGCAGCCGGTAAATGCTTCTTTTGCTTCTACTTTTACTTTTGCAGAGGTATCTATCTTCTTAAGATTTTTACATTCCAAAAAAGTGTACTCTCGCAGTGACACGAGTTGATTTGACAAATGAATCGTTTCTACGGATGTTGTGTAAGCAAACGCCGCCGCACCAAGATACCTCACTGTGTCCGGCATTGTAATTGATTTAATATTCTTTATATATGGACCTGGGCAATGCCATGGTTCCAAAAGATCTCCCCATAATGTCACTTCCGCATCCAAATAATAAGAGCCATCCGGTCCCTGTATGCCAACACTTCCAAGATTTTGTTTCGCCAAAATTTCATCATATCCACTGGTTGCTCCAACTATAACAACCGGTGCATTTTCAATTTTATCCGGGATTACTACCTTAACATTTTTCTTGTCTCTTGCAACATCTGCTTTAAAAATCCAGCTTTCTTTTTTATCTTTCGATAAATAGGCATGATAGGTTGCATCCTGATTGGTAATCGTATATTCCTTAGAAACATCCCAGTAATCCAACCGCTCCATCGCAGAAATCTCCGCTGCATTTGAAACATTCGTTTTCAAGCACAGCACCAAAACCAACATTGTCATTGATAATATAAATTTTTTCATACGCTTTTCCTCCTTAAAAATATTTGACTGTATGAAATTCCGTTCAAACTGTCACACCCTACTTCACTCTTTTCCCACGGTAATAAATCTTTATCTTTTTATTGTTTTTAACAAATGGCTTTTTCCAATTGTTATACCGTTTTACTTTATGCGAAATGATTAGCTTTTTCAGTTTAGCTTTGGTTACAACCACGTCTTCACTAATCTGTTTTATTTTTTTCGACAATGTCAACGTGCTTCCCTTGCCAAACACATAAACAAGTTCTTTTTCTGCCTTCCGATACAAACATCTTTTATGAACAGCAAAATATTTGTTTTTCTTCGATACTTTTACCGTTTTTAGGCTGGTGTTTTTTAACGCCGTCGGCTCAATCCATTTCACGCTCTTTGGTATTGTAATTTTCTTTGTATCCGGCATTACCTGAATCAAAGTTTTTTCGGTTTGATTGATAACCATATTACCAGAAAATGTAAGTGTGTCATTTTTTAAATATTTAGTTTCATGTGCAAGCCCCGGCAACCCATCACAGTAGCCAAAAACATTCGCAGCCTCCACTTTAAATTTTGCCGGAAAATCAATTTTCTTAATATCTTTGCTTCCGAAAAATGTTCCATTTTTCAAACTTGTAAGTTTGTCTGACAAATGAATATATTTTAAGTTTCCCATTGCACCAAAAGTACAAGATCCCATCTCGCGAATTGTATCAGGCATCACAACGGATTTAACATTAAGTATTTCCAAAGTCGGGCGGCTGTCGGCATCACAATAATCAAACATTGTCACACCAAATAAGTTTTGTGGCCACGCAGCTTCTTCCCCCTGATATAAATCTGCACTATATCCCAATCTCACAACCGGCGCATTTTCAATTTTTTGAGGAAATATGATATCCAGCATTTTCTCTTTGTTTAACAAATCCGCTTTAAAAATCCAGCTTTCTTTTTTATCTTTCGATAAATAGGCATGATAGGTTGCATCCTGATTGGTAATCGTATATTCCTTAGAAACATCCCAGTAATCCAACCGCTCCATCGCAGAAATCTCCGCTGCATTTGAAACATTTGCTTTCAGACACAATGCAAAAAACAGCAAAAACATCGACACCAAAATCTTTTTCATTTTCATAAAATCACTCTCCTTACTTTCATTTACACGTCCATTAATCATGTACCTTGTACTTATATAACGAATGATAACTGGAAAATGTTGCAAAAGTAAGGAATTTTTTTACGACATTCCCACCAGCAAAACCGCCACCATCGCCCCGGCAAAAGTTGCCACCAATGCACCGGTAAGTGTATAACGCGTTTTGGTCACGCGCGCCGTCATAAAATAAACGCTCATGGTATAGAAAATGGTTTCCGAACAACTCATAAGAACTGACGCTAATGTGCCAAGATAGGAATCTGTTCCATATGTTTTGTATATATCAAGCAAAAGACCGGTTGCCGCCGAGGATGAGAACATTTTCACGATAAAAAGCGGAAGCAGTTCGCCCGGAAAATGAAGGATATTTACAACCGGTGCAAACATACCGGCGAGCCACTCCATAAAACCGGACTGCCGCAAAACTCCTACACCAATCATCAAACCAATTAACGTCGGCAGAATTTTATAGACCGTCAAAAATCCATCTTTGGCTCCCTCAATAAACGAATCAAAAATATCCACTTTTTTGCACATGCCATAGCCGACAAGATAGAGAATCACGAATGGTATCATGCAATCTGAAATATAATAAAGGACTTCCATTTACCGCTCCCCCTTTTTCTTTGATACTTTTCTTGCTATTACAGAAAAAATAACACCGGCTGCCGTCGATACAATTGTAGCCACTAGTCCCATGCCAAGAATTGAAGCAGGCGAGGCAGAACCATACTGGCTTCGATACGCTATAATATTAACCGGAATCAATTGCAAAGAGGAAATATTGATAATCAAAAAAGTACACATATCCGCACTGGCAATGTGGCTTCCATGATTTAATTTTTTCAATTCTTCCATTGCCTTTAAACCAACCGGCGTAGCCGCCCATCCAAGCCCAAGCACATTGCTAATCATATTGGCGGCCATATATTCATTTGCCTTATGCTCTTTTGGCACGCCCGGAAATAAAAAGGCAAGAACCGGTCGAAGTGCTTTTGTAAGCGCATCGATAATTCCTGCCTTTTTTGCAATATTCATAAGTCCTGTCCACATGGACATGATGCCAAGCATCGTAATACATAAAGTCACTGCTTCTTTTGACGAATCCAGTGCTGCTGTTCCGATTTCTCCGATTTTGCCGGTTGCCGCCGCAAACAAAATCCCAATGAGAATCATAAATCCCCAAAGTTTATTGAGCATACGCACACGCCTTTTTCTTTTATTGTATGCGGCAGGAAGATAAACATTCCCACAAAATCAAAAATCGCTGTTAATCAGCGGTGTTCCAAACACAACTTTTGTAACATCCTTTTTTTCATCATAAGAAAATGCAGCCATCATATTTATGCGTCTGCCATTTACCTTTTTGGAACTTTCAAATCCGCTTGTATAGCCGTATGCGACATAGTAATCCGAACTGCTATCGGAATTGCTGTTCATTACTTCTCCACCGCCAAACTGACGAAAAAGTTTGTCCGCCATTGTTTGCTGCTCCGATGCATTCAGCCTGCCATTTACCACACCTTCCATCACACGATTGTCACTATTTATATTTCTTATATCAGCAGCCGCCTCCTGAGTTGATGCTTTCATAATATCACTTTTTGCAAATGCCTGTTCAAACGCAGTCTGCGAAACATACCATCTGGTTAATACAGTCTGCAAAATCACAATAGCCCACAGAACAAACGCCGCAAAAGCCGCTGCAAAAAATTTCTTCTTACCCAAATAAAATCATCCTTTCCAAAGTCATCCACTTGTGACTTTCTTATAGGATTTCCGATTTTTTGAAAAATATGCAAAAATTTCAGTTGTTTTTTTATCTGTTACAATGTTTTTTAATTGCAATAATCAAGCGGAATCTTTTGCGCATCATGGGCGTTTTCACTCATTGAGCTGCGTAACAGCAGGGGCATTGAAACTACCAATACCTCCTGCTGACGCGCTCAAAACCCACGATTCACAAAAGATTCCGCTTGATTATTACAAACAAAAAAAGATAAGTAACCGTTGATAAAAACAAAATGCCTGACATTCTCGACAACGCTTTTTTCAAAAAATCGTGCTAAGCGTTGTTTTTTAGCTTGTCTTTTTCCCCAAAATATTCCTTTTTTAGGTGGCGTCAAGGTCAAAAACAACTCTTTTATCAATTTATCCCATTCATGGTTGCCCTTTCCCCTCCATGGCCTTACAAATAAGCAACCCTTTCAAGATTTTCAGCCTGTTTGCGTTGCATTGACCAGCTCGCCCGCATAAGGAATTCCTCTTTTGTCAAAACTAATCATGATGTAATGAGAAAAAAGAGACGGTTAATTTCACCATGAGGAATGTTGAACACCGCCGGTGCGCAGAGGGCGTAGTCTGCCCTCACGCACCGCTGCGTGTGTTCTCTCAGCGGAAGCGATTCCCAATGGGAAATTAACCATCTCTTTTTATTAACTATTACATCATAATTATTCATCACTCGTAGCGGCAAAAAATCACACTTGAATTCTGTCCGCCAAATCCAAACGAATTACTCATTGCCACACGAACCTCTTTTTCAATTGCCTTATGTGGAACATAATTCAAGGATGCACATTTTTCATCCAATTCATCCAGATTTAATGTTGGTGGAACAACACCGGTGCGAATACACTGGATACAAGTAATTGCCTCGGTGATACCGCCGGCACCCATCATATGTCCGGTTGCGCCCTTTGTCGAAGTCACAGCCATTTCGCCAGCATGCTCTGAAAAAAGTTCTGCAATCGCATTCGTTTCAATTGGGTCACCCATACCGGTAGAAGTTCCATGTGTATTAATATAATCTACGGATTCTTTTGTAATACCTGCATGCTCGATTGCTTTTTCCATGCAGAATACCGCACCAATTCCTTCCGGATGCGGGCTTGTTACATGGTAGCCGTCGGTGCAGTTGGAAAATCCTGCGAGTTCCGCATAAATTTTAGCACCACGTTTTTTCGCATTTTCTTCGGTTTCAATAATCAGTGCGCCACCGCCTTCGCCAATGACAAAACCATCACGGTCTTTATCAAACGGGCGGCTCGCCTGCTGCGGATTTTCATTATTGGTGGACAAAGCATGTGCTGAAGCCAGTCCCTGAATAAACAATGGGGATAATGCGGATTCCGTTCCCATCGCAAGAACAGCATCTGCCTGTCCGGACATGATTAACATGCAGGCGGTACTGATTGCGTCACCGCCGGAAGAACATGCTGTGCTCACCGTCAGACTTGGACCACGATAGCCTTTTGCAATTGCCACCTGGGCTGCTGCCTCATTGCCGATAATTTTCGGCACAAAGCGCGGGCTGACTTTTTTATGCTCTCCCTTGCTTAATCCATCCTGCACTTCTGCAATCGGTGAAATACCGCCAAGCGCCGTACCAACGACGATACCCATGCGCTCCGGTACAGTAATTTCCTCTCCGGCATCCGCGATTGCTTCCATCGCTGCCGCATAACCATACTGCATAAACACGTCCATTTCACGCGTCAGTTTCTTTGGCATAAAGTCTTCCGCATTAAAATCTTTGACTTCAGCCGCAATTTTTACCGGCAGCTCCTCGGTGTCAAAGCGGGTAATCGCTTCCACGCCGCATTTTCCGGCCACAAGATTTTTCCAATAATTCTCTACGCCAATTCCAATCGGTGTCACAGCACCCATTCCGGTGATGACAAGCCGACTATTCGTTGTCTTCATTTTCATTCCAGTCATTCTCCTTGATTTCTTTTCTACGAATCTTACCACTTATAGTTTTAGGCAATTCCTTCGTAAAGTCAAGTATTTTTGGCCATTTATATGACGCAATATTCTTTTTCAAGGATTTCATAATCTCACTCCGCAGTTTATCCGTTCCCTCTTCACCGTTGGCAAGAACGATACTTGCCTTGATTGCCTGACCGCGGATTGGGTCCGGCACGGAAGTAACGGCACACTCCAAAACGTATGGAAGTTTCATAATTTCATTCTCAATTTCAAATGGTCCGATACGATAGCCGCTGGACTTAATTACATCATCGGTACGGCCGACATACCACAGATAACCATCCTCATCAAAGTAGGCAGTGTCACCTGTGTGATAATAACCATCATGCCATGCATTCTGTGTCTTTTCTTCGTCACCGTAATATTCCATAAACAAACCATTTGGCGCACCATCTTCTGTGCAGATAACAATTTCACCCTCTTCTTCCGGACCGGCAAGTGTTCCATCCGGCAGCATAATCTGTACATCATACTGTGGTGTCGGCACACCCATGGAACCCGGTTTCGGTGTTGTACCAACAAGGTTACCAATTGTCAATGTTGTCTCGGTCTGTCCAAATCCCTCCATCAGTGTAAGTCCGGTTTTTGCCTTAAATTTCTCAAAGATTTCCGGATTCAGTGCTTCGCCTGCTGTTGTTACATTCTGCAAAGAAGACAAATCGTACTGGTCTAATTTCAAATGTACCATTACACGGTAAACCGTTGGCGGTGCACAGAATGTTGTAATTTTGTATTTCTCAATCATATGAAGAATTTCTTTTGCATCGAAATTATCAAAATCATAGGTAAAAATACATGCCTCGCACAGCCACTGACCATAAATTTTACCCCACAAAGCTTTTCCCCAGCCGGTATCGGAAATAGCAAAATGGATGCCATCCGGGTCAACCTGATGCCAGTATTTCGCTGTCACATAGTGTCCCAAAGGATACTTAAAGTTATGGGTTGTAATTTTCGGATACGAAGTCGTACCGGAAGTAAAGAACATAATCGATGGGTCATCACCATGGATTGCATTCTCACCATGTGGTCTGCGGAAATGGCTTGAAAAATATTTTACTTCCTTGTTAAAGCTGCGCCATCCTTTGCGGCTAGCACCAACCATGATTTTTACTTTCAGATTTTTGTAACTGCGGCACGCTTTATCAACCTCACGGGAAACCGGACCGTCTGCCGTACAAAGAATCGCATCTACATTACCGGCTTTAAAACGATATTCAAAATCGGATTTCAGTAAAAGATTTGTTGCCGGAATTGCTACTGCACCAATCTTGTGCAGTGCCAAAATCGCAAACCAGAACTGGTAGTGGCGTTTTAACACAAGCATTACGCGGTCGCCTTTTTTAATTCCTAAAAACTGAAGATAGTTTGCTACCTTAGAAGAATAGCGTGCCATATCATAAAAGGTAAAGGAGCGTTCCTTTCCATCCTTTGAAATATGAAGCATCGCTACTTTGTCCGGAGCTTTCTTTGCCATCTTGTCTACTACATCATAGGCAAAGTTAAAATTATCATCATTTACAAATTTAATATCCTGCAAAACACCGTTTTCATCTTCCTTAACCTGAATAAATGGTGCTGCAATATCGCCTTTTGAAAGTGCCATTTGCGTTCCTCCTATATCAAATCCTGCAAATTGTTTTTATGTTCCATGTAGTTTTCAAAACCACATCATATTGTAAACAATACATCACGCTTTCTCTATTGTCAAGAAAAACAACGCAAAATCGTGATATTTAATATATTTTTTACACTTCCAGAAGAATCCGTTTGAATTTACCCTTATAATATGATAGAATTATGTTGACTTATGTACACAGATGAATGGAGGATTTTGTTTATGTTCAAAATTGTTGAAAAAAAGTCCCTGAATCCTACTGTCAGTAAAATCACAGTAGAGGCTCCATTAATTGCAAAAAAAGCAGAGCCGGGACAGTTTATTATCTTCCGCGCAAAAGAAGATAGCGAGAGAATTCCTTTGACAATCGCGGATTTTGACCGCGAGGCTGGAACCGTTACCATTATTTATCAGATTGTTGGTGCCGGTACAATGGAATTAGACACCTTAAAAGAAGGTGAATACATTCACGACTTTGTAGGCCCGCTTGGTGTTCCTACCCACACAGAAGGATTGAAAAAAGTAGCAGTTGTCGGCGGTGGTGTTGGCTGTGCCATTGCTTACCCGATTACAAAGAAACTGCACCAGATGGGTGCTGAAGTTCACGCCATCGTTGGATTCCGTAATCAAGACTTAGTAATTCTCGAAGACGAATTCAAAGCAGCCAGTGACAAACTCGTCATGATGACCGATGACGGAAGTTATGGCGAAAAAGGTCTGGTAACAGATGCATTGGAAAAATTAATTCAGGATGGAAATGAATACGATGAAGTCATTGCCATCGGACCATTGATTATGATGAAATTCGTATGCCTGACAACGAAAAAATATGACATCAAAACCGTCGTCAGCATGAACCCGATTATGATTGACGGAACCGGCATGTGCGGCGGCTGTCGTCTGACAGTTGGCGGTGAAACCAAATTTGCCTGCGTAGACGGTCCGGATTTCGATGGACATCTCGTTGATTTCGATGAAGCAATGCACCGTGGAACGATGTACAAAGAATTTGAGACACACGCCCGCGATGAATATTGCAATCTACTCAAGAAAGGGGAAAATTAATCATGGCAGAGAGAAATATGGATATGAATAAATGCCCAATGCCGGTACAAGACCCGGATGTCCGTAATAAAAACTTTGATGAAGTAGCTCTTGGCTACACCTATGATATGGCAGTAAACGAAGCTCGTCGCTGCTTAAACTGTAAAAACAAACCTTGCGTCAGCGCCTGCCCGGTTCAGATTAACATTCCGGCATTTATTGAGCGCGTAGCAAATGAAGATATTGAAGGTGCTTTTGCGATTCTTTCAGAATCCACTTCCCTTCCTGCTGTCTGCGGCCGTGTATGCCCACAGGAAAATCAGTGCGAAGGCAAATGTGTCCGCGGCATCAAAGGCGAGCCGGTTGGTATCGGACGATTGGAGCGTTTCGTTGCTGACTACCACAGAGAGCACTGCACAGACGCACCGGTTAAACCGGAGCCAAACGGTCACAAAGTTGCTGTTATCGGTGCCGGCCCAAGTGGTCTTACCGTTGCCGGTGATTTGGCTAAATTAGGATACAAAGTAACAATTTTTGAAGCACTTCACCTTGCCGGCGGCGTTTTGGTTTATGGTATTCCGGAATTCCGTCTTCCAAAAGCAATTGTGCAGAAGGAAATTGATAACTTAAAAGCAATCGGTGTTGATGTAGAAACCAATATGGTAATTGGTAAAGTATTAACCATCGATGAAATTTTCGAAATGGGTAACGAAGCAATCTTCGTTGGTTCCGGTGCAGGACTTCCTCGTTTTATGAACATCCCAGGTGAAAGTTTGAAAGGTGTTTATTCTGCAAACGAATTCCTGACTCGTATCAACTTGATGAAAGCTTACCGCGACGGAAGCAAAACACCAATCCAGCACGCAAAGAAAGTCGCTGTTGTCGGTGGCGGTAACGTAGCTATGGATGCTGCCCGCAGTGCAAAACGTCTTGGTGCAGAAGAAGTTTACATTGTATACCGCCGTGGTATGGAAGAACTTCCTGCCCGTAAAGAAGAAGTTGAACATGCAGAAGAAGAGGGAATCATCTTTAAGACATTAAATAACCCGGTTGAAATCCTTGGCAATGACGAGGGTATGGTATGTGGCATGAAATGTGTTGAGATGGAACTTGGCGAACCGGATGAAAGCGGACGCCGTCGTCCGGTTGAAAAACCTGACAGCGAATTTGTTCTTGATGTTGACAGCGTAATCATGTCCATTGGTACAAGTCCAAACCCATTGATTCGCTCCACAACTCCTGGTCTGGAAGCAAATAACCGCGGATGCTTAATCACAAAGGATGAATCCGGTTTAACAACCCGTGATAATGTATACGCCGGTGGTGACGCCGTAACAGGTGCCGCAACCGTAATCCTTGCCATGGGTGCAGGAAAAGCTGCCGCTAAGGCAATTGATGAGGCGCTGAGAGGGTAAATAATAAGGCTATTCTTACGATAAAAAAGGAAAAACTGCAAACCGACTCGAAACAGAGAATTCGCTTCACGAATTATGTTTCTCGCTGGTTTGTGGTTTTTCCTTTTTTAGGTAAGTCTAGCTTATTGTATTCCTAACTCTATCACCCATTCCACCCGCTCCCAGTCCTAACAGACACCAGAACACAGGCGCTGTTACTACCATAGAATCATTAAACATCCCGGCAAAGAGATATCCTAATACAGAAATCAAAATTGCCCGTATAAAATACTCTTTCTGCGTATGGCACTTTCCTTTGGCTGCCGCAAAGCCACGCTTTAAAAAAATCACAAAAAATGCAAGCATCAGAACAAGCGAGAGGCACCCTGTCTCAATTCCCATCTGAAGATAATAATTATGTGGCTTCTTATAATAAGTTGTCAACAAATCATACTGATATCTGGCAACATAATCATTATGCGGGAACACAAAACCAAACTGGTCGGGCCCCGCGCCAAGCAGCACATAATCTTTTAACAGCGGTATCGTTCTTGACCACACAAAACCACGAAGCGATGCCACCTCGTTCATCCACGATGGCAGTGCCGTTTCGGCGTGAATACACAAATCCCATTTTCCGTTTGCATTGAGATAATAATACTTCCCATCCCCACGCTGATTGGTAAACCGCCAGACACTCTTTTTGTACTTCATTTCATAGCCATAAACGGTCTTTTCACCGTCCGCAAATGCATTCTTTTCAAATGAAAATGCTTTCCACTTTCTATCCGGTGTCTTTTTAAGCGTGATATTTTCACCGCTTCCCTCTATGACAAAAGAATAATTTTTCTTTTTATAGCGGATTTTCACATGGTTATTCTTCGTTTCAATATAAGATAACTTTTTACTTCCTTTGGTAGAAAACCGAACCTGCTGCCATTTTCCAAAAATATCCCCTGTGATGTACCAGTTGCAGAAAAATAAAATTGCAAGCACAGAAACAAAGACGCATAGAATTTTCCTTTTGTACTGACAGACTTTGTTCCGATATTTTACGCCGCCAATACAAAACGAAACCAGTACCGCAAGCGTGCCGGTCCGCGACTGCGAACCAAAAAGGCAGAAAATCAGCAGATAAAAAAGCACGAACCAAATGGTTCTCTCCCGCTTTTTACCCGCCTCATGGAAATAAACAATCATTGCCACCGTCACCGGCAGAAGAAGCGCTACATAGCTCCCCACATAGTTCCAATGGTACAAAGTTAAATATATAAAATGCGAAACTCTCGCCTTTCTCCCACCTAGAAACTCTTTCACAAAGCCCATTGACAATAAATCAAATCCAAAGAACTGCGAAATACCAATCACGCCAAGGATTCCAATTGAGACACCAAGTATTTTTATCAGTATGGAAATATTTTCTGTTTTATTCACCCAAAAAAAACTGTAAAAGAACACAACCAGATACGAAAGTATTACGAAAAGCCCCTGCATATTGCCGGTCATCCCGCGAATACTCAAAAAAGGGTGTTCTGCGCGTAACGACGAAACAATCGCCAAAAATCCATATCCCAGTAAAAAAAGAAAGTACTTTGGAATTTCATGAATCTGCCGCCAAAAGCGCATACGAGCCAAAATCACAATCATAAAAAGGCAGCAAAAAAACAGGACAAACAATTTACCATACAAAAAGAAATCTGACTCAACTGCATTTGCGGGAAGCCACGGTTCATTCTCTGTGTATGTTTTACTGTTTATCCTGCCTACAACAAGGGGCAGAAACGCAAGCACCAAAGCAATTGGTGCTAACGTTATCCATTTGTCCCATTTTTTCATCATATTCCTTACTGTGCAGCTTCAGTAGCTCCTTCTTCAACAGCTCCGTCAGTCTGAGTCTGAGCGTCCTGCTGAACAGGTGTCATATCAGCTTTTCCCTTTTCCAAAACAACTTCCATTGTCTGTCCATTTCCCAAATCTAATTTGTATGTGAGCGTCTTCTTGTCTTTGTCATATGCCATGGACATGTAAATTTCATCTTTACCTTCCATTTTAACTTCAATTCCGTCAGAACGTCTCTCATAATCAAATTTTGTCTCACCGTTTGCAGTTACCATTGTCATTTTATCATCTTCTGTAATATTTACATTTACAGTTGCCTGACTAGGATCAACGCCAAGGGATGCTGCATATTCATCAATCGTCATACCATTGATTGTCTTTGCTGTCCAATCACCTTTGATGTCGTCATAAGAAATACCACATCCTGCCAAACTTAACATCATTACAAATACTAATACTGCTGATACAATCTTTTTCATTTTCTAAATCCTCCAAATTTTAATTTTTTATTAAATATTGTTATTTACTTTCATTTGCCATAACAAGCATAATTCCTTTTGTAATCTAGTCGGAATGTAAATCTGTTCACCTCCCCGTAAAATAATTTCTGTTTTGGTAACATCTTTAATATAGCCCGCATTGATGTAATAGCTTTTCCCGCAGGTAACAAAATCACCGTCATCCGGCATTTTTTCTTTTGCCCTCGTGAGCGAACAATTTGTCCGAAAATCCCCATGCAGCGTATGTATCATCGTTGCATGCCCACATGTTTCCATGTAAATGATTTCGTCTAAGCAAAATTTTTTCATTGTGCGGTCTACCATAAATGATATGTTTTTTTTCATTTGATAAAACATATTCTGAAAACGGTTCAGCGCACAATCAACCTGCTGCTGCACAAACGGCTTTATCAAAAAGCCATCGGCATATACGGAAAAGGCATCCATTGCATAGCATTCAGATGCTGCTGTCATAATCATCTTCTGATTACTCTTTCTCCCCTGAAGTTTTTTTACAATCACAGGGTCTTTTATCTTTTGCTCCGGAAGGTTTACAATCATAAGACTCGGTTTGTTTACCGGAATTTCGGATAACATATTTTCGACCGAGCTGAATTCTTTTATGCTTACTTGATAATTGCCACGCAGATATTTATCTACGCACTTTTTTATCGCTGACCGCTCTTTTGCGGATTCATCACATAAATAAATTCGCATAAAACCCCTCCTCAAAAGATTCCGTGCTCCCAAAATATCATACTTTGCGGATAAATCCTACGCTTTCTGTCAAAACGGTAAAAAAAATGCAGAAACGGTAAAGTCTCTGCATTTTTTATAAATTTCTTTTATAACTCCGGCTTAATCTCGCCATTTTTCAAATTCAGGAAGGCAACGTCCGACATCGTGCTCTTACCGGTAATATCCGTTACTTCATAAGTAAAGGCATATTTTCCATCCGGCAAATCTTTTTCTTTGAATTCATAACTTTCCTTCCATGTAAATTCATCGTCTGGCATTTCCTGAACCTCATTATTTCCTTCCATGCTCTGTGCGTAATAGACAATAGCTACTTTATCGCCCTTCTCCAATGGCCGCATATCTTTTCCCGCCTGTCCGGATTCATCCACACCGGAAGTTGCACCAAGAATATAGAAGTCTTTTGCCTCATAATCATAGGCGACACTCAAATAGCTGTCTTCTCCATTTAATTTAATCGGAACCGTATACAAATTATAATCATCGCCCTCATAAACTAACTCCATGTAACATTCTCTGTCATTAATAGAACCCCAGACGCCACGGAAGTTATCCTGAAATACACCTTTTTCCCAGTCGCACTCTAAGTCGTTATCTTTTCCCAAAAAGACAATTGCTTTTCCGTCGTCACTGATATAAGCAAAATTGAAAGCAATGCTCTGAATACTATCTAATTTTGCCGGGTCAATGTTCAACTGGATGTAATCATTTTCATTAATTGACATCTCAAGGTCACCGTCAAATCCGCTTACTTCCTGTACTTCGCCGACACCACTTTCGCTCAATGCCTCATCGGATATATTGGCACCGATGGAATAATTGACAAAGGAAGAATAAATATTCTCTGCGGCAATCTGCTGGTAACGGGCTGCTGATTCCTGGTCGCCGTCATAGGAATAATAAACCGAAAGTCCGCTTGCATGACGGCGGTAGTCTCCATTTATTTTATAAACAATTGCATCGGAAAGTGCTTTTTCAATCTGCGCTTTGCTCTCACCAATCAACCCTTCTGCATTCTGTGCCAGATGCCCTAAGTCAACCATGTTTGTGTAACCTTCTTTATCATTGTTACCACCATAATTTTCTGCCTTCGTGGCACTTCTGGCAAATTCCGCGCATACAGAAGAATCTTTTTCTGCTTTTTTCAAAACGACCTTACCCATATTCTGCAAGGCTTCAATTATTGCCGGTGTCTTGGACAAATCGGTTACGGAAAGTGTAATTTCCGCATCCGTTCCTGCTTGTTTACAACCTTGTTTAAAACTGTCGCAGATTTCTTTACCAAGTTCGGCACCGTTCATAGCCGGATTTTTTGCAAGTTTAGAAAGCCATCCGCTGTACAGCCATCCATTTCCCGGTTCTGTCTCCTCAGACGCTACCATGTAGGACGCATAATTCTGGAATACATTCGCTGTATCTACCGTTGCCATCAGGCAGGTATCAAAACCAACAACCTCAAACGGCTTTTTGTCACCGTAGACATCTTTCATAACAGCGGAAATTTCGTCTAATACCAACGAATCCATTTCATAATTTTCATCAAAAGAGACACCGCTTACACTTCCACCACCATGATTCCAGAACAACAACATCTTATGGTCTGCCGGATAGTTTTCCTCTGCATAATTGAGGAATCCCTTTAACGTCTCCGGATCACCCATGCTTGCCTGCTCAGTTTCATCTTTTAAAGTAAGTGTATCTCCACTGTACTCATAACGCTGAATCCGGTCGGTTTTTACCTGATCATTCTGCCACTTTGACGCACCACCCGTCTGAATTACCACTTTTACGTTTTCCGGAAGCTTAACCTGCATCATTTCATTTAGATCTGCTGTTGCTGCACCGTAATTGCTCTCCAAATCGCTGCCACACAGATACCAATAAACAACCCAAGTATCCTCCTTACTGAAACTCTGTTTCGCTTCTTTCTCTTCGTCCGCGCAGCCGGTCATTGAAAATAACATACACAAAACCAGCACAAGCGCCGTCCATTTTTGATATTTTTTTATCTCCATCTTAAAATTTCTCCTTTCTGCTCATTTCTTCATTGTATCGGCTCTTTCTAAATCCTGCAACAAACCTTGCAGAATTGTGGGCAAAGGGTGAAAAATTGCTTGACCCTTCCTTATGAATTTGTTAAAATTTTATATAGGTAAATGTCGCAAAATGATAGGAGGCAGCAATGAATATCGCAATTGTAGATGACTCAGAAAGCGACCGCCAATTACTACAGGAATTGCTAATACGTTATTTCGATATAAGCGGAATCAGTATTACGATTTACCCGTTTCAGTCGGGTGAACTTTTTTTGGCAGGGCTTTCTCACCATTCCTTTGACCTTGTCTTTCTCGATATTTTCATGGATGAGATTACCGGTATGGACGCGGCACACAAATTATTAGAAGCAGGCTGCGACTGCACAATTATTTTTTTAACGTCCAGCCGCGAATATGCACTCGAAGGATACGAAGTAGGGGCTTTTCGTTATTTGCTTAAGCCACTTACTTACGACAAGTTGGAAGATACATTAAATCCCTTTTTACGCAAATTTCGTGGGGAAGCAAGGAAGCTTCCACTTATGGTAGAGCGGACACCGCTGTACATTCCTTATTCGGATTTGTACTATTTATCATCGGTGATGCGCCAGACAGAAGTTCATTTAGAAAAAAAGGTGCTAAAACAGTCTTCCGCCATTAATTTTCAAAAAACAGTCGCTCCACTCCTTAGTGATTCCCGGTTTTTCCTTTGTTCCAAAGGCGTTATCGTGAATTTACAGCATGTGAGTGAATTAGAAAAAGATCACTTCGTTCTCAATAATGGAGAAGAAGTACCAATTAGCCGGCGGAATCTATCGCAGGCAAAAAAGACTTTTTTGGATTTTTCGTTGAATCAGTAGCGGGAAAGGATATTTTTTATGCGCAGATTGAAAATCGTTGTTTATTTTCTAATTCTTGGCATTCTCAGTTCACTTTTGGGGAATGTCTCTTTTGCGTGGGCATCCACACAGGACAAATTAGTTATTACAGAAATTTATGATCTGGATCTTGCATCTGCTCCCCTCATGTTTCCGGTTGGCTCTCACCATTTTCAGGAAACCATTCAGGCTTACAGTGATTGCCCTCTCTACGCCGTCTGTGAAAATGAAAACGAGAGCACGGAACTGATACCATCTTATGACACCCGCTCGGTTGATGTGCAAAAAGAAGGCATCTATGAAATGACTATGACTTTGCAATATGACAAAGAAATGTTCCAACTGTCAGAGAACTATTCGGAAACCTATACGATTCCGGTCTGTATCTCTGACCCGGAAAAGTTCGAAATTTTTCCAACCTTTACATCTTTCCACCACACAACGCTGAGTTTTTTGCATCATTTTAAGGATTTTTCCACAATAGAAGGGGCCTATGTAAAATCCAAAACCGCCCTTACTCAATCTCAACTCAACAAAGCCGAATGGACAACAATTACATCTTCGGAAAATTTCAATACAACACCGGATGGCGTCATGTTATCATCTGCTTTTTTTGATGAAGATGGCTATTTATATATAAAATTAACCAACCAAAATCTTACCTCCAATATTCTTTGTCTGGAGCAGAAAGGTGAACTCGTTCGCTCGAAACCAATTGAGGGTGACCGTGACGGTGGCGATTTTTCCTCGGAAGACCCGTTTGAAATTACTTCACCGGTATCGACACCGGACAGCGGGCAGACTACACACCACACAGCCGTGCCAAAACCAACTGCCACAGCGGCAATTATAATTCCAACGGCGTCTGTTTCTTCCATTCCCAAAAAAGAAACAACACACACGAAAAAAAAGAAGAATTCTTCCTCTTCCCAAAAATCAGAGGGAATGATTACCGGCATTACAAGCAGTACAGAAAAATCCGGTTCAAATACCAATACAACTACATCAATGAAAAAAGATACGGCAGACAGTGCCGCCACTTCCCATGCCAGTGAGAAAAAGACAGTAGAGCAGGTTGGCTCAAACCGTATTTCTCTATCCGGAAAACGACTTCGTCTGATTGCGGAATCAAATCCAAACTATGTTCCGTTTACTTATGATAATATTACGCTTGAAATTCCGACAGAATATCTTCTGTCACTGAATCTCAAAGATAATGAAGTACTGATGGTAAGTATTGTTCCCGGTTCCAGTAAAGAGGTAACTCTTGCAGTTCGTGCCGCAGGTAAAGTGTTGACGAATATTCCAAACAGCCGGCTTACCTGGAAGCAGGAGAACAAAACGCGCACCATTGATAAAACCGGCATTTACAAGCCACCCGGCTCTGCCAAACAAAATCTTCCGGTTAAAAGGAACCGCGTGCCTCGTCTTGTAATTATAGGTGCCATTGTGTTAGTTCTGATTTCGACCGGCTGCTTTGTCTACCACAAAAAAGAAAGGAAACATTAAGATGAAACCTCGCTTTATCAAACTATTTCTCGCTTTGTTTCTTCCTTTTGCCTCCTTTCTGCTGCTTGCGCATTTTCTATTCTATTACAACAATAAATACGAAAATAATCCGGTTTACCCGATGGGCGGTGTCATGTTTTGTTCCGATGCCGACTTATCCGGGGATTCCGTAATTTTCCTTGCCCATCAGTGGAATTTTTTCCCGGGCAAACAATATACGCCTTCCGATTTTAATGAAAAAAAAGTAACGGGAGGCACTTTTTTAACCCTTGGCTCATTTGGCAATTTCAGTCTTGGCAGTACTTCCGAGGCATCGAATGGCACTGCCACCTACCGCTTAACGCTGTCTCTCCCAGACACGGCACGGACATATTCTTTATATCTGGCGGAAATTTTTTCTGCTTACACACTCTATCTAAACGAGGAAAAAGTCTGCTCGCTGGGAAATCCAGACCTGGCGCATTATGAAGATTTAATTGGCAATAAAGAAATTTCTTTTACCGCCTCCGGAACCGTTCATATCACAATTATTGCCACCAATTATTCGCATATTTACAGTGGCATTACCTATCCACCGGCCTTTGGAACAGTTACTGCCATCCAGAAATATCTTTCCACAAGACTTTTCATCTCTGGCATTACGCTTGCAGCCATTTTTCTTTTTTCTGTCTGCTCACTGTTCTTTTTCTGCCGGCTAAAACATAAAAATGCGCTGATTTTTACTATTTTGTGTGGTTTGTTTTTTGTTATCTCCTTGTATCCGGTTCTATTTTCTTACGGCAGTTATTCTGTTTTTCCGTGGTATCCACTGGAAATTGCCTGCTTAACCGCCATGTATCCATGCATGGTTTTGCTGCAGGGAACGATATTAAATCTCCCCAAGAAATTAATTCGGCACGAAACGCTTATCTTTGGCAGCTGTGTTGTTTTATCGCTTGTATTCACTCTGTTTTTACACGACAGCACACACTTTGCCAAAATATATTCTGAATTTTTGTTTTTATACAAAGCGGGCTGCGCCCTTTTGCTTTTATTTCAGGCATATTATTCGTATCAGAAAGAATTACACACGTCACCAATTCTCTTAATTGGTACGGTTTTGTTTGCCGCCTCCCTGACTGCTGACCGCATGTATCCGGGCTACGAACCGATTTACGGCGGCTGGTTTCAGGAAATTGGCACTTTTCTGTTAGTCATTTCTATCGGCTATGAATTGTGGCAGGATTTATCGAAGACCTACCGAGCAAAGCTTTTGTTAGAAGAAGAAACTCATTATCTTGCAAAACAGATTGAAATTCAAAAGGCGCACTATCAGGAACTTACAGAACGCATTGACGAATCAATTCGCCTGCGCCACGACCACCGTCACCATATGCAGACTGTCACAACCTATCTGCAAAATAATGAGCGCGAAAAAGCACTGGAATACTTGGCACAATACGCAGAGCAGAGGGAGCAGAAAGGACGTATCGTATTATGCCGTAATATGCTCGCGGATGCGATTTTACAATACTATCAAACACTCTGCAAAAACAACGACGTAGCTTTTGAATGTCTGGCAAATCTTCCGCAAACACTGTCGATTCCAGACACTGACTTTTCGATTTTGTTTGGTAATCTTTTGGAAAATGCATGGGAGGCCGCAAGACAGACACCGGAAAATGCGTATATCCGCGTCCAGATTCAGCCACAGAAAAACAACATTGTTGCAATGATTGAAAATAGCTGCAAAAAAGAACCAATCCAAAAAGCGAATCGGTTCTTCTCAACAAAACATTCCGGTATGGGTATCGGTACCCAGTCTGCCCGCCTCATCGTTGACAAGGCAAAGGGTGTTATTTCCTTTGAGCCAAAGGACGAAATCTTTGTAGTGCGTTTCGTCCTTCCAAATACTGTAAAATAATTACCGGCTTAATTTTCTCTTTAACTGCTCCGGATTAATGGCGGATAAAAGTGCGGTTTCTTCGCTGATTTCTCCTTTCCGGTACAGTTTCAAAATGTACTGATCCATCGAAACCATCCCCAGTTCTCCGGATGTCTGAATAACATTATCAATCTGATAGTTTTTGCTGTCTCGAATCATGTTCTGAATCGCCGGCACAATTTTCATAATTTCCACCGCAGGAATCATGCCGCCGCCTTCTCTCTGCAGTAGCTGCTGGGAAACGATGCAGTCTAACACAAGTGATAACTGGATTTTAATCTGATCCTGCTGATCTGCCGGGAAGGAGTCCACAATTCGATCAATCGTATTTACCGCTCCCTTGGTGTGCAGTGTTGCAATAACAAGATGTCCGGTTTCCGCTGCTGTCATCGCCGTGCGAATCGTTTCCGCATCGCGCATTTCCCCTAACAGAATGACATCCGGCGCCTGACGCAGACATGCACGAAGTCCGGTTAGATAATTCTCGGTATCAATTGCAATTTCACGCTGGCTGATTAACGATTTCTGGTTTCGGTGCAAATACTCAATCGGGTCTTCCAACGTAATAATATGTGCTTCCCGCTCTTTGTTAATCGCATCGATAATACATGCTTGTGTCGTCGATTTCCCGCTTCCAGCCGTTCCTGAAATAATAATCATGCCGTGCTGTAGTTTCGACAGAGCAATTACCTCTTCCGGAATCCCCAGTTCCTTGTAATCCGGAATCCGGAACGAAACAACACGGATAACCGCCGCCTGTGAGCCACGTTGGAAATATGAATTGACACGAAATCTCGCCAAGTCCTCAATGGCAAAGGAAAAATCATCATCTCCCTCTTCTAAAAAATGTGTTTTCTCCCGGCTGGCGCACTCATAGATTTCATCTAAAAGCACCTTTGTGTCATCCGGCATCAGACGCTCCGCCGAAGCTTCCATTGGACGAATTTCGCCATCCACCTTATAACTCAATGCACCACCGGCAACAATAAAAATATCCGATGCTCCGTCAGAGACCGCTTTTCTTAATATTTCCACTAAACGTTCCATATCTTTTCTCTCTTTCTTTAGTCTGGAAGCATTTGTTCCATTCCATCCCAAACATCGATGGTATCGTCCGGTTTCCACTCACCGGTATACTGCTTCTCCCACTTTACTACATGAAATTTTTCTTTTTGTTTTTTGATTTCAACAAGCAGTTTCTGCTTATCATCAATCGCACAAGTGTAAGTATAAGTATTTCCTTTCTGTTTCACACCATCCGGCATATTACCTGCCCGAATCTGTGAATATATCTCTTCTGCTTTCGTATCTGCTGCATAGTAATTACTCACCGCTTTTACGGATTTTTCCGACAGGTTATAGTTTGCTTTTGCCGTCGACAGTGACAAAAGCGCAAATACCAAAAAACATAACACGGCAAAAATCGTCAGAATCGAACTACCGCCAACGCTTGTGAATGAGAGCTTTCGTTTTTTCATGATGTGCCCCCTCTCTGCCAAGCCGCCGCAACATGATAAATTTCTTCCTTATCTTCATCAAAAACGGTAACCTTTGCATTTGTCAAATACTCATCTGCATCCGTCTTTATCATTTGAACCGTCATATGGTCCTGCTCAAAAGGAATTTCCAGAGTATCTCCCTCAATCTGACCGGGCATCTCCCCTACTACTTTCTGCCAGTCGCCGGCACACGCTTTGCACATCTCTATTACTTCCTGTGCATGGGCTGCCGCAATATTTTCTTTTTCACCACGCCCAGACAACCCATTTGCATAGACAAATGCCTGCAAACACACGGCTGCCGCCAGCGCAAACACTAAAATCATAATAATCTGCTCCATCAGCGCTAACGGAGCTTTGCTTCTTTCATAATTCACAATGCCACCCCGCTTTCTTCACTTCGCAGAGAAACGGTTGTCTCATTCTCACGTCCTTCGCTATCTTTGGATGTAATTCGTATGAGACTTCCTTTCTTTTCAAAATGCAAATCTTTCGCATCCATAATCGCCACACCATCTTCCGGCTTCATCTCGGATTCCTCAGCGGCAAACAACTCATACACCTTACCCTGGTAATAATATATTTTCAAATCATACCGAATGCCATCGATTGTTTCCAAAAGATGCAGCGTATTTACCTCATCATCCACATCCGGCGAAGCAAATCCGCCCACTTTTACGGCATCTGCTCTGTCATAACCACGAATCTGGGCAGACACATAAGACGTGATAATTCTTTTGTTGTATGCATTATTATCACGCTCGACCAAACTTTTATATTGATTTGCTCCCAATGCTAGAACTGCCACAATTGTCATGGCAAAGATAGCAAACAATACAAGAACAAATACATTTTCAATACTATGTCTCTGGCTGCTTCTCTTCATTGCTAATCGACCCGCTCCTGATTTTCCATTACTGTAATTTCCGGCATCAAATTTTTGGCAAATACTTCATAAAAGACGGTAAAACGGCTTTCATCAATCTGGATTCCGTAATTTTTCTTTAAATATTCAAGGGTAGGCGGATATACGCCTTCTGTCGCATAGCAGGTCATTGTTGCCTTACGAATGGAGTTTTCGAGTTGTTTCATGCTCTCTGCCTCCTGCCCCTGATTCAGCCTTGCCGCCCCCGCGTTCATCGCATAAAGCAGTCCGCCAATCACCGCTGTCAGCAATACAATTTTTATAATTAAAAAACTTCTCTGCTTCATCATTTTCATCCATCCTATCCAATCGAAGACATGATATGAATCAACGGTAACATCACGGTTATCAAAACAATTCCTACAAGAATTGAAGTAATAATGACAATCGTAGGCTCAATCTTTCCAACTTTTCGTGCAATTTCCAACTGCACTCTGTCGTCCATACGCCGTGAAATTTCTGCCATTGCCGTATCAGATGTACCACTTTTGGCACCCAAATCTAAAATCCGGCAAAATGACGCTTCCAACACTTCATTTTCTCGGAATGACTTCGCCATTGGCTCGCCCACTTCCAGCATCTCAAGGCATTTCTCATAACGCTTCTTCGTCTTTTGATTTACGTCCTGAAAAAGCATCGCTGTACGGAATGCATCTTCGGTATTTAATCCACTCATCATTCCCATCGCCATCGCTGACGCAAATCTTGCTTCACCCATCCGGCGCACAATTCCGTGTCCGCCGAAAACTTTTTTATACAGTTTCACAAAAAAGCCTCTTGCCCTCTTGCTGCAGGCAATCACTGCTGCCACTAAAACAATGACAAATATGATACCGCACAACACCGGCATGATACTTCCGAGCCAGTCGCCAAACCGCAGTAAAAGCTTCGCCGTGCCGCCCATCGTACCGCCAAGCTGCTCATAGACCTGATTGAAAATCGGCAGCACCTTGACAAGCAGCACAACTAAAATTACTAACATCAAAATCATCAATATAAACGGATACAGAAGGGCACTGCGAATCTGCGACATCAACTGCTGCTGCCTGTCGTAATAATCTGCCAGTGCCTGAAAGGACTGCTCCAACCGCCCTGTCTCCTCACCGGTTTCAATCATATCGCCGACGTACTTCGGAAACGTACCAACCTCCCGAACTGCTTCGGAAAACGGTTTACCTTCCGTCACCAAATCCGCTAACTGCTCCAGCATTTTTTTGCTTTTTTTGTCCTTTTCGTCCTCAATTAAAAGATACAATCCATCTTCGATTCCAATGCCGGCATGCAGTAAAAGCGACATTTCCAGACAAAAAGCAGAAACATACTCATTACTTACTGTTTGCTTACTCATGACACACTCCCCTGATTAGTAACTCAATTTTTCTTTGTAATTTCTACCATTTCCTATGTATTTCATAATGGACTTACTCGATTTACTGGTCGAAGCAAATGTCGGGTCCATCAGTTTCCATTTCTTACCGTTAAAGTAAATCATTTTGGAAATGCGTCCTTTTTTCTTGGAATACACGTTAATCCATGCATGATAGGCATTTCCGGTATAGCCGACAACAAGTTTTGTTGGAACTCCCTGACTTCGCAGCATCGCAGTCATTACTGCCGCATAATCAAAACAGATTCCTTTTTTCTTCTTATAAATCTTATTCAGATTTGGCACATAACCCGGCTTTACCGTCTTGGCAAGTTTTTTGTCATATTTATAATTTTTAATGACATAGTTGTATACCTTTTTAACCTTTGCCAAATCGTTTTTACAATTTTTTGTAATCGAGGCTGCTTTCTTCACAACTTTCGTGCTTTTCGTGTAATTTACAAACTGGTTCGGACGCAGATACGGCCCAAACTGGTCGGTCATTTCGACATTTACTTTCAATGTCATCTCCATCGCATAACGACCACCCACTTCATAAAGCAGATAAATCGTATAGGCAGTATTTCCTTCCGTCAATGGAATAACCTGATACTTATTCACGGAAAGTGTATATTTGTAACCATCATTCAGCGCCTGTCCCCCAGTCGTAACGACGCATTTCAGCGTAGGTCCCAGCGCCTTCTTAAATTTCACCATCACATAACCGTCTGCCGTGTTGGAATAGTCAATCACACAATTATTACTTTCCTTAACTTGTTCCCCACTTGCAACAGTCGGATAAATAACTGTTTTTGCCCGGCTTTTGCTGTTTGACAGCGCAATCCCTGAAACCATCACACACAAAAATCCAAGAATCCATAATCCCCTTTTACTTTTTTTCATGAAATACACTCCTTTCACGGATTAATTATTTTCATTTTATCACTTTTAGGACAAAAAATAAAGCATCCTTTTCTTATTATTATATGCATCCGTGTGTCATAAAAAAGGTCTATTCTTTTTCATTGTTTTTTTATACTCTTTTAATCGTCGAATTCCTTGACAAAATGTCAAAAACGTACTATAGTTGAATACGTTAAAAAAAGTTTTCAAAGGAGTAAACCTATGATTGAAACAGGTATTGCAAGACAATTAGATGCAGTCGGACGTATTACTCTGCCAAAAGAACTTCGCAAGTCTTTAGGATTTAAAGACCGCGAATTATTGGAAATATATACTGAAGATGACAAAATTATTTTAAGAAAATGTGAGAGACAGAAACAGGATATCTTTACTGGTTCTGAAGAGGATTTGATTGAGTACAAAGGAAAATTAGTTTCCAAAGAATCAATCCGCGAATTATCAAAGCTTGCTGGTTTAATTTAATCATATATCCCTTTAGTGTTTGCCCGAAGTTTTCCCAGACTTCGGGCGTCTTTTTTTATGTATTATGTAATTTAGCTGCACCGTCGTACGATAAAAAAAGAAATGTAAACGCTGCGTTGACCTGTTTTATAAAAATTACAACAACGGTCAACCAAAATTCGGCTTCCATTTGACTTTTTTCTACTTTTTCTCTAATTAAGTCAACTTTTACAATATATTTGTTGACCTAAATTTGCATTATCTTAAATCCAGTCATTCACTTGAGTCATTTTTGATGACCTATTTGGGAAAAAGCAATTTTTAAGTCAACTTTTGTCTATAAAGTGGTTGACTGGATTTATGCTTTTGACAAATCAGGTCAACTAACCGCAAATATCTCCTGCAAAAGTTTCATAATCTACTCTTCCCGCCACTCTTTTAGGGCAGAAGAAAGTCTTCTGTCAATATCTTTTCTCGTTTTTCATTTTTGCTCTTCAATATGTTCTCTTGCATTTTCAGAATCAATAAGCAGGCAGGTGCCGCGTTCACTATCACCGGAATCGGCCATTCCTCTCAATTTACAATTGTAAAATCTTACACTGTTCAAGCCCCGCACTCCAAAACTCCTCGATTGGCTTATTCTTAACCTGACATATAATACTGGAATTCATCGCGCCATGTCCAACAATAAGAATATCCTTTCCTTCCTGCAATTGAGGTTCTATTACTTCCTTCAGAAATGAACCTGTTCTCGCAAAAAGCTCTGCAAAGGTTTCCGCCCCACCAATTGATTCTATGTATTCCTCCGGTTTGCGAAAAATAAGATTAATTGGGCAATCCGGAATTTTAAAGCTATTTTCAATCCCCTCATAATCACCAAAGCTCATCTCTACCAGCCGTTCATCTGTTATAATTGGAATTCCCCTGTTTTTCAGCACAATCTGTGCCGTCTCCACTGCCCGAATCAGTGGAGAACAATAACATACATCGATATTCCATGACTTATATTCCTCGTGTGCTTTTAATGCCATTAACCTTCCTTCTTCATTTAATGGGATATCCGTTCTTCCCTGAAGTTTATGCAATGCATTCCAATCGGTTTTTCCGTGGCGCATAATGTATAACATGTTGTGTGTCCTCCTAAATAATCTTTCTCGTTATCTCTGCGTTAAACTTTAATGTTAATGATTCAGAATTTCCGAATCGTTGACTTAATTATCAAAAACTGTTCGTGCGGTCAACCAAATTGACCGGCTTTTTTAACCTATTTCAAGTTTTTTCCCAATCAAGCCAACTTTTATAAATTATTTTTTGACCGTAATTCACATTATCTCAAATACAGTCACTTACTTTGAACATTTCTTTTGCGCCCTCATAAGGCAATTCATAAGCAGCTTCCGGCATATAAGAAACCCCAGACTTTATTGGCTTTACAAGTAGTCTGTCATCATAAATTCCACCTACAATTTTACCACGATAATAAAGAATATATTCTCCCATCATGGCGCAGTAAGTAATTCCTTCTAAATCCGATAACTGTTCTAATATAAACTGTAAATAATCTTTACTTGATGCCATATTTTTCACACCTCTCTTTGAGCATAACTAAACCACACTTGCGTCCGGGCAACAATGAAAGTTTCCGTTTTCAATATAATTCCCATTGACTTTTTTAATGGTCACATTCGATGTATTTATTAGTGCTGATACCTCTTCTGAAATCGCCAGAGTCTCAGCACGTGACCATATTTCACCAGAGGAGTCTGCCGCAAAGGAAAAAAAGCGAATCACGAATGTGCAATTCACTGCAGACTTGTTTCAGAAGAAGATGCAATTTTAAAAAATTTCTCCTGCGTGACTTATATTTCTTTTTTTCTAAATTGAGTCAACTTTTGAAATGTATTTGTTGACCTTAACTCACATAATTGCAAATACGGTCATTCGTTTAAGACTATTTGGTTGACCTATTTAACACAAAATAGGTTTTCAGTCACCTTATGTCTATAAAATGGTTGACCGGATTTGCAATTTTTCAAAATCCAGTCAACTTATGGCAACCTCACCCAATAAATTTCGCCCCCTACTCATCTTCCAGTAATTTTGCATATATCTCCCGTTTGGATACGCCCCGGTCTTTCGCCACTGCCTTCATCGCTTCCTTGCGGCTAAGCCCTTTATCTTCATAGATTTTCATATGTTTGGAGAGCGGCATTTCCTGCCATTTCTCCTGTTCTGCGCGGTTCATATCTTCTGCACTTTTCCCTTCCAGTACAAGCACAAACTCTCCTTTTGGCTCGTTCGCTTCATAATACGCCACAGCCTCACCTAAGGTAAAATGAAGCGCCGTCTCATGTTTTTTGGTCAGTTCCTTGCAGATGGCAATCCGGTGGTTTTCTCCCAAAAGCTCACAAAACAGTGCCAGTGTTTTTTTCAGGCGATGCGGTGCTTCATAAAAAATCGTCGTACAGGTCGTTTTAGCAAGGCGGTCTAACACTTCTTTTCTTTCCTTTTTATCCACCGGCAGAAATCCTTCAAAAGTAAACCGGCGGGCAGGCATACCCGATAGGGTCAGCGCTGTAATTACTGCTGCCGGTCCCGGAAGAGATGTAACCGGGATTCCCGCTTCATAGCACGCCCTAACCAAATCCTCACCAGGGTCCGAAATTGCCGGTGTGCCGGCATCCGTGACAAGTGCAATCGTCTCACCTTTCAGCATGCGCTGAACTAAAACCGGTGTCTTTTCATATTTGTTATGTTCATGGTAACTGACAAGCGGTGTCTTAATTTCATAATGATTCAAAAGCTTGATGCTCTGTCTGGTATCTTCGGCCGCCACCACATCGGCTTCCTTTAAAATGCGGAGAACACGAAGTGTAACATCCTCCAAATTGCCAATCGGCGTAGCACACAAATATAACATTCCCGTTTTATCTTCTCTAATCATAATACATCCGCCTCACTTCCTCTGTGTATTGGTTCGTATCCTCGTATGCAATTAACGGTTTTTCGACTGTCAATTGACGATTTCCTCCACGAACTCCCTCAATCAACACCATATTTGGTTCTTTATCAACATACGGATAAACCAGTCTCATCCGTTTTGGCTCCAATTTGTACTGCACCATACAGGAAATAATTTCCGCTAAGCGAAACGGTCTGTGTACCAGATAAAAACGCCCGCCGGGACGCAAAAGCTTCGCCGCGGCTTTTACCACGTCTTCAAATGTGCAGAAAAGTTCATGTCTGGCAATCGCCTTGTGTGACGCCTCGCTGACACGACCATTGGATTGATTCAAATACGGCGGATTACTCGTAACAACGTCAAAGGAAGCAGCTTCAAAAAATGAAGTGGCTTCCCTGATATCACCCTGCACAATATGCACTTTATCTTCTTTTTCGTTATAAGCTACACTGCGCTTTGCCATTTCGGCAATATCATTTTGCAGTTCCAGTCCGGTAAAGGAGCTTCCCTTAGTACGTCCGGAAAGCAGTAACGGAATAATGCCGTTGCCACAGCCAAGGTCCAGACATTTCTCCCCTTCCTTTACCTTTGCGTATGCAGACAAAAGAACAGCATCCATACCAAAGCAGAACCACTTCGGATTCTGAATAATGTACATTCCATCCCGCTGCAAATCATCCAGCCGCTCGCCCTCGTAAAGAAAATCCTTTGGGTCTTTTTGATTACTCATTCAGCTTCGATTTTCCTTCCTTTTTTTCCATTGCCTCTAATTTTTTTAACTCTTTATCATGTTTATCTTTAATTCTGTTTTTCGGCTTATTTGGACGGAATTTCAATTCATCCACGCGGTACTCACGCACTTCTTTCTCGCCGTCATCCAAAAAAACAATAACCTTCACAAGCTGCTTTAAGACACTTACGCTCTGTACTTCCGCATCCAAACCTTCCGCCGTTTTCACATGGCTTCCAATGTGTGGCAGACGACTGTTTAATTCCTCATAAGCTTCTTCCTCATTTTTCAAGCAGCACATCAAACGTCCGCAGACACCGGATATTTTCGTCGGATTCAAAGAAAGGTTCTGTTCCTTTGCCATTTTAATCGAAACCGGTGCAAACTCGGATAAATAACTGTGACAGCATAACGTTCTTCCGCAGATTCCAATTCCACCGCAGATTTTTGTTTCGTCACGCACACCAATCTGTCTAAGTTCAATTCGAGTGCGGAATACGCTCGCCAAATCTTTTACCAGCTCACGGAAATCAATTCGTCCATCGGCTGTAAAATAAAACAATAATTTATTGTTATCAAATGTATACTCAGCCGCAATCAGCTTCATTTCCAATCTGTGTTTTGCAATTTTTTCAAGACAGATTTTATATGCATCTTTTTCTTTTTCACGGTTCTTTAACTCGATATCTTCATCTTTCGGCGTTGCCACACGAATAATCTTTTTCAGCGGTGCCACAATTTTCTCTTCTGCCATCTCGCGGTTTGGCACAACAACCGTTCCGTATTCAACACCTTTTGCAGTCTCGACAATTACGTGTTCCCCGCGCTCAATCTGCTCATCGCCCGGGTCAAAAAAATACACCTTTCCCGCCTGTCGAAAACTAACACCAATAATAATCTTCATAATAACCTCCGTATGTCTATTTCAAAGTAAGAAGCATAAGCTCCATCGTAATATCAAAATTTACATTTGCACGCAGGCGGACTTTTGCCTTTTCAAACGCCTGCAGAATCTCTTCGATTTTCTCATAACTGCGGTGGCTTGCCTCACGGGAAATGTAAGACGCCTCATCCTGGAACAAAAGCTGGTTAATATCCTTTGTCGCCTTAAACAAAAGCACATCCCGGTACCACAGCACCATTAAATCAATATAATCCCTCACTTCATCTTTGCGTGTTCCCAAATCCTTAATTACCGCTAACATCTCAGACAAATCCATCTGCTCCACATGCCGCAGCAGAGAAATAATATGGTCTTTTCTCTCAATGAAATCTTCCGATTTCGCATACCGCATCGCTTTTCCCAGATTTCCCTGTGCAAATGCCGCACTCGCTCTCGCCTGATAATCCGGCACCTGACAATGTTCTTTGACATACGATTCCACAACGGCAGTGCTGAGCGGACGAAACTCCATCGTAAGACAGCGTGACTGAATCGTCGGCAGCAACGCAGAAATGTTACTTGTCATCAAAATGACAATACCATATTCCGGCGGTTCCTCAATTGTTTTTAACAGCGCATTCTGTGCCGCCTCTGTCATTTTTTCCGCCTCCGGCACGAGGTAAATTTTATACGGACTCGAAAACGGCTTAATATCCATCGTATTGCAAAGCTGCTCGCGGATTTCATCCACGCCAAGGCTCGCCTTCTCTCTTGTTACCCAGATAACATCCGGCTGATTTCCGGACTCCATCTGGCGGCAGGACACACATTCCTTGCACGGTTTATCTGCCGACTCACTCTGGCACTGCAAGCCTGCGGCAAACGTCCTCGCCAACGCTTCTTTGCCAACACCTTCTTCGCCTTGGAACAAATACGCATGAAACGGTTTCTTATCACGAATCGCTGCCTGCATATGTTCCTTTATCTGTTCATGACCTACAATCTCTGAAAATGAAAACATCGTTTCTCCCTTCTTTTATCACGTAATAATATCCAGTAATAACCCTCTGATTTCATCGACTTTACTCAAAATCGCAAGGGTATCTTTTTCTTCTTTAATCAACTCGCCCGCCAGTTCATCCAACACCACATTTACACGCTTAATCATGCCATACACACGGTGTCTGCCCCGGCGGTCTAAAAAATTTTCGCGGCTGAATTTATGCGAACGATTTACTATCTCATTCATAAATTCCTGAATGAGGCGGCGGTAATGCTTCATATCCCGGACATCCATATGCTTGCCAAGCTTTTCGCCCTGCATCGTAATTTCCTGCATCATAACCGATAACCGCTCGGAAAGACCGGCTTCTTCAATCGAACTCATCAGTGTAAATTTAAAATCTTCTCCACTCTGCTGCGCCTGCTGCGTCTGTGTCGTCGCATTTACCTGCTGCATGTTGTCCACTCGAATATCCAAAATATCACCTCTTTCTCAATTTATAATACCACGTTTCACATGATTTATCTACCACTTTTTATCCGCAGAACAATCTCTCTCAGTGCATTTTCAACGGAATCATTTACGATTTTGTCCGTAATTTTTAAGCGCTTGAGATTTTCTTCGGAAAAATCTTTTTCATCTGCCAAAAAGCGGCGGCATACCTCGGAAACGCATGGATTTTTCTGCTCTTTTTCCCTTTTCAGCGAGCGCTCAATCCGGGTCATGTCATCCACCTCGATATAAAGCGGAACAACCTTATCGGCACCATAAAACCGGGAAATTTTCTCAAAACCTTCCAGCGTCGAAATTAGCACAAAATCGCCTTTGTCCCAGTCAATCTGTCCATCTTCCGCCGTGAAATAATACCACGGTCCATGGACGGTCTGATAACACCTTGATTCCACAATCCGGTTCTCTTTTTCCATTCTGCGCATTTTATCTTCGGAGACAAAATAATACGCTCCACCATCCGTTTCGCCCTCCCGTATCGGTCTGGTCGTATAGGGAATCACTGCATGAATCTCCGGGTAACGCGCCAACAGTTCCCCGTAAAGCGTATCTTTTCCCGATGCACTTTTCCCCATAAATACAAACAATCTGCCCATGGTAGAATCCTCTCTTTACCTTTTCTTTTCTTCTTTCACAACCTGCACGGTCTGTCCGCCTGCATCCGCAAATCCAAACAAATGAAGTCCTGCTTTTTTTGCATTTTCTATCTTATCTAAAACCGTTTTTGTAATCTTTTCTCCCGGCACTAAAAACGGAATTCCCGGTGGATACACCATCCCATATTCCGCCGAAACAAATCCCTCTGCCTCATTCACAGACTTTGTCTCCTCCAGTGCATTTACCGCCTGCACCGGCAGCATTTCCACTTCCGGGCAGGTTAAAACCGACTCGCTATAATTTGTTTTTTTCTCTTTGGAAAAAGAAATTTTTTGCAGTCTTTCATCAATTTTAGTAAGGGCATCCATAAGACGGACAAAACCATCCCTCGAATCCGCGAGGCTTGTCATCGCAAGAATATACCCTGCAGCCGCCATTTCCACTTCAATTTGAAATTCTTCCCGCAGCCATTTTGCTGCCTCTGTGCCAGAACATTTTTCCCCGGTCAGAACAACAAGTTTTGATGGTTCCTTTCTTGGATTTTCCCAAAGACGTAATTCCTTCCATTTTTCTGCATGCTCACGAAACCAAATAAGGTTCGTAAAATAAGCCTCAAACCAAGTATCGGCATATTTCCGCATCCACTGCATACACTGGCTGATACTGCCCATCAGCACATAAGAAGGGCTGCTCGTCTCAAAGATTTCCAAATAATGTTCCACGCGCTCTGCCATAATACGGTCACTCGCCCGGTGCAAAACCGCCGTCTGGGTCAATGCCGGCAACGTCTTGTGCAGACTCTCAATCACAAGATCCGCCCCCTGCTCCATCGCAGTCTCCGGAAATTTGTCACTCCATGCAAAATGTGCACCATGCGCCTCATCCACTACAAGCAGCGAATTTTCCTCATGGACAATCTCTGCAATCGCCCGAATATTTGACACAACGCCCTCATACGTCGGCGAGGTCAATACGACACAGGCAGGTTTCGTATCTGCTATGACACGCTTCACTTCCTCCGAAGAAATCCCAAGGCAGATTCCCGTCTCTTTATCTACTTCCGGATATACATAAACCGGCTTCAACGACAAAAGTTCCACGGCATGGTACACCGAACGGTGGCAGTTTCTGGCAATCACAATCGTATCGCCCGGATGACAGCAGGCAGAAATCGCTGCTAAGATGCCACACGTGCTGCCATTTACCAAAAGATAAGAATCTTTCGTTCCATACTTTTGTTTCATCTGCTCCATCTCCCAAAGGATTTCCCCCTCCGGCTGATGAAGATTATCTGTGCCATCAATTTCTGTCACATCAAATGCATAGGGATTTGCCATCGTGAAAAGACCTGCCCGCTTGTGCCCGGGCATATGCATCGGATATCGGTTTTCTTTTGCCGTCCACACGAGTCTTTCATAAAGATTCATCGTAAATCCCTCCTGCCATGAATATTCCTCTTTTATTTTACAATAGAATGGAGACATTGGCAAGGTGGTAGGGCTCGTGTCAAGTATTCGTTGGCACTTTTTTGTTTTCCGTAATTCCGGAGAAAAGCTTTGCGTCTCGTGGGCACTCTCGCTCGTTGAGTGCGTAGCGGTATGGGCACTGAAACTACCAGTGCCACATACCGACGTACTCAAACCCACGAGTCACAAAGTTTTTCTCCGGAATTACTGGAATCCAAAGGAACTGACAGCGAACATTTGACACGAGCCCCCACCATCTTGCCAGCGAATGACTCTGTGCAAATGGGTGTGCGGTTCCGATGCAACTCTTTTTGCTGGTAAGCGTCAAGTGCTCGTATCTTTTTAGTTTCCGGTAAATGAATTAAGAAAAGATTTGTTAAGCGAGGGCGGCGCAAGAGGTTCGGGGAACCTCTGACCTGCGCGGACCGGAGTGGAACGTAGAACCACGAAGCACAAACTTTTCTTAATTCATTTACCGGAAACTAAAAAAACACCAACGAACACTTGACGCACCGTCTCATAATTAGTTACAATGTACTACAGTTATCATTTAAAACCACCAAAGAAAGTGAGATTATTATGAATCAGATTGTTTTTTCAGCGGGATTTGTTCAGGCAAATATTTTTTGTTCACTGCTTTGCATCCTGCTGCCGATTTTATTTGTATGGTATCAGAAACGGAAAAACGGTGTAAAACCGGGTGCATTTTTTATTGGGGCTGCATTTTGCCTGCTCTTTTCCTACGTTGCCGCTACAATTGTTAATGTTTTGATTTTTTCAATTCCGGGGCTTTTATCCTTTTTCAGTGCAAAAAACCATCCGGTCTACTCGGCACTGTTCGGAGCTTTCTCCCTTGGTATTCTTTCAACCATCGGAGCATTTATCGGATTGAAGTATGCAATGAAAAAACGTCCGGGCAAGGAAAATGCGCTGATTTTCGGAGTTGGTATGGGCGGTTTTGAAAGCATCTTAAATGGTGCTACCGTTTACATCACAAACATTATTGCAGCATTACTGATTAACTCCATCGGCTCAACGGAATATTTCAAAAAACTGGCATTAAAAGGAGAGGAACTCGCTCAGACCCAGAAGTTATTTACCGAACAGGCAGCAACGCCTTCTTCTTCCTTTTTTATGGATGCTACTTACGTGATTCTTTCGCTTGTATTGTATGCTGCCATTGCCATCCTTGTTGAATATGCCATTTCAACCGGAGAAAAACAGTGGACGGTTATTGCTATTGTTCTCCACGTTGCAGGATATGTACCGATTTACTTGCGAAACATTGACATCTATAAAAGTTCGATGACGCTGTTTGTCATCGCAACCGTGTTTACATTTGCTATTGCCCTGTTTGCCTATCAAATCTATCACCGAACGGAAAACGGTAAAAAATAAGTTGACAGAAATCCTGATAAGGTGTATTATGACATTGTAATCAAAGGCGATTCACATTTTGTGGGTCGCTTTTTATTTTTTCCTACGTTTTTTGTTAAACGTGCAATGCACCAAAGACGGCGCGACCGAAGCGCCGCGCCTAAATTTGCCCTAATCATTGGCTCTGCCAATGATCGCCTATATATAGTTTAGTTCTCTATTCCCCAGAAAAGGACCGCTTATGTGGTCCTTTTCGCTTGCTCTTTTATACCATGCGCCATCCGCTGTGGTATTTATTTTTTAAATTATGCTTATTCTTTTTGCCCCAGCCAAGCGGATAATCTTCTACACACACAAGCTGCCAGCCATCCTTTGCAGCAGCTTCCTCATCCGTCAACACCAGTGTTTCGCCCTTTAAATAGCGAACCACCCGCTCATCGTTTACAGACAAACGCAGACAATTCTTATAGTCCTTCGCCCGCAGTGCCATCGCTAACGACTGACTCGGCTCAAACCTCTTTTTCTTCATCTCACCGACAAATAGCCCGCTGCGCAAAAAACGAAGTCCACGCATCTTCGGAAGTTCCTTTGGCATATAGTAAACCATTCCGTTTTTGCTTTCCATACGCTCAGGCAGAAACGTCCGGTTCAGATTCTCACCAAACGCCTCCCACAATTCCTTTTCCTCTCCCCGCAGACCGCTTCTTGTCTGCTCACAGGACACAACCGGCTCATCCGCCGTCTCCTTTTTTCGAAACAGTGCCAGAAAATGCCCCTCGCCATCGACACGGTGCGGAAAAATGCGGACACAGTTTCGTATAGATTCCTCTGTACTACCGATCAATTCTGGTTTTCCAGACGCAAATCCCTCATAACTCTCCATCGGGAGAATCTCCATATCCGGGTTCATAGAAAGTATTTTTTGCACCGTCCCCTCATCTTCCAACGGTGAAAATGTACAGGTAGAATACAAAAGCATGCCGCCCGGTTTTAGCATCGGAAGCGCCTGTTTCAAAATATCTTCCTGTAACGTGGCATAAAATTCAGGACCATTCTGCTCCCATGCCTTTACCATAGACGGCTCCTTGCGGAACATTCCCTCGCCTGAACACGGCGCATCAATCAAAATTTTATCGAAAAAACCGGTAAAATACTCTGCCAGTTTCTTTGGATATTCTGTCACAATAAAGCTATTTTCCACGCCAAACAATTCAATGTTTTTCAACAATGCTTTTGCGCGCTTGCTGCTGATATCGTTGGCAATCAAAAGCCCGGTGCCATGAAGTTTTGCTGCTAACTCCGTCGCTTTTCCGCCCGGTGCCGCACACAAATCAAGTACCACATCATTTTCCTCAATCGGCAGACGCGAAGCCGGCGTCATCGCACTTGGATCCTGCAAATAATATAATCCCGCAAAATAATACGGATGTTTCGCTGGCTGTTCTTTCTCCCCATCATAATAAAAACCGTTTTTAACATACGGAATTGGTGTTAATTCAAACGGAGAAATTTTCAAAAAATCCTCTACAGAAATCTTCGCTGTATTTACACGGAGCCCAAATTTTCTTGTACCTTCCATGGATTTCAGATAATCCTCGTACTCATCCCCCAAAATTCGTTTCATCTCATCACAAAATGCAACCGGTAATTCCATCTTTTTTCTCTCCTCCAGCCTTTTATAAGGAAAAACTGCTTGGCAAAAGTTCGGAAAGCCTCTTACTGCTATAATCTTCTTCGCTCTTTGCCATTACAATTTCAAAATCATCTGCCTTGCAAAACTCCGACATCACCTGCAGACAGACACCACACGGTGCCGGTGCTGTCATTTCTCCCTTTTTTCCGCCAACAATCGCAATTTTTACAAAATCCCTTTTCCCTTCACTGACTGCTTTGAAAAAAGCCGTTCTCTCCGCACAGTTTGTCGGTGTAAATGCCGCATTTTCAATGTTACAGCCGGTATAAACCGTGCCGTCTTTACACAGAAGTGCCGCCCCCACCATAAAACCGGAATACGGTGCATATGCATTTTCACGCGCAGATAACGCCTGCGAAATCAATTCCTTTGTCTCCATAGTTTCTCCTTTATCTTACGATTCACTCATGTAGCTAATAAAATAATTGCCGGCATCCTTGAAAATCTTCTCATACGAACTTCTGCTTACCGTCTGTGTTTTGCCGGACTGCGGATTGTACAAAATCAATTTGGAAGCCGTATAACCACCGATTACCACACCGGTTTTATTGCTAGTCATCGCAATCACTGGTTTACTGCCGCTGACAAAGTACAAAACTTCCTCCAGCGTACATCCCTTCAGACTCATCGGCCGCTGCAAATAATGTGAAAGCGTATTATACGCATTTTCGCCCTTTTTGACCAGTCCCTTTGCCGCCACATCATAATGGTTCGCTTTCAAAAGCATATGAACACACGCATCCAGATTTGACACACCATTTCCCTGCTTCGTCATTTCCAAACCACCAATTGTATTCTGGATGAAGGCTCCGCTTCTCTCCCAGACAACCTGATGATTACTTGAAACAACGACACCCATTTTGGCGTCCGCCTCTCGAATCGCTTTTGCCGCACTTTCGTAGGAAGAAACAATTTGTCCCCCGGCAAATACATAATATTTTGTAAGTTTCGGCTGCTCCAGACGCACATAACGTTCACTCGTAGTCAATGTGGACAGCGGTTCATCCCATGTCGGTTTCGCTTTCATTTCAAACGAAATCGGGAACTGGATGTACCACTCGGTCAAAGACTTTGTGGTTACACGCGATACATAACTAAACTTTGGCTCATCCTTGCTGGAATTGTTCAAAATTGTGTCTTCGCCGCTCATCACGTAATGACTTCCCTGTCTTTTACAAAGCGTCATATTAATTACATTTCCGTTACAATTAATCTTCTGAATATACTGATTTTTTACACTGTATTTACGACGCACTTCACCTTTTGTATTGGCAATATAAAGTTCATAGCATGGCGTTACTTTTGTTCCGTCCGCCATCGTTCCAACATCGGACTTGTGCATGTAACCATACACCATATTATCTTCAATTACGCCAAGCAGTTTAATATAACTATTTTTATCCGGCTGATAAATCACATTCTTTTCATCATTTTCCAAATTGTAAATCGTAATGTTTTCGCCATAGCCTTTAGTAAGAGAGGATGACCACGTGTAACAATTTGCACGTTCCATCGTCATAAAGGTATTCTCTTTTACGTTCTCGGCTATTTTCTCCAGCCGCTTCGCCGTCATGTTATAGGCATACACCGTATTTGCCACAGTGAAATAGTAGATTCCCCGGCTGCTCACATAGCCATAATCGGCAAAATCCTCTTTCAACTGCTGATACGTCGTATTAATCGGCATATATACCATCTCTTCGAGCGTTCCGTCCGCCGTGTACTCATAAAGTACAACCGCCACATCGCCCTCATAGCTGCCACGTGCAAAATAACCGTACGCGCAAAAATACAAATTATCTTTATCGTCGACTTTTAACAGGCGGATTCCCTGCTCGTTGTAAGCACGGTAAGCATAAGAAGCCTTCTCGCTGAACGAAGCGTAAATCTTTTTCACCTGATTCGTCTTCATGTCATACCGGTAAACAAAGCCATCTCTGGAAAAATACAACTTATCTTCTTTTTTATTGGAAAGCATCTTTCCATTATTCTGCTCCGTAATTCCCAACTTTAACTGACTGGATTTGCTGCTTGCCGTCGATACGTCAAACACCGCTTCCATCGACCGTGAAAAATTCAGCAGGTAATCCCTTCCGGAAGCATAACGCACGCGGTAAAATTCTTTGATATGATACGTTTCCCTTCCGGAAGCCGTTGTTGCCTGCACAAAATAATTATACTGAATGCAGGCCGTTTCCATATTATATTCTTTAATCGTAACAAATTCATCCGATATAATTTTCGGTGACATCTCTGCCCACGTTACCAGACTGGCATCCGAGGTGATGTCAACATAGGCAAGTGTCGAGTTCCGGTTCTTGCCATCCGGCTCCAGATAACGGCTGATTTCTTCCGATTTGTTTTTTGAAAATGTATTGTTATGAAATTTTTGGGCAAATGCCAGTTTTTTTGCCAAATTACTCTCATCCAGATAATACTTTAATCGTGTATAATAATGAATTGTTTTTCCCTTGTCCGATGTCGTTTTCAAATCCAAAATATACTCCGTACTTGTCTTGAATCCATAGTCAAACGTCAAATCTACCCTGCGCTGATTCTGTCCAATCGCATTCACGCTTCCGGTTTTATATACTTCTCCGCTCTCCTTATCCACAATGCTGTAGGTGACATTAACAAGACGGCTCTTTGCTTTACTGATTAACAAAGAAATCTGTCTGTTCTGGTTAATCGGCGTAATCGATTCACGCACCACATTTGCTTCGAGTGGCGCACTATACCCATATAAAACATTCACCGTCTGCCCCTGCGTCTGCAGCTGAAGATACGGATATGTCTCATCCGTAATCGCTTCCGTCACGCCCTTTTCTTCCATATCCGTTTCCATATTTCTTCCAAATAAAAACAGTGCACCCGCAAAAATGAATACAAGAGCGACTGCCTGATATATATATTTAACCATAATATCTCTCCATTCCTACAATATGATGTTACTACCTTATACAGTGTAACGGCTTTCGCAAAAAAGTGCAAGGCATACACACAAATTTTTAGCACACATATATTAGTTAATAAACCATCGGAGGAAAACGCATGAGTCATTTTGATAACCAAACCCCCTATGTTCCTACCTATCCACCTGCTTTAGGCAGTCAGAAGCTGATGGAACTGGAAGCTGACAACTCGTACCTTAAATATTTATACCCGAAAATCACAAGACAAATCAGCGAATTTGTGGAAGAAGAATGTGACAAAATGGAATACGAGGGAAGTCTGATGTTTGACGTATTTCCTGACAAAATTGCCTTACAGCTTATGGCTGCCGGAATTGCCGGTGAATTTACAAAAAAATACCCCGATTCCTATCCGGAGGAAGGAAGACTTCTCCGCGATATGATCGAGGTCGTTTTATATCATGAAATTATGTACCGTAGAAACCGCTATCGAAATCACAAACGATTATATCTTTAGTCCGCTGCTTCTGTACCAAACGCTAACTGCTCAAATTCCGGTACAGGCATTGGCTTTGCAAACACATATCCCTGAATTAAGTCACAGTGCATTTCTTTCAAAAACTCCACTTGCTTTCTCTCTTCGACTCCTTCGGATATGGTGTGAAGATCCAGTGCTTGTGCCAGTTTGATTACGCTCTGGATAATATCCTTTCCACGCTCATCGTTATCACCGCTCTCAAAGAATACACGGTCTAACTTCAGCGCATCTACTTTAACATCCTTTAACATATTTAAGGAAGAGTAACCGCTTCCAAAATCATCAATCGAACACGATAATCCTGCATGATGAATCTGGGATACCAGTACACTGAGTGACTTCATATCATTATAAAACAGAGACTCCGTCAACTCAATCTCAATACTTCTTGGCGGAATATCGTATTTCTTTAACACATATTTATAATAATCAAAGAAGTTCGGAATTTCAAAATGACTTCTTGATAAGTTTACAGAAATCGGTATAATTTTGCGTCCCGCTTTATGCCACCGCTCAATCAACTTGCAAACCTCTTCGAACATATACAAATCAAGTTCTACAATAAATCCATTGGATTCAAACAAATCAATAAACTCATCCGGATAAATCATACCCTCTTCCGGGTCAATCCATCGAACCAATGCTTCCGCACCGGCAATCGACTCACCTTCCAATTCGTATTTCGGCTGAAGATACGGTACGAAGTCACCTTGTTCAAGTGCCTTGTGCATCTTCATCTCCAACGCTTTATCACGTCCAAGTTTCTGGCTTTCTTTCACATCGTAGATTCCCATCGGAACAAGATGTGATGGTGAAATCTTCTTACGCGCCAGATTGGCATGTTCAAGCATAGCACTAATATCATTTTCATCGTCTTTTACAATGTAAACACCAAAATAAAGAATAATTCCGTAACAATTTCCATTATCATCCGTAAGTTCAGACAACTGCTTGCTTATCCGATACAATCGCTGGTCAAGCTTCGGAAGTGAATGAAACCGCATCAAAACCCCAAAGTTATCTGCCATAATTCGACCGGACACTTCATCCCAGCGGAGCTCATCATCAATAATCTCGTGAATTCTGCACAAAATCCGGTCTCCGACATCATTGCCATAAGTTTCATTAATCAGCTTAAAACGGTCGATGTTCGCGTACACGACAACATAATTTCCATCCCCGCGAAGCAAATCTCTGGCAATCCGCTCGAATTCCTTTTTATTCTTTCCGCCGGTAACATCATCCCGTCCATACTTCTTATACAACAACTGGTATTTAATAACAAGCATGATAATAACGAAAAGCGCCACACCGCAGAGTACCAATACTTTGTACATCGTAGATGGCATCCTGTCCAGAGAAAAATACGCAAAAACAAAGAGCGCAATCGCAGTGATTACATCCCAGATTAACATCATACTGATGTTTTTCAAACGTGAGATAATCTGTTTCACTGTGCATGCCCCCTTCTTTATCGAATGTGTAATAATTATACCTTAATTTTGACAAAAAGACAACCTTTCAATTGGAAAAATTATGACCAAAATTCAATTTCTTTCTCCAATTTTTTCATTTTTACGACAAGATACGGCATACTCTTTTTCTGACTTACCTCCTGACCTTTCTCCGGTCCTAATAGATTCGTCTCAAATACCACCCCGTCGCCTTTTTCATAGAGACCAAGAACACGCACCGAAAAACCGTTGGTTTCCTGCTCTCCGTAGCCAACCGCCAGATAGCAGTACTCGCCATCTTCATAAGTCATTTGAAACGGATTGATTTTCTTTTTATTGATTTCAGCTAAAAAATCAGCCGGACACTCCTCTGTCGGAACTACCGTATAATCCAAATCCTTTCCTCTTTTGCCCTCTTTTTCCGTGCCACATCCACTAAACAGGCACATTCCAAAAGAAAAAAGAACTACCATTGTAAGCAGCCGCCTGACCCGGCATCTCTTATTCCTCACCGCACACACTCCATTTCTAAGCATATTCCGCTTTTGATTGTTAGTATAATGTATGTGCCGCGGTGATTTTTATGCGCTAATCTTCGAAATGAATCCCTGCCAAAAGAGAAGCTAAAGAAGTCGTTGCCTCCTCATCATGGTACTCAATGGATTCAGCCTCTTCCACTTCCGGTGCAATATCCTCTGCCTCTTTCATGCTCAGGCGAATTTTTCCGTCCGTCACATCGAGGACTTTTACCTTCACCGTCTGTCCGAGTTTCACAACTTCATTTGGCGAATGTAAAAATTTATTGCAAATCTGGGAAATATGAACAAGCCCGGATAAGCCATCCCCGATTGTCACAAAGCATCCATATGGCTCAATGCGCTCAATTACGCCTTCTGTCACGAACCCTTTTTGCAGAGCATTTAATTTTTTCTCCTGCTCTTTTGCTGCTTTTTCCTTTTCCACATCTTTTGCGGAAAGAACCAGTTTATTTGCCTCGCGGTCTGCTGTAATGACAATAACCGAAAGTGTCTTTCCAACATATTCTTCCACATCTTCTACATACTCAAGTGCCAGTTTCGACGCCGGAATAAATCCTCTCAGTCCCTCGCAGTAGGCAACAACACCGGCATTCACGCTGTTATTTACTTTTACCGTAAACACCGTTCTCTCTTCCAATGCCTTCTCTACCTGTTCCCATGCCTCTTCTCTTTTTGCCTCGCGCAAGGACAGAAGGACACGGCCCTGTCCATCATCCGGCGAAAGCACAACAGCCGTCAGCATTTCTCCGGTGCGAATCTCATCCATCGCATGGAAATTCGGATCATCACTATATTCACCGGAAGGAATTACTCCCTGTGAAAAACTGCGTAAATCCAAAAGGACTTCCTCTTCTTCAACACTTACCACCTCTCCGGTCACCGTATCGCCTTCGCGGAACGATCGAAAAGATGCATTAATTTGGTCTTCGTAATCTGCCATTGTTTCACTCATCGGTATTACCTCCCTGTTGAATCTTTTTTAATTCATCTGCTAATGCAGCAAATTGCGCTAAACTAAGTTTTTCCCCACGAATCGTCGGACTTAACTCCATTGCTTCCAGTGCACTTTTGATTTCCTCTTTGGAAAAGGAGAGTTCCGGACTGTTCGCCAGTCCATTCTGTAAAGTTTTCCGGCGCTGGTTAAAAGACGCCCGAATCAGACGGAACATCAACTTTTCATCGGATACCTCAATTGGCACCCGGTTTAAGCAGTCAAGTCTTATTACCGCACTTCCAACATTAGGCCGCGGCATAAAACAGTTTGGCGGAACATTCGCCGCCAAATACGGTTTTGCGTAATACTGCACGGCAAGCGACAATGCACCATATTCTTTTGTGCCCGGCTCTGCCTGCATACGTTCAGCCACTTCTTTCTGCACCATAACGGTAATGTTCGCAAGTGGCACGTGGCTCTCCAAAAGCCCCATAATAATCGGGGTTGTAATGTAATAAGGCAGGTTTGCAACTACCTTGATTGGCTTTTTGTCATTATATTTTTTCGCAATTTCATGAATATCCTGCTTTAAAATATCCCCATGAAGAATTTCTACATTATCATAAGGTGAAAGTGTCTCCTGTAAAATCGGAATGAGGTTGTTGTCAATTTCTACTGCTAATACCTGTCTTGCCGCCTCGCACAAATACTGTGTCATCGTTCCTATTCCCGGTCCGATTTCCAGTACAAAATCATCTTTTGTGACTTCTGCCGCCTCGATAATTTTATCTAACACATGCGGATCAATCAGAAAATTTTGTCCGAATTTTTTTTGAAAATGAAAATCATGTTTTTGTAAAACCTGTATGGTTTCCTGTGGGTTTCCCAGTTTTGCCACGCGTTTTCTCCTTTTATTTATTCTGTGTCAGCCGGTATAACCGGTGGGCATTTTCCGTTGTTGCCTGCTTTACTTCTTCTGCCGTAATGCCCTTAATTTCTGCTAACTTCTGTGCCACGTAAATAAGCTGCGACGAATCGTTTCTCTTTCCTCTGTTTGGCTCCGGTGCCATATACGGGCAGTCTGTTTCCAGCACAATAGAAGACAGCGGAATCCGCTCGGCACATCTTACTAATTTTTTTGCATTTTTAAATGTCAGGACTCCTCCCATGCCAATAAAGAATCCCATTTTCACATATTCTTCTGCCATTTCCGGCGAATACGAATAACAGTGAATGACGCCGCCGCACTCATAGGCTTTTGTTTCCTGAATGATTTGCATGGTCGGCTCTGCCGCATCACGGCTGTGCACAATAATCGGAAGTTTTACTTCCTTTGCAAGTTCAATCTGTCTGCGAAACCACTGCTTCTGAAGTGCCGGTTTCGGCTCCGGCCAGTGATAATCCAGCCCGATTTCTCCGATGGCTGCCACTTTTTCATGTGCCGCATGACTAGAAATCCACGCCATGTCATCTTCCGTCAGCCCTTCCACTTCACTCGGATGCACTCCCAGTGCCGCATAGACAAATTCATACTGCTTTGCCAGTTCAAGTGCCATTTTACTGGATGGCATATCTGCGCCCACATCCACGACTTTACCAATTCCCTTTGCCAAAAGTCCGCCAAGGATTTCGTCGCGGTCGCTGTCAAAAGCTTTGTCGTCATAATGGCTGTGGGTGTCGAAAATATAACTGCTCATAGTTCTCTCCTCTCGCCGAGGTACGCTTCGCATTCCTCACTGCCGGGCTTTCGCCGCTTCTCTCTCGCCGTGCCGCACCTCGGAATGCTCCGCATTCCTCACTGCCGGGCTTTCGCCCTATACTAGAAAGAAACGATTTTCTCTTTTGTGCAAGCACAAGAGAAATCGTTTCTTTCTAGTGCACGGCTCAATGCTTTAGCATATCTCTGCTCCTGCCGGCATTTTTTTCTCGGGAGTCATGAGGGAGAGGTTGCCTTCTGCGTCTTCTGCGCAAAGAAGCATTCCTTCCGATAATACTCCTGCAAGTTTCGCCGGTTTTAAGTTGACAAGTACCATTACTTTTTTGCCAACCATTTCTTCCGGTGAATAATATTTCTTAATTCCTGATACAATCTGTTTGACTTCACTGCCAATTTTCACCTGGCTGCAAAGTAATTTTTTCGATTTCGGCACTTCCTCACAGGCAATAATCTCGCCCACCTGGAACTGCATTTTCATAAAGTCATCAAATGTGATTTCCGGTTTCGCTTCGATGTCAATTCCTTCTTCCTCGCCGGCATCTTCTTCACCGGACTCAGCCTTTGCTTCTGCCATCTGTTTCTGTTTAATCTCTTCTGCCTTTGCCAAAACTTCTTTCGGATCGAGACGCATAAACAAAATTTCAGGTGAATCCGTTACTTTTGTTCCGGATTCATACTGACCAAACGTATCCATTTCTTCATAGCCACGTTTTTTCGCATTTAACTGTGCGAGAATTTTCTCTGTCGTCTCCGGCATAAATGGCTCTAACAGACTGGCACCAATTACGATACTCTCAACTAAGTTGTAAAGGACGGTAGAAAGACGGTCTTTCTTTGCCTCGTCTTTACCAAGTACCCATGGCTCCGTCTCATCAATATATTTGTTACAGCGTTTGAACAGGCGGAACACTTCCGTAATCGCATCCGCCACACGCAGTTTATCCATTTTTTCTTCAACTGCTTTTGGTACTGACAAAACAGTCTCTTTCAAATCGTCATCAACTGCTTCTGTCACATTTTTATTTTCCAAAACGCCGCCAAGATATTTGTTCGTCATGGAAATGGTACGATTTACAAGGTTGCCAAGAACATTCGCAAGGTCAGAGTTCATACGCTCTACCATGAGCTCCCAGCTCACAACACCATCATTTTCAAATGGCATTTCATGCAAAACAAAATAACGTACGGCATCCACGCCAAAAATATCTACCAAATCATCAGCATAAATAACATTTCCCTTGCTCTTACTCATCTTGCCGTCACCCTGCAAAAGCCACGGATGTCCAAATACCTGTTTCGGCAGTGGAAGGTCAAGCGCCATCAGCATAATCGGCCAGTAAATCGTGTGGAAACGAAGAATATCTTTTCCAATCAGATGCAAATCTGCCGGCCAGTATTTTTCATATAAATTCTCGCCATCCACAAGCGTGTGATTTCCATCCAAATCAAAACCTGTACCGGTCACATAGTTGCTTAACGCATCAATCCACACATAAATTACATGTGCCGGGTCAAAGTCAACCGGGATTCCCCATTTGAAACTTGTACGGGAAACACACAAATCCTGTAAGCCCGGTTTCAAAAAGTTATTTACCATCTCGTTTTTACGAGACTCCGGCTGAATAAACTCCGGATGAGTCTCGATGTGCTTCATCAAGCGGTCCTGATATTTACTTAATTTAAGGAAATAAGCTTCTTCTTTTGCCGGCTGGCACTCTCTGCCACAGTCCGGACATTTGCCATCCACCAGCTGGGATGGTGTAAAGAAAGATTCGCAAGGCGTACAGTACATACCCTCATAAAATCCCTTGTAAATATCTCCTTTATCATAAAGCTTTTTGAAAATCTTCTGAACCTGCTTTTCATGAGCCTCATCAGTTGTACGGATGAAGCGGTCATAAGACGTATTCATCAAATCCCAAATTCTTTTTATCTCTGTCGAAACACCATCTACAAATTCTTTTGGTGTAATTCCTGCTTCCTGTGCTTTTAACTCAATTTTCTGTCCATGCTCATCCGTTCCTGTCTGAAAACGAACATCATACCCTTGAAAACGTTTGTAGCGGACAATGGCATCTGCCAAAACGATTTCGTAAGTATTACCAATATGCGGCTTGCCCGATGTATAAGCAATCGCCGTTGTCAAATAATATGGTTTCTTACTCATTTTTTGATATTCCTCCAATTCTTAAGTCAAGTGGCAAATGAAGCCACTTTCTTAGTTTCTTATTTTAGGTAAAATGGGACGAGATGTCAAGCATGGATGTGGCAGGGGAGTCAAGTGTTCGTTGGCATTTTTTGTCTTCCAATAATTCCGTAGGAAAGCTTTGCGTCTCGTGGGCACTCCCGTTCATTGAGTACGTAGCGGTATGGGCACTGAAACTACCAGCGCCACATACCGACGCACTCAAAACCCACTCGTCACAAAGTTTTCCTACGGAATTATTGGAAGGCAAAGGAACTAGTAACGAACATTTTTGACAGCCCCATCATCCCAAACTAAGTTTTTCTTTATCATCTTATAACTGCATTCAGAAAACATTTCATAATGTATTTGTAAAACAATAAACGACTGAGTCACAAAAGTTCTAGCTTGTAGCAAATGTTCACCGCCAGTTTCTTTGAATTCCAGTAATTCAAGAGAAAAATTTTGTAGCTCGCGGGTTTGGAGCGCGTCAGCAAGAGGTACTGGTAGTTTCAGTGCCCTTGCTGCTACGCAGCTCCATTAGCGAAAGCGCCCACGAGACACAAAACTTTTCTCTTGAATTACGGAAACAAAAAAAGAGTGAATGAACACTTGGCACAAACCATTTATCTATTGTTTACACATCAACCCCAAACGTGTATACTAAGAACATCACAAACACGCCCCAGCGTGCCAAAGGAGGATTTCTTATGTTATTACTCGGCTCTCACGTGGGAATGAGCGGCAAAGATATGCTTGTGAATTCCGTAAAAGAGGCACTTTCTTATGATGCCAACACATTTATGGTATACACCGGTGCTCCCCAGAATACGAGACGTAAAGATATTTCGGAATTATGCATTCCACAGGCAAGAAAATTGATGGAGGAACATAATATGGCAAACTTTATTGTGCATGCGCCTTACATTATTAATCTTGCCAACACGGTAAAGCCGGAAACCTACGAATTAGCTGTCAATTTTCTGGCAAAAGAAATCGAGCGTACTGCTGCCATGGGCGCAACCGTTTTAGTTCTGCATCCGGGTGCACATGTTGGTGCCGGAGCAGAAGCCGGTATTGCACAAATCTGCAAAGGACTTAATGAAGTTTTAAACGAAGATACTCCCGTGTTTATCGCACTGGAAACAATGGCTGGAAAAGGCACAGAAATCGGACGCAGTTTTGAAGAACTGAAGGCTATTTATAACGGCTGCAATCATCCGGCTAAACTTCGTGTCTGCTTTGACACCTGCCATGTAAATGATGCCGGCTACGATTTAGTGAACGACTACGAAAATGTTATGAATGAATTTGATAAAATTATTGGTCTTGACCAGATTGCTGCTTTCCATATTAACGACAGTAAAAATCCGCTCGGTGCAGCAAAAGACCGCCACGAAAATTTTGGAAAAGGTTATTTAGGAAGCGACGCTCTGATGCAGGTTATTCGAGATTCGCGCTTTGAAGCGATTCCGAAAATTCTGGAGACTCCGTATATCAAAGACCCGGAAAATCCAAAGAAATCAACACCACCTTATAAAGAAGAAATTGCCTGGATTAAAAAGCAATTGATGGAAGGATAAAAAAAGGGGGGCTGTCTCAGTGTGAACTGCTTCCCGTCAAGTAGACAATTGAAAAAATATAAATTTTTCCTGCCAGT
>ERZ824480.142-NODE-142-length-116582-cov-4.131360_pt1 | contig 116582 bp, 101 predicted proteins | sample MGYA00519861_ERZ824480 | MGnify/ENA primary metagenome ERZ824480 (study PRJEB31778, sample SAMEA3449152) | human gut metagenome | biome: human gut; feature: human-associated habitat; material: faeces | place: United Kingdom | collected 2010/2012 ... | reverse complement strand
ACTTGTTTTACTAAAAGGAAATATGCTTAAAATCAATACGACAGATATTTAAGTTGAATAATCGCATTTTCTCTAAGGAGGTTTGCATTGGAGATATTTATAAAATATATAATTATAATAAATATTGTTACCTTTATATTATATGGTGTTGATAAATGGAAAGCAGTACACGGGAAATGGAGAATTCGTGAAGCAACGCTGCTTGGAGCAGCATTTGTCGGTGGTTCTGTAGGCGGTTTGGCAGGTATGTATATTTTCAGACATAAAACCAAAAAACGTTATTTTGTATTAGGATTGCCGGCTATGCTTTTACTACAGATTGCAGTGTCTGTTTTTTGGTTTTATAGGTGATGAATCGCAAGACAGTGAAATATTTAATATTAGTTGAAGCGGTTGTATAAAATATTTACAAAAAACGCTGAAGGATAAAATTGAAAGGATTAAAGAACATGAGGGATGATTTGAAAAAGTGTTATAAGAAAATACTTGTATTAGTAATGGTGCTTGTAATGGCAGCCGAAGTGGCTGGTAATTATAGTCTTGTGGCAGCAGCTGATTATAGCAGGTATTCTAATTCAAAAAAAAGCTGGTACATAATGAGACAGGATAAGCATAAGGTATCAGGCGGCGCAGATACTGCTAAGAACTTAAGAAAATATGATGCTTATTATTATGACAGTAAGGCAAAGGATAAAGTAATGTATATATGCTTTGACTGTGGTTATGAAGGCGGATACACAAAAGGTATGCTTAAGGTATTAAAAAAACATAATGTTAAGGCTAACTTTTTTGTAACAAAGGCATTTGTTGAGCAGCAGCCAAAACTGTGTAAGAAAATGAAAAAGGAAGGCCATATAGTAGGTAATCATACGATGAATCATCCAAGTTTACCTTCCGTATCTGAGAAGAAGCTTAAAAGTGAGGTAAATGGGCTGGCAAAGCTATTTAAGGAAAAGACGGGTTATAGACTTGATAAATACATAAGGCCTCCAATGGGAGAATACAGTAACCGTGTACTTAAAATATTAAGTGATATGGGATACAAGTCAATATTCTGGAGTATTGCATATATGGATTATGATGTTAATAAACAGCCGGGTAAGTCTTATGTTGTTGACCATTTTAAGAAGTATTATCACAAAGGCGCAATAACACTGACACATAATATCTCGAAGTCTAATGCGGAAGCACTTGACGATGTTCTTACATACCTTGAGAAAAAAGGCTACAGATTTGCAACTCTTGATGAACTTAAGTAACACAGCAGAAATGCAACTCAACCTTGACTACATTTTTATGTGGGTGTAAGATATACGTAGAAAAAATTTACAGGCTGACAAGAGAATGCCGGCAGATGGAGGTATATAATGGAAAACAATAATATTGACTGGTCCAATCTGGATTTTAGTTACAGAAAAACTAATATGAGGTATGTGTCCAATTATACGAACGGAGCATGGGATTCTGGAATAATGACAGAGGATGATACAATTACCATGAGCGAATGTGCAGGAGTTCTTCAGTATGCACAGACAGTATTTGAAGGCCTTAAGGCATATACTACAGAGGATGGAAGGATTGTAACATTCAGGCCTGACCTTAATGCTGACAGGCTTAAGGATTCAGCAGAACGTCTTGAGATGCCTGTATTTCCTAAAGACAGGTTTATTGATGCTGTTGAAAAAGTAGTAAGCGCCAACAAAGAATTTGTTCCGCCATATGGTTCGGGAGCAACACTGTATATAAGACCGTATATGTTCGGTATATCTCCTGTTATAGGAGTTAAGCCGGCAGAAGATTATCAGTTTAGAGTGTTCTCAACTCCTGTTGGTCCATATTTCAAGGGCGGCGCAAAGCCTATTACAATTAAGGTAAGTGATTTTGACAGAGCAGCGCCTCACGGTACAGGCCACATAAAAGCAGGTCTTAACTATGCAATGAGCCTTCATGCAATTGTTACAGCACATAATGAGGGTTATGATGAGAATATGTACCTTGACCCGGGAACACGCACACGTATTGAAGAGACCGGCGGAGCTAATTTCTTATTTGTTACCAAGGATAATGAAGTAGTAACTCCTATGTCTGACAGCATTCTTCCGTCTGTTACAAGAAGGTCGCTTATGTATGTTGCTGAGAAATATCTAGGACTTAAGGTTACACAGAGACCGGTATATCTTTCAGAGCTTTCTGATTTTGCCGAGTGTGGTTTATGTGGAACTGCTGCAGTTATTTCTCCTGTAGGCAAGATTGTTGATCATGGAAAAGAGATATGCTTCCCAAGCGGAATGGAAGATATGGGACCTGTTACTAAGAAGTTATATGATACTCTCACAGGAATTCAGATGGGAAGAATAGATGCACCTGAAGGATGGATACATGAAGTTAAATGCTAAGATTAGTTGTATAATATGTATTTATATGGTTATTTGCTTTGCCTGCGGATGCGGAGGCAAAGCAGATAACTTTTATGATAATGGAAGGAAGCTTCTTACAGCAGGTAAATATTCTGAATCTGCAGAGAATTTTAAGAAAGCTATAGAGATTAATCCGGATAAAGCGGAATACTATATTGATTATGGTATTGCGCTTATAAATATGGGCGAATATGACAGTGCACGGGAACAATTTCTTAGTGTTATAAGAGATACGGATAATAAGATTGTTCGAGAGAACAATAAAAAAGCGTATCGTGGCATTGCTTTATCTTATTATGCAGAAGGAACTTATGACCAGGCGAAAGCATATCTGGAACTGGCGCTTAAGAATAAGGAGTTGTCGTCGCTTAACCGTGATCTTAATGCATATCTTGCAGAATGCGAGATGTATCTTGGTGATTATGAAAAGTCTTTGAAAACATGGAATGCGCTTATTGATGATTTGGGTGGCAAAAAGAAGAGTTATGGCGCATATTATCTTGGAAGAGCCAAGCTACAAGCAGTAATGGGTAATGCTGATAAAGCAACAGAAGATTATCATATGTGTGTATCGCTTGATAAGAGCTGTTATGCCGCATATCTTGGACAGTATCTTCTGCAGATAGACAGCGGTGATGAGCAGGGTGCGTCTGCCACACTTGAAGCTGCAATGAATGTAGCTGGTGATAAGCAAAAAGAATCTGTCGAATATTACACGCTTCTATATTATAATAAGGATACTGATAATGCCGGCGCAGGATTTAAGGCGCTTTACGATAACGGAGAAAAGAAAGCAGCATATTATCTCGGAAGAATTGCTGAAGATGCAAAGGATTATAATTCAGCAGCATCTTACTATGAGATATATCAGACAGAATGTCCTGATGAGCTTGGAGCTGATTTTTACAATCAGTATGCCGGATGTCTTATAGAACTTGAAAAATATGATGAAGCCCTTGAGTTAATTACTAAAGGAAAGCAGATGGCGCAAGGAACGGTAGGTCAGAGAATTCTTTTTAATGAAGTAATAATATACGAAAAACTTGGGAATTATAAAAATGCTGCCGAACTTGCAGCAGCATATCTTGAAAAGTATCAGGATGAAGACATGGAAAAGGAATATGAGTATATTAAGACACGATATACCAAAGCCGAATAGCAGTCTGAAAAAGGAGAATAGATTTGGAACGTATTCTTTTGGTCGGTGTTTCATTGGATAATGAAGAAGACACTATAGAATCACTTGCTGAACTTGCTGAACTCACAAAGACAGCCGGAGGCGAAGTAGTAAGAGAAGTGTATCAGAACAGAGAGCAGATACATCCGGGAACTTATGTGGGAAAAGGAAAGTTAGAAGAGATTAGAGATATTATTGAAGAAGATGATATAGACGCCGTAGTGTGTGATGATGAACTGTCGCCTGCACAGCTTCGTAATCTTAATGAATATCTGGATATCAAGGTTTTAGACCGTACGATAATGATACTTGATATATTTGCAATGAGAGCCCGTACAAGTGAAGGAAAGATTCAGGTTGAGCTTGCTCAGTTAAAATACAGGTCATCCAGGCTTGTAGGTTTAAGAAGTTCGCTTTCAAGGCTCGGAGGCGGAATCGGAACAAGAGGTCCGGGTGAAAAGAAGCTTGAGATGGACCGAAGAATTATACGTGAACGTATTGCCGCGCTTAACAAGGAACTTGAAGGAATTAAAAAAAGCAGGGCTGTTGCAAGAAAGAAAAGGCTTGAAAGTAAATTGCCTCTTGCCTGTATAGTTGGTTATACCAATGCAGGAAAGTCAACGCTTCTTAATGAGCTTACCGACGCTGAGGTTTTGTCAGAAGATAAGCTGTTTGCAACTCTTGACCCGACTACACGTGTGTATGAGTATGAAGACGGACAGGAGATTTTATTAACCGATACTGTCGGATTTATTAATAAACTTCCGCACCATCTTGTAGATGCTTTCAGAAGTACGCTTGAAGAAGCAAAATATGCGGATATAATCATTCATGTTGTAGATATAAGTAATCCAAATTATTCTCACCATATGGACGTAGTTTATGACACCCTTAAGCTTCTTGATGTTAAAGATAAGCCTGTAATTACAGTATATAATAAAGTCGATAAGCTTACGGATGACGTGATTGGCGGAAATGATGCACAAAGTGATGTTACGCTTCGTATTTCAGCAAAAAATCACGAGGGGCTTGATACACTTCTTAGTGAAATTCAGAATATACTTAATAAGAGAATGGTTTATATTGAAAAGGTAGTGCCGTATTCGGAAGCGGGTAAAATTCAGAATATACGAAATCGCGGACAGCTTTTACATGAAGAATATACCGAAGAAGGGATATATGTAAAGGCTATGATTCCTAAGGATATATATATATTATAACAGTTCAGCCCGCGCCATTCGCAATCTTGCACTTCGCGCTTCAGCGATTGTTTAGTCAGCAGGCGGTAACAGTTCAGCCCACACCATTCGCAATCGCGCACTTCGTGCTTCAGCGATTGTTTAGGCAGCAGGCGGTAACAGTTCAGCCCGCGCCATTCGCAATCTCGCACTTCGTGCTTCAAAGCTTGCTTTCGCAAGCGGATTGCTCATAATCGGGCGCTCAGTCCATAACAGGTATTGTGTGCTCATTCATGCAAGCATGACTCGCACACAATACCTGTTATGGCTGAACTGTTAAGTATATTGCCATGCAGTATATCATATTATATACAAATATATTGTGTGGTATATAGGTATGAAGAAAAAAAGTCTTTTTTGTCTAGCTAGCATTTTTGTTTTATGCGTTTTTGGTATTCTTGCGCATAGCATTAATGCATTCAATAAGTCCAAGGACGAGAAAAAAGTTGTGTACATGACTTTTGATGATGGTCCAAGTGTTCTTACAGATAAAGTTTTGGATATTCTTAAAGAAAATGACGTCCATGCTACATTTTTTCTTATCGGTAATCAGATTAATGACAGAACAGAGGATACGGTTAAAAGAATAGTGAATGAGGGGCATCAGATTGGCGTGCATACATACTCGCATGATGCTTCTAAAATATATGCAAGCGCAGATGCGTATTATGATGATATTTTAAAAGCTGAACAGGCGATTATAAAAAGAACCGGAATTGTTCCGCTTGTCTACAGATTTCCATACGGCAGTAATAACTGTTATGTTATGAAGTATAGAAAAAATGTTATTAAAAAGCTGAAAAATGCAGGGCTTAATTATTGTGACTGGAATGTAAGCGGAGAAGATTCTATAGGTCATCCGTCGGTATCAAAGATTATAGCAAATGTTAAATCTAACTATACAAGATATAATGAGCCGGTCGTTCTTCTGCATGATTCAGGAGGAAATAAAGCGACTGTATCTGCCCTGCCTGAAATAATAAAGATGTATAAGGAAGCCGGGTATGAGTTTGGAACGATTAATGAAAGAAGCCGCATATACCAGTGGAGGGTGAGGTAACATATCTGCTTTATAATTCATATAATAATACCATATTATGCGCAAGCTGCTTAATGTGTAAGGAGATATTATGGAATATGGTAAGCTTAGGGTATTTGTAACGGCAGAGAGAAACAGCCTTCCGATAGAGGGAGCTGTTATTAGAATTACTAATGAAAATGAGCCTGAAAATACGATTGAGCAGACAACTACTGATTCGAGCGGAAAAACAGCGGATATAGAGCTTCCCGCACCTCCGGTAGAATACTCAATGGAACCGGGAGCAAATAAGCCGTATGCAGAGTATACTATATATATAGAAGCTCCCGGATATGAAACGGTAGAGATAAACGGTGCGGAAATAATGTCGGGTGAGATTGCGATACAGAATAAAGGGTTGCTTCCGATTATTAAGGAGGATGAAAACAGCGCAGAACTGTTCGTAATACCTGACCATACATTATGGGGAGATTATCCTCCGAAAATTATAGAGCCGGAAATAAAGCCTGTAAATGAAAGCGGAGAAATAGTTTTAAGCAGGGTTGTAATACCGGAGTATGTAGTTGTACATGATGGACCGCCAAGTGATTCTGCCGCTGAAAATTATTATGTTGGATATAAAGATTATATTAAAAATGTTGCGAGCAGTGAGATATATGCTACATGGCCGCGCGAAACAATTATTGCTAATATACTGGCAATACAGTCATTTACGTTGAACAGGGTATATACGGAATTTTACAGAAACAGGGGATATGATTTTACAATAACATCATCAACTGCATATGACCACAAGTGGATACCGGGAAGAAATATTTTTGACAGTATATCAGAAGTGGTTGACAGTGTATTTACCGATTTTTTATCAAGGCCAAATGTGTCACAGCCGATACTTACCCAGTATTGTGACGGAAAACGCGTTACATGTCCGGGAGTTATGTCACAGTGGGGTTCAAAAGCATTAGGAGACCAGGGATATTCTGCAATCGGAATACTTCAGAATTACTATGGCAATACGATATTTATTAACAGCACGGAAACTATTTCAGGGATACCGTCTTCATGGCCGGGGACAGATTTGTCGATAGGCAGTCGCGGCGATAAAGTAAGACAGCTTCAAAACCAGCTTAATGTAATTGCCGAAGGATATCCTCTTATACCGGTAATTGCGGCGGATGGGATATACGGTGAAGCAACTGCAAATGCGGTAAGGGTCTTCCAGAGAATATTCGACCTTCCTGAGACGGGCATAACGGATTTCCCTACATGGTACAAAATATCTGAAATATATGTTGGCGTCAGCAGAATTGCAGAATATGTCTAGACTTTACATTTTCTTTGTGATAACATATATAACTAAACACAAAGGAGGTTTCATGAATGAAAACATATGGAAAGTATGTAAAACCGTACCTGTATGCTTTTATACTTGGTCCTATTCTTATGATTGTTGAAGTAATTGGCGAAGTAGTTATGCCGAAGCTTTTACAGCTTATTATAGATAACGGAGTTAATGCAGGTGCGGGAACCGGTTATATTATTAAGATTGGTCTGCTCATGGTACTTACGGCAGTTCTGATGCTTTTAGGTGGCGTAGGAGGCGCCTATTTTTCTGTCAAGGCGTCAGTTAATTTTGCAGGGGATTTGAGACAGGATGTATTTAATAAGATACAGAAATTCTCATTTGCCAATATTGAAAAGTTCTCTACAGGTTCTCTGGTAACAAGACTTACCAATGATATAACTAATCTTCAGAATGTTGTTGCAATGGCTTTAAGAATGCTTCTTCGTGCGCCGGGAATGTTAATTGGTGCGCTTATTATGGCATTTATTATGAATGCAAGGCTTGCTCTTGTAATTCTTGTTGTTATTCCGCTTCTTACTATTGCGATTGCGCTTGTTATGAAAAATGCGTTCCCAAGATTTAATATAATGCAGACTAAGATTGACAGGCTTAATTCTGTTGTACAGGAAAATATAACTAATGCAAGAGTAGTTAAATCATTTGTACGTGAAGATTATGAAAAAGAAAAGTTTTATGATGTTAATGATGATTTGAGGAAGAACAGTCTTCGTGCATTTTCACTTGTAATACTTACAATGCCTATAATGACAATTGCTATGAATATTACTACAATTGCAATTGTATGGTTTGGAGGGAAGCAGGTTCTTGCCGGAGCTATGCCGGTAGGACAGATATCGGCATTTACTACATATACAGTTCAGATTCTTATGTCTCTAATGATGGTTTCAATGATTATGATTGGCGGTTCAAGAGCGCTTGCTTCTTCAAAGCGTGTAAAAGAAGTCCTTCTTACGGAAGTTGATTTAAATGATGATAATGTAAGAGAAAACATTGCAAAAAACGGCGGGGCTGCTCCAAAGGTCAGTGAAGGCAGAATAGAGTTTAAGGATGTAAGTTTCAGATATTATAAGAATAACAGTAATAATGTATTAGATAATATTAATTTTACGATTGAACCGGGACAGATTGTCGGTATAATAGGTTCTACAGGTTCAGGAAAAACAAGTCTTGTGCAGCTCATTCCGAGACTGTATGATACATGTGGCGGAAGCGTATTTGTCGATGGAGTGAATGTTAAGGATTATCTGATTGAGGACCTTCGGGGAAGCGTTGCAATGGTTCTTCAGAAAAATGTACTGTTTTCCGGAAGTATTGAGGACAATCTTAAATGGGGTGATGAGAACGCCTCTATGGAAGATATAAAGAGAGTATCGGAATATGCACAGGCTGACGGATTTGTAAGTTCATTTACAGATGGATACAAAACGAAGCTTGAACAGGGAGGAGTTAACGTATCGGGAGGACAAAAGCAGAGGCTTTGTATAGCAAGGGCTCTTCTTGCGCATCCGAAGATACTTATACTTGATGACAGTACAAGCGCAGTAGATACTGCAACCGAGGCGGCAATCAGGGCTAATTTCCTAAAAGAAATTCCTGATACGACAAAGATTATTATTGCACAGAGAATATCTTCGGTAATAGATGCGGACAAGATACTTGTAATGGATGAAGGACATATAGTCGGAGAAGGTACGCACAGTGAATTGATTAAGAACTGTGATACTTATAAAGAGATTTATTATTCACAGATGGAGAAGGAGGATGAGGCAGTATGAAAGCTCCGGGAAAACCAGGTCCGCAAAGAGCCGGAATGAATGATGACAGAAAACCAGATTCCGTAAAAGGCTCCATAAAAAGATTATTTGCATATATAAGTCATGAAAAGGCAGCTCTTTTTATAGTTGTTATATGCGTAATATTAAGCTCTGCAACAGCGCTTATAGGCTCTTATCTATTAAGGCCTATTGTGAATACTCTTTCAGAAGACTTTAAAAATATAATGATACTTAGTAATTCGGAACAATATAAAGAAGCTTTTGGAATGTGTATAACACATCTTGTTACGGGAATTGTAAAGATGGCTGTAGTATATGCTGTCGGAGTTATTGCAACATATACTCAGTCCAGAATTATGATAGGTATTTCACAGAGAGCTATACTTAATATAAGAAACGACTTATATAATAAGATACAGTCTCTTCCTATAAGATTCTTTGACGAAAGAAATACCGGTGAAATAATGAGCCGTTTTACTAACGATATTGATTCTGTCGGTGAAATGCTCAATAATTCAATTACACAGCTTATAAGCGGTACGATAACTATTGTAGGAACACTGGCGCTTATGATATATACAAACTGGATTCTTACAATTATAACAATTGTATTTATACCTCTAATGCTTAAAGCAGTCGCTACAATAGCAAAGAGAAGCAGAAAGTTTTTCAGGGCGCAGCAGGCAGCGCTCGGGGCGCTTAACGGATATATAGAAGAGACAGTAACAGGACAGAAGGTTGTAAAAGTATTCTGCCATGAGAAAAAAGTTACAGAAGAGTTTAAAGAGCTTAATACAGAGCTTAGAAATAAACAGATTAAAGCACAGTTCTTTGGCGGTATTATGGGTCCTGTAATGGGTAATTTAAGCCAGATAAGCTATGCGGTTGTCGGTGCTGTCGGCGGTGTACTCTGTATTGTAAGTAATTTTGATATAGGAGGAATAACTGTATTTGCTAATTTCTCAAGACAGTTTTCAAGACCGATTAATGAACTTTCAATGCAGGTAAATACTATATTTTCAGCGCTTGCAGGTGCGGAAAGAGTATTTGCGATACTTGATATGGAGCCTGAAACGGCAGATGTTAATGATGTAATTGATATGAACGAAAAGGATATACAGGGAGCGGTTGTATTTGATAATGTAACATTCGGATATAATCCTGACAAGACTGTTCTTAAAAATATTACATTATATGCAAAGCCGGGACAGAAGATAGCGTTTGTAGGTTCAACCGGTGCAGGAAAAACTACGATTACCAATCTTCTTAACAGATTCTATGATATTGAAGAAGGCACGATAGCTATAGACGGACATGATATTAAAGATTATTCAAGAAATTCATTAAGGCAGAATATAGCGATGGTTCTTCAGGATACGCATCTGTTTACCGGTACCGTAAGGGAGAATATCAGGTATGGAAGACTAGATGCTACTGATGAAGAAGTTGAATCTGCTGCTAAGACGGCAAGCGCACATTCTTTTATTATGCGTCTTGAGAATGGTTACGACACAATGATTGAAGGCGACGGAGATAATTTAAGCCAGGGTCAGAGACAGCTTTTAAATATAGCAAGGGCTGCAATTTCTAAAGCGCCGATACTTGTTCTTGACGAAGCAACGTCATCTGTAGATACAAGAACTGAAAAGCATATAGAGCATGGAATGGATAGGCTTATGAAGAGCAGAACTACTTTTGTTATAGCGCACAGATTGTCTACAGTACGTAATGCCAATGCGATTATGGTGCTCGAAAACGGTGAAATTATTGAAAGAGGAACGCATGAAGAACTTCTTTCTAAGAAGGGAAGATATTATAAGCTTTATACAGGAATGTTAGAGCTTAATTAACCGAAAAGGAGAGTATTGATGATAAGATTCAGCGTAAAAAAGCCATACCTTACAGTTGTAGCAGTTATTATTGTACTTGTCATTGGAGCGGTAAGTATGAGTAAAATGCATACAGACCTTTTACCTGAGGTAGGTCTGCCGTATCTTATGATTATTACAACAGAACCGGGCGCAAGTCCTCAAAAAGTTGAAGAAGATGTAACGAAGCCTCTTGAAAGCGCGGTAGGTACTATAAGCGGCGTAAAAAAAATAGTAAGCAATTCAGCAGAAAATTACAGTCTTGTCATGCTTGAATTTGTTAGTGATACCAATATGGATTCCGCTATGGTAAAAGTATCTGCTGCTATTAATATGGTAACTTTGCCGGAAACATGCGGTTCACCGAATATTATGGAAATAAGCATGGATATGATGGCTACCATGTATGCTACCGTAAGCTATGAAGGTAAAGATATTACTGAGCTTACAAGATTTACTGATGAGATTGCAGTGCCTTATTTTGAAAGACAGGAAGGCGTTGCAAGCATTACTGAAATCGGTTCTGTTAATGAAACGATGGAAGTAAGACTTAATGAAGATAAAATTAATTCACTCAATGAAGAATTGCTTTTATATACTAACGATAAGCTTTCAGATGCAAAAAAAGATATTACAAAGGCGAAAAATAAGCTTGATAAAGCAGAAACAAAGCTTTCTGACAGCAGCGACAGCCTCAATAAAAAACAGGAAGACACTAATGACGAGCTTTCAGGCGTTTTAAGCAAATTAGATGATGCAAAAGCAACAAAGGCAGCTTATGAAGCATCGCTTGCAAGTCTTAATGCGAGTAAAAGCGCGCTTGAAGGTGAGAAAAAGGCTTATGAAGACAATAAAATTACAGAAAACTATAAGTCGCTTAACCAAATGTTTTCAGGATTTGCCGGAACACTAGGCAATGCTGCTGCTATGGCGAATATAGAAATTCCAAAGGATATTAAAGATGCTGTAGACAATCCGGACAAGCTTTCTGCATTTACTAATTGGATGTCTTCGCTTGGATATAAAGAACAGGTGGCGGCCCTGTCATATGATACTTTAAAAACAGTATATGATATCGTTAATGTAAGAATCCCGCAGATTGATACGGAGCTTGCCAATCTTGCAATTGAAATAAAGACGCTTGAAGCTGTTAATGAAACGCTTGCTAAGCAGATGAAAGACCTTGAAAGTAATTATAAGAAAGCAATGTCGGGAGCATTGTCGGCAACTTCGGGATTTGCATCAGCCGGTGCACAGATAGAATCAGGAAAAACCGGTATTAAGGACGCGAAAAAGGAACTTGATGAAGCTGAAAAAACATTTAAAAAATCTAAGAAAGCAGCACTTGAGAATGCCAATCTTGATGCGCTGTTATCACTTGATGCGCTTTCGGGACTTATATATGCACAGAACTTTGCAATGCCTGCCGGCTACATAGATGATAAAGATGATAATCAGTGGCTTCTTAAAGTCGGGGACGAATATGAAAGCCTTGAAGAGATTCAGAATATGGTTTTATGTAAGGTTAAAGGTATAGGCAATATAAGGCTTAAAGATGTATCTGACGTAACGATAGTAAATGATGCTGCCGATACATATGCAAAGTATAACGGCGACGATACGGTACTTCTTGCTATATTTAAGGCAAGTACGGCTAATACAAGTGAAGTATCAGCTAACTGCCGCGATGCTATAAAATATCTTGAGGAAAAATATCCGGGTGTAAATATTGTTCCGTTTACAGACCAGTCAACATATATTTCAATGTTTCTGGAAAGTGTATTGTACAGTATGCTTATAGGCGCTTTGCTTGCAATTATCGTATTGGCATTGTTCTTAAAGAGCGTACGTCCTACTATTATAGTAGCATTCAGTATACCTTTCAGCGTATTGTTTGCGATTATAATTATGTATTTTACCGGAATTAATATCAATGTAATGTCACTTGCCGGACTGGCTCTGGCAATAGGAATGCTTGTGGATAATTCGATTGTGGTAATAGAGAATATATTCAGACTGAGAAGCAAAGGAGTTGCGCCTGCAAGAGCGGCTGTTCAGGGTGCAAAACAGGTATCGTCTGCTATTATTGCATCTACCGTAACAACAATATGTGTATTTCTTCCGATGGTGTTTACATCGGGACTGGTAAGAGACCTTATGATACCGTTTGCCTTTACAATAACATATGCGCTTACGGCGTCTCTTATTGTTGCGCTTACCATTGTTCCTACAATGGCGTCAGTAGTGCTTAAAAAGATAAAGCAGAAAAGACAGCCGGTATATGAAAAAGTTCAGAGAGGATATGCAAAGGTACTTAAGTGGTGTCTGAAATATAAGATTGCGGCGCTTTTAATCGCAGTAGGACTTTTGGTGTTCAGTATTATTAGCGTATTCCGTATGGGAATAGTTATGGTACCCGATATGTCTTCAGATACGATTAATATAATGGCTACAATGCCTGACGATACAGATAAGGAAACTGCTGTATCGCTTGCTGATGAAATTCTTGACGCAGTGCTTTCAGTCGACGGAGTAAAGGAAGCCTGTGCAATGGATAACATGGGAATGACAAATATGATTGTCGGAGGAGTGGCGTCGGAATCAGGAAGTTCATTTTCAGGATTTATTTATTATATAATACCTGAAGATGATGTTAATACTGTTGATGAGATGAGCACACTTGTCGATAACATAAAGAGCGCTACCGAAGGGATAGCCTGCGATATAACAGTCGGCTCCGAGGAAGCAACGTCAGAATTTATGGCGTCAGGACTTTCTGTAAATATATACGGTGAAGATACGGATACACTTGTAAGCATAAGTAATGATATTATGGATATCATGGAAGGAATTGACGGTGTTACTAATGTTACCAATGGGCTTGAAGACGCCGACAAAACGCTGCACCTTATAATCGACAAAGATAAAGCAGCAAAGAAAGGACTTACGGTTGCACAGATATACAGTACGATAAGCGGCAAGATTACTACTGAAAAAAAGGCGGCTTCAGTAACTATTGACGGTGATAAAATGGATATTGACATAATTGATGAAACCGACCTGCTTAACTATGATAATCTGATGGATTTGGATATTGAGGCTTCTGTACGTGATGATAAAGGCAATGAAAAAACTAAGACATATAAGCTTGCTGAATTAGCAGATATAGAAATAGTTGACAGTGCATCTGTAATAAGCAGAGAGAACCAGACACAGTATATGACTGTTTCGTCCGAGATGGAAGAAGGAGCAAATGCAACGCTGGCTTCAAGAAAGCTTGAACCTCTTATTAAAGAGTATGAAGCTCCTGAAGGATACAGCGTAGAAATATCAGGCGAGTCGGAAGAGGTTATGGAGATGTTAAACCAGATGCTTCTTGCAATATTGCTTGGATTCCTTCTTATATATCTTGTAATGGTTGCACAGTTCCAGAGTCTTTTGTCACCGTTTATAGTAATATTTACTATACCTCTTGCATTTACGGGAGGACTTATAGGACTGCTGATATTCCGTGAAGAAATAAGTGCAATGTCTCTTATGGGATTCATGGTGCTTATGGGAACGGTTGTTAATAATGGTATCGTGTTTGTTGATTACACTAATCAGCTTAGAATTCAGGGACTTGATAAAAAGAATGCGCTGATTGCGGCCGGAAAGACGAGATTAAGACCTATCGTTATGACCGCATTAACTACAGTCCTTGCAATGAGTAATATGGTATTTTCCAATGATGCGGGGTCAGTAATGGCAAAGGGTATGGCGATAGTTATATCCGGCGGACTTATTTATTCGACATTTATGACGCTTCTTATCGTTCCGATTATGTATGACTTGCTGTACAGAAGGCAGCCTAAGGTCATTGACGTCGGGGATGACTTGGATGATATACTTAATGATGCAGAGGATTATATGATAAACGAGAGGTAAATATGGCTGAATATACTGTTAAACCGCTTACAACAAAAGATATCAGGGTACGTGTGCCGGGCTCAAAAAGCATAACCAACAGAGCGCTTATGATTGCCGCGCTTTCAGACGGAACGTCATATATTAACGGCATACAGACAAGCAAGGATGCAGAGCATTTTATCGACTGCCTTGTTAAGCTCGGATTTTTTGTTGACAAGAAATATGAACATGTGATTATTAAGGGCAATAATGGAGTAATTCCTAAGAAAAAGGCTGAAATATATGTAGGTTCCGCAGGTACTGCGGCGAGATTTCTTACGGCAATGCTTGCTCTTTCTGACGGAGAGTATACGATAAATGCATCTGAGCAGATGAAGAGCAGGCCGATGAAGGAACTTATTCAGGCGCTTATGGATGCGGGAGCTGAATTTAAGTTTTATGAGAATGAATATTCGCTGCCTTTTACTGTAAAGGGAGCAATGAGCGCATGTGATAAAGATGAGCTTCATTTTGATATTAATATAGACAAAAGCAGCCAGTTTTTAAGCGCGCTTCTTATGGCGGCGCCTATGACTAAAAAGAAAGTAAGCATAACGCTGACAGGAAAAAGAACGGCAAAATCATATGTACGCATCACCGAAAAAGTCATGGAAGCATTTGGTGTAAATGTTTTGCATAATTCGGAAGATGAATATATAATAGAAAAAGATTCGTTTTATAAGGCGGGACCTTACAGATGTGAACCGGATGTGTCAGCGGCATGTTATTTCTATGCGATGGCGGCGGTATGCGGTGTATGTGGAGCTGTTTTCGGGGTTCATACGGACAGTATGCAGGGCGATATAGAATTTCTTTCCGTACTTCGCGATATGGGATGCACTGTTACAGATACGGATTACGGTGTTGCCGTATCAGGACCAAAGCTCCTTAAAGGCATAGAAGTTAATATGAGTGATTTTTCAGACCAGGCATTAACGCTTGCTGCAATAGCGCCGTTTACAGATACAGGCGTTACAATAAGAGGTATAGGTCATATAAGAAATCAGGAGTCGGACAGAATACAGGCTATGTATAATGAACTGACTAAAATGGGTATTACATGTACTCAGTATGATGACGGAATCAGTATTATGCCGGGTGTGGTTAAGCCGTGTCTTGTAGATACATATAATGACCACAGAGTTGCAATGGCATTTTCACTGTGCGGTCTTAAAGCGCCGGGAATGCGTATAGATAACCCGGAATGCTGCAGCAAAACATTTACGGAATACTTTGATATACTTGATGGGCTGTGCTCATAGGTTACAGGAGGTTATTATGAAAAGGATACAGGATATTATTGAAGAACAGATTAAGAATGCATTTGTCGGTGCAGGGTATGATGCTGAGTACGGAAAGGTTGGAATTTCCAACAGACCGGATTTATGCCAGTACCAGTGCAACGGAGCAATGGCTGCTGCAAAGCAATATCATAAAGCGCCGTTTATGATTGCTGATGAGGTTGTAGCCGCGCTTGCAGACAATGTGATGTTTGAAAAAATCGAGTCGGTGAAGCCGGGATTTATCAACATAATAATTAATCCGTCATATCTTGCTGAATATGTTAATGAGATGAGTAAAGCTGACAAATTCGGACTTAATGCACCGCAAAAAGTTCAGAAGATTATTATTGATTATGGCGGACCTAATGTTGCAAAGCCTCTTCATGTCGGACATCTGCGTGCGGCAATTATCGGAGAGAGCGTTAAAAGAATTGCACGTTATGTAGGACATGATGTTATCGGTGATGTTCATCTTGGAGACTGGGGACTTCAGATTGGACTTATTATTACTGAGTTACAGAAAAGAAAGCCGGATTTAGTATATTTTGACGAATCTTATGAAGGGGAATATCCTGCCAATCCTCCTTTTGATATGAGCGAGCTTGAGGAGATATATCCTTATGCCAGCGGATATTCAAAAGAACATCCTGAATATCTTAAAGAGGCACAGCAGGCTACGGCTGACCTTCAGGGAGGAAACCGGGGATATCATGCGCTGTGGCAGCATATAATTGACGTATCGGTAGCCGATATTAAAAAGAATTACGAGAGGCTGAATGTAGAGTTTGATTTATGGAAAAAAGAAAGCGATGTGCAGTGTTATATAGCCGATATGGTTCAGATGATGAAAGATGAAGGCTATGCACATGAAAGCGAAGGAGCTTTAGTAGTTGACGTTAAAGAGGATAGCGACACAAAAGAAATTCCACCGTGTATTATTCTGAAATCAAACGGCGCTACCAATTATGAAACAACTGACCTTGCAACTATTATAGAGCGTATAAAGCTGTTTAATGCAGAAAGAATAATTTATGTTGTTGATAAAAGGCAGTCGCTTCATTTTGAGCAGGTGTTCAGGTGCGCAAGAAAAACCGGGCTTGTAAATGATGATACCGACCTTGTATTCGTAGGCTTCGGTACTATGAACGGCAAAGACGGTAAGCCGTTTAAAACAAGAGAAGGCGGAATCTTAAGGCTTGAGAGGCTTATTGATGAAATAAATGACGCAGTTTATGACAGGATAGTGCAGAACCGGGATATGCCTGAGGACGAAGCAAGGCAAATTGCTGCAAAGGTAGGACTTTCTGCATTAAAGTATGGAGATTTGTCCAATCAGGCGTCTAAGGATTATGTATTTGACGTTGACAGGTTCACATCCTTTGAAGGAAATACCGGACCGTATATATTGTATTCAATAGTGCGTATCAAATCCGTGCTTGCAAAATATGCAGATATGGGCGGAAGGATAGATGAAGTTAAGAAGATTCTTCCGGCGCAGAATAAGAGCGAGACAGATGTAATGCTGTGTCTTGTGAAATATACCGACTGTATTATGCAGGCATACAAGGAGAATGCACCTCACAAAATATGCCAGTATATTTATGAATTATCAGATGCATTTAATACATTTTATCACGAAAACAAAATTCTTACGTGCGAGGATGAAGAAAGAAAAGAATCGTATATAGCGCTTCTTATTCTTGTTAAGGAAATACTTACACAGTGTATCGAGCTGCTTGGATTTGATGCACCTGAAAAAATGTAACGAAACGGAGTCAGTGTTATGTACAAAGATATAGACAGCTTAATTATATACCGCAAAAGCGCTACACAGGGAATACTTAAGGAAATGCGGGATATATTTTATGATTTTTATAATTGCGAATATGATAAAGAGAAGCTTTCAGGAAGGATATATACCCAGATTAATAATCTGTTAGATGTTGCAACAGATTACGGATTTGACGGGAATCTATGGAAGAATTATATTGCGTATGTGCTTTGTATAAGTGAAAATCCGTTTACTATAACATGTGAGAAAGCAGGGGCGCAAAGCGGTACGGTTAATGATTTTGTAAAAGAGGACCTTGTGCATTTTTACAATATACTTAATTATGATTTTTCAGAGATTGAAAAAGAACTCGGAATCGACTGCTTTACGCGAATAACACACTATAAGTCGCTTATAAAGCCTGAGAGAAGATTTAACAAGAGTGTAAGCGATAAGGTAAAGCTTCTTGCAAACGAGCTTTCAGGGACGCTTACGGCTGAAGAACTTTATACCTTTGTGACGGATTTTTACAAGGAATACGGCGTAGGGCTTTTAGGTCTTAATAAGGCTTTTCGTATTAAAAATATTAATAATGAAGTTATGCTTGCACCGATAACCAATACATCTGATGTTGTTATGTCAGATATTATCGGATATGAATCGCAGAAGAAAAAGCTTATTGATAATACGGAAGCATTCGTAGCCGGAAGACGTGCTAACAACGTTCTTTTATGCGGAGACAGCGGAACAGGAAAATCTACAAGTATTAAGGCGATACTTAATAAGTATTATCCTATGGGGCTTCGTATGATTGAGATATATAAGCATCAGTTTAAGGATTTGTCTGCTGTTATAGAGATGATAAAGGACAGAAATTACAGATTTATAATATATATGGACGACCTTTCGTTTGAAGAATTTGAGATAGAATACAAATATCTTAAAGCAATTATCGAAGGAGGGCTTGAGTCAAAGCCTGATAATGTCCTTATATATGCTACATCAAACCGCCGTCATTTGATAAAAGAGACATGGAAAGACCGCTCGGATATGGATGATGAGCTGCATGTAAGCGATACTATGCAGGAGAAGCTGTCGCTTGCATCAAGATTCGGTCTTACGATATATTACGGAAGACCTGCAAAGAAGGAATTTGACGATATTGTAAGAGGCATAGCAAAAAAACATCCTGAGCTTGACCTTAGTGAGGAAGAACTGCTTCTTGAAGCAAATAAATGGAGCCTCTCTAACGGCGGATTCTCAGGACGTGTTGCAGAACAGATGATTATATCAAAGCTGTGACGTCATCATATCTCTGATTTTAACTGCGATACTGTCAATCAGTTCTATATACCGGTTATCAGTATCGTATATTTTTATTCCGCGAAAATATTCCGAAGCGTATACAGCCTGTGCAACAAGCATTTCCAGACCGCATACAGATATCATATTAAGTTCCCTTGCCTGCGCGAGTATCTTTGTTTCAAGAGGATTATATATAAGGTCTATGACCGCCTTGCATGATGTGTAAGGGGTAAGGTCCATAGGCGAGGCGTCTGTATTCGGATACATTCCTACAGGAGTTGTATTAACTATAACTGAAGCGTCGGTATGATTTTTAAGGCATTCTTCGTATGTGACGCATCCCGGGGCTTCTTTATAATATACTGTAATAATATCAGAAGCGGAAAGCTTTTTAAGTACGGCTGTTACGGCTTTTGAAGCGCCGCCTTTTCCGAGTACAAGAACTTTTTTTCCTGCAATTTCTATATTGTGTTTTTTAATCATATACATAAAACCGGCAAAATCCGTGTTGTGTCCTATGTATTTCCCGTTTTCATTTACAATTGTATTTACAGCTCCGATAGAGCGGGCGTTATCATCAAGCCCGTCAAGGAAAGGAATAACCATTTCTTTATAAGGAATAGTAACATTAATTGCCGAAAACGGTTTTTCAGTCATAAATGATTCAAAATCTTCTTTTGCAACAGGGCAAATTTCATAGGTGTAATCTGCGATGCTTTCATGTATTTCTTTAGAATAACTGTGAGTAAGCTTTTCGCCTATAAGTCCGTATTTCATAAATGTATCTCCAATCCTTTTTATAATAAGTGGGCGGCTTTATAGTAAACTGCCTCTTTACATACTACAACTTAACTCATTTCCATGCAAGTAGTCATATATTTTCGTATCGCTCATATATTAGAGTATCGGAGGAAAGGATATGGACAAACTTGAAGAAATATTAAGAATTCTCGGAAAAAATATAAGGCGCATAATTACAAATGCAGACATAGATATAACAAAGCTTTCTGAAATAAGGCTTAGAAGCTTTATGCCGCTTATTATAAGATATGACGGAAGAGACCTGTTTATTACCCCGGGGGGGGGAAGCTTGATATGCATGAAAAATATGCATACAGAGTTTCTTCGGAAGATATAAAAGAAACATTTGTTTTTTTAAGCGATTATTCTGTGTATGCATTCGAGGAAGAAATGAAATGCGGATACATTACGATTGCCGGAGGACACAGAGTTGGAATAGCAGGAAAGGCAGTAATATCAGACGGCAGGATAAAAAATATGCGCTATATTTCCTTTATTAATATCAGGGTCGCACATGAATGTATTGGCTGCGCAGAACATATCATGGATTACATATCGCCGTATGGCAATGTATTAAATACTCTTATTGTTTCAGCGCCAGGGGTCGGAAAGACAACACTTCTTCGCGATATTATAAGGCAGCTTTCATCAGGCTCTAAAAATTATCCGGGAAAAAACGTCGGAGTTGTGGACGAGCGTTCCGAAATATGCGCATGCTATCACGGTATTCCGCAAAATAACGTAGGGATAAGAACAGACGTAATAGACGCTTGTCCAAAGGCAGAGGGAATAATGATGCTTGTAAGGTCTATGTCGCCCGAAATAATTGCAGTAGATGAAATAGGGACAGACAGGGATATGAAGGCTGTGCTTTATTCAATGACATGCGGCTGCAAAGTAATTGCAACTATACACGGAAGCGGAATTGAAGATACCGGTAAGGATTTTTATCTTGAAAATGCATTTGACAGAATCATTGTTCTTAAAATGAACAAAACAAATAAGAGAACCGCTGTAATATACGACAAGGAAAGGAGCGTTATAGGAAATGTATCTTAAAATATGCGGAAGCGTTATGATAATTGCCGCAAGTGCATTTATCGGATATATGTACGGAGAACGGACAAAAAAAGAGATTGATGTTATGAAGTCGCTGTTAAGGTGTGTAATGATTATAGAATCTGAAATCAGATATGCAGGCACGCCTGTTAAAGAAATATTCAGAATAATTGCTAAAACAGGCGAGCTGTGGAATGATTTTTTCTGTGCGGCGGCAGATAAACTGGATGGTAAGGATATGACTGATATGTGGGATGATATTATAGATAACCAAACGGTTTCCCGTAATATGAGCGTCTGTGACAGACGGGAACTGATACGGTTTTTTAGCGGGCTTGGGAAAAGCGACATAGAAGGTGAACTTGGAAGAATAAAGCTTTATACGGAATATATAAGAGGACGGATAGAGGGGCTTTTAGGCGAGGCGGTAAATAAAGTAAAGCTTTTTAGGGTTTTGGGAGTAACGGCAGGTTTATTTATAACAATACTTATTCTATGAGGTTAAAAAAATATGGGAGTAAGCTTAATATTTAAAATTGCGGCGGTCGGCATTCTTGTATCTGTGTTAAGTCAGGTGTTAAAGCATTCCGGGCGGGAAGAACAGGCATTTATTACGAGCCTTGCGGGATTGATTTTAGTTCTTTTCTGGATAGTGCCGTATATAGCGGAATTGTTTGAAACGATAGAGGAGCTGTTTTCATTATGATTAAAGTCGGCATTATCGGCATCATTACAGTGCTTGCGGCTGTATTTTTAAAAGGAGTAAAAGCTGAATATGGAATATGCGCGGGTATATGCGGCAGTATAATTCTCGTATATATAGCAGTTACAAAATTTTCGGGAATCTTAGGAATTATATCAGGTTTTAAAAAATATACGGGGTCAGATTCGGATTATGTTCTGATACTTATAAAGATGCTTGGAATTGCATTTACGGCAGAGTTTTCGTCTAATCTGTGCAGAGATGTCGGTTACTCGTCAGTAGCCGCCCAGATAGAGCTTATCGGAAAGTTAAGTATTCTCCTTATAAGCGCTCCGATTGTAGAAGCGCTTCTTGATACAATATTTGCATTTATGGGATAAAGAAGGTGGAAGGTTGGATAGTTATGATGTGGATTTTGGCAGTATTGACCGGGTAATGGATGAGATTCTCGGAAACGGCGACAGCTTTCAGGATTACATAGACGTACTTACAGAGGGAGAAACGCCGTTATCGTTTGAAAAAATATTTACCGTTATCAAAGATGTTATAACCGGGGAGCTTGGCGCTGTTAAGGAACTTTTTGTGCAAATGATGGTAATAGTTATTATTGCGTCCATATTTATCAATCTGTCAAAAACATTGAAAAGCAGGCAGGTTTCGGAAACCGGGTTTTATGTTGCATATATGCTCTTATTCATGCTTATTACAGTTACATTTTCAAAGCTTGAAGATATAGCGTTTCAAAGCATGGACAATCTGCTGTCGTTTATGGAAGCGCTTGTGCCGGCGTTTTTTATAACTGTTACATATGTTTCAGGAAGCAGTACGGCGGTTATTTTTTATCAGACGGCGCTTGTTATTATAAGTCTTGTGGAAGTTCTTCTTTTAAAAATATTTCTTCCTGCAGTTAATATATATTTTGTGTTCTCGATGTTAAATCCGATATTTGGAGAGGACATGTTCTCAAAGCTTATAGAACTTATAGAAAAGCTTATAGTGTGGGGACTTAAAATGGTGTTTGCACTTGTGGCGGGAGTGACTGTTATACAGGGTATGATTATTCCGGCGGCAGGAAATGTAAAACGCACAATACTCGGAAAAGCGTTGTCGTCCGTTCCCGGAGCCGGCAACACAATGGGGCAGATGTTTGAATCAGTATATGGAGCGGCAAATCTTATAAAAAATGCAGTCGGAACGGCAGGACTTATAGTAATAGTTACGATATGTGCGGCGCCGGTAATAAGACTTTTGGTATATTCGGTAGTTATACAGGCCGGAGCAGCCATTGCACAGCCTGCATCTAATGATAAAAGGTTAATTAACTGTATGTCGATGGCGTCAAAGGCCTTCAGGCTGCTTTTATCAATTCTGGCAATGACTGCCGTACTGTTTATGCTGACAATAGCAATTGTAATAATGTCAACTAATCCGGCATAAAGGAGGTAATATGGATATACTGAATGACGCCATGAAAAATATAAGCGTATTTATTATACTGACAACGCTAATCAATAATCTTCTTACAGAAAGTACGTACAAAAAGTATATACGTTTTTTTACGGGAATGGTCCTTATAGCAATAATAATTAATCCAATCATAAGGCTTGTTTCCTCAGGAGAAAGCATATTTGATGAAATAAGGGTAAACGACCTGATAATAAAAAGCGATGAATTAAAGGATGACCTTATGCTGTATGAGGAGGATGCCGGCAGCGTTATAGAAGAACAGTATAACGAAATAACAGGCGATATTATAGCGGATATTGCAGATAAGGAAGGCCTTGTAATGTCGGAATGTAAAGTAAGTATAGATACTGACACAGAATCCGATACATGCGGCGAGATTGAACATATATATGTTAAGGCGTATATGTCGGATACTCCTGATATAGATGACATACAGATAGATAACGAGGGGAAAGTACATAACAATTCATTAAAGGTCAGGAGTGATAATTTAAAGAAAGCCATTGCAGACAGGCTGGCGGCAGATGAGGAAAAGATTGAGGCAGATATTTATCCGTGAGGTGGTTTGAATATGAAAATAAATGATATAGGTAAAAAACTTATAGACAGCTTGGGGATTCCAAAGCTTTTGCTTGTTCTTGCGGCAGGAATTGTCCTTATAGCGCTGTCGGCGGGCGATATGTCCACCCGGAAAAAGGATACGCCGAAGGAAGTTGAGAATACTACGGATACGGAGTCTGATACAAAGGATGAATACACAAAGAAGCTTGAAAGGCAGTTTGAAAGCGTGCTTGCAAACGTAAGCGGAGTCGGCAGGGTTAAAGTTATGATTACACTTGATACATCATCTGAAAAGGTGACGCTTTCCGACCCTGTATATAAAAATGAATCGGTAAATGAAACCGAAGCTGACGGAAGCGTAAAAAGCCAGACTAACAGCGAGAGCAGTCCGCAGACTGTTTTTTCAGAAAAAGATGATGTAAAAGACCCGTATGTCGTAAAAGAAATAGAGCCTGTTATAAAAGGCGTACTCGTTGTATGTGAAGGAGGTGATAATGATTCGGTAAAAAAAGAAATAACGTCTGCCGCAGAGGTATTATTTGGACTCGAGTCTCATAAGATTAAAGTAATGAAACTCGAATATTAATTGTAGGAGGATAAACGTTGAAAAAAATCTTTGGAAAAAATCAGGTAATTATATCAGCTCTTGCAATAATGATTGCTGTAGCCGGATATTTATCTATCACTCAGGATAAGGCTCAGAAGACAGCTAACATTACTAATGACGGTGAAAGTGCCCAAAATGATGCAATATACGATATTTCGGATGAAGATACTTATAACAGCGACAGCTATGAGCTTACAGATACGGGTGATATAATACAAAAAGCACTTGCTACAAATTCACCTTCTGATGCTTCAACTGCCGAGCCTGTTTCGGGACCGGCCCAGAATGATGCAAAAGAAAAATCGCCTGAAAGCACGGCGGATGCAGTTAAGACGTCGGATATTTCCGAAACCTCCGAAAATGTGGGAAAGGCGGTTTTGGTTTCAAGTACAATTGGCGCAGAATATTTTGACTCGGCAAAACTGCAGAGAGAACAGACCCGTTCCAAAAACAAAGAAATACTAATGGAGCTTATCAACAGCACTGTTGCAACTGACGCCCAAAAGGAGCAGGCGGTAACTGAAGTAATTAATCTTACGTCAGATTCCGAAAAGGAAAATGCAGCGGAAGCAATGCTTGAGGCAAAGGGCTTCGGAGAATGTATGGTAAGTATAGTAGACGGCAATGTCGATGTTATAGTAAATGCCAATAATTTGACAGATAAAGAGATTGCGCAGGTTGAGGATATTGTAAAGAGAAAGACGGATGCCAAAGCCTCTGATATAGTAATAACCCCGGTTGGAGTAACCGGCGAAGAACAATAATTATAAAAAATGTTTTCAAATGAGAGGTTTTTTGGTATAATAACCATTATTGACATTATGTGATTGATAAGGAGGTCATTTTGGTTATGAAAGAACAGGATGTAAAGCAGGTATACAAGACACTCCAATTAGAGAAAGACGGATTTGGCGAGGTACAGATTTCAGGAGAAGTCGTTGCAAGTATTGCCGGTCTTGCAGCGCTTGAGGTTAACGGCATACAGTCCACAATAGGTTCAATGGCCACAGAGCTTGCCGGGAAATTTGGCGTAAGGAATTTCGGAAAAGGCGTTAAGGCATATATTGAGGATGAAGAAGTAACTGTAGATATGAATGTTAATATGAAATATGGATATAACATTCTTAAAACATGCAGTCAGGTACAGGAAAAGGTTAAGCAGGCTGTTGAAAGCATGACAGGTCTTTCCGTAAAGCATGTTAATATTTATATTTCAGGCGTTGCAGTAGAAAAAGAATGAATTTATACTGCCGCAGGCAGCAGATAAGACATCAGGACTCGCTTGCATAAGCGGGTCTTGAATAGGTTTGCGGCAGTCCTTTACTGAGAGGGAATTAATTATATGACTAGAAGAGAAGTTAGAAAGCATTTGTTCTGCATTTTATTTGAATCAGGTTTTTACAGTGAAGAAGAGCGTGATGCCCAATATGAATTATACTGGGAACAGCAGGAGTTCGAACCTTCCGAAGAAGAATATGAAGAGATTTTTAAGAAGCATAAAGCTATATGCGAAAAGCTTCCGCAGATAGATGAGTTAATCGAAAAAAGCTCAAAAGGCTGGAAGATTAACAGAATAGGTAATGCAGATATTAATATACTCAGAATAGCAGTATACGAGATTAAATGGGATAATGATGTTCCTTTAAGGGTTGCCATTAATGAAGCGGTTGAGCTGGCAAAGGTATATGGAACAGACCATTCTCCGGGATTTATTAACGGTATACTTGCTAATATTGTTAAGTTAATCGAGAAAGGCTGATTTATGGAACAGGTATATACTGTATCCCAGGTTAACAGTTATATTAAAAGTATTATTGCGCGTGAATACGTGCTTGGCAGTATTATAATCAGGGGAGAGATATCTAATTGCAAATATCATTCCTCAGGGCATATATATTTCACACTTAAGGATGCAGGCAGCAGAATTGCCTGCGTAATGTTTGCAGGCAGCAGAAGAAGCTTAACATTTACACTGGCGGACGGTATGAGCGTTTTGGCGTCCGGCTCTATAGGCGTATACGAGCGTGACGGTAAATACCAGCTTTATGTAAGCAGTATAGTAAAAGACGGTGTGGGAATATTATATGACAGACTTGAGAAGTTGAAGGAAAAGCTCTCTAAAGAAGGGCTTTTTAATGATATTCATAAAAAGCCGATACCGTTTTATTCGGATGTAGTCGGTATTGTTACAGCGTCTACAGGAGCGGCAGTCAGGGACATTGTTAATATAGCAAAAAGACGTAATCCCTATGTAAAGCTTATTCTTTATCCGGTGCATGTACAGGGTGATGAAGCGGCAGAGGAGATAGCTCATGCCATAGCAGAGCTTGATAAGCTTTCTCCCGACGTTATTATTGTAGGGCGGGGCGGAGGCTCATTTGAGGATTTATTTGCGTTTAATGAAGAAGTTGTTGTAAGAGCTGTATACGAATGCAAAACTCCTATAATTTCAGCGGTAGGACATGAGGTCGATACGGCGCTTTCAGATTATGCGGCGGACCTTCGGGCCCCAACGCCTTCTGCAGCAGCAGAACTTGCAGTATGCGAGATAGACAGTGTGTTTGATAAGATAGAAGATTATAAAAGAACTCTCGTAAGGCTTATGGAAAAAAAGCTTGAATTTTCACGCAGTAAGCTTGAATTTTACGAGACGCATATGAAGTATCACAGACCTGATGAGATGCTTAGACAGAAAAGGCAGTTTGTATCTGATATGTGGGACAGGCTTGACGGTATTATTTCCTTAACTTTGGAAAGAAGAAAGACTAAACTTATGGCTCTTTCTGATAAGCTTAATGTGTTGTCCCCTCTTAACAGGCTTTCGGGCGGATACGCATATGTTACTGATGAAAACGGCGCACCGCTTAAAAGTATTTCTAAGGTTAAAAGCGGCGATGATGTTATTATCAATATTTCTGACGGTAAGATTATCACTACCGTAAACGAAGTAAAGGAAGGAAAATGATATGGCAAAGCTTGAAGATGATTTCAAAAAACTTGAAGATATTATTGAACGCATGGAACATGAAGACCTGTCGCTTGAAGATTCATTTAAGGCATATGAAGAAGGTATGCGTATTGTGCTTAGCTGTAATGAACAGATAGATAAGGTCGAAAAGCAGCTTATAATACTTAATGAAAAGAATCAGGAGAACAGCTATGAGTAATGAAACCAATTATATTGAAGAAGTAATACGTAAATATATTCCTTGCGGATGCACTTATCAGCAGGTAATAGCTGATGCAATGGAATATTCTCTTTTGGCAGGAGGAAAAAGGCTCAGGCCTTCTTTTATGTATGAAGTATATACTATGTTCGGAGGAAAAGACAGTAAAGTTATTGAGCCGTTTATGGCAGCTATAGAAATGATTCACACATATTCGCTTGTACATGATGACCTTCCGGCAATGGATGATGATGATTACAGGAGAGGAAAGAAAACTACTCATGTTGTATACGGAGAAGCTATGGGCATACTTGCCGGTGACGCGCTTCTTAATTATGCGTATGAGACGGCATGCAGTGCATTTTTATATACGGATGAACCTCATTACATTGCAAAAGCGTTAAGTGTGCTTACAAAAAAGGCAGGAATATTCGGTATGGTAGGCGGACAGGTTGTAGATGTTAAGATGAATGGCAAAGTCCCGGATATGGATATGCTTATGTTTATATATGAGCTCAAAACAGCCGCACTTCTTGAAGCGTCCTTTATGATAGGAGGAATACTTGCAAAAGCATCTGATGAAGATGTAGCAAGGCTTGAAGAGGTTGCAAAAAATGTCGGAATCGCATTCCAGATACAGGACGACATACTTGACATAACGAGTACAACAGAAGTGCTCGGAAAGCCTGTTAACAGTGATGAGAAAAATGAGAAGACAACATATCCGTCATTTTATGGCCTTGACGCAGCAAAAGAAGCCGTAAAGAAATATTCAATGGAAGCTGAAAAACTTTTGTCGGAAATGAATATTACAGGTAACAGCAGCATTGTAAAAGCAATGATTAACGAGCTGATATACAGGAAAAAATAGTAACATTGGAATACATATATAGGTGGAATGACAAATGTATAATATACTCAATCAGATTAATAGGCCAAATGATATAAAAAATATTGAACCAAGTGATTATAAGGAACTTGCTAAAGAGATTCGTGCATGTCTTATAAGGAATGTCAGCAATACCGGAGGGCATCTTGCATCTAATCTTGGCGTTGTTGAACTTACAATGGCTATTCATCTGTGTATTGATTTTCCGGAGGACAAGCTTATATGGGATGTCGGACATCAGTCCTATGTCCATAAAATCCTTACCGGAAGACGTGATAAGCTTGGCACAATAAGACAATTTGGCGGAATAAGCGGTTTTCCGAGAATTAATGAAAGCGAAACTGACGCAGTTAATTCGGGTCATGCTTCTACTTCAGTATCCGCAGCCTTAGGGTATGCAATGTCAAGGCAGATTCAATGCAAGGACAATAAAGTATTTGCCGTTATAGGCGACGGTTCTATGACCGGAGGTTTGTTTTATGAGGCGCTTAATAACGCCGCTTCTGTTAAATCTAATATTATTATTGTGCTTAATGATAATAATATGTCTATTTCAAGAAATGTCGGAGGAATATCAAGCTATCTGACAAAGCTTCGTACCGATAACAGGTATATCCGGTTAAAAGAGAATACAAAAGACGCTATAATGAATATACCGGGTATAGGTAATTCTGTTGTAGAAAAAGTAAAGAGGTCAAAAAGTTCATTAAAGCAGCTTATGATACCGGGAATGATTTTTGAAGATATGGGTCTTACCTATATAGGGCCGGTTGACGGTCATAATGTTGACGAGCTTGTAAATACATTTAAAGATGCATTAAGGCTTAACGAGCCTGTTGTTGTCCACGTTAAAACCAAAAAAGGTAAAGGCTACAGGCTTGCTGAGGAAAATCCGTCATATTTTCATGGAATCGAGCCGTTTTATATAAAAACAGGTGAATTAAAAAATAAAAAACCGGATTGTATATCATATACAAAAGTATTTGGGAGAAAGCTGTGTGAGCTTGCAGAAAAAGACAGCAGCATAGCCGCAGTATGCGCAGCAATGCCTCAGGGGACAGGCCTGACAGATTTTGCGGATACGTTTCAGGACAGATTTTTTGACGTCGGGATAGCAGAGGAACATGCGGTAACATTTGCCGGAGCGCTTGCAGCAGACGGTATAAAGCCTGTTGTTGCGATATATTCAACATTTTTACAGCGTGCATATGACCAGATTATACATGATGTATGCCTTGGAGGAGTGCATGTTGTATTTGCAGTAGACCGGGGAGGAATAGTCGGAAGCGACGGAGAAACGCATCAGGGTATATTTGATATATCTTATCTTACAAGTATACCGAATCTTACTGTTATGGCTCCGAAAAATGCGAATGAGCTTGAAGATATGCTTTGCTATGCGCTTTTAGATTATGACGGACCTATTGCGATAAGATATCCGCGCGGCGCAGCATATACGGGCCTTTCTGAATATAATGAGGATATTGCGTACGGAAAAGCCGAGATAATACACAAGGGGGAGGGAGTTGCGCTTCTTGCTCTCGGAAGTATGGTAAGCGTGGCTGAAAATGTATATTATGAGCTTGAAAATGATAATATTGAAGCTACGATTATTAACCTGAGATTTGCAAAACCTCTTGATTATGCTCTGATAGACGAAATTGCTAAGACGCATGATATAATTGTAACGCTTGAAGAGAATGTTATGTCGGGAGGAATTTCCGAGCATATTGCAGCACATTTAAAATGGAATGGGTTTGATGATGTGAAGTGTATTCCAATACATCTGCCGGATTCATATATTGAGCACGGTGCGCCTGATATATTGAAGGAAAAATACGGACTTGATGCGCAAAGCATAGCAGGAAAGATAAGGAGAAAACTTTATGAAGGAGAGGCTTGACGTCATTTTGGTTAACAGAGGTCTTGCGCCTTCCCGCGAAAAGGCAAAAGCCCTTATAATGGCAGGAAGCGTATATGTCAAGGGACAGCGTGAAGATAAAGCAGGTACATTAGTAAACACAGAAGACGCTATAGAAGTAAAGGGAAAAAAATTAAAATATGTCAGCCGGGGCGGATTAAAGCTTGAAAAGGCAGTGGAGGTATGGAAGCCTGACATAGAAGGAAAAATATGTATGGATGTCGGCGCTTCTACAGGAGGATTTACCGACTGTATGCTTCAAAACGGAGCGAAGAAAGTGTATGCAATAGACGTCGGAACTAATCAGCTTGCATACAGTCTCCGTCAGGATGAACGTGTTGTGTGCATGGAAAAAACCAATATCCGATATGTTACAGAGGATGATATATCTGAGAAAGCAGATTTTGTAACAATAGACGTCGCATTTATTTCACTAAAAAAAGTGCTTGAACCGGTGTATAAGCTTATGCATGAAGACAGTACGATAGTATGTCTCATAAAACCGCAGTTTGAGGCAGGACGCGAAAAAGTAGGAAAAAAAGGCGTTGTTAGGGACGAAACAGTACATCTTGAGGTTGTAACCGATATTATAAGATATGTGGACGGACTTGGTTTTTATATACTTGGACTTGAATTTTCGCCTGTAAGAGGGCCGGAAGGAAACATAGAGTATCTTATTTATATGAAGAAAGACGATGAAACTAATGATACAGGGTATTGGCTTGATACAGCAAGTGATATTGTAAGCAGAGCCAATTCTGCACTTTAGGAGGTTTTACATGAAAAAATTCTGCGTTGTAGTTAATACGGATAAGAATAATGCATGTCTCTGTGCAGAACAGATTTCAAAATATATTACTGACAAGGGGCTGCGCTGCGATATTATTGAGAATTGTATGCATGAGAAAAATAATCATATTTATTATACGGACTGTGACAGCATTTCAAAAGACATGGAATGCGTTATAGTGCTTGGCGGCGACGGTACAATGATTCAGGCCGCCCATGACATTGCAGCAATGGACGTTCCTATATTCGGTATTAATCTCGGAGGACTTGGTTATCTTACAGAATCCGACCCGGGTAATATGTGGAGTGATATAGACAGGCTTATAGCAGATGATTACCGTATAGAAAAAAGAATGATGCTTGACGGAATCATTAAAACGGAAAAAGGTATTTATACGTGCATGGCGCTTAATGATTTTGTGGTAAATAAGCATGATATAGGAAAGCTTATAGGATGTGAAGTATATGTAAATGATGAGCTTCTTGATTCATTCTTTGCAGACGGTATTATAGTGTCTACCCCGACAGGTTCAACAGGTTATAACCTGTCGGCAGGAGGGCCGGTGATGTCGCCGCAGATTGAATCTATATGCGTAACGCCTATATGCCCGCATTCGCTCAATGACAGAAGCTTCGTAATAAGCGGAAGCGACTCGGTATCAATAAAACTTACAAAGGGAAAGAATTCGGATGTAGATTCAGCCATAGTAGTGTCAGACGGACGCCGTGTTGCGGATATTGTTACAGGCGAAGAAGTTTTGATTAAAAAATCAGAGTGTTATACGAAGATTGTATTAAAGGAAGAAACCAACTTTTACAAAAGAGTAAGAAGCAAGCTTAATTAAGGAGATATATATGAAAGCAGACAGACATAACAGGATAGTAGAGCTGGTTACGGTATATAACATAGAAACACAGGAAGAGCTTGCCGGTTTTCTTCGTGAAAGCGGTTATGACGTCACACAGGCAACGGTATCAAGGGATATAAGAGAGCTTGGACTTATTAAAGTTTCAGGCATAGACGGAAAGCAGAGATATTCTGTTACCGGTCACGGCAAAAAGCCGGTTATTGACAGAAAATATATACATGCCCTTAAAGATGCTGTTGTTTCGGTGGATAAGGCGGAAAATATACTTGTAATAAAGACTGTCGCCGGTATGGCAATGGCAGTTGCCGCCGCAATAGATGCGCTTAACATACCTGAAATTGTAGGAAGTATAGCCGGTGACGATACAATTATGTGTGCAGTACGAAGAACAGATTTAATTGATGGTGTTATTAAAGAGTTATCAGAGCATATTGATAATTATTTTATATCATGTTAGAATTTATTTAATTATGTATAATTGGAGGAAGAACAATGTCAGGACATTCAAAATTTGCTAATATTAAGCATAAGAAAGAGAAGAATGATGCAAAGAAAGGAAAGATATTCACGATTATAGGAAGGGAAATTGCGGTAGCCGTAAAGGAAGGCGGCGCAGACCCAGCCAATAACAGTAAGCTCCGTGATGTTATAGCTAAAGCTAAGGCCAATAATATGCCGAATGATACTATAGAGCGTGGTATTAAAAAAGCCGCAGGCGACGGCAATTCAGCTAATTATGAGAATATTACATATGAAGGCTATGGACCAAACGGAACTGCTATTATAGTAAGAACTCTTACGGACAATAAGAACAGAACAGCTTCCAATGTCCGCAATGCATTTACAAAGGGCGGCGGCAACGTAGGAACTACAGGATGTGTTTCTTATATGTTTGACGAAAAGGGTCAGATTATTATTGACCGCGAGGAATGTGACACTGAAGCCGATGATCTTATGATGATGGCTCTGGATGCAGGCGCAGAGGATTTCAATGAAGAGGAAGACAGCTTTGAGATTCTTACGTCACCTGCAGATTTCAGCGCAGTAAGAGAGGCTCTTGAAAATGAAGGAATCACTATGGTTCAGGCAGAAGTTACGATGATTCCTCAGACTTATGTTAATCTTACGGATGAAAATGACCTTAAGATGATGAACAGAATAATAGACCTTCTTGATGAAGATGATGATGTCCAGGAAGTGTATCATAATGCAGAGGGTCTTTTAGAGTAACTGTTGTAATGTGTTTACAAAAAAGGGGTGTATATTATGCACAAAAATAACAGGTTTACCAGACGAATTATAGCATGGCTTATCTGCTTTACTATGTTTGTTACACTACAGAATGTAAGCGGGCTTACAATAAGCACGGCAAGTGCGGCCGGTGAAGGTCAGCAGGTTACATTTTCAAAAGAATCGGGTTATTATGCCCAGTCTTTTAATCTTACACTTACTGCACCGGCAGGTTATACGGTATATTATACTACTGACTGCAGCAACCCTGTTCCAGGAAACTCAAATACCAAAAAGTATAGCGGTGCGATAAGTATAGCGAATAAGAAGAACACTTCTCCGGTTCTTTCCAACTCGTCTAATTCAGGAAAATATACGGACAGCGGTTATTCAAACGTACCGTCTAAATCTGAGCTTGACCGTGCTGCAATTATAAGAGCTGTAGCCGTATCGGACAGTACAGGGGAAGTTTCTCCGATATCTACAAGAACCTATTTTATAGGTAATAATATTAAGACTTCTTATAACGGATGCGCAGTAATGTCTATTGTTACTGATTCAACTAATCTGTTAGACGGTAAGAACGGTATATATGTACTTGGAGATAATTATTACAATAGCTATGATATTAAAGACGCCAATTTCATGCAGAAGGGCAGAGATTGGGAACGCTCAGCGTATATGGAATTCTTTAACGGAGAGAATACTGCCGATATCTCCCGGGGCGTCGGTATAAGGATTCACGGCGGATATTCAAGGCGTAACCAGCAGAAGAGTTTTAATATATACTTCAGGGCAGATTACGATTATGGAACTAAGAATCTTAAAGGATATGAGCTTATTCCGGGTTCCAATACGATATATTCAGGAAGTTCTGCTGAAAGCAAACCTATAGGTAAATATGCCAATGTAATGCTCAGAAACGGCGGTAATGATGTTGATATAACCAAGTTTCAGGATGTATTTATCCAGAGTATGCTTACTGACAAGAACTTTACGACACAGTGTTCAAGACCTTGTATGCTGTATCTGAACGGTGAATACTGGGGATTATATAATCTGACTGAAAAATATAGCGATAAATATATTGAAGAAAAGTTTGGCGTTGACAATAATAATGTAATTGTATATAAGGACCTTGAAATTGATGAGGGAGAGGCTCTTGACCCGGACGGAAAGGCTCTTTCTGAGCTTATGGCGCTTGGAAATCTTGATATGACTAAGGCTGCCAATTATCAGAAATTTCAGGATATGGTTGATATTGATAGTTATGTGGATTACTGCGCTGCAGAAATTTACATTAATAATAACGACTGGTGGAGTGGATGCAATGATGAGACTCCGCATAATAATATTCAGTTCTGGAAAGTTGCGGATACTTCGATAGAAGACGCTTCTAATCCGTATGCAGACGGCAAATGGAGATATATGCTTTATGATACCGAATGGTCAATGGGAATATATAATTCCAATGAAGCAAGCGCCAGATATGATTCAATAAAGAACCATGCAATCGGTGCAGACAATAATTATAACGGGGACCCGGTATTCCGTGCTCTTATGAAGAATACTGATTTTCAGGAAAGACTTACTAATGCAATTCTTGATATAAGAAACTGGAATTTTGAATATAACCGTGCATCAAAAGCGCTTGATGAATTTGCGAATATTTATACGCCTCTTATGTCAAAGCACAGTGTAAGATGGAACGTAGGTAATGTGTCTTCAGGCGTAAGAACTATGAAGAATTTCTTAAGCGAAAGAGATGATTATGTGTTTGAGATGCTTGAAAATAATATAAGCGCTCTTAAATCATCAGGAAGAGTAAATGTTAATGTATCCGCCAATATAAGCGGCTCTGATTACATAAAGGTTAATTCCGTTGTACCTGATATTTCATCAACATGGAATGCTGTGTATTATAAAAATTATCCTGTAAAAGTAAGCGCAGGTAAGGCAGATGGATATACATTCGACCATTGGAATGTAACAGGAGCTACAGTATCAGACGAAAAGTCAGCTGATGCAACTATTACGCTTACCTCAGACAAAGCTGCTGTACAGGCTGTATATAAGGACAGTACAGGCGTTGCACCTGTACCTACCGCGTCGCCTGTACCTACGGCAACACCTGCGCCTACAAAGAATCCTTGGGGCGGAGGAGGCTGGTGGGATTGGGATTTTCCTACTGAAAAACCAACCGTAAAACCTACTGCAGCCCCAACTGTAACACCTACAAGGACGCCTTCTGATTCAACTCCGGCGCCTACAGCTGCAGCGAATACCTCTGTACCGAAGGATACTTCCGGTACACCGTCTGCATCATCTGAGCCGAAAACAATCGGTTCACAATCAGGTGATGATACAGGAACTTTTGCTGTAGGAAACTTTGAATATAAAATTGTTAATGATAATGCCGTAATAACAAATGTATCTGACGTAAATATTACATCTTTAAAAATAGCGACGGCAGTTACCATTAACAATACGTCATATAAAGTAACCGGAATAAATGCATCCGTATTTAAAAAATGCAAAAATCTGAAATCTGTAGTAATAGGAAAGCATGTACAGATTATAGGAAAGAATGCATTTGCAGGATGCAGTAAGCTTAAGAAAATTACAATTAAAAGTACAAAACTTAAAAAGATAGGTAAGAATGCATTTAAGGGCATTAATAAGAAAGCTGTAATAAGAATTCCGAAGTCAAAGAATAAGACTTATAAAAAGCTTCTTAAAAAGGGCGGAGTAAAAAGCCCTGTCCGTATTAAGAATTGACAAATGCATATTTACCTCATATAATCTTAAAAATATGGAAAAGCGTTATTACAAGGAGGAAAAGTCATGCAGCCGTATGGACTTAACGAATTAAGGGAAATGTTTTTAAAATTTTTTGAAGAAAAGGGTCATCTTCGTATGAAGAGCTTTTCTTTGGTGCCATATAATGATAACAGTCTGCTTCTTATTAACTCAGGTATGGCTCCGCTGAAACCTTATTTTACAGGTCAGGAGATACCGCCGAGAAGGAGAGTTACAACATGCCAGAAATGTATTAGAACCGGCGATATAGAAAATGTCGGAAAGACAGCGCGTCATGGAACATTTTTTGAGATGCTTGGCAACTTCTCGTTTGGAGATTATTTTAAGCATGAGGCTATAGCGTGGTCATGGGAATTCCTTACTGAGGTTGTAGGTATTCCTGCTGACAGATTATATCCGTCAGTATATGTAGATGATGATGAAGCGTTTGATATATGGCATAATGAGATAGGAATTGCAAAAGACAGAATCTTTAAGTTCGGAAAAGAAGATAATTTCTGGGAGCACGGTTCAGGTCCATGCGGTCCATGCTCTGAGATATATTATGACAGAGGAGAAAAATATGGCTGCGGAAAGCCTGACTGTACTGTAGGCTGTGAATGTGACCGTTATATAGAAGTATGGAATAATGTATTCTCACAGTTTGACAACGACGGTAATGGTAACTATTCAGACCTTGTACAGAAGAATATTGATACAGGAATGGGCCTTGAAAGACTTGCTACAGTAGTTCAGGACGTAGATTCAATATTTGATGTGGATACTATAAAGGCAATCAGGGATAAGGTATGTGAAATTGCAGGCGTAAAATATAATGAAGATGCAAAGAAAGACGTATCAATAAGACTTATTACAGACCATATACGCTCGGTAACATTTATGATTTCTGACGGAATCATGCCGTCGAATGAAGGACGAGGATATGTTCTCAGAAGACTTTTAAGAAGGGCTGCAAGGCATGGAAGACTTCTCGGAATCAAGGATAAGTTCTTAACTAAGGTAAGTGAAACGGTTATTAACGAATCAGGCGGGGGTTATCCTGAGCTTGTTGAGAAAAAGGATTATATATTTAAAGTCCTTACAACCGAGGAGGACAATTTCTATAAAACAATAGACCAGGGACTTGTAATACTTGCAGGTATGGAGGAGAAGCTTAAAGCTTGCGGAAAAAATATGCTTTCAGGTGACGATGCTTTCAAATTATATGACACATATGGATTTCCGCTTGACCTTACAAAAGAGATTCTTTTTGAAAAAGGCTTTACTGTAGATGAAGAAGGATTTGCGGCATCTATGGAAATTCAGAGAAGTACAGCAAGAAACGCAAGAGAAGAAAGCAATTTTATGGGAGCAAAAGAGACTGTATACCAGCAGATAGACGCAGATATTACGTCATTATTTGTGGGATACGACAGACTCAGCCATATATCAGACGTTTTGGTGCTTACTACTGACACCGAAATTACAGACAAGTTAAATGAAGGTGAACACGGAACGATAATTGTATCTGAAACACCGTTTTATGCAACAATGGGCGGACAGATGGCTGATACAGGTGTAATTGAAGCTGAAGATAGTTTATTTGTTGTAGAAGATACGATTAAGCTTCAGGGCGGTAAAATCGGACATGTCGGTACAATGAAGAAAGGAAGCATTGGCAGAGCTGATAAAGTTACACTTACCGTAGATGAGAGCAAAAGGCTTTCAACCGCAAAAAATCACAGCGCTACGCATCTTCTGCAGAAGGCTTTGAGAATCGTTCTTGGAAACCATGTAGAGCAGGCCGGTTCTATGGTAGATGAAGATAAACTAAGATTTGACTTTACTCATTTTTCTGCGCTTACAGATGAAGAACTTGAGAAAATTGAGAATATTGTAAATAAAGAGATAGAAGCAGACCTTGTTGTAGATACTCAGATAATGTCTCTTGAGGAAGCTAAAAAAACAGGAGCTATGGCGCTTTTCGGTGAAAAGTACGGAGAATCCGTAAGAGTAGTTAAGATGGGTGATTTCAGTATGGAATTATGCGGAGGAACTCATGTACCTAATACCGGAGTAATTCGTGCATTTAAGATTATTTCTGAGGGAGGAGTTGCCGCCGGTGTAAGAAGAATAGAGGCGCTTACTTCAAAAGCAGTATTTGATTATTATAAAAATATTGAGAAGAATCTTATTTCTGCCGCTAAATCTGCCAAAGCAGAGCCATCGCAGCTTGTTAAAAAGATTGAATCCCTGACAAATGAGATTAAGGGTCTTAAATCAGAAAATGATAAGCTGAAAAATAAGCTTGCAAAGGATTCTTTAGGTGATGTGCTTAATAATGTTATAAAGATTAAAGATGTTAATCTGCTTACCGTTAAGCTTGAAAATACTGATATGGATGCACTTCGTAATCTTGGAGATTCACTTAAAGAAAAAATTGATAATGCTGTAATTGTACTTGCAGCAGTTAATGATGGTAAGGTTAATCTTATTGCAATGGCATCTGACGAAGCTGTAAAGCTCGGAGCACATGCAGGTAATATTATAAAAGCAGCCGCAGCATGCGTAGGCGGTGGCGGTGGCGGACGCCCTAATATGGCGCAGGCCGGAGGAAAGAACCCTGCAGGAATTGATAATGCGCTCAAAGAAGCAAAGAAAGTGCTTGAAAGTCAGGTCAAATAGAATAGTCGCTGCCTGTCAGGTGTTGGGAAGTATCAAGTCGTACCGGACGCAAAAACGATTGAAGGTTATTACGATATTGCCGGGGAGTAAAACCGGTGCAGCGTTTGAATGTTTTTTCAAAGTAAGTTATGCTGTTATATCCGGATTTTTCTGAAACGGCTGTGATGTTTAATGTTTTATCAGCCATAAGTTCTTGGGAATATTTAATTCGTTTTAGGTTAATGTATTCATTAACAGCGAATCCGGTTACTTCCTTAAACCTCCTGCTCAGGTAGCTTTTACTTATGAAAAAATGTTTGGCAATATTGTCTAATGATATGTTGTCTGTATAGTGTTCAGAAATATACATAGCAATTTCATTTATCTGATTATAGGCTGAAGAATGTGTATTAATCATGTTGTCCTGCGTAGTCTGTTTATTAGTTTTTGTACGCTGTACAAAAACTAATAATTCACATAATTTTAACATTGCCAAAGTACGGTATCCGGGTTTTTCAGACCGGATTTCGTCAGAAATGCCGTAAATCAGCTGTTCAATATATGGTTGGTCATTTTTATCTATTCTAAGTACCCCATTATGCTCTTTAAAAAATTTTTCTAATGGAATTTCTCCATATATATCCATAAAAGAAGACAATGGTTCTTTTTTTAATTCTATCAGATATCTGTCATGATAAGAAGAACTGCCTACATTAGCAGTTTTATGAATGCTGCGCCGGTTTATCAGAACAAGGCTTCCTTTGTGAATGTGATAAGTTTTGTTCTCAATAAAATAATATCTTTCGCCTTCCATAAGATAGTATATTTCGTATTCGTCATGAAAATGCCCTGTAGCCATTGTAAATTCTGTATTTCTGATAATTCTATCCATTGAAATACCATCCATAGAAGTTTCTATTAAAATCTTGTTCATTTTACAGATGCTCCTTTTATATGAAGTAAATATAGTTTGATTATATCAGTAAATGGAGCAAAATCATATAAGAAATTAATACTAAATTGGCTTACTATTTTATTTAGTTGCTATTTGTTTTATTTTTACAAGGAGGAATTATTATGTCAATTCAAAAAGTATGCCATAAAATGAGCAGGATATTTTTTGTCATTATATTGTCAATGACAGTTACGATAGTAGGAAGCTCTCTATCAGGAAATATTTACGCTGCTTCTGCAAAATTATCTAAGAAGGAAATAAAAATGGCAATTTCGCAATCTGAAAAAATCAAAATAAAGGGTACAAAGAAAAAAGCTGTATGGAGCAGCAGTAACTTTAAGGTTGCATCAGTAAAAAAGGGTATAATCACCGCAAAAAAAAGAGGAAAAGCAACGATTACTGCAAAGATTGGCAATAAAAAGTTATATTGCAAAGTAACTGTAAAAAATGTTAAGCTGTCAAAAAGAAATTTATCTTTAAAAGTTACACAAAATACCAAACTTAAAGTTATCGGTACAAAGAAAAAAGCAAAATGGAACAGCAGCAATAAGAATATTGCGACTGTAAAAAACGGTATTGTTACCGGAAAAAAGCAGGGAAAAACAACTATTACGGCAAGGATTGGAAGTATGAAATTAAAATGTAATGTTATTGTTAACGGAAGCGATACTGATGTAAATGTACAGCCAACGTATAATGTGAACCAGCCTGTTCAAACTAATCAGCCACCGGAACAGCCAAAAGAAGATGATGATATTGTTATAGAGAACTTTGATGAAGTTGCAGCATATGGTGAAAGAGACGGCTGTATAGTTATTAACGCCGCAGATGCAATAGAGAATAAGCCATATGCATATTGTAATAATACTACTTTAAAGTCACCGAAAGCAGTACAGGAAGAATTTTTATGGGAGATAACAGAGTCATATGAAAATGATAGTAATAAAATGTATAAAGGAATTTCACTCACTCCGGAAAGAGACAGTCAAAATCCTGATACAGATGAATGGATATGGCCTTCTGCAGAAGATGTTTCAGATGCACCAAGCCTTTGTTATAAGGTGTTTGCAGAAGAAGAGGGCGAATACTATTTCAGTTTTTATTCAAACTCTCCGAGCACAGACTCTGACAGCTTTCATGTAGGCGTAAACGGTTGGTATGAGTTTTCGACAACAGATGTAATGAGCGGAGGTTCAGATAATAATCATGCGGCTGTGGGAGCATGTTGGTTTTATTGTGACAAACAGCCTGTCTATTTGGATAAGGGTGTTAATACATTAAATATATGGGGAAAAGAATCGGGTATATGTCTGCGTCAGTTAATGCTTTCAAAGGAGAAACCTATGCCTGCAAGATATCTGTATTTTGAAAGCCAGAAAAATACAGAATGGTTACAGGAAAGTGAGCTTATTACAGGCAGCGTAACCTATACTGTTCCAAAAGAAATTAATCTGGAGTACGGACAAACAAAGGATATTACGATAGACGCACATGCAAGCAACGGCGCCAAAGTAAAATTAAGCGCAGTATCAAGTACAGATGCTGTCGAGGTTTCCGACGTTACGAACGGAACGTTTAGAATTGTTGCAAAAAAGGGCGGTTATTCTACTATAACAGTCACCGCCAAAGCAAAATATTGTACAACAGTTGTAAAAACATTTTTTGTAAATACGGGCTACCGAATGGAAGGAAATGTAACAAGCAAAGCTCCGCAGAATCTTCGCGTCGCGCCAGCTACGGAAACAAGCGACAGTATAACGGTAGTTTGGTCTAAGCCAAAAGATTATACAGAGATAGTATGGTATGATGTATATGTGAACGGTGAAAAAGCTGCAGAACGTGAACCGGGTCAGACGCATTATACTGCAGAACAGTTAAATGCAGGCAGTGAATACTCATTTTATGTTGAGGCTAATTATTCTGACGGTACATTTGAAGCGTCGCAGACATTGTATGCACATACAGACGCCACCGGAGTAATACTTGATATTACACAGGCTCCGTATAATGCAGCGGGAGACGGCAAGCAGCTTGATACAGAAGCTATCCAGCAGGCTATTGACGACTGCCCTTATGGAGGTACCGTACTTATTCCCGAGGGAAAAGTATTTTTAACAGGAGCGCTGAATCTTAAAAGTCATATGACGTTAAAAGTAGAAGGTGAATTAAAAGGTTCAGAGAATCCGAATGATTATATGAATCCCGATGTTTCATGGGACGATGACGAGCTTGGCGAACGTATAATGAGCCGTTTTGAAGGTTGGGAACTTATGTGTCTTAGAAGCCTGTTAAATGTAGGTTATCTTAATTGGCAGAACCGAAGCGAAGTTACCTGCGAGGATGTAACTATATGTGGAAATGGTAAGATTACAGGCGGAGGAACAGCTCTTCAGACTGCTTCAATAAAAATGGCTGAAGATAACAACTGGTATGTAGGAACTACTAACAGGTTTCTTAGGTCGCGTGGATTTTTAATTAATATTGTACAGAGTAAATATGTAAATCTGTCAGGAGTTCACATTTCTGATTCTCCATGTTGGACAGTACATATGATATATAGCGACACTGTAACAACACACGGAGTTGAGATTACTTCAACAATTATTAATGGAGATGGATGGGACCCTGACTCTTCCAGAAATCTTATGTTATTTGATTCTAAAATTGTAACAGGAGATGACTGTGTTGCAATTAAGTCAGGAAAAAATCCTGAGGGAGATAAAGTAAATATCCCTACTGAAAATGTTGAAATATTTGATTTGCATTGTACAGGCGGACATGGACTTGCTATGGGAAGTGAAATTTCCGGTGGTATTAATAATATTAATATTCATGACTGTACGGTAAGTAATACTCTTTACGGATTACAGCTTAAAGGAACAGAAAAAAGAGGAGGAGGAATTACTAATCTGTATGTTCAGGACTGCAAGTTAAATCTTCTCCTTATAAAGAGCAATGTGGGATATAATGCAGATGGAGAGCCGGCAGAAGATGTTCCGATATTCAGCGGACTTACATTCCGGAATGTTGAAGTCGAAGGTACAATTGAAATTGCAGGTTTTGATAAAACATACTGTCATAACCATTATGTAAATGATACATTGTTTGAAAATGTTACATTAGGAAGCAAGTCAAAACCAAATTCAAAAATTGTAATGGAATATTGTGATGGATTGAAATTTCTGAATGTAAGAAAATATAATGGAGATACTCCTGAATATCAGTTAAATAAAAAAAATTATAATATCTTGGTTGATGATAATAATATTTCAGAGTAGTATTTATCAAATTTCTGACCTTTTATATCATTGAACAATATTTGCTGAATATTATATAATTTTCATATGATATTTCATTAGGGACAAAGGGTCTGAATATCTTTTGTTCCTAATATCATAGTATATCATTAATGTAAAAGCAGAAAGGGGATAAATTATGAAAAAAATATATAAAACAGCAATTTCGGTTTTAATTTCCTGTGCCATGCTTATTAATTCTTCTGCAGCATTTGCCGTAGAAGGCACGGCCGGTAAAAAAAATGATAACAGGGAGTTTGTAACTATGGAAGCAGAACAGACCGCAGGATACCTTGCAACTTATATTGCACAGTATGAACCGGATTTGGGAGCAGAATATGCACAGTATCCGTCAAAAGAGTATACAGATACATATCGTACTGATGTATTGTATTATGGATTATCTAAGGATGGAAAAGAATATAAGGCACTAAATAATAACAAGGCAATTTTATCACCTGAAGGATGTTCTAAGCTAGGTTCGCCATCGCTGTTTCGTAAACCGAATGGAACTTATGGACTTGTTGCAGCAATTGATAATACAAGCGACCAGATTATTATATATGATTCAGATAATCTGCTGTATTTTTATAATCAGAGGAGATTAAGGTTAAACAATACAGGAATTATTGTCAAGAATCCTATGGTTAAATATAATGAGGAAACATCATTATACGACATTTTTTGGGAAGGCGGAGACGGAAAATCATATGTAACAACTACGGAGGATTTATTACAGGTTTCCGAGCCTACTGAGACAACATATAAAAAAGCTTCTGTGGATGCTGTACTGCCTGATTATGCAGTACGCGAAGAAGCTTCTGTTTTTGAACTTACACAAGACGAGTACGACAGGATAGAAAAAAAATTCGGTAAGCTCCACAGCGTATCTGTTGATGTAAATGATATTTCGGTAAAGACCGGAGAAGAAGTGGTACTATCGGACAAAGTTGATGTTGTATATAGCGGCGGTTCAAAAACTTCTATGGGAATAGATTGGAATACCAATGGTTTAAACCTTAAAAATCTTGCAGCCGGAGAATATACCGTAACCGGAACTATTAATGCAACTACTGATTATAACAGTCCGCTTGCTAGCTATCGTGCGGATCCTTATGCTGTATATGATGAAGAAAAGGATGTATATTACTTTACAGGCTCTAACTTAAATGAAAAATCAGCAAGTGGCGGAGGAGCATATGATAGTATTGTTATTCGTCAGGCTGATACAATTAACGATATTACAGACGCAGAAGAAGTTGAGATATGGAGAAATGAAACAGCGCCTGATGGAACTAAGGTCACAGGATGGTTCTGGGCTCCGGAAATTCATAAAATCGGTGGGAAATGGCGAGTTATTGTACTTGGACAAGTTACTGAACCGGGAGAGAAAAGCAGTAGTGGAAGAGAGTGTATATTTACCTGCAATGGCGATGATTTAATGAATCCTGATAATTGGGAATATACAGGATATATCCACGATACTACTGATAACCAGTCAATAGGTTCGTTTGATACAACATATTTTGAATATGATGGACAAAGTTATTATGTAACTCCAAAATCATCTAAAATATGGATTACAACCGTAGACCCTTCGGATCCTTTAAATCCTACAGGACCACTTGTCCTCTTATCTTCGGCTGACAGAGCATTTGAGACAAATATCGGTGCGGGCAAAGCCGGCTTTGGAAGTATTAACGGGATGCCCGGACAGGCCATTGAAGAAGCATCGTCTGTACTTATACATGATGATAAAATATTTATAGTATATGCAGGATGTACGGTCGATATGATGTACTGCGTATGCATGCTGTGGGCATATCTTGATTCCGATTTGATGGATCCTAACAGTTGGGAGAAATATCCATACCCGTTATTAAGTACACAGGATTTAACAACAACAATTGTTAAAGCTGATTATACTGCCACTGACGGAACTACTGATGTGACAGGACATGGAGACAGCGGACTTATTTCGGGAAGTGAAGGAACTTACTCAGGTACGTTTGGACCTGGACACAACTCATTTACAATTGATGAAAATGGCAATCCGGTAATTATATATCATGCAAGGGATTGGGATGACAGTTATCCGGGAGCAACAGGTGACGCAAAATACGGTCTTGTAGACCCGGGACGTCATGCATATGCAAATCATGTAATATTTAATTATGAGGGATTTCCGGTGTGTAACCTGAGTTCAGAGGAATATCTTGCACAAAATCTCAGAACTGTTTCCGTTAAAATTACAGTAACGGACAGTACTGTAAACAACAATAATAATAACAATAATTATAACAACAACAATAATAATAATAATAATGGAAATTCTCCTGATAATAATAACGGTATAAATATACAGTCAGGTATAAAAAGGGGTGATACCAAAACAGTAGGAAATGCAAAATATACAGTTGAAAGTGTTAATGTATCAGGAACAGGAACAGTAGCTTTTGCAGGTGTTAAAAATAAGAATATTAAGAAGATTACTATTCCAAAATCAATTAAGATTGACGGAAAGACATTTAAGGTTACAAAGATTGCAAAGAAAGCATTTTATAATTGCAGGAACCTCAAACAGATTACTGTAAAGGCAACAGGAATAAATAAGGTTGGTAAAAAAGCATTTAAGGGAACCAATAAACAATTAAAAATCAAGGTTCCGAAGAAGAAGCTCAAAGCGTATAAAAAGCTTTTTGGAAAAATAACAGTAAAATCTAAGTAAGAAAAGTATAATTTGACTTAATAATACAATGGATGAATTGACAATAGCAGATTATATTATCTTAAAAAAATGATTATTGTGGAATATTTTTCTTGACGTATATAAATTATATGTTATAATATGATTTGTGCTAAATAAACCCAAACAGTTGTATTAAGCACAATCTACAACTGGAGGGAGGTTAGGTGTGATACTATGTCAAATGTAGTTGTAAAAGAAAACGAGACATTGGATAGCGCTTTACGTCGTTTTAAGAGAAATTGTGCAAAAGCTGGTATCCAACAGGAGATTCGTAAGAGGGAGCATTACGAAAAGCCAAGTGTCAGACGTAAGAAAAAGTCTGAAGCTGCTCGTAAACGTAAGTATAAATAATTATGCTGATTTAGAGGTAATCGCATTAATGGTTTTTAAGCCATATGCGAATACCTCTTTTTTCGTTTTATAGGAAAGTATGTCATATAAAACAAAAGACGTATAAATCTGTTTAATCTTCATATATTTTAAAGATAAATATATAAGGGGATTAGCAATGAAGAAAAGACCTCTTACTTATGTTTCGGAACATCTTAATCTGCCGGCTGACATTGCATGCGGTTCATGTATTGTTACTGCATATGGCAGAAGACACATATATATAGAAAATTATAAAGGAATTATAGAATATACTTCTGAGCTTATAAAGATTCAGGGAAAAAACTGCCGTGTGCTGGTTAAAGGGAAAGCCCTGTGTATAAATTATTATACCGACAGTGATATGAGAATAGACGGGGACATAAAGGAAGTAAATCTGATTGATTAGTTCAGGAGGGTTATAAGTGTTAAAATATATTCTTCGCTTTTTCAGGGGATACCTTTATGTGTCTTTAGTTGGAAGTTCTCCTGAAAGATTTCTTAATTTGTGCCGAAATAATAAAATATATACGTGGAAAGTAAGAAGAATAGACAGCGACTATGTCTTTTATATGTATGCAGGCGATTATAAAAAGATAAATAATATATATTTAAAGACAGGCACTTATCCGCACATAATAAACAAGAATGGACTGATTTTCAGGATTAGGAAGCTTCTGCGCCGCAAATCACTGCTTCCGTCATTTGTTTTATTTATAATAATGATATATTTTCTGTCGTTTATTGTGTGGGATATAGACATAACAGGCGAAATGAGACATACAGATGAAGAAATAAGAGAATATCTTAAGGATATAGGCGTTTATGAAGGGATGATAACTAAAAATGTAGACGGTAACGCCATAGAAAAGAGCATAAGAAATACATTTAACGATATAAGCTGGGTTTCTGTGGAGTTATCAGGCTGTAATATACATATAAAGCTTTTAGAGGCTGACGTCATGGAGGATAAGAGTAATAAAAATGAAGGATATTCAAGCATAGTTGCCGCATCTTCCGGTATTGTCGATAAAATAATGACAAGAAGCGGTACTCCGCTTGTCAGGCCCGGAGATGAAGTGGAAAAAGGACAGGTACTTGTATCAGGCATTGTGGAATTACATAACGACGGCGGTGAGGTAATAAAAAAATGCCCTGTATATGCCGACGCCGATATATATATTAATACAACTTATAATTATTCGGATGAGTTTTCAATGATTTACCCTGACAAACAATATACGGGCAGTAAAAAAGAAAAAATAGGATTAAATGTAATGGGAAGAATATTTTTCCTTGAAAATCCGTTAAACAGATTTAAATCTTATGAAAAGTATGATATAATGTCAAAGGTTGTAAACATATGTGGACCGGATATTGTTTCAGATAACATTTCATTAAGCAGTGTTGTTGCATCTGAGTATGAAACGGTTTATAGAACGTATAATAATAAAGAGGCTGTTAAAAAAGCAAGGTATAATCTGAGAATTTATCTTAATAATCTTCACAGCCAGGGGATTATTATAGGTTCTAAGAATATTACAGCCGGTATTAAAGCAGGGAAATGCATTACTAACGGATTTATTAATGTGTGCGAGCCTCAAATCGAAAGAATACCGATAACTGAAAATGACTGGAGTGTAGATAGCCCTAATGAGCAGGATAGAGAAGATAATTGATGTTTCTGAATGTCAGGAAAAGAAAATATTCGGAGAATTTGATTCATATCTTCGGATTATAGAAAAAGCATTTGACGTAACTGTAATTGAACGTGATGGAAAGATGAAGATAATAGGCGAAAAGACCGGTATAGATAATTGTGAAAGTGTTATAAGACAGCTTTCGCAGCTTGCGGCGTCTGATACGCAGATTACGGACCAGACAGTTAATTATGCCATCTCGCTTGCTATGGAAAATGACCATTCTTCTTTATCTGACCTCGATTCCAATATAGTATGCCGTACAGTGCTCGGAAAGCCGGTTAAGCCAAAGACGCTTGGTCAGGAAAAGTATATTAATAATATGAAAGAGCGCATGATTGTATTTGGAATAGGACCGGCAGGTACAGGTAAGACTTATCTTGCAATGGCTATGGCTATTAACGCATTTAAAAAGGACGAGGTAAGCAGAATTATTCTTACGAGACCTGCAATTGAAGCAGGTGAGAAGCTTGGATTTCTTCCGGGGGATTTGCAGAGTAAGGTTGACCCGTATCTGAGGCCGTTATATGACGCTCTTTATCAAATAATGGGAGCTGAAAGCTTTATGAGAAATATGGAAAAGGGCGCTATTGAGGTTGCTCCTCTTGCATACATGAGAGGACGCACGCTTGACAATGCGTATATTATACTTGATGAAGCACAGAATACTACTCCTGCACAGATGAAAATGTTTCTTACCCGTATAGGATATGGTTCAAAGGTTGTCATTACAGGAGATCTTACACAAAAAGACCTTTCCTATGGAGCCGTATCCGGACTTGAACATGCTATAAAGGTACTTAAAGGCGTGGACGAGATTGGTTATTCTTATCTTACGTCAAAGGATGTCGTAAGGCATCCGTTAGTACAAAAGATTGTAAAAGCATATGATGATTACGAAGCAAAATCAAATGCAAGAAACCACAGAAAACGCAGTTAAATATACAGGATGATATATATATGAGTATTATTTTTTTTGAAAATGAATCTGACAGGGAATTTGATATTGGAATAAGCGCGGAAGAATTGTGTGGAATTCTTCTTGATAAAGCGCTTGATTACCTTAAATGTGAATATGAAGCAGAATGCTGCCTTCTTATAACTGACGCAGATACTATAAGGGAATATAACAGAGAGAACAGGAATATTGATTCACAGACTGATGTGCTTTCTTTCCCGGCAATAGAATTTGATACACCGTGCAACTATGATATACTTGACGAGAATGATTTTACGCAGTTTGACCCGGATACCGGAATGCTTATGCTCGGAGATATTGTTATTTCTTATGAGCATGTTATAAAGCAGGCGGCTGAATATGGACATACTGTTAAAAGAGAATTATCATTTCTTATTTTACACAGTATACTTCATCTGTTCGGATACGACCATATCAATGATGAGGACAGGCATGTTATGGAAGTCGTACAGAGAGATATACTTGATGAAATGGGAATTACAAGATAGATAAGAGGAGGACATTATGAAAAAGAAAATATTTATGGTGTTTGTGTGCGCATTATTATGTATGTGTTTTGCAGGATGCAAAGGAAAGAAAGACACGCAGGAACCTACAATGGAGCCTGAGGCAACAGGGGAAGTATCCATGCCGACAGAAGAGCCTGTAGTCACACCGGAGCCTACGGCTGATCCAAATGAAGGAAAAGCAAAGAGCCTTCTGACAGGACAATATGTATCTGAGAAAAAAGCAAAAAAGCGTCCGTATGCAGTAATGATTAATAATATTGAATATGCCGCAAGACATCAAAGCGGTATATCTAAAGCACAGATTCTGTATGAAGCTAAAGTTGAAGGCGGAATTACAAGACTTATGGGTATTTTTGAAAATGTAAAAAGCACGAAAATCGGCTCAGTAAGAAGCGCAAGACATTATTATGTAAGCGCTGCTTCGGAGTATGACGCGGTTTTTGTTCATTTTGGACATACCAAATTTGCTCTTTCAAAGATAGATAAGCTTGGCGTGGATAATATAAGCGGTCTTTCAGGAATAGGTGGAAAGGTATTCTACAGGGATAACAGTATTTCCGCTCCTCATAATGCATTTACAAGTACAAAAGGACTTGAAGCAGGAATGAAGGCGCTCAAATACCGTAAGAATTACAAAAAGAATTATGAAGGACACTTCAAATTCTATGATACAGACAGCGACCTTCCTGACGGAAAGACGGCAAAGAAAGTAACAGTTAAATTTTCGGGGTATGCATCACCGTATTTTATATATGACGCAGATAAGAAGGTATATAAGAGATACCAGTACGGAAGAGCCCATATTGATACAGCTAATAATAAGCAGCTTTCATTTAAGAATCTTATTATCCAGTATGTAGACGACGAGCCGATTGTTCCGGGTCATGCAAAAGATTACAGAACGATTAATTTTGAAAATGCAAAGGGCAAAGGCAAATATATTACTAACGGCAAAGCCGTTAATATTACATGGGAAAAGAATGAGTCAAAGGGAATTATGAAGTATTATGCACAAGACGGCTCAGAGCTTACAATTAATCCGGGTAAAACTTATATTGCATTATTCCCTGACGAGAATTCAAAGCTTACTATATCAGCAAAGAAAAAATAAGCCGTTAAGTGGAAGGATTATGAAATATGTCACAGCAGAGAAAAGCTTCAGATAATTATATAAAGCAGGGCAGCATACTTGCAGGTGCTTCCCTGCTTGTACGTATTATAGGAATGCTGTACCGCTTCCCGATGTCTAATATAATCGGTGAAGAAGGTAACGGTCTTTATTCTGTTGCATTTGAAATATATGATGTAATGCTTATAATATCATCTTACAGTCTGCCGCTTGCAATATCAAAGATGATATCTGAAAAGCGTGCAAAGAAAGAACATAAAAATATATTGAAGATATTCAGATGTTCGTTGATATTTGCGCTTGTTTCAGGCGGTATAGCAGCATGTGTGCTGTTCTTTGGGGCGTCATTTTTTGAAAGAACAATAGCAGGAGGCAAATATACCGGACTGAATCTGCCTTTAAAAGTTCTTGCACCTACTGTATTCGTAGTTGCAGTAATGGGTGTAATGCGCGGACTGTTCCAAGGCAAAGGAACAATGATTCCGACTGCAATATCACAGGTTATTGAGCAGATTGTAAATGCAGTTGTAAGTATTTATGCCGCGTATTCCCTTATGAGTGCGCATAATCTGTCGTTGAATCTTGCAGGATATGGTGCGGCGGGCGGAACAATGGGAACTCTTTTTGGCGCTGTCTCAGGATGCATTATTTTGATACTTGTGTTCTTGTTGTACAGACCGGTGCTTTTAAGGTCGGCAAAAAGAGACAGACGCAGCGCATCTGACAGTTCAGGATATATATATAAACTTATTATACTTACTGCAGTGCCTATTATATTAAGCCAGACAGTATACCAGATAAGCGGTATTATTGATTATTCCGTGCTTGGAGCCATACAGGCAAAAAAAGGCTGGGATGATATGGCGGGTAAAAAAGCAAAAGGGCTTTACAGTACAAAGTACAGACTGCTCCTTAGCGTTCCTATAGCAATAGCTACATCTATGTCCTCGTCAATTCTTCCCAGCGTTGCAGCGTCATTTTCTAAAAATGACGGCGAAGGGCTTAATAAAAAAATCAGCACGGGCATCAAATTTAATATGATGATTGCATTTCCGTGTTTTGTCGGATTAAGTATATTCGGAACCCAGATTCTGATGATGTTATATCCTTCACAGGATTATATTACAGGCGGCAAACTTTTGCTTGCCGGAAGCTTTGCAGTAGTATTATATGCCATTTCCAATATAACGGGTGCGGTTTTGCAGGGTATTAATAAAATGAGGCTTCCTGTTATTCATTCGGCAATTGCGCTTGCGGTACACATAGCAATAGTTGTAGTGCTTCTTGTCTTTACTAATGCGGGAGTTTTTGCACTGGTTGCGGGAAATGTTATATTTCCTCTTGTTGTTGCAGCTCTTAATATGTATTCAATATGCAGCTACACGTCATACAGACAGGAGATTAAAAGAACATTTGGCGTACCTTTTGCAGCATCCGTAATAATGGGTGCGGTATCGTTTGTTATATATCATGTCATATATAAAATATGGCCGCATAATACGATTGTCATGTTAATTGCAATATCCATAGCAGTTATTGTATATTTTGTGCTGTATCTTTTACTTCGCGGAGCAGATAATGAAGAAATATATGAGTTTCCGATGGGAGTAAGAATCGTAAAGCTTGGTAAAAAACTAAAATTATTAAGAGAATAATGAATATTGATATTGAATTTTAATTTCATTTTTGCTATAATACTATAGTAAAAATTTAGAAAGGAGAAAGCATGATAAGCATATGGGCTATTATGCAAAAACAAAAATGAAAAAAACGTTTAAAAAAGTATTGGCAATCGCATTGTCAGTTGCAATGTGTGCTTCTATAGCTACTGTTGCTCCTTCTGCATCAGCAGCTCCAAAGGCTAAGAAGATTACTTTGAATAAGAAGAAGCTTACATTGAAAGTAGGAAGCAAGTACACTCTTAAAGTGAAGAAAGCTACTCCTGCAAAAGCAAGTAAGAAAGTAACATGGAAAACCAGCAAGAAAGCTGTTGCAACAGTAACAAAGAAGGGTGTTGTAAAAGCAAAGGCTGAAGGTACAGCTAAGATTACAGCAACATCAAAGTCTAATAAAAAGGTAAAGGCTACATGTAAGGTAACTGTTACGGGAGCTATTGCTGTACAGCCGACAACTCCGGCTAATCAGGTTACTCCAAATCCTACATCACCTGCAAGTACACAGCCAACAGCTCCGGTTGCTACAGAAACACCGGTGCCAACTCCGACTAAGACACCAAAGCCAACAGCAACTCCTTATGTTCTTCCTGAGAAATCACTTAAAGACAGCACTGATTTGTTCAAGGTAGGTACTGTTGTTAACCGTGATAAGACTCTTGATAAGAACTTCACTCAGCTTGCTGCACAGCAGTTTGATGTTGTTTCATTTGAGAACGAGATGAAGGGCTACTCACTTATTGATGTAGGCGCTTCAAAGGCAGCTACAGAAGCAGGCGACCAGGGTGTTGTTGAATGCCAGTTTGGTACAGCTGATGAGATGGTACAGTGGGCTGTTGATAACAAACTTAAAGTTCGTGGACACGTATTATTCTGGGAAAGCTCAATGGCTAATGCATTCTTCTATGAGAACTATGATGAAGAAGCAGGCGTTCTTGTATCCAAAGAAGTATTAATGAAGCGTATGGAAAGTTATGCTAATCAGGTAATTTCTCATTTCGAAGAAAAATTCCCTGGCACAGTAATTGCATGGGACGTTGTTAATGAAGCAATTAACTCTGATATAGCTGAGACAGATGAGAATGGACTTCACCTTAATAACACAGGTAACTTCTATAAGATTTTCGGAAGCGGAGAATATATTAAGTATGCATTCCAGTGTGCTAACAATGCTGTAAAGGCTGCAGGAATTGACATTGACCTTTTCTACAATGACTTTAACTGCTTCCAGTCACCTAAGACACAGTATATTTTAGACCTTATTGATTACCTTAATAAAGATGAGCAGCTTATTAAGTGCATGGGAATGGAAGGTTATGTACTTACATATTGGCCATCTCCATCTGATGTTCAGAGTGCAATGAAAAAGTTTGCAGATAAGGGACTTAAGGTTGGTATCAATGAGCTTTGTGTACGTCTTAGCCCTCAGTATTCAAAGAATGAAAAAGAAGTTACTGATGAGGATATCGCAAACCATGCACAGAAGTGCGAAGATATGTTCAAGGTATACTGCAATTTCGCAAAGAGCAATCCTGATACTCTTACTAATGTAAGTATCTGGGCACTTACAGACCGTCCTGACCTTATGGGTGAAGCTGATAAGGATGAAGCAGACCGTCACTATGATTACGGTGTATACGGAACTCATTCAGGACTCTTTACTGAAGAACTTCGTGAGAAAGAAGCATTCAATAAAGTTATTGCTGTATTAGAAAGTAATAAATAATTAAAATCACATCTTGTGTATAGTATAATTTCTGCCGGCAGTATTTACTGTCGGCAGTTTTATCATTTGAAGGCATAGTATGTTTAGGAGGAATACAAATGAGTTTGTCAAAAAGAATTATAGCCGTTATACTTGCGTTTTTAATGATATTCAATCTTTCGCCAATAAGTTCCTCGAATGCAGCAAAGAAGCCTTCATTAAAAAAGAGAGTTTATGTAGACGTTGGAAGGACAGTCAGGATTAAAGTAAAGAATGCAGCAAAAAATGCAAAAGTTACATGGAAGACAAGAAATAAAAGTGTTGCAAATTTTGGAAAGAAAGTAACCAAAGGAAAAAAAGCAAGTGCTGTTATAAAGGGTGTAAAAGAAGGAAAAACAAGGATAACTGCAGCATATAAAGACGGAAGTAAGAAACTAAAGCTTGTATGTAAAGTTACAGTTAGAGAAACTACCAATAGCATTACAGCAGCGCCTTCAGATAACAATATGGTTGAACATTCCGGTAACAGTCAGCCCACATCACAAGTCTGTCCGCCTGTGGGAACTGATAACTCCGGCGGCATAAATAATACAGAGCAGCCGGGTGTTTTTGTAACAGATTCACCTACAGGTGAACCTGCTCCGACAAAAATTCCTACAAAAAAGCCTGACAATACACCTAATCCGGGAATACAGGCGTCAGAAAGCCCGATATATACATCTACACCAATGCCGACGAATACTCCGATGCCAACTAATACCCCTGCACCGACCAACACTCCGATACCAACTAATACTCCTGCACCGACGAATACTCCAATACCAACTAATACTCCTAATCCGGTTGCGGAAGGTGCGGTATACACAGGGAATTACCGTAATCTGTTTAAAGAACTGGGCTATTCGGATGCTGCTGTAAACGATAAGCTTGAAAGTGCATGGCAGCAATTGTTCTATGGTAATGAAGAAGAGAAGATATACTATCCTGTAGGCAGCGATATGGCATATATTTATACGGCTGATACAAATGACGTGCGTTCAGAAGGTATGAGTTACGGAATGATGATATGTGTCCAAATGAACAAAAAGGCAGAGTTTGATAGATTGTGGAAATGGGCTAAGACATATATGCAGTATGACAGCGGTGAGTATAAAGACTATTTTGCATGGCAATGCAGCACATCAGGCAATAGGATAGGAAATTCTCCGGCAACAGACGGAGAAGAATATTTTGCAACAGCTCTTTTATTTGCCTCTGCAAGATGGGGAGACGGAACCGGAATATATAATTACGGAAAGCAGGCTCAAACTATTTTAAATGCAATGCTTCATCAAAGTGATGACGGTGTTGGAGTTAATATGTTTGACTCGTATTATAAGATGCCGGTGTTCTGCCCTATTGGAAATGCCGCCACCTATACAGACCCATCATATCACCTTCCTGCATTTTATGAAGTGTGGAGCATTATGGATTCAGATGATGCATTATTCTGGAATCAGGCAGCAAAGGCAAGCAGAGAGTATTTTAAAAAGGCAACTAACAGCGTAACCGGGCTTGGACCTGATTATTCTGAATTTGACGGAAGGGCAAGACATGAAGGAACACATGCTGATTTTAGATTTGATGCATGGAGAATAGCTTCAAATATTGCGTGTGATTACGCATGGTGGGGAAAAAATGATTGGGCAATAACCCATGCTGATACTATACAGAAATTCTTTTATGGGAAAGGTTTGAAAAATTACGGAAACCAATGGAGTCTTGATGGAAATGAGCTTGCTACAGACCATTCTCCGGGGCTTGTTGCAATGAATGCAGTTGCATCTTTGGCAGCAAGTACACAGGAATCATGGGAATTTGTTCAAGAGCTTTGGGATATTAAGACTACAACAGGAAAGTACAGATACTATGACGGATGTCTGTATATGATGGGACTTTTGCACGTGAGCGGCAATTTCAGAGCATATTTTCCTAACGGTATAGTACCTGATAAGAATTTTAAAAGCCCCTGAAATGATTCAGGGGCTTTTAAGAAATCCATCAAAACAGATTATTTAAATGCTCATCAATTAATGATTCTGCCATTGCAATGTCAATATCAGAAAATTCAGAAAATAATTTTTCTTTTATCGCTTCCACATAATTAAAATAATTAATTTCATCAGATACATTTTCATCTTTAATATCATTAATGTATTCGGAAGTTATATTATTTTTCAACCATTCATTTATTGTATCAATGGTACTTGTTTCAGAATCAATCTGTGTTTTAATTGAGCCTGATTTTATATATAACGCTATACCGCCTATGAAGAACAATGCAAATACGGCAATCATTACAATCTGGCTGAATAGTGCAGAAACAATGCTTAACATACCGGATATATTAAGTACGCAGAACACAATTCCGACAATACCTACTATCATACATGATAATGCACTGAATCGATAATCCTGATACTGGTCTGCCTTTTTAACAAATGCACCGCCGGAATCTGATACCCTTAGATTAGGTTCTTCAAATTCATCTTCATCAGGAACAATATCTGTATCTTCATCAGCAGAAATATCATTATCAGATTCATCTTCAGATAAATCCTCTGAACCAGATTCATAAAGTACAGGTTCATCATCACTTATATCTTCATCATCCTGACAAGATTGTGCACTGTTTTCGGCTATTGCAAATCCTCTGAAAAGCTTTTTAGCCGTATCAAAATCACTTTGTGTTACATATACATGGATTAAATCATTTTCTTCATCGTGCTTAACATCATGTGTATGTATATTTGAATAATCAAGGTATGTAATAAACTTTTCTGCTAATGCCGCATTCTCCGTTGAGAACAGTAAAGCATCAGCATCTTCTACAATATTGTCAAGCGATTCCACAAGAGGTACCTTACAGTCGGCACACTCTGATATTCCTTCGCGGTATTCGTTTTTACATATAGGACACCAAGGCATAGAGTAATCCTCCTTTATTCCGGTTTGTACAGATGAAATGCTTTTTTGCCGCGTTTGATTAACAGCGCGCCGTCAGAATTAAGGTCGGCAGTGCTGAATGTTTTGGCAAAGTCAGTACATTTGACATCATTAACGGTTACGCCTCCCTGTGTAATATTTCTTCTGGCGTCACCGCGACTCTGGCATAATCCTCCGTCGCAAAGAAGAGTAATAAGGTCAATTCCTTCATCAAACACACTCTTAGGATAAGTTGTAGTAGGTATGTCTTTTGTATCCATTGCTCCGCCGAATAATGCTTTTGAAGCTTCGAGAGCCTTATCAGCTTCAGCCTCGCCGTGTACAATTTTTGTGATTTCATATGCAAGAACTTCTTTTGCATGATTAATTTCAGCGCCTTCAAGCGCGCCAAGCCTTCTAACCTCATCCATTGGAAGGAATGTAAGAAGTCCAAGACATTCTTCAACTTTTACATCCTCAATGTTACGCCAGTATTGGAAAAATTCATAAGGGCTTGTCTTTTCAGGGTCAAGCCATACGGCTCCCTTCATTGTTTTGCCCATTTTAATACCTTCGCTTGTTGTAAGAAGCTTAAATGTAAGACCGTATGCAGGTTTGCCTTCTTTTCTTCTTATAAGGTCAACACCGCCGAGAATATTTGACCACTGGTCATTACCGCCAAGCTCAAGCTTGCAGTCGTACATCTGATTCAGTTTAAGGAAATCATATGACTGCATAAGCATATAGTTGAACTCAAAGAAAGTAAGTCCTTTTTCCATTCTTTGCTTGTAACATTCTGCTGTAAGCATCTTATTTACTGAAAAATGAACTCCGACCTCACGTAAGAAATCAACGTAATTAAGGTCTAAAAGCCAGTCCGCATTATTGGCTATTATTGCTTTGTCATTATCAAATGATATGAATCTTGATAACTGTTCGGCAAATCTCTCTGCATTATGCTCAATAGTTTCCTTTGTCATTACTTTACGCATGTCTGATTTTCCTGAAGGGTCGCCAATCATTGTTGTACCGCCGCCTAAAAGAGCGATAGGACGATGACCTGCGCGCTGCATATGCATCATTGCCATTATTGTAAGAAAATGACCCGCCGTAAGACTGTCGGCAGTTGCATCAAAGCCTATATAAAATGTAACGGACTCCTTTCCAAGCATTTCACGAATCTCGTCTTCATGAGTTGCCTGTTCTATAAAGCCACGTTCCATAAGTATATCGTATACATTCTGTGACATGATATTATCCTTCCTTTCATATATTTATACATTCTATCTGATGTTATCATAATAAATCGCCAAAGTAAAGAATATACTATATAAAAAAATAACAGTTCAGTCCGCACCATTCGCAATCTCGCACTTCGTGCTTCAAAGCTTGCTTATGCAAGCGGATTGCTCATAATATTGGTTATGGCTGAACTGTTAAAGATATGATTGGAGCATTTATGAAGAAAATATTTCTTGCACAGACGATTTTTTGTATAATACTTACCGTTGTTTCGGTTGTATACAGATATACTGATATTGGTGATGCATATGTGTGGGATAAGGCTGCGGAATTGATTAAGGACAGTATTCTTGTTCACAGAATTGAGGATAATATTGCAAGAGCCGCCTCATATGTGCTACTATATATCAGATAAGGTTACGCTTGATAGTATGAGGCGAAATTAACAAGAATCGGAGGATGATTGTTTGGATACAAAACTGGCGCTTGAAAAGGACATTCTTATGTCTGTTGAAAAGCCTGCAAGATACATCGGTAATGAGATTAATATGGTAAAAAAGAATCCTGAATCAGTTGATATCAGATTCTGTATGTGTTTCCCGGATGTATACGAGATTGGAATGTCGCATCTTGGAATACAGATTTTATACGATTTATTTAATAAACGTGAAGATACATATTGCGAAAGAGTTTATTCTCCCTGGATTGACCTTGATAATATAATGAGAGAAAGGAATATTCCGTTATTTGCGCTTGAGAGTCAGCAGCCGGTAAAGGATTTTGATTTTCTTGGTATTACGCTTCAGTATGAGATGTGTTATACCAATATTCTTCAAATACTTGACCTTTCGCAGATTCCGATATATGCAAAAGATAGAAAAGATGATTCTCCTATTGTAATCGGAGGAGGTCCTTGTGCGTATAATCCTGAGCCTTTAAGCGGTTTTTTTGATATTTTTTATATCGGCGAAGGCGAGACGGTATATTACGAGCTTCTTGATTTGTATAAGGAAATGAAAAAAAGCGGATATTCCCGTAAAGCATTTTTAAAAGAAGCGGCAAAGATTGAAGGACTGTATGTTCCTTCGCTTTATGAGGTTACTTATAATGAGGACATGCTTATTGAATCGTTTGAGCCTGTGTACCCTGATATTCCTAAAAAGATAAAAAAGCAGGTGGCGACGGATTTAGAAGAATATTATCCTGAAAAACCGCTTGTACCATATATAAAGGTTACGCAGGACCGTGCAGTGCTTGAGATAATGCGCGGATGCATAAGGGGCTGTCGTTTTTGTCAGGCGGGTATGATATACAGGCCTCTCAGGGAAAGAGACCTTGATTACCTTAAGAAAACTGCTCTTAGTATGTTAAGCTCAACAGGCTATGAGGAGATATCTTTAAGCTCGCTAAGTTCAAGCGACTGTTCTAATCTTAAAGATATCGTATATTATCTGATAGATGAATTTGCTGATAAAAAGGTAAATATATCACTTCCGTCACTAAGAATAGATGCATTTTCACTTGATGTTATGAGTAAAGTGCAGGATATAAGAAAGAGCAGCCTGACATTTGCTCCTGAGGCCGGCTCCCAGCGTATGAGGGACGTAATCAATAAAGGACTTACAAAAGAAATAATACTTGACGGTGCAATGCAGGCGTTTAACGGAGGCTGGAACAGGGTAAAGCTGTATTTTATGCTTGGGCTTCCAATGGAGGAATTTGATGATATAGAAGAGATAGCAAAGCTTGCAAATGAAATTGCTTCTGCATACTACACGATTCCGAAGGAAGAAAGATGCGGCAAGGTGAATATAGTGGTGAGCACATCACTTTTTGTACCGAAACCGTTTACGCCTTTCCAGTGGGCGTCAATGAACAGAGCAGAAGAATTCACCGAGAAAAAGAACTTCCTTTTAGGCAAAATAAGAGAGCAGCTTAACCAAAAGAGCATCAAATACAACTGCCATGATTCGGAGCTTTCCGTACTTGAGGGAGTATTTGCAAGAGGGGACAGAAGATTATCGGATGTAATATACAGTGCATACAAAAAAGGCTGTATATATGATTCGTGGAGTGAATTTTTCAAGCCTGATATGTGGGATGAAGCGTTTTCCGAGAATAATATAGACCCTTCATTTTATACAGAAAGAGAAAGAGATACAGATGAAATTCTTCCTTGGGATTTCATAGATATAGGAGTTACCAAGTCATTTTTAATAAGAGAATACGAGAGGGCAAATAAGGGTATTGTCACACCTAACTGCAGAGAGTCATGTTCGGGGTGTGGCGCCGGTTCTTATCTTGAAGGAGGCTGCAGATTTTAATGAAGGCGAGATTACGGTTTAATAAAATGGGGTCAATGATGTATATAGGACATCTTGACTTGATGAGATATTTTCAGAAGCTTTTCAGAAGATGCGGTCTTGACGTATCATATTCAAAAGGATTTAATCCGCACCAGATAATGTCGTTTGCATCTCCGCTCGGATTAGGACTTACAAGTATAGGAGAGTATCTTGATTTGTCGCTGGAATCCTTTGATTATACTGGATTTGACAGTGAAAAATCAGGAAAAGCAAGCTATACGGCGGACGAATGGATTGATATAATTAATGCAAATTCAAACGGTCTTGTTAATGTAACCGGATTTCGTATAATGCCTGATGATATAAAACCATCAATGTCTCTTCTTTCTGCGGCAACTTACCGCGTGGAATTTGAACAAACGGACATTCCGGGACAGATATATGATTTTTTTAATGAAAATGATGAGCTTATATATACTAAAGAGACAAAAAAATCCAAAAAGGATATTGATTTGAAAGCTAATATTCCGGTTATTGAAACAAGCTATGAATTATTTGCAAGAGAAATGTCTTCATGCGCTGTATTTGATTATGAATATGAAAAACAGTATATAAATGATGATACAAGATGTCTTTATATTATGTGTACGGCAGGAAGCGCTCTTAATATAAAACCTGAGATGCTTATTGATGCATTTTGTACACAAAAGGGGCTTGGAAATATACATTATAATATTATGAGAATGGACATGTATACTTATCAGAATAAGTATATTTCAATGTCTGTAAAATAACGGAGGATGGTATGGAACTTGTTATTACGGAAATTGCAGAACATATTGTATGCGCATGGTTTGAAGGCAATATACTGTCAGATGTTCTGATATGTAATAATAGGACAGAGTATAATATCGGCGATATTTATATCGGTAAAGTGAAAAATATTGTTAATAATATTAATGCTTCGTTTATTGATATCGGAAGCAGTGAGCTTTGTTTTCTGCAATGCCGGACATATGAATCCCCATTTGTTATTAAAGGCGGAGATTTGAACTGTAAAAAAATACTGAAAAGAGAAGAAGATGTAATTGTCCAGATAACAAAGGACAGTATGAAAACTAAAAATCAGGCTGTCACATCTTCACTTTCTCTGCCGGGAAGATATCTTGTTCTCACCAAAAAGAACGGAATCAGCATTTCTAAAAAAATTACTGACGTAGTAAGAAGAAAAGAGCTTAAGGAGCTATTTTCAGATGTAGATAAGGAAGCGAATCACGGTTTTATAGTCCGTACAAATGCAGCAGATACGCCGGATGAAAGCATTCTGGCTGAAAAAATATATCTTGAAGGGCTTTATGAAGCTATATTAAAAAAGGCGGTTAACAGTAATGTGTATACAAGGCTGTATAAAGCGGCTCCTGAGTATGTCGACGCGGTAAAAGACAGCTATAATGGTGAACTCACACGTATTATTACGGATATTCCGCATGTGTATGATGAAATCAATGAGTATGTCAGAAGTCTGGGTCTTGGATTTTCGGATATTATTTCGTTTTATGATGACGAAAGCTATTCACTTGATGCAATGCATGGATTGTCTTTAAAATTAAAAAAAGCTCTTATGAGAAAGGTATGGCTTGATTGCGGAGCATATCTTGTAATAGACGCAACAGAGGCATGCGTTGTTATTGATGTAAATTCCGGCAAGGCTGTTACTAAGAAGAAAGATTCCGAGGAAACATTTTATAAGATAAATATTGAAGCGGCGAAAGAGATAATGCGCCAGTTAAAGCTTAGAAATCTTTCCGGAATTATTATTGTAGATTTTATCGATATGCAAGACAAAGAGCATAATGAAATGCTTTTAGCCCAGCTTAAAAAGCTTGCAAAAGAAGATAAGGTTAAGACAAACGTACTTGATATAACGGCGCTCGGACTTGTTGAAATGACAAGAATGAAACAAAGAAAGCCGCTGCATGAGCGGCTTTCGATAAAAAACGATGATTTACAGGTTATTGAATGATGACGCTTCTTTGGTACATTTCCCGGAGAACTTTTTCATCTACACTATAAGGACAGCTTTTAAGCTTTTTTGTATTTGAAAGCATTCCTGATACAGCCGTATTTACTTCTTTAGATGTAAGCGTTACTGTTCCACAAAGTTCTGTAATTGCTTTGTGAATACTGTGTCCGTCTTTAAAACCGCATAATGATAGAACTGTATCACGCATATCGGAATCAGCGTTGTCAACAAATGCCCCTAAGAATGTTCCGACAGCTTTTCCGTGAGGAATATTATGTTCATAAGTTATGCCGTAGCTCATTCCGTGCGGAAGGCAGGTGCCGGTATGGGATATTGCCATTCCTGCAAATGCCGACGTCATCATAAGCTTTTCATATGATTCATAATTCCTTGTTTTGTCTGTCAGTATACGGTATATATTCTGCCAGCCGTTAAGTCCCTGTATGCAAAACATACGGCTTACCAAAGTGGCATTTTTATTAATATAGCTTTCAATAAGATGCCCAAGCGCATCAATCGCGGTATTTCTTATTATTGTATCAGGCGCGCTGTTAAGATACATCGGCTCAATAAGTGCAAGCGACGGATATATTTTATGCGGAAGGCTTCTTTTTGTTCTTTCTTTATGTATCGTAAGTATTGAATAAGGAGTTATCTCTGAGCCTGTACCGCATGTAGTCGGTATTGTGACAATAGGAAGATGCGGCAGCTTTTTGCTATTATCATAAAGGCAGTTTTCGTCTTTATCAGGATTTGCAAGCAGCATTGCGATAGCTTTTGATGCATCAAGTGCGGAACCGCCTCCGATACCTATAACAAAATCGCACTTTTTATCTGAAAGAGACACAGCCTCCATAATATTTTCTATTGATGGATTCTCGTTAATACGGTCATATATCTGATAATTTATATTATGTGCTTTTAGTGCGTTCAGAATATCGGAAAGAGAACCGTTGATTTTTGCAGAATGCCTGCCGGTTATGATATATGCATACTGTCCATAAGAGGATATATCTGACGCATGGCGGCTTATACAGTCTTTTTCACAGTAAAGGGTTGTTGGCAGTTTATAATACATATTTGACTTCCTTTCGTTTTGAGTTTAAAATCAATACAGTCAGTTTAGCAATTGGAGAACAAAATGTCAAAAATATTAAATAACGGTATTTTTTCAGAAACAACGATTAAAATTATTGCAATGATTTCAATGCTTATTGACCATATTGCATTATGTATTCCGTATATATGGATGCATCAGGATGTATACCGGATTATGAGAAATATAGGAAGGATTGCATTTCCTATATTCTGTTTTTGTATTATTGAGGGATATTATCATACGTCTGACGTAAAAAAGTATATTTTAAGGCTGTTTATATTTGCACTTATTTCGGAAGTTCCGTTTGACCTTGCAGTTAATTCCGGCGGAATATTTGGAATAAATCATCAGAATGTTTTTTTCACATTATGCATCGGACTTTGCATGATATATATTGTTGATAACGAATCATCAGGATTGTTTATGAAGCTTTTTGCAATAGTCGCCGCATGCCTGACTGCGCGTATGCTTAGGACTGATTACGATATGTTTGGTATTATACAGATACTTACATTTTATGTATTAAGAAACAACAGAATCGGAAGAATTATATGTATTACTGCGTTAAATACGTTATATGGACAGCCTGCGGGAGCGCTTTCGCTGTTATTTACCGAATGTTATAACGGCAAACGTGGATTTAACATCAAATATCTTATGTACGCTTTTTATCCGGTTCAATTTATGATATTATACTTAATAAGAAGCAAGTATTGAAAAGGAGCAGGCGTCTGTGGGAGAAAAAATTTCTGTAACTGATTATGAATACAGGTCAGACAGGGTTCCTTTACCGTTTGACGGGTTTAAGATTGCCGCTGTTTCTGATTTGCACTGTAAAGAAATCGGAAAAGATAATGAGGTTCTTATTGACAGAATTAAAAGCCTTAAGCCTGATATCATTTTATGTGCCGGAGATATGGTTACTGACCATTCTAAGCATATGTATGTGGCAATAAGGCTGTTTGAAAGACTTTCAAAAGAATTTGATATATACTATTCATGCGGTAATCATGAGCTTAAGCTTGGTATTAATCCAAGGACAGATTTAATTTACAGAAGATACAGAAGGTATTTACGCAGTATAGGCATTAATTATCTTAATAACAAATCTGCGTATATAGTTCGCGGTGGGAAAAAGCTTAGAATTGCCGGACTTAATATACGAAGGATATATTATAATAAAATGTGTATAAATAAAGCTGTCATGCCTAAAGGATATGTAAAAAGTCTTGTTGGCGAGGCAGAGGAAGACGAATTTAATATTCTTCTGGCACATAATCCTGAGTATTTTAATATGTATGCCGACTGGGGAGCCCATATTGTTATATCGGGACATATACACGGAGGAATGGTTGTACTGCCGTATATAGGAGGAGTTATTTCTCCGTCTTTCAGGCTGTTTCCTCATTATGATTTTGGGGAATTTTATGAAGATGGAGCTACAATGTATCTGAGCAGAGGGTTAGGTTCGCATACGATACCTCTTAGGATTTTTAATCCGCCTGAGATTATGTGCATAACATTAAGGAGGAATAATAATGGCAATACCTGTAAAACTTGAAGTATTTGAAGGGCCGCTTGACCTTTTGCTTCATCTTATTGAAAAGAACAGGATTGATATATATGATATACCTATCGTGCTGATTACAGAACAGTATCTTGAGTATATTGAGAAAATGCATATGGAAGATATGGATACATTAAGCGAATTTCTTGTAATGGCAGCTACCCTTATAAAGATTAAGTCAAAAATGTTACTGCCGCCGGATGAAGAGGATGAGAGCGAGGAAAACAACACAGACCCAAGAACAGAGCTTGTAGAGAGGCTTTTAGAGTATAAAATGTACAAATATGCTTCATACGAGTTAAAGGACAGGCAGATTGAAGCTGCAAAGGTTCTTTATAAGAAGCAGGATATGCCGGATGAGGTTACATATTATGAGGAAGAGATTGATGCAGGAGAACTTCTTGAGGGAGTAACAATGAAGCAGCTGCAGGACCTTTTTGAAATGGTACTAAAGCGTAAAGAGGATAAGGTAGACCCGATAAGAAGTAAATTCGGACGTATAGAAAAGGAAGAAGTAAGTCTTTCGGACAGAATTACAGATATAAAAGACTATATAAAAGGAAAGAAGAATGTAAGTTTCAGGGCATTATTGTCACAGGCGCCGAGTGTCAGATATGTTATTGTATCTTTCCTTGCAATTTTAGAACTTATGAAAACAGGGATTATACATGTAACGCAGAATGAAACATACGGAGATATAATCCTTTCAGACAGAGGAGAAGATTAATGGATAACGAAATGATTAATGAAGATGAGCTTTGCGCAGCATGTGAAGCAATATTGTTTTCAATGGGAGATGCGGTTGAAGCTGTTCATATAGCACAGGCGCTTGAAGTAAGTATAGAGACAATAGAAAATATTCTTACAAAACTCATGGACAAATATAATAATGCTGACCGAGGTATAATGCTTACAATGATTGACGGGGCATACCAGTTATGCACGAAAAAGGAAATGTATGATTATCTTATAAAGATTGCACATGTGCCGAAACCAAAGGAGATTACCGAGGTTATGCTTGAAACCTTGTCAATCATAGCTTATAAGCAGCCTGTTACAAGGCTTGAAGTAGAGCGTATAAGAGGAGTCAATTCGGACCATACGATTAACAAGCTGGTAGAATATAATCTTATATGTGAAGTTGGGAGAAAGGATGCGCCGGGACGTCCGATACTGTTTGCCACTACCGAGGAATTCCTTAGAAGCTTCGGAATTGAATCTACAGAGGAGCTGCCTGAGCTTGACTCTGATGTTTATGAGGAGCTGAAAAAGGAAGCTGAAGAAGAAGTTTCAGGAATGGAACAGTTAAAGCTTGACATTTAACATTATGATGCTATAATGTATGTTAATTTAAATTAATATTGATACGAACACAGTGGAAATTAGCTGCAAGGACGCAGCGGGTTTCCACTTTAGTATACCCAAAAATACCCTAAGGAGGCGTTTTTATGGAACAAATTGAAGAAATCAGACAAGTAAAACGTGGATTGTATGACCCAAGGTTTGAGCATGATAACTGTGGAATCGGCGCTATTGTCAACATCAAAGGCAAAAAAACCCATGACACTGTTAAGAGGGCGCTCGACATAGTCTGCAATCTTGAACACCGGGCCGGAAAAGACGGGGAAGGGAAAACCGGCGACGGAGTGGGAATTATGCTTCAGATAGGACATGAATTCTTCAAGAAAGAGTTAAAAAAACTGGGAATAGAGCTTGAAGGAGAAAGAGACTACGGAATCGGAATGTTTTTCTTCCCGCAGGATGAGCTTGCAAGACGTCAGGCGATGAAGATGTTTGAAACTATTGTTGATAAGGAAGATATGGAATTTCTGGGATGGAGAGAAGTACCAATCTATCCTGATATTCTTGGTAATAAAGCGCTTGAATGTATGCCGTATATTATGCAGGGATTTGTAAAAAGGCCAAAGAAGGTTAATAAGGGGCTTGATTTTGACCGTAAGCTTTATATAGCAAGAAGAGTTTTTGAGCAAAGTAATGAAGACACATATGTTGTATCTCTGTCAAGCAGGACTATCGTATATAAAGGAATGTTCCTTGTGTCCCAGCTTGAATCTTTCTTCATGGATCTTCAGAATCCATTATATAAATCAGCTATCGCAATAGTACATTCCAGATTCAGTACCAATACTAATCCAAGCTGGCTGCGTGCGCATCCTAACAGATTAATCGTGCATAACGGCGAGATTAATACAATCCGGGGTAATGTGGATAAAATGCTTGCCCGTGAAGAAAATATGGAGTCAGAATATCTTAAAGGCCAGTTACATAAGGTGCTTCCTGTTGTAAATGCTGAAGGTTCTGATTCGGCAATGCTAGATAACACTTTGGAATTTCTTGTTATGAACGGAATGGATTTGCCTCTTGCGGTTATGATTACAATTCCTGAACCTTGGATGAATGATAAAGGTATTCATCCTGCAAAGAAGGATTTTTACCAATACTACGCAACTATGATGGAACCTTGGGACGGACCTGCTTCAATACTTTTCAGCGACGGAGACCTTATGGGAGCTGTGCTTGACAGAAACGGGCTCAGACCATCCAGATATTATGTTACATCAGATGACGAACTGATTCTTTCGTCAGAAGTAGGCGTTCTTGATATACCTGAAGAAAAAATAATTAAAAAAGACCGTCTGCGTCCGGGTAAGATGCTTCTTGTTGATACTGTTGCAGGATGCATAAGAGATGACGATGAGCTGAAAATGAAATATGCAGCACGACAGCCATACGGTGAGTGGCTTGACGGTAATCTTGTGATGTTAAAAGACCTCCATATTCCTAATCACAGGGTTGAAACTTACGATAAGGAGCAGCGTACGCAGCTTCAAAAGGCATTTGGGTATACTTACGAGGAAGTTAAGAATACAATACTTCCTATGGCAAGAAACGGAGCTGAACCGATTGGTTCAATGGGTATAGACAGACCTCTTAACGTACTTGATAAGCAGCCGAACAACCTGTTTGGATATTTCAAACAGCTTTTTGCACAGGTTACAAATCCTCCTATAGACGCTATCAGGGAGAAAATTATTACAGCAACGTCAGTATATATCGGAACTGACGGAAATCTTCTTGAAGAGAAAGAAAGCAATTGTAATGTTCTTAGGGTAAATAATCCTATTCTAACCAATACGGACCTTCTTAAAATCAAATATATGAATAAGGAAGGTTTTAAGGTTGCGGTTATCCCTATTATTTATTATAAGAACACATCTATGGAAAAAGCCATTGAAAGGCTTTACCTTGAAGCTGACAGAGCCTATAAGGACGGAGTAAATATTATAATTCTTTCCGACAGGGGCGTTGATGAGAATCATGTGGCTATTCCGTCTCTTCTTGCCGTTGCAGCCATGCAGCAGCATCTTGTAAAGACAAAGAAGCGTACATCAGTAGCCATGATACTTGAAAGCGCCGAGCCAAGGTCCGTACATCATTTTGCAACGATACTCGGTTACGGCGCCTGCGCAGTAAACCCTTATCTTGCTCAGGAATCAATAAAAGAGCTTATAGACGATAATCTTCTTGATAAAGATTATTATGCAGCAGTAGATGATTATAATCTTGCAATTCTTGACGGAATCGTAAAGATTGCTTCAAAAATGGGTATTTCTACAATACAGTCATATCAGGGTTCAAAAATATTTGAAGCAATAGGACTTTCACAGAGCCTTATAGATAAGTTCTTTACTCATACTGTAAGCAGAGTAGGCGGAATTGATATTATTGATATACAAAATCAGGTTGAAAACCTTCATACTAAAGCATTTGACCCGCTTGGACTAGAGACAGACAACTCGCTTGACAGCATAGGAATCCATAAAGTAAGAAGCGGAAAAGAAGAACATTTGTATAATCCTCAGACAATCCATACTCTCCAGATGGCAACAAGAAACGGAGATTATGAGCTGTTTAAGCAGTATTCCTCACTTATAACAGCCGAAGATAAACATGTACATTTAAGAAGTATGCTTGATTTCAAATGGGCTGATAAACCTATTCCAATTGATGAAGTAGAAAGCGTGGATGAGATTGTTAAAAGATTTAAGACCGGGGCAATGTCTTACGGTTCAATATCTGAAGAAGCGCACGAGTGCCTTGCAATTGCAATGAACAGACTGCACGGAAAGTCTAACAGCGGCGAGGGCGGTGAAAGTCTTGAAAGACTTGAAACAGCCGGTACAGAAAATGACCGCTGCTCGGCAATTAAGCAGGTTGCATCAGGAAGATTCGGTGTAACTTCAAAGTATCTTGTAAGCGCAAAAGAGATTCAGATAAAGATGGCTCAGGGTGCAAAGCCGGGCGAAGGAGGACACCTTCCGGGAGGAAAGGTATATCCTTGGATTGCAAAAACAAGGCATTCTACACCGGGTGTAAGCCTTATATCACCGCCTCCTCATCACGATATTTATTCTATTGAGGACCTTGCGCAGCTTATATATGACCTTAAAAATGCGAATAGGGACGCAAGAATTTCAGTAAAACTTGTATCAGAAGCCGGAGTAGGAACAGTTGCGGCAGGCGTTGCAAAGGCCGGCGCACGCGTAATACTTATATCCGGTTATGACGGAGGAACGGGCGCAGCGCCCAGAAGCTCAATATGCAATGCCGGACTTCCTTGGGAGCTTGGACTTTGTGAGACGCAGCAGACACTTATAATGAACGGACTTCGTTCAAGAGTAGTTATAGAGACAGACGGTAAACTGATGACAGGAAGGGATGTTCTTGTTGCAGCGCTTCTAGGAGCAGAGGAATACGGATTTGCAACGGCTCCGCTTGTTACAATGGGCTGCGTAATGATGAGAGTATGTAACCTTGATACATGTCCTGTAGGTATAGCGACGCAGAATCCTGAGCTTAGAAAGAGATTTACGGGAAAACCTGAATATGTAGAGAACTTTATGAGATTTATTGCTATGGAATTAAGAGAATATATGGCTAAGCTTGGAATCAGGACCGTAAATGAACTTGTAGGACGTACCGACCTTATAAAGCTTAAGGATAATACAACTCTTAACAGTATTAACGGAAAGCACGGACAGCTTGATTTGTCTAAAATATTATGCGCTGAATTTGCAAACGAAAAAGAAAAAATATCATCGCCTAAAAATATATACGATTTTAAGCTGGAACAGACAAAGGATATGAAAGTCCTTATGAAGAAGTTCAAGAAAGCTTTTGATAAGAAAGAACATGCTGAAGTAGAAGTAGACGTAACCAATACTGACAGAACATTCGGTACTATATTCGGTTCAGAAATCACCAAGAAATATGGCGATACGCTTGATGACGATACTTATGTTGTTAATGCAAACGGTTCCGGCGGACAGAGCTTCGGTGCATTTATACCAAAAGGAATGACTATACGGCTCTGCGGTGACAGTAATGACTATTTCGGCAAAGGACTTTCAGGCGGAAAACTTGTTGTTTACAAATCTCCTAAGAGTAACTTTAAAGCAGAAGAGAATATCATAATCGGTAACGTGGCGCTTTATGGAGCTACAAGCGGAAAAGCATTTATAAACGGTATAGCAGGTGAAAGATTCTGTGTGCGTAACTCCGGCGCATATGCAGTCGTTGAAGGTATCGGAGATCATGGCTGCGAATATATGACCGGCGGACGCGTTGTAATACTCGGACGCACCGGAAAGAACTTTGCTGCCGGAATGAGCGGTGGAATCGCATATGTGCTTGACGAGGACAGAAACCTGTATCTTAAGCTTAATAAAGAACTTGTGTCTATGGAACCGGTAACTGACAAATATGATGTTCTTGAGCTTAAAGGCATGATAGAAGAACATGTTAAGGCCACTAATTCAGAAATAGGAAGAGAGATACTTGATAACTTCTCAACATATCTTCCTGAATTTAAAAAGATAATACCTCATGATTATCATACAATGCTTCAGACAATCGCGATGATGGAGGAAAGAGGACTAAGCAATGAGCAGTCACAGATAGAAGCATTTTATGAGAACAAGAGAAGAAAAGAAAGCAAGTAAAGAAAGCGAGGAATTATTATGGGTAAACCAACAGGTTTTATGGAATATAACAGAGTAAATAATGTTGCTGCGGCTCCTACAAAAAGAATTAAAGATTTTGATGAATTTCACGTTCCGCTTTCTGATGAAGAAAGACGTATACAAGGTGCAAGATGTATGGACTGCGGAGTACCGTTCTGTCAGTCGGGAATTATGATAAGAGGTATGGTTTCAGGGTGCCCTCTTAATAATCTTATACCGGAATGGAACGATTTGTTATATACAGGCAATATTGAACAGGCGCTTGGTCGGCTTCTTAAAACCAATAATTTTCCTGAATTTACTTCAAGAGTGTGTCCTGCGCCTTGTGAAGCTGCATGTACATGCGGTCTTAATGATTCGCCGGTTACTATAAAGGAAAATGAGAACGGAATAATAGAATACGGTTTTGAAAAAGGACTTATTAAGGCCAATCCTCCGAAAGTACGTACCGGAAAAAGCGTTGCAATAGTAGGTTCCGGGGCCTCCGGACTTGCATGCGCAGACCAGCTAAATAAAAGAGGACATAAAGTTACGGTATTTGAGCGGGAAGACAGACCTGGCGGACTTTTGATGTATGGAATACCTAATATGAAGCTTGAAAAAAATATAATTAAGAGACGTATTGATATAATGAAAGAAGAAGGCGTTGAGTTTAAGACAGGCGTTGACGTCGGAAAAGATATTAAAGCGTCTCAGCTTAAGAAAGATTATGACTGCGTGGTATTATGCTGTGGAGCATCCAACCCAAGAGATATTAAAGCGCCGGGCAGAGAAGCTTGCGGAATATATTTTGCGGTGGATTATCTTAAACGTGTTACTAAGAATTTACTGGACACATCATACAAAGATTATTATAATGCTAAAGGAAAGAATGTTGTGGTTATAGGCGGAGGCGATACGGGCAACGACTGCGTTGGAACAGCTATAAGACAGGGCTGCAAGTCTGTTACACAGCTTGAGATGATGCCTAAAGCCCCTGATGAACGTACTGCAGATAATCCTTGGCCTGAATGGCCTAAGGTGTGCAAGACTGATTACGGTCAGGAAGAAGCAATTGCGCTGTTCGGCCACGACCCGAGAATATATGAGACAACCGTAAAAGAATTTATAGCTGATGATAAGGGCAGGCTTAAAGCCGTTAAAACTATAATGCTTGATAAGGACCACAAAGAGATTCCGGGAAGCGAAAAGGAGCTTCCTGCAGAGCTTGTACTTATTGCAGCAGGATTTTTGGGCTCACAGGAATATGTGTATAAAGATTTCAAAGTAGATGTTACTGAAAGAACCAATGTTAAAACTGATGCAGGAAGCTTCAGGACAAGTGAAGACAGTATATTTACAGCAGGAGATATGCATAGAGGACAATCTCTTATCGTATGGGCAATAAGAGAAGGCAGAGATGCGGCAAGGCAGGTTGACAGTTATCTCATGGGTTATACAAATTTGTAAAAGTGTATCTGTGACAGAAGGGAGATTATAATGGGAAAGTATACCAAACAGGACATAGTTACTATGGTCGCCGAAGAAGATGTTGAATTTATAAGACTTCAGTTCGTAGATATTTACGGCATACTTAAAAATGTTGCCGTAACGGCAAGCCAGCTCAAGCGTGTTCTTGACAATGAACTTACATTTGACTGCGGGGCAATTGAAGGATTTGAAAATAATAATCTTTCCAAGCTGGTATTTGCACCTGATATTGATACGTTTGCAATATTTCCTTGGAGACCGCAGAGCGACAGAGTAGGAAGATTTATATGTGACGTTAAGAATGTTGACGGAACTCCGTTTGCCAATGATTCCAGATATATTCTTAAAAAGGTACTTAAGGACGCCGCTAAAGAAGGTTACTATTTTAATGTAGGTCCTGAATGTGAATTTTTCCTGTTTGACCTTGACGAGCAGGGCAATCCTACAACCAACACAAGCGAGAAAGGCTCATATTTTGATGTGGGACCGGTTGATAAGGGTGAGAATGCAAGAAGGGATATGGTGCTTTCTTTATCAGATATGGGGTTTGAGATAGAAACTTCATATCATTCTGACGAATGCGCGCAGCATCAGATAGACTTCAAATATGATTCGCCTCTTCATACTGCGGATAATATACTTACATTTAAGCTTGCTGTCCATACAGTTGCAAGAATGCACGGACTTCATGCGACATTTATGCCAAAACCCAGAGCAGAGCTTAACGGTTCCGGCATGTATATCCATATAACGGTATATAAGGATGGCAACAATATATTTGCAGGCGGTGAAGACGGTAACTGCAGTAAAGAAGGATATGCATTTATGGCAGGTCTTCTTAATCACCTTCCGGGTATGATGCTTATTAATAATACAATTGTTAATTCATATAAAAGACTTTATGGTTTATTTGACAAAATGATTGCTTATGACTGTACAGAGGGCGAAAGGTATGCGCTTTTACAGATGACAGACATAGGCAGAATGGGCGCAGGAATTGTCTTAAGAAGCCCTGATGCGGCATGCAATCCTTATCTTATGCTTGCATGCGTTCTTTCCGCAGGTATTGACGGAATTAAAAATGATATGAAACTTGTAAATGATGATGAATATATAAAGAAGCTTCCGCGTACAATGGAAGAGGCAATAAAGGCATTTAAGGAAGATTCTTTCATTCAGAATGTTATAGGTAATTGCCTGTCTGAAAAAATTATAAGCCGTAAAAATAAGGAGTGGAAGGAATATTGCAGACAGGTTTCTTCATGGGAGATAGACCGGTATTTGGACAAAATATAATCTCACATCATACAAAGGAGGCTAATGCTTGCTAAGTGTAATTGTTGCATTTCCTAAAATTGATGATGCTAACAGAATCCGAAATATACTGGTCAGAAACGGATACGAAGTAGCGTTAAGCTGTAACAATGCGGCCCAGGTTATTAATTTGGCAAATAAACTTGAAGGCGGCATTGTTGTATGCGGTTACCGGCTTGCGGACATGCCATATACCGATTTGTACCATTATCTGCCCAGTGGATTTTCAATGATGCTTTTGGCGTCGCCGAACAAGTTGGTTGAATGTTATGAAGAAGATATATTAAAGGTTTCCATGCCTCTTAAAATCAATGAACTTATGAGAGCAATGGAATCTGTAATGTATATTTACAGGAAAAAACGAAAAAAAGAGAACAGACCTAAAATAAGAACCGATGAAGAAAAGAAAGTTATAAATGAGGCAAAAGAGCTTCTTATGAGTAATAATAATATGAGCGAAGAACAAGCTCACAGATATATCCAGAAAATCAGCATGGACAGTGGTAAACGGGTGGTTGAAACCGCTGAAATGATAATAATGCTTAATAGTTGATATACAGGAGGTTTAGGAATGAAAGGTTATCTAATCCTTGAGAATGGAATGATTTTTGAAGGAAACAGTATAGGAGCCGAAAAAGAAGTCTTAAGCGAGATAGTATTTAATACCTCAATGACAGGATATCTCGAAGTGCTTACTGATCCAAGCTATGCCGGGCAGGCGGTTGTTATGACGTATCCGTTAATCGGCAATTACGGAATATGCAAAAGTGATATGGAATCAGAGAAACCCTGGCCGGACGCGTTCATAGTCAGGGAATTATCACGTTTAGCAAGTAATTTCAGAAATGAATGCAGTATACAGGATTTTCTTACAGAGAATGGCATACCGGGACTTTCTGGAATTGATACACGGGCCCTTGTTAAAGTATTAAGGGAAAACGGTACTATGAACGGTATGGTAACGACAAATCTTAATCGTAATATGGATGAAACAATCTGTAAAATCAAAAAATATTTAGTACGCGGAGTTGTAAAAAAGGTATCAAAAAAATCGGTTAAAGAATATATTCCGGGAGACCTTGGAACCGATAAAGATATAGAAGTTAAAAGGCATGTGGCGGTACTTGATGTCGGAACTAAGAATAATATTATAAGGTCTCTTTTAAAAAGAAACTGTAAGGTCACGGTTTTTCCGTGTGATACAAAAGCATCCGATATAATAGCGTCAGCCCCTGACGGAATAATGATAACCAATGGTCCCGGAGATCCTAAGGAATGTGTAGATATTATAGCTGAGATTAAGAAGCTGTATGATTCCCGCATTCCTGTTTTTGCGATATGCCTTGGACATCAGCTTATGGCGCTTGCTTCGGGCGCCGATACGCACAAAATGAAATACGGACACAGAGGCGCTAATCATCCCGTAAAAGATATTCTTACGAACAGGGTATATATTTCCTCGCAGAATCACGGATATGTCGTAGATGAAGGAAGCCTTGATTCTTCGGTATGTGTGCCGGCATTTATTAATGTAAATGACGGTACGATTGAAGGTTTGAGATATATAAAAAGAGATATATTTACCGTACAGTTCCATCCTGAGGCATGTGCAGGGCCAAAAGATTCGGAAGTGTTGTTTGAACGTTTTATAAACATGATGGAGGAAAAGAAAAATGCCTAAGCTTGATTTTATAAAAAAAGTTCTTGTTATCGGTTCAGGACCAATTGTAATCGGACAAGCTGCAGAATTTGATTATGCCGGTACGCAGGCATGCCGTTCGCTGAAGGAAGAAGGCGTATCCGTTATACTTATTAATTCAAATCCTGCTACGATTATGACAGATAAAGACATAGCGGACATGGTTTATATAGAGCCGCTCACACCTGAAATGGTTAAAAAAGTTATTCTTAAGGAAAAGCCGGACAGCATACTTCCTACGCTTGGAGGGCAGGCTGCCCTTAATATTGCAATGGAGCTTGATGAATCAGGTTTCCTTGCGGAGAATAATGTTGCGCTTATCGGAACAACTTCAATGACAATAAAGAAAGCTGAAGACCGTCTGGAATTTAAAAAGACAATGGAGAAGATTGGCGAACCGTGCGCGGCAAGCGAAGTTGTCAGTAATGTTGAAGATGCTGTAAAATTTACTAATACTATAGGTTATCCTGTAGTTATAAGACCTGCATATACACTCGGCGGAAGCGGCGGAGGAATTGCGCATAATGAAGAAGAACTCAGGGATATATGCGAAAACGGATTAAGACTCAGCCGTGTAACACAGTGCCTTATTGAAAGATGCATAGCCGGATGGAAAGAAATTGAATATGAAGTAATGCGTGATAAAAACGGCAACTGTATTACCGTATGTAACATGGAAAACCTTGATCCTGTCGGAGTTCATACAGGAGACAGTATAGTAGTCGCCCCTTCACAGACGTTATCTGATAAAGAATATCAGATGTTAAGAAGCGCAGCTCTTAATATTATAAATGAGCTTAATATTACAGGCGGCTGCAATGTGCAGTTCGCCCTGCATCCTGAATCTTTTGAATACTGTGTAATTGAAGTGAATCCACGTGTAAGCCGTTCATCCGCACTTGCATCAAAAGCAACGGGATATCCTATAGCGAAGGTTGCGGCAAAGATAGCCATAGGATATACGCTTGATGAGATTCCTAATGCAATAACAAAGAAAACATATGCAAGTTTTGAACCAGCTCTTGATTATGTGGTTGTTAAGATACCGAGACTTCCTTTTGACAAATTCATAAGCGCAAGCCACACTCTTACAACACAGATGAAGGCTACAGGCGAGGTTATGAGCATATGCACTAATTTTGAAGGAGCGCTTATGAAGGCGTTAAGGTCTCTTGAACAGCATATAGACAGTCTGTGCACAGAAGAATACAAGTCTCTTTCAGATGATGAAGTGCTTGAACAATTAAGCAACGTGGACGATAAAAGAATATTTGTTATTGCCGAAGCTGTAAGAAGAGGTATTTCATACGATAAGATACATAGCATAACAAAGGTTGATATATGGTTTATTGACAAGATTGCAATACTTGTCGAGATGGAAAACAGGCTTTTAAGCGAGAAGCTTACACCTGAGCTTGTAAGGGAAGCAAAAAGACTTGAATTTCCTGACAGCGTAATTGCAAGGCTCGCAACGGTATCTGAAAATGATGTTAAAAAGATAAAAAAAGACAACAATATTAAAGCTGCATTTAAGATTGTAGATACATGTGCAGCAGAATTTGAGGCGTCCACACCATATTATTACAGCTGCTACGGAAGTGAAAACGAGCTTTCCTGCGATAACAACAAAAAGAAAATTATGGTACTAGGTTCGGGACCGATAAGAATCGGACAGGGTATAGAATTTGATTATTGCAGCGTGCATAGTGTCTGGTCGCTTGCTGAAAACGGTTATGAAACAATAATTGTCAACAATAATCCTGAGACAGTAAGTACGGATTTTGATATTGCCGACAGATTATATTTTGAGCCGCTTACGCCGGAAGACGTTGAGAATATTGTTAATATGGAAAAGCCGGACGGAGCTGTTGTACAGTTTGGAGGACAGACGGCAATTAAACTTACTAAAGCCCTTCTTGATATGGGTGTTAAAATACTCGGTACAAGCGCCGAAAATGTTGATGCGGCTGAAGACCGTGAGCTTTTTGACGAAATACTTGAACAGTGCCGGATTCCGAGACCTCAGGGTAAAACAGTATTTACTGCCGAAGAAGCGCTTAGTGCTGCGCACGAACTAGGCTATCCGGTACTTGTAAGGCCTTCTTACGTTCTTGGCGGACAAGGAATGCAGATAGCTATATCGGATGATGATATAGTACAGTTTATGGCAGTAATTAACCGTTACGAACAGGAACACCCTATTCTGGTAGATAAATATCTTATGGGAAAAGAAGTGGAGGTTGATGCTGTCTGTGACGGAGAGGGAATACTTATTCCGGGAATAATGGAACATGTTGAAAGAGCCGGAATACATTCGGGAGACAGCATATCTGTGTATCCTGCCCAGAGCTTATCAGATAAGGTTATTAAAACGCTTACTGATTATACAGGAAAGCTTGCGACGTCGCTTCATGTAATCGGGCTTATTAATATTCAGTTTATAGTATACAATGAAGAAGTATACGTAATAGAAGTAAACCCACGTTCAAGCCGTACAGTGCCTTATATAAGCAAAGTTACCGGAATTCCTATTGTAAAGCTTGCGTCACAGGTCATTCTAGGCAAAAAGATAACGGAACTTGGATATGACTACGGACTTCAAAAGTCTGCCGATTATATTGCAATTAAAATGCCTGTATTTTCATTTGAAAAGCTTCGCGGCGCAGAGATAAGTCTCGGACCTGAAATGAAATCAACCGGGGAATGCCTGGGAATTGCCAAGAATTTTAATGAAGCATTATATAAAGCGTTTTTAGGGGCAGGAATCAATCTTCCAAAGCATAAAAAGATGATTCTTACGGTAAAAGACGCAGAAAAGGAAGAAAGCGTAAGCGTAGCAGAGCGTTTTATACGTCTCGGGTATGAGATATATGCAACAAAAGGAACAGCAAAATTTCTAAAGTCAAAAGGTATAGACGTTATCGGCGTCAATAAGATTGAGCAGGAGGCGCCAACGCTTATGGACCTCATTTTAGGACATGAAATCGACCTTGTAATAGATATTCCGAGACAGGGAGAGCATTCAAAGGACGGCTTCCTTATAAGGAGAGTTTCAATAGAAACAGGCGTTACATGTATTACTTCGCTTGATACGGCAAATGCGCTTCTTACAAGTCTTGAGCATGCTGATAAGTCGCATTTGTCAGTAGTAGATATAGCCAGACTGTAGAAATAGCATATTATACGGATACGGCGTGGCGGTTCCTTGAATAGTAACGCAAGTCTCATTGCATCTGTATAAACAAGTGTCTTGTCATATGTAAAAAACAGTGTTATAATATGTAAAATTCTGTTGAAAAAGGAAATTATCATGGATATTATTGAAAGAATTAATGAACTAAAAAAAGAAAAAGATGCTGTTATACTTGCGCATTATTATGCAAGACCGGAGGTTCAGCAAATAGCTGACTATATAGGAGACTCCTTTTATTTAAGTAAAATAGCAGTCGGACTTCGTGAGCATACAATTGTATTTTGCGGAGTATCGTTTATGGGCGAAAGCGCTAAGATACTGAATCCTGATAAGACAGTTCTTCTGCCGGATATGTCTGCTGACTGTGCAATGGCGCACATGGCAGATTCCGAGACAATTCAAAAAATGCGTGATACATATGATGATTTGGCAGTTGTATGTTATATTAATTCAACCGCTGAACTTAAAAGACATTCTGACGTGTGTGTTACATCGGCAAATGCAGTAAAGATTGTAAAAGCGCTTCCAAATAAGAATATATTTTTTATTCCGGACAGGAATCTTGCTCATTTTGTGGCAGAGCAGGTCCCTGAAAAGAATTTTGTGTTTAATGAAGGATACTGTCCTGTACATGAACATATGCAGCTTGATGAATTGAAAAAAATAAAAGAAGCTCACCCGAATGCCGAAATACTTACTCATCCGGAGTGTCCGTTAAATATACGTAATATGTCTGACTATATAGGAAGCACATCAGGAATTATTGATTATGCAGGAAAAAGCGATAAAGAAGAGTTCATTATATGCACGGAAAACGGAGTATGTTATGAGCTCGAGAAAAATAATCCGGGAAAAAAGTTTTATTTTACTGAGACTGAGCCTGTTTGCCATGATATGAAACTAATAACACTTGAAAAGATTTTACATGTGCTTGAAAGCGGTGAAAATGAGGTAAAGATATCTCAAACACTCGGAAGTGAAGCTGTAAAACCGCTCCATAATATGTTAGAGTTTGCGAAGTAAGAGGGGTATATATGAGAATAGATACGGATGTTGTAATCGTAGGTACAGGTGTAGGAGGCTTATTTTCTGCGCTTAACTTATCTAAGGATAAGGATATTATAATGATTACAAAGTCAGACCTAAAAAGCAGTGATTCCTTTCTCGCACAGGGAGGTATATGCGTACTAAGGAATGAAGACGACTATGACAGTTATTTTGAAGATACGATGAAAGCCGGTCATTATGAGAACCGCAGGGAATCTGTGGATATTATGATAAGAAGCTCCCGTAAGATTATAGATAAGCTTGTAAATTATGGGGTTGAATTTGAGAAAGAGAACGGAAACTTTGTATATACAAGAGAAGGCGGTCATTCAAAACCCCGGATTTTATTCCATGAGGATATTACCGGAAAAGAAATTACCAGCAAATTACTGGCAAAAGTAAAAGAACTTCCTAATGTTCATATATATGAATATACAACAATGACAGATTTAATAGTAAATGACGGCGTATGTGAAGGCGTTATTGCAGAAAATGAACATGAAAACCTTAAAATATTTGCAAAGGCTACTATTTTAGCGAGCGGAGGAATCGGCGGAAGGTATAAGCATTCTACTAATTTTCCGCATTTGACCGGAGATGCGCTTGATATTTCCGAAAAACACGGAATACGTCTTCAGAATCTTGATTATGTGCAGATTCATCCTACAACGCTTTATTCTACCAATCCGGGAAGACGTTTTCTGATTTCCGAGTCTGTAAGGGGCGAAGGGGCAGTTCTATATAACAGCAATAAAGAAAGATATGTGGACGAGCTGCTTCCAAGAGATGTTGTTACCAAAGCAATTTACAGGCAGATGGATAAAGATAAAACTGATTATGTATGGCTTTCAATGGAAAATATCCCTAAAGATACTATTCTTAATCATTTTCCTAACATATACAACCATTGTTTAAACGAAGGGTATGATGTAACAAAGGAATGTATACCGGTAGTTCCGGCCCAGCATTATTTTATGGGAGGGATATGGGTAGACCAAAACAGCCATACTTCGATGCCAAAGCTTTATGCCGTAGGAGAGACAAGCTGCAACGGAGTGCATGGCGCAAACCGTCTGGCAAGTAATTCGCTGTTGGAATCACTTGTATTTGCTGAACGCGCAGCATTGGATATTGATAAAAAATTATAAAACGAAGACAGGAGAGAGAACATATGAATAAGATTACTCAGACACTTCAGGTTGACCACCTTATTTTAGAAGCATTAAGGGAAGATATATCAAGCGAAGACGTAACGACTAATTCCGTTATGAAAGAAGCCATAAAAGGCGAAGTAGAGCTTATATGTAAGCAGGATGGAGTAATTGCGGGACTTGATGTATTTAAGAGAGTATTTGAACTTCTTGATGACAATGTAAATACAGAGTTTTATTGTAAGGACGGAGACGAGGTAAATAACGGACAGCTCCTTGGAAAGGTAACAGGCGACATAAGAGTGTTGTTATCAGGCGAAAGAGTTGCTCTTAACTATCTTCAGCGCATGAGTGGAATTGCAACGTATACTAACCAGGTTGCAAAGCTCCTTAACGGTTCCAAAACAAAGCTTTTAGATACAAGAAAAACTACGCCTAATATGCGTATTTTTGAAAAATACGCAGTCCGTGTCGGCGGCGGTTATAATCATCGTTATAATCTGTCTGACGGAATACTGCTTAAGGATAACCATATAGGCGCGGCAGGCAGCGTAACTAAAGCCGTTCAGATGGCAAAAGAATATGCTCCGTTTGTCCGTAAGATTGAGGTAGAAGTAGAAAATATGGACATGGTTAAAGAAGCAGTAGCAGCCGGAGCTGATATTATTATGCTGGATAATATGACTCCGCAGGATATGAAAGAAGCGGTTAAATATATTAACGGACGCGCAGAAACGGAATGTTCGGGAAATGTAACAAAAGAAAACATTGAAAATCTGGTATCAATCGGTGTTGATTATATTTCCAGCGGAGCACTTACTCATTCAGCGCCTATACTTGATATTTCATTAAAAAATCTTCATGCGGTATAAATATATCGGGAGGGCAGGTATATGACAGGTTCCGAAAGAAGAGCCGGAATTATCAGGCAGATACAAAAAAGCAGTAAGCCTGTGTCAGGAAGCGAGCTTGCAAAGAGCTATAATGTAAGCAGACAGGTTATTGTTCAGGACATTGCTTTAATTCGCGCCAACGGCTACGATATCATTTCTACAAACCGGGGATATATTCTTAATATACCTCGAAGTGTAAGCAGAGTATTTAAAGTGCAGCACACAGATGAAGAGCTTACGGATGAACTTTATGCTATTGTAGATTTGGGCGGATGCGTTGAAAATGTTATGGTTAATCATAAGGTATACGGACATATAGAAGCAAATCTTAATATCAGCTCAAGAAGAAAAGTTTATGAATTTATGAATGATATAAAAAGCGGTAAGTCCAGCCCTCTTAAGAATATCACATCAAATTATCATTATCATACTGTAAGCGCAGATAGTGATGAAACGCTTGATTTGATAGAAAATGAACTCAGACAGATGGGCTTTTTGATAGAGTGATTTTCTTTAACAAATTTTTCTTTACATTATTATGTAATCGTGATATCATATATAAGGCTTTGTGGAAAAAGCTTATTTTTACTGTCACGTAGAATCTGGATACTCCAGCCGGTTCCGGGTGATGGTGTATATTAAAAAGGAGAATGAATATGACAACTAAGGAAAGAAAAGCAGAGATTATCAAAGAGTTTGGAAAATCAGAAGGAGATACAGGTTCACCTGAAGTTCAGGTAGCGCTTCTTACTGAAAGAATCAGAGACCTTACAGAGCATCTTAAGGTTAATCAGAAAGACCACCATTCAAGAAGAGGACTTCTTAAAATGGTCGGACAAAGAAGAAACCTTTTAGAGTATCTTAAGAAGAATGATATTGAAAGATATCGTTCACTTATTGAAAGACTCGGATTACGTAAATAATTATTAAAATGTAACTAAGAACTGCTGCACGATGCAATAAAGGCATTGTGCACAGTTCTTTTATGGCTACTATTCACGGAACCGCCATACCTCATTCGCACTCGTCGCCGTGAATAATAACCTTTTATGCACATGAGCGGGATAATTATTCCGAGACTTCTTCAAAGTATGCTAAATTTTAGTGTATTTTGAAGTAGTTTCGGCATATCCCGCGAAATATTTTTATTGAAGGGAGATATAATATGTACAAATCATTTACAATGGAACTTGCAGGAAGAACGCTTACAGTTGACGTTGGACGTGTCGCTGCACAGGCTAACGGCGCTGCTCTTATGCATTACGGCGATACTGTTGTATTGTCTACGGCAACAGCTTCGGAAAAGCCAAGGGATGGAATTGATTTCTTCCCATTAAGCGTTGAATATGAGGAAAAGCTTTATTCGGTAGGAAAGATTCCCGGCGGATTTATTAAGAGGGAAGGAAAGGCTTCTGAAAATGCGGTGCTTACATCACGTGTTATCGACAGGCCTATGAGACCTTTATTCCCAAAAGATTACAGAAATGACGTAACACTTGACAATCTTGTTTTATGTGTTGACCAGGACTGCAGCCCTGAACTTACAGCAATGCTTGGTTCAGCTATCGCTACTGCTATATCAGATATTCCATTTGACGGACCTACCGCATCTACACAGGTCGGTCTTGTAGACGGAGAGCTTGTATTCAATCCTACCAGCGCACAGAGAGAGGTTTCTGACCTTGCTCTTACCGTAGCTTCAACAAGAGAAAAGGTTATAATGATTGAAGCAGGCGCTAATGAAGTGCCTGAAGATAAGATGATAGAAGCAATATTTGCCGCACATGAGGTTAATCAGAAAGTAATAGAGTTTATTGACACTATTGTAGCTGAGTGCGGTAAACCTAAGCATGAATATATCCATATTGATACACCTGAAGATATGTATAACGATATGGTGGGATTTATTACGCCTGAGGCGATGGAAGAGGCTGTATTTACAGATGTTAAACAGGTTCGTGAAGAAAATATTCGTCAGATTAAGGACAAGCTTGCAGAGCGTTATGAGGAAAGTAATCCTGAATGGGTTGAGCTTATTGATGACGCTGTATACAAATTCCAGAAGAAGACAGTACGTAAGATGATTCTTAAAGACCACAAGCGTCCTGACGGAAGACAGATTACGGAAATCCGTCCTTTGTCCGCTGAAGTTGACGTGCTTCCTAGAACACATGGTTCGGGTATGTTTAAGAGAGGACAGACACAGGTTCTTACCGTTACTACACTTGGTCCTCTTGCTGATATACAGAAGCTTGACGGACTGGATACTAATGAAACAACTAAAAGATATATGCATCACTATAATTTCCCTTCATATTCTGTTGGCGAAACTAAGCCGTCAAGAGGACCGGGAAGAAGAGAAATCGGACACGGAGCTTTGGCTGAAAGAGCGCTTGTTCCTGTACTTCCAAGCGAGCAGGAATTCCCATATGCTATACGTACAGTATCTGAGGTTCTTGAGTCAAACGGTTCGACATCTCAGGGAAGTATATGTGCTTCAACATTATCGCTTATGGCAGCCGGTGTACCTATTAAGGCTCCTGTAGCAGGAATTTCAGTAGGACTTGTTACCGGTGATTCTGATGATGATTATATTATTCTTACCGATATTCAGGGACTTGAAGATTTCTTCGGAGATATGGATTTCAAGGTTGCAGGAACCCATAAGGGAATTACCGCTATTCAGATGGACATTAAAATTCATGGTCTTACAAGAGAAATCATTGAAAAGGCTATTGCACGTACAAAGGAAGCAAGAACATATATCATAGATGAAGTACTTACTAAGTGTATCGCAGAGCCTAGAGCTGAGGTTGGTCCATATTCACCAAAGATTGTACAGATTAAGATTGACCCTGCCAAGATTGGCGAAGTAGTAGGACAGCGCGGCAAGACTATCAATGCTATTATTGAAAGATGTAATGTCAAGATTGATATTGATGAAGAAGGCTATGTATCGGTATGCGGAACAGATAAAGCCGGTATTGAAGAAGCTGTAAGGCTTATCAATATTATTGTTACCGACTTTGAAGAGGGACAGGTTCTTGAAGGTATCGTTGTAAGTATTAAAGATTTCGGAGCATTTATAGAATTTGCACCTGGAAAAGAAGGCATGGTTCATATTTCAAAGATAGCTAACCATAGAATTAATCATGTTGAAGATGTTCTCACTCTTGGCGATAAAGTTAAGGTTGTATGCCTTGGACAGGACAGAATGGGACGCGTAAGCTTCAGTATTAAAGATGTAAAATAATTTAACTGTATATTTTAAGGCATCATGCAGATACCATATTTATAATGGACTGTCTGATGCCTTTTTTTCAAGTGTTTTTCTGTAATAGCCATAGCTTATTACAGTGACTGCAAGCTGGCTTATAAGAAGACTTATCAGGTATCCGCTTATCCCCTGAATAGGAATGAGTTTAATTGTAAGAAGAATACGGACAGATAAGCCGATTATTGTTATAAAAAATGTAATATGAGTGTATCCCATACCGTTTATTATGCTCGTTAATGTGGTAGATGTGAATAAAAAAGGACATAAAAACGAAAGAACTTCAATATATGAACCTACGGAGTCGTTATTAAACACAATACCTGCAAGATTTCCACCGAAAAAATAAAAAACGGCAGTAGATATGATACCGAGTATCATGCTTCCGGCAATGCTTATGTCGGAAAGATTTTTAATACCCCTGTTCTTTGTGTTTGCTTCCGATATGGCAGGAAGCAGAAGAACCGACAGCGAATTGGTAATTGTTGATGGAAACAGTATAAACGGCATCGCCATTCCCGTAAGAATGCCGTATACTCCAAGAGCTGTTTCAGAGTCCATACCGGAGCTTTTTAACATAACAGGTATAAGTATTGTCTCTATACCGTGAAGAAGTGCGATAACAAGCTTATTTGCAGTAAGAGGGATACTTAATTTTAAAAGCTTTTTTGTAATGTTGTACTTTCTTTTGACAGATGAATCTGAATTATTCTTTTTAAATAGTATTGTAATCCGTATTAAGCTGTACAGCATTGAAAAAAACTCGCCTGCCGCAAGTCCCGCTACGGCGACAAGACATATCATTGTACTGTTGCCATATACAATATTTGATGCAATTAAAAATACAAAAACAACTCTTGTTATCTGCTCAAGAAGCTGTGTTATTGCAGGAACAGACGTTTTGCTGAGTCCATAATAACATCCGTTAATGCATGATGTAACCGCACTTACAGGAAACGACAGTACAAGCATACGAATAGCCATGCTGCTCCCCGGTTCTCCGAGAAGCTTCGCGGCAATAGTATCAGACGCAGCATATACAATTACTGACAAAACAAGCGCTAAAAACAGCGAAATGACTCCTGATTTCAATACAGTTGTCTTTACATATTTTATATCGTCTTTTCTGGCTGCAATCATTTGCGATATAGCAGTTTGTATGCCTGCAGCATATATTGTAAAGCATATGCCAAACACCGGGAAAACAAGCTGGTATATCCCTAACATTTTGGCATCCATAACATTTGACAGATATATTTTATATGCAAATCCGATTATACGGGTTATAAATCCTGTTATTGTAAGGATGGCAGTACCTTTAATGAGAGTTTTTAACATATATCACACTTTTTCGTTATGTTTATAAATTATATGATAGGTTATACCCTAAAATGCTTTCAAAAAAAATATATATGTGTTAAACTATTAATATTCATAGTGATAAGATGACGGAGTTTACAGTATGACTTCTAACAGAAATTTTTTTACTTACTTGTGTTATATATTTTTTATTATATGTACGTTGTTACTTTTGGGCAGATGCTTTGGCATACCGGAGCCGTCAGATTATATAAAGATTGCTTCAGGGGCCGGGGTTGTTATAGTAACAGCGGTTATCTGCATACTTTTATGCCTTTTATGCGCAGTATTAATTCATAAGATGAGAAAAGGCCGATTTGTGGCGGAGGTAATTATTACCATATTAATATTTGCAGCAGTTGCAGCTATAAAGATATATACATACACAGAACTTACGGCATTTATATTCCTTGCAGGGCTTGTTTTGTTTTATTTTTCAGTTCGTGTGGCGTGCGGAGGAATAGCGGCAGTTATTTCGCTTGTAGCATGTTCATTTCTGCCCGTAGAAGATGTGGCAGCATGTTCTTTGAACGAAATATTATTTTTAAATGCAGTAATATGGGCATTGTTTTTATGGTTTGCTATATTCTGGAAGGTTTACCAGAAAAAATGTTACAACATGAAAGCCGGATATATTACAATAGTGCTGTTAGGGATTGCATCTAATTCGCTGTATTTTATAAACCAGACTGCACTGCTTTTTATAATAATTACTATAATGTTTATGCTTTTCAGACATTGGAAACCTGCATTTTTATATATGTTTTGCGCTTTTCCGGCTTTATTTTTTAAAGGATTTGAAATTATTACAGCGTTTGACAGAAACATGGTAGTAAGTATTCTTAAACTGCGTTTTGCATATGATTATGTACCTTATACGGATATATATGACGTAAGCAGGTATTTCTACAGTGTGGACAGGCTGTTTTATATTGTTATTTATGCATTTGCAGCCGCAGCGGTAATTATGATGTTTGCCCAGAAAAGAAAGAGTATACAGATTCTTATGTGCTATGTTTCCGTTATAGTTATCGGACTTATGTTTCAGGTGAATATGGGCGCAGAATCATTTACACTAATAACTTATGTGTATATTCTTATGGCGTCATATTTTCTGCAAAGCGTATATTCGCATATGGCAGAGAAGAACTTCAAAAAAATTGATGAAGATATGTTGTACGGATACAAAATTTCAACAGATATTGATTCTGAAAGTGTTATTTCCGGGAATGCTTCATCTGATATACTCCCGGTTCCTATATATGCATACGGATGTGATGCCGGGAAAGCAGAATATGTGATAAAACATGCTGACGAATACAAGAACAATATTGATAAGAACCTAATGGCTGCGCTCGCAAAAAAGAAAGAAAGAGCAAAGAATAAAGCAGCTCAAAATAATAAACATTAGTATGGGAGGAGAATTATGGCTAAAATATTATTTATGGTTGTGCCTTGTTATAATGAACAAGAGGTTATTACCGAAACCACAAGGCGTCTGAAAGAAAAATATGAAGCGCTTATTGAGAAAGGTAAAATATCGCCTGACAGTAAGGTTTTGTATGTAAATGACGGTTCAAAGGACAATACTTGGGAGATGATAAGGGACATTCATAATAACGATAAAATGTTCCGAGGATTGTGCCTTTCACGAAACAGAGGACATCAGAATGCCGTACTTGCAGGTCTTATGCAGGCAAAAGAAGATGCTGACATGGTTATTTCAATGGATGCCGACCTTCAGGACGACATTGATGCAATTGATGCAATGGTTGATAAATACAATGAAGGATATGATGTTGTATACGGCGTGCGCAACAAGCGTGAAACCGATACATTTTTCAAGAGATTTACAGCCCAGGCTTATTATAAGCTCCTGCTTAAGCTTGGCGTGGATATTGTATATAATCATGCTGATTTCAGGCTTATGAGCAAGCGTGTGCTTGATAATCTTGAAAATTATAAGGAAGTTAATCTTTTCCTTCGCGGAATTGTGCCTATGATTGGTTTCCCGTCAACTAACGTATATTATGAGAGGCATGAAAGGTATGCCGGCGAATCAAAATATCCTCTTAAAAAGATGCTTCATTTTGCATTTGACGGGGTTACTTCACTCAGCATAAAACCAATAAGGCTTATTACAACATTAGGTATATTTATATTTCTGCTTAGTATAGGTATACTGATATATTCAATTATTCGTCATTTCCTCGGATATACGGCGCTTGGCTGGAGCAGTATAATGGTATCTGTATGGGCGCTTGGCGGACTTCAGATTTTTTCAATAGGAATTATAGGCGAGTATATCGGAAAGATTTATCTGGAATCAAAGCACAGACCGCGTTTTATTGTAAAAGAGTATCTGAATGATTAAAACGTGCATATAATATTCCAAGGAATATTAAAAAGAATGGTGAATATAATGATATATCTTGATAATGCGGCTACAACAAAGGTGTATGAAGAAGCCGTAGAAGCCATGCTTCCTTATTTTAATAATATATATTCCAATCCTTCAGAGATATACGCTTTTGCCACAGATGCAAGAAAAGCAGTAAATAAAGCCAGAAAGCAGATAGCCGGTGTGATTAATGCAAGTCCGGAAGATATATATTTTACTTCCGGAGGAACAGAATCTGATAACTGGGCGCTTTTCGGAATTCTTGATGCATATAAAAATAAAGGCAGACACATTATAACGTCCGGTATAGAACACCACGCAATACTCAATTCATGTGCACGGCATGAAAAGAACGGGGTAAGCGTAACATATATCTCACCGGATGAGAATGGTATTATCAGCCCGGAAACAATTGAAAAAGCTATTAAAAATGATACCGTACTAATTTCGATAATGGCTGCCAATAATGAGATTGGAACAATACAGAATATTAAAGAAATAAGCGAGGTCGCACACAGGCATAATATTATTTTTCATACGGATGCAGTTCAGGCGTTTGCGCATATACCTATTGATGTAAAGAAGATGAACATTGATATGTTAAGCGCAAGCTCACACAAATGTCACGGTCCTAAAGGCATAGGATTTCTTTATGTAAAAAACGGAATAAAAATTACTCCGTTTCATAATGGAGGCAGGCAGGAAAGAACGATGCGTGCCGGCACAGAAAACGTTCCGGGAATTGTAGGATTCGGAATGGCGGCTGAGATTTCAAATAACCGCATGGAATATAATACAAGTTATTTAACCAGTCTGCGTAACCACTTTATAAGCAGAGTATTAAATGAAATAGAATACGTCAGACTTAACGGAGACAGAGATTCCCGTCTTCCCGGAAATGTTAATTTTGGATTTGCATTTTTAGACGGTGAAGCAATCCAGATACAGCTTGATTTGTATAATATATGCTGTTCAACAGGTTCGGCATGTAATGCAGGAGTAAAAGCAGTATCACATGTGTTGTCACAAATTAAAGTGCCTGAAATGTATATTCATGGTTCGGTACGATTTACAATATCGGAATTTAATACTTTGTCTGAGATAGATTATACGGTAAATCGTCTGAAAGAAGTGGTAGAGAAGTTAAGAAGCATGTCGATAGAGTATAAAATTTTTACAAAAAAGCATAGAATATCGATTTAAAAAATTGATTATTATAGTTAATAAAATATATAATTAATCACAAGTGAGTTGCAAATAAAGTTATTTTATTTGCAACTCATATATTATAAATTCCAGATAAACTTATTAAAAATTTCGGGCAAATCATTAAATATACTTGACAAAATTATATATACAATTTAATATATAATAAAAACAAAAGAAAAAAGGTGGGGTGGTTGTTATTAATATAATGAAAAAAACATTGGTATTAATCATAATTATATTATGTTCCTTTCAAATTAGCTTAAGTATTGTTTCAGCTTCTGAAGGTAAATATGATGATATGATTGAATTGGCATTGGAAACTGCTAATGGAATCAACACAGAACATCTGAGTATATATATTGGAAATGTATATACTATAGTTGATTTAAATGGAGAAGTTATAGGATATTCGTTTGGATATTTTGTAGATGAACAGCCATATGGTTATGCAATATATTCAATTGAAAAAAACTGTATTAAAGAATTTTCATTTGCTAAAGGAATAGAAAATATATATTTAGAGTTAAGCGATAACTCTAAAAAAATTGATGATGTTAATTCAAAAAAATTGGTTGATGGTATAGTATATACAAATGGAATTGATTATGCAGTTATTGACAATGATGGCAATATGTTATCTACAAATGGAGAAGTTATTAAAGATAATAGTAATGTTGACTACATTAAAGAATCATTGGAAAATAATAACAATTGCAAAAATGTACTTCCTTATATGAACAAGCCAGTTGGTGATTATTGGAAGGGAATTGACTATGCTGACATACAAAAAAAAGACATACAATATTTTTGTGTGGTGAGAGATTGCGGTTTGGCTATGATTAGTCAAGATTATGTATATAATAATTGCTTAGGATATTGCTGTGGTGTGTCTTCTGCAACAGGTTGTTTAAATTGGATGGGATATTTAGTTAATGGAAGCATTGCAGATACTTATGCTGACTTATGGAACAAATGTGAGACCAGTGTAAATTCATATGAAACGATTAACGGAAGAACATTTTATATCGGAGGAGCTTATGCATATGTGGGATTAAATAAATTTTTTGCAGAAAGAGGTTTAACAACAAGGGTTACGCATAAAAACACCCCTTCATTTGATGATTATATAAGAAGTATTAATTTTGGTAATGGAAAAGAAGGAACACCTGCAATTATAAATATTGGTTCTACAGATGGATATCATTCATTAGTTGTTTTATCATATTATGAAACACGATATTCCAGTCAAGAAAATTATGATAGGTATATTGGAGTGTTTAATAACTGGTTTTATTCACAAAACGATGCGGCTTCGTTAACAAGTTCAAATATCACTGGTGTGCATAGTAATTCTTCAATTAATTCAATTCGATATATTAATTATGATGAATTGGCAGCAGATAGTGGAATTAACTTCGATGGAGAATTCTTTTCTAATGTTTCAAGTAGAAATATAAAAGAAGTAAAAGCTCTTAATTGTACGGCAAATGGCTATGAGGTTGAATGTTATGTGCCATATGGCACTAAGTATTTATTTTTCCCAACATGGACAGCAGATAGTAATGGAAGTGATGTTATTTGGAACGCAGGAACAATTACCAATGATGTAGTTGGCACGGGTCGAATAAACGTTTCTGCATATAACAATAAAAGTGGAGTTTATGTAACCCATATTTATGCATATGATGCTAATATGAATTTACTTGCAACATATGCAACACTTTATGTTAATATTAATAGAGATATTACTAATGTACAAGTGACTAATAAAACATCAACAGGATATACCGTAACTTGTACGCTGCCTACAGGAACTAAAACAGTTAAATTTCCAACATGGACAATTGCCAATAATCAAGATGATTTATCATGGTATATAGGAAATATCAGCGGGACTACAGCAAGTAGAAGAATATATATATCTAATCATAATAACGAAAAGGGTACATATGTTACAGATATATATGCATATGATTCATCAGGAAATATTCTTTCAAATGCAAGGGCAATAGTTGATATGAATTAAACGGAAAGTGAGGCTAAATACAATGAAAAAAGCAATTATATTTTATTTGACAGCAGTAATAATAATTATAGGCATATTGGGAGGCAACCATGATTTATCAGCAGCAAAAAGCAAAAAAGAGATGACTCTGATAAAAGGTGAAACCAAAAAGCTTCCGTTAAAGAACAGAAAAAAATACATTTACAAATCAAATAATAAAAAAGTTGTTTCAGTGACGAAAAAAGGAATTGTGAAAGCAAAAAATATTGGTAAAGCTAAGATAACCGCACGCAAAGGAAAAAAGAAGATTATATGTATGATAAAAGTAATTAATAATGAAATCAATCAACCAACATCATCACCAACAACAACTCCGTCAGATGTAGCTGTAACATCTGTACCGGGCGGAGTGATTGGAGTTGCAAGAGGCAGCATTGCAAACATAGAAGCCAAAGAAAACGGAATATACAGATATACTGTTAATTACGCCAAAAATTCAAGCTATATTTTTAGCGAATGGGATGTAAAAGGAATTAATACAATAATATTTGACAGTTCTTATTCAACAGCTGAGGTAGGACAATACGGGGCAATAGTATTAAATACTAATGCTCAGGTTGATAAGAGGTATACTTTTTTAGACGAAAAAACTGTAATTATTAATTCTCAATGCTTGCCATTTTGGATTGAATTATAAGAATCATATGTATATGGTTTCAGGTTTTCTGGCTGCATAAACTTTATAACTGTTAATATTAAGAGATTCAAGCAGTTTATTAAGCCTGTCAAAATCATAAGCTATATGGAGTGAAGTATGCGCATCTGAACCAATTGTAAAGGATGTACCGCCAAGCTCCATATAGCTTTTTATTATAGATTCAGAAGGGTTAGGAGCCAAAAGTCCTGCTTTATATCCTGCGCTGTTAATTTCAAGCGATTTATTATTGTCGATAATATGTTTTAAAATGCAGTCAAGTATATCCTTATAATCATTATATGAAAAATCCGTTCCCTTAGACGGTGCATATCTCAAAATATAATCCAGATGACCAAGGCTGTCATAATTATTACAAGCAGATATATTTTTGTATATACATTCAAAATAGTGATATATTTGGGTCTTTTCATCTTTGCCTTCCCAATATTCGCCATAATATGGGTCAATGTTATCTACCAGATGTGTAGAGCCTATAACAAAGTCCCAGTCATATGAGGATAAAATCCTGTTATATTGGTCGGAGAGGTCAGGTTTTAAACCGATTTCAATTCCTTTAAATATTCTGATTCTGTCACGATACTTTTCTGAAAGCCAAGTTATGCTGTTCATATATTCATCTATGTCAAATACAAATGAAAGTTCATATTTTTTCGGAAATTCAAGGTCCATATGCTCAGTAAAACATATTGAATCAAGTCCTTTGTTAATTGCTCCTTTAATCATCATTTCCATAGGCTCTTTAGAATCTGAAGAAAAAGCTGTATGCATATGGCAGTCTGTTTTTATCATTTTTAAAGCCCCCTAATCATTTACAAGAGTAAGTGCGCTTATATCGGTATCCGCAACAAGTGAATAATTGGTATAATATACTACAAATCCCGGTTTGCTGTTCTTTGGCTTTTTAACATTCTGAATTTCTGTATAATCAATCTCAACTTTTCCCGATTCTCTGCCTTTTGAATAATATGCTGCAAGAGCGCCTGCTTCTTCAAATGCCCTGTCAGGAACTTCATTACCGTTTCCTTTTAATACAACATGCGAGCCGGCAATTCCTTTTGAGTGAAACCACCAGTCGCCGGGCGCCCTGTTTCCGAAAGTAAGCTCATCATTCTGAAAATTATTCCTGCCTACATATATATCAAAGCCGTCGCTTGATATATAATGCATATATGTGCTTTTAGGCATATTGCTTTTTTTGTTCTTATTTTTTCCTGCGCCCTTTTTAATATACCCTGATTCTGCAAGCTCTCTTTTTATCATATCAAGGTCGGTATCATTTACTGCAATATCAAGAGAATTACTGATTGATTCAAGGTGATTTATATCTTCGGTAGTTTCCTTACGCTGAATTAAAAGAGCCTCATAAGTTCTTTTAAGCTTATTATAGCGTTCAAAATATCTCTTTGCATTTTCAATCGGCGTCATATCTTTATCAAGCGGAATTGTTATATCTTCGCCGGTATAAAAATTATTACAAACAAGAGATGCATCGCCTTTATCAGCCTGATATCCGTAAGTTGTAAGAAGTTCTCCGTATACTCTGTATTTATCACGGTTTTTTGTGCTGTCAAACTGCTTATTCTGAATATCAAGCTTTTTACGGCAGCGTTCCAGCGCTGTAGATACTATTCTTCTTAAGTCGTAAGATTTTTGGTGTATACGTGTGGCGTTAGCCTTCTTTTCATAATAATCGGATAACATCTTACTAACAGAGTCGTAATATTCTTTCCTTAAATCATTATACGAAGTCAGCTCATATACTGCATATTCTACAGGAGTATTGTCATTAAATACAATGTTTGGCTTAAATGATGCATTTTTAACATCTGATATAAATGCAGTAATGCTGTTTCTCAATCTGCTAATATCTTCGTCTTTTAAAGATGCTGTAGATGCATCGGCATCAATCCCGGCGCGTACACATAATTCTATTGCAGCAACACTGCTTATTCCGGTAAGAGAAGTGTATATTGCCTTAAATACAGAATTAGGTTTTTTAATAACAACGTCCATTATTTCATCAGAAAATGATAACGGGTCATGTTTATCCATAGTATTAGGTATAAAATATTCGCGCCCCGGGAGGACTTCGCGTACAGAGCTTACAAGTCCTGAAATACGTTTAATACTGTCTATTATAATAATTTTGTCCTCATCGTTCTTTTCGCAGAATATAATATTGCTGTGCTTACCCATCATTTCTATAATAAGATATTTCCTGCAATAGTCTCCAAGTTCATCAAGATGCTCCATTTCAATACATATAACACGCTCAAGTCCAAACTGGGATACGTTTATTATTCTTGCGCCGCTTGTATGCTTTCTTAAAAGCATACAAAAATTAGGAGCCGAAAGAGGAGATGTCTTTGAAGTATCTGTAAGGTATATAAGAGGAAGGCTTGCATTGGCAGAGATAAGCAATCTGTATACTTGTCTGTCTGCGCCTTTTACTGTTAATATAAGTTCATCATTTTCAGGCTGGGCAATTTTTGATATACGGCCATCCCTGATTGTATTATTAAGTTCATGTACGATAGAAGCTATCGTAGTTCCGTCAAATGCCATTAGTTTACTCCTTTTTGTTTTATCGCCTTATTATACAACGAATCGCATATTTATACCATACATTTTAATCTTTTTCGTAACAGGTTACTATTCATGGCGACAAGTGTGAATGTGACGTGGCGGGTTCCGTAAATTGCTGCAAAGACATTGACATATAAATGACATATTTTTTATATATTCTTAATCAAAAACTTATAATGTTTTGTAAACACGAAAGGAAATGAATATTTATAATGGGGGATTGTTAAATGAAAAAAAACAAAATTATTGCCGGTGCGATTGCGCTTGCCATGACTGTTGTATCAATCGGAGCATTAAATTCTGCGCCCGATACATATGCAGCAGCAAAACCAAAGCTTAACGTATCAAGTAAAACAATAGCGGTTTCTTCATCATTTAAAATCAAGGTAAAAAAGGTAAAGGGAATGAAATCTATATCAAAAACGACATGGACTACAAGCAAAAAGAATGTTGCAACTCTTAAAAAAGCAAAAAAGACTTCTGTAACAGTCACCGCAAAGTCTGCCGGTCAGGCAAAGATAACAGCAAAGGTTAAGTACAAGCTTAAAAGCGGAAAATCGAAAACCAAAAAGCTTATATGCAAAGTAACAGTTACTAATGAACAGCCTTTTAACCATACGAGTCAGCCTTCTGCGCCTGTATATGATAATCCCGGTGTAACACAGACGCCTTTACAAAGCTCGCCGACTCCAAAACCTACTCTTGTTCCATATGAAAATACAAAAGGATATTATGCGGGTTATAATGGCGTTAATTCAAAAAACGGTAACAATACCCTTTATGTTAATTATGTAATGACTGATTCAAAAGAAGTTAATAAACTTGCATCAGCTGTTAATAAGCTTGAATTTAAAATTGATTCAAAATCATCATATGACATAGGAATATATGTTTCTGAATGGGACTGTAACGCTTCAGCGCTTGGTGATGATGCAAAAGTAGCAAGCTTTACCACCGACGGAACAGTTGGACAGGAAGTCAGCCTTCATTTGTCAGGTTCGGCAATTGACAGCCTTTCGCATGAAAAAATTTCATTTGGATTTTATTCAGAGGCAGATAAATCAGTTCAGGTATATTGTCTGCATGATATGTACGTAGGTTACGGAAATAAACTTTATCCTGTTAATCTTACAGAATTAAATACAGGCTGTACGGAAAGCTCAAAGGATATATATCAGGCCAGAAAAAAGGATACATCTATTGCTACATCTGATGATTACACATCACTTTGTGAGCTTACATCTTCTAAAGGATACAAGTTCGGAACGGTTGTTTCGTATGAAAGCCTTATGTCTGATAAAGAATTTTGCAAGCTTGTTGCAAAGCATTGTGACAGCATTACGGCAGCTAATGAGTTTAAAGCATATTCACTTCTTGACCAACAGGCTTCGCAGGCTTCTGAGGACGGTATGCCGGCAATGAATTATACTAATGCCGATGCAATCTGTGAATGGGCTAAGGAAAATAACCTTAAGATTCGCGGCCATGCGCTCGTATGGGACCATAATATGACTCAATGGTTCTTTAATACAGATTATGCGGATAATCAAACCGATGAATCGGGAAATGTAACTAATCGTGTAGATAAAGATACCATGAGAGCAAGACTTGCATCATACATCGAACAGGTTATAACTCACTTTGAGGAAAAATATCCGGGAGTTATATATTGCTGGGATGTTGTCAACGAAGGTGTAGACCCTGACAGCGCAGCTTCGGGTGATAAATGCAAGATAAGAAGGTCAAGAGATGGTGAACCGAATCCGTTTTATTATTGTGTAGGAGATGATTACGTACAATTTTCATTTAAAGCCGCAAGGGATACGCTTGATAACCTTGGAAATACATCAATAGACCTTGTGTACAATGATTATAACGTAATTTACTCCGACAAGAGAACTCCTATAATTAATCTTGTTAAATCTATCAACAGCTATGACAATAACAGAAAGCTGTGCGATACTGTAGGTATGCAGGGATATCTTGGATACGGACAGCAAAGCAACTGTCTGGGTGATTATCTTGTATCTAATGTTACAGATGCAATAAAAGAGCTTTCAAGGAATGGCGTTAAAGTCCAGCTTACCGAGATGGCAATGAGAAACTTTGTAAATACTGAAGAATATGAAGCAGCACATGCAGAGTTTTCAAAGAAGCTGTTTACAGCGCTTGCCGATATTAATACTACTACCAATAATGCATTTACCAGTATGTCAATATGGGCTTTTATAGATAATCCGATACTTAATTACACTGACAACACATATGACTATGATATTACAACGCCTTACAGCGGACTTTTTGACGAGGTATATACTCCAAAAGCATCATTTAATGAGGTATATACAGCTCTCGGAGGAGAACTTCCGGAATAAATGCAAATCTGACCTAAAATCTAACGGGGTTTCTTATATAAAGGGACCCTGTTATTTTTTGGCATGAGTATTAGCGAAATAATCTTGACGATAATCATTTCATAAACTATAATAAACTGATGTACTAATAATAAAGGGGTACTTGTGATGATTAAAAGCATGACCGGTTTTGGCCGGTGCGAAAAAATAACAAAAGAATACAAAGTCAGTGTTGAAATCAAATCAGTTAATCACAGATATTGCGATATAAGTATTAAGCTGCCGAGAAAACTTAATGCTTTTGAAGCGGATATAAGAAATATACTTAAGGAATATATCACCAGAGGTAAGGTTGATGTATATATCAGCTATGAGGATTATACTTCTTCTGGAATGTCTCTTGTGTATAACAGAGATATAGCAGCAGATTATGTTAATTGCATAAAGGAGCTCGGAAAAGATTTTGATATTCCGTTTGACCTTACTGCGTCTATGCTGTCAAGATACCCGGAGATTTTAACGCTTGAAGAGAATCGTATTGATGATGATAAGCTTTTTGCACGTATCAGTGAAGCGGTAAGAGAAGCATGCGGTTCATTTGTTGCCGCACGTACCGCAGAAGGCGCTAATCTTAAAAAAGATATACTTGAAAAGCTTAATTTTATATCTGAATGTGTAGATTATATTGTTGAGCGTTCACCTGAGATAATTGAAGATTACAGGCAGAAGCTTTATGAAAAAGTTTCAGAAGTAATAGGAAATGCACAGATAGAGCAGTCTGTGCTTGCAACAGAACTTGTCGTATATGCTGATAAGATATGTGTTGATGAAGAGATGGTAAGGTTAAAAAGCCATATTGACAGCATGAAGAATGTTCTTGAAAGTGATGAAAGCATAGGAAGAAAGCTTGATTTTATTGCACAGGAACTTAACAGAGAGGCTAATACAACATTATCCAAATCTTCTGACGTACGAATATCAGGGAAAGCGATAGAGTTAAAGACCGAAATTGAAAAGGTTAGAGAACAGATTCAGAATATTGAATAATCAGAGAGGGTTTTATGGGTTATATTGTTAATGTGGGTTATGGTAATATGGTTAATGCCGATAAGGTTGTCAGTATAATTAAGCCTGACGCAGCTCCTGTTAAAAGGATGATTCAGCACGCAAAGGACGTAGGCGGAGCAGTTGATGCAACGTGCGGACGCAAAACAAAATCCGTAATAGTTACAGAAAATGATATGATTGTGCTTTCTGCGCTTTTACCGGAAACAATTGCCCAGCGCATTAACAATAACAGTGGTATAAGAGGTGACTTAAATGACTAAAAAAGGTATACTTACAGTAATTTCCGGATTTTCAGGAGCCGGAAAAGGAACTGTTGTTAAAAAATTAACCGATGATTATGGATATAAGGTATCTGTTTCAGCCACAACCAGACAACCAAGAGAAGGCGAAAAAGACGGAAGAGAATATTTTTTCATAACAAAGGAAGAATTTGAATCACGCATACAGGCGCAAGGATTTTTAGAGTATGCAGGATATGTTGATAATTATTACGGAACACCTGCAGAATATGTTGATAAAGAGCTTTCCAAAGGACATGATGTTATACTTGAGATAGAGGTTTGCGGCGGACTTCAGGTTAAGGAGAAAAGACCGGATGCAGTTATGATTTTTCTTGTTCCGCCGTCAGCCGATGAACTGAAAAAAAGACTTATAAGCCGAGGTACCGAAGATACAGAGACTATTGAAAAAAGGCTGGCGCGTGCTTATGAAGAGACAGAGTTCATTGACAAATATAATTATGTTGTTGTCAATGACACGGTTGATAAATGTGCGGCTAATCTTAACGATATAATTCAGAACGAAAAAAAGAAGCTAATACATAATAATGACGATTTAGACGTCATTATTAATGATTATAAAAGATTTGAAAGGAGACAGTAATTATGTTACATCCATCTTATAATGATTTAATGTCAGTAGTTAACAGCGAGGTTGAACCGGGAGAAGAACCGGTAGTCAACAGCAGATATTCAATTGTGCTTGCAACAGCGAAAAGGGCAAGACAGATTATCGATGGTTCCGAGCCGCTTGTAGGAGGTTTCGGAAGCAATGAAAAGCCGTTATCTATTGCTATTTCAGAGCTCTATGATTCAAAAATCAGAATATTATCGGAAGATGATGATGCGTAATAATCGGAGGTTAGTATGAGCGATAGTGATGAAGATGTTGTATATAAAGATACAGCTGATTCAGCAGATTATAAAAATAAAAAGAAATACAGATATGAAATGCTCATATATGTGATTGTTGTTATTCTTGCCGTTATTTTGGTTCCAAGGTATATTGCCCAAAGAACGGTTGTTGATGGTGAATCAATGATGAATACGCTTAATAATGGCGATAATCTGATTGTTGAAAAGATTTCCTACAAATTTTCAGACCCTGACAGATTTGACATTGTTGTATTTTATCCGTTTGGAAAAAAAGCAAAAGAGTACTATATTAAGCGTGTTATAGGACTTCCGGGAGAACACGTATGTATTAAAGACAGTACAATATATATTGACGGAGAAGTTCTTGAAGAAAATTACGGCAAGGATTTAGTCAGATATGCCGGTATAGCCGAGAATGGAATAACGCTAGGTGAAGACGAATATTTTCTTATGGGAGATAACCGGCTTGAAAGCTTTGACAGCCGTTATCCTGAGATAGGACCTGTATCAAAAGATAAGATAGCAGGACGTGCCGTGTTAAGAATTTATCCTTTTAAGCAATTCGGGTCATTAACTGATAAATAGTATTTGGAGGATATTATGGAAAATAAAGAAGAGTTTTCTGCGAAAAAAATCATTATAGAAGTTATATTATATATTGCTTTGATTTTAGTATGTATATTTATTATACCGAGATATGTTGTCCAGAGGACAAAGGTTGTCGGTTCTTCAATGGAAAATACTCTGCATCAAGATGATAACCTGCTTGTTGAAAAAGTCACATATAAATTTAAGAATCCTGACAGATTCGATATTATTGTTTTTTATCCTTATGGTAAAGAAGAAGACCCTGATGATTATTATGTTAAAAGAATTATTGGTCTTCCGGGCGAAACAGTTCAGATTATTGGCGCCGACATATACATAAACGGAGAGATACTTGAAGAACATTATGGCAAGGACCCAATAACAGACCCGGGGGTTGCGCGGGAAAAGATTACTCTTGGTGAAAATGAGTTCTTTGTTCTTGGTGACAACAGGGAAGTAAGTGAGGACAGCCGCGTATTTGGCGCTGTGGATAAAAAGAATATATCAGGGCAGGTAGTATTTAGAATTTATCCATTTAACAAATTCGGTCCTATGACCAGTAAATAATATTATAAAATGTATTTGTTGTGCGTAGCGGATTATTTTGCTGCGCACTTTTTACGGAGGTATATAAAATATGGTGTTAGAATTAAAAAACATTGAAAAATCTTTTGGAGACAAGCAGGTTCTTACAGGCGTATCTCTCAAGGTCGAAGGAGGAAAGGCTTTTGGTCTGCTAGGCAGAAACGGAGCCGGTAAAACTACTACTATACGTATTCTTATGGATGTATTTCCTGCAAATAGCGGCAAGGTGTTAATAGACGGACAACCTATTGATTATGATAAAGTTAATATAGGCTATCTTCCTGAAGAAAGAGGTCTGTATCCTAAGAAAATTATCATTGACCAGCTTACATATTTTGCAGAATTGAAAGGTATGAGCCATAAAAATGCAGTAAATGCAGTAGATTATTGGCTTGGAAGACTTTGTATGAGCGAATACCGCAATAAGCGGCTTGATACCCTTTCAAAAGGAAATCAGCAAAAAATCCAGCTCATTACAGCCGTTGCCCATGATCCTGATATTGTAATATTGGACGAACCTTTTTCAGGACTTGACCCTGTAAACGCAATTTTACTAAAAAATGTTGTTAAAGAACAGATTTCAAAGGGAAAAATTGTTCTGTTTTCAAGCCATCAGATGAACTATATTGAGGAATTTTGTGACAGTATCGCAATTCTTAATGCAGGTAAAGTTGCTTTATGCGGCGAACTTCACGATATTAAACGTAATTATGTGCGGGACCGTTTGGTTGTACGTACAGAGTTTCCTGAACAAATCAAATCAGACTTTGGAAGTTCCTGTACTGTTATGGAAAATGGAGACTTGATAATTCAGCTTTCATCTGCAGATGAAAAGAAAGCAATGATGAAACGTCTGGTAGAAACATATGATATTGACGAAGTTAAGGTATTCGAGCCGTCACTCAACGATATTTTTGTTGAATATGCAGACGATTCGGTAAAGGAGGATAATAAGTATGAAACAATTTGAAAAGATATTAAAATTTGAACTTAAATACTATTTAAAGAACAAAGTATTTGTTGGTATTACAGTATTCCTTGTACTGCTTATTACTATTGTAATGTTTTTCCCTCGTATAATGGATATCTTTAAGTCAGATAGCGGCACAGATAATACTGCGTCTGAATTAGCTGTAATGCTTGTGAAAGCAGAGTCGCCGGAGCAGTCTGCAATTATGAAAGAATATTTTGCGTCTGCTTTCACTGACTATGATGTTCAAAGCACTGACGAAGAAATTGATACTATTAAGGATAAGATTCTTTCCGAAGAAGCAGAATGTGCTTTCGTAATTAACGGAGCTGCTTCATATACTTACTATGTAAATAACCTTTCTATATATGACGCAAATACCGGTATTGCGGATGAAGTTATGCAAAACATTTATCAAATGAATGCTATGATTGACAGTGGCATGACGCTTGAACAGGCAGGAGAGATAATGGCAGTACAAATTGATAGTACAACTGAAAGTCTCGGTGTAGACCAAATGCAAAATTATTGGTATACATATATTATGATTTTTGCTCTGTATATGGTAATTCTTCTCTATGGTCAAATGGTAGCTACTAATGTTGCTACTGAAAAAAGCTCACGTGCTATGGAAGTCCTGATTACAAGCGCCAAGCCTACTTCAATGATGTTTGGTAAAGTTATAGCTTCATGCCTTGCAGGTATTATTCAGCTTATTGCAGTATTTGGAGCAGCGCTTCTTTGTTTTAACCTCAACAAATCCTATTGGGGAGATAATATGATAGTAAGCTCTATTTTTGATATGCCGCCGTCATTACTTGGATTTATGCTGATTTTCTTTGTGCTTGGCTTCTTTATTTACGCATTTCTTTACGGAGCCATTGGCTCTACAGCATCCAAACTGGAAGACATCAACACCTCGGTTATGCCGATTACAATGCTGTTTATTATTGCTTTCTTTGTAGTAATGCATTCATTAGCTTCAGGAAATGTAGATAGTATTTTAATGAAGGTATGTTCTTTAGTGCCGTTTACATCGCCTATGGCAATGTTTACCCGTATAGCGATGAGCACAGTATCGTGGTATGAAATTATTATCTCCATTGCTGTCCTGATAGGTTCTGTTATCGGCGTAGGTTTCGTATCTGCAAAAATTTATCGAGTAGGTGTTTTGCTTTACGGTACGACTCCAAAAATAAGTTCTGTTATTAAAGCTGTTTTTAAAGCGTAAAATTATGTGAAAATTAAAATTATTATGTTGACAAACATGTGTTCATATGGTAATCTTTAAACAGATGTTCGAGAACATGCGTACGGAACGTGTGTATGGATGAAGGAGGATTATATTATGAACACAAAAGTATTTAATTTTGGCAAAGTAATCAAGATATCTGTTGTTATATTATTTCTGATTGTTGTTTTTGGTATATTTAAGGAGGTAAAGGCGTCTTCAGGCGATTCTGCAGACAGAAAGTTTATATGCCAGTCTGTTAAGATAGAGAAGAAGGATACGCTTTGGAGCATAGCAGAAGAGTATTATTCTTATGAATATGATGATATTGCTGATTACGTTGAGGCTATCAAAGAAGCGAATAATCTTAAATCAGACACTATACATGCAGGCAATTATATTATTGTTCCATATTATACTGACTGATTGCAGAGTATATGATACATTTTCTTTCATATTGTAACAATATAGCTAACTATATGACACATTTTTAACAAGTTAGATACCTAATATTCTAATATAGATATTACTTTAGGAAGAGGTTGTTACATTATGAATAATTTATCCAGACGTTTTATTAAACTGTTTTTCTCACTTATATCAATAGTGTTTATTATATCAATTTCTAATACCGCAAATGCCGATGCAGCTTCTTTAAAGCTAAAATATAATAACCGAACACGTATATATAAGGGCAAGCAGGTTGACGTATATCTGGATGGTAAAAAGGTGGCTATGGATAAGACCAAGGGGGTTGTGCTTAATAAAACTCTTATGGTATCTTATAAGGACGTATTCAAAAAGGCTTGCGGAATAAAGACAACATATAATTCTAAAACCGGAAAGATTGTTCTAAAAGGCAATGGAGTTACGGTACGGCTTAAGCTTAACAGAAAAACGGCATATATTAACGGTAAGAAAAAAAATTTGAAACAGGCGCCTGTTAAGGTGCGTTATGTCAAGAAGAAAAAGACAAAGGTTCTCATACCTGCAAAGGTTATATCAAAGGCATTCGGTTATACTTACAGTTATTCATCAGATACTGCAATGATGACTATAAAATCTCCATATGTTCTTGAATATAACGGCGCTCAGCATATATATAAGAAGTATTTTGGAGGTCTTGTATATAATAATATTACTGCTGACATGAACTATATGCCGGCTTTATCAATAGGTTGTACAATGATTCCTGCGGAGCAGGTTCTCAAAAATATTATGGGTCTTGAGTATACGTATGATAAGAATGCCGGAAAGATTACTGTAAAAGCATTGAATAATAAATTAGACCTCGTTATAGGTTCTAAGACAGCGCTTATTAATGATACAACACCGGTAACACTTAAGACAGCGCCTACTATAGTAAAGAGGATGGATACAAAGGCAGAAGCTGTTATGGTACCTGCGGCAACGGTTATGGCTGCTCTTGACTATTATTACAGTTGGAATTCATCTTTGAATATTATCACTATACAGACTAAGAATTATTTTTCATGGGAAGCAGACGATAATACTGACTATGACAAAACGCTTTATAACAATTCATTAATGAAAGCGGATGCAGTATATGATAACAATAATAAAAATATTGTAATAAAGCTTTTATTTGAGAAAGCGCTTACAGCTGATTCATTCACTTTTACCGACAATATAATATCAGGAAGAACTGCTTATTTAGATTTCCCTAAGACAAAGAATCTGCTGCAGCAGTCGGAGGGTACTATTAATACCGGTAAGCTTCAGTCAGTTAAGCTGGAACAGAACGGAGATTTAATGGATAATCTTAGGTTTACACTTTTATTTTCTTCAACAGATGCTTCAATGTCTTATAAAGCAGAAAGCAATATGCTTACTATAACAATATCTCAGGAAGTTAATAAGGATTATGCATTAAGAATCAGTAAACCGGAAGGAGTTGCATTTACAGATATTAAAACCAACGACGATTATACCAATAAACGTTTTATGATATATATTCCGGGAAATTATACAGATTATTATAACACGAACAAAATATCCGTAAGCTCATCTGTTGTAACCGGTACACAGGTATCATATAAGTCTGACGGTTATACCGAAATTATTGTAAATACTTCAAAATTGCAAGGGTATAAGCTTGTCAGCTTTGGAGATGTTATCGGAGTAATTGTTGATAATCCGGTTAATGTATATGATAATATAGTAGTTCTTGATGCCGGGCATGGCGGAAATGACCCAGGGGCATCAGGCGGCGGATATGATGAGAGCGATATTACTCTTGAGATAATATACAATAAAGCAAAAGAATATTTTAATTCAACAGATTCTAATGTAAAGGCATACTGGACACGTACTGACGATACATTTATAACATTATCTAACAGAGCTGCATATGCGTCACAGATAGGAGCTGATATGTTCGTAAGTCTGCATATGAATTCGAGTAATTCATCATCAGCCAAAGGAACTGAAGTATATTACTCAACTGTTAACAATAATGTAGCCGATAACGGAATGAACAGCAAGAAGCTTGCCGGTATATGTCTGGATAATATAATATCAGCGCTTAAAACTACTAACAGGGGCGTAAAGACTGCCAATTATTATGTAATTAAGCATAATAGTGTGCCGGCTGTCCTTATCGAGCTTGGTTTTATATCCAACAGCAGTGACCGTCGGTTAATTACGGATGCAGCTTCACAAAAAGCGGCAGCTAAAGCTATATATGATTCAGTAATTGCAGCATTTAATAATTAATCATTCTTTACGCAGAGATACAGCTTTTGCCGCCATTCTTTTACGGTCTTCATCAAGTGCGGCATAATGTTTTCTTGTTGTATTAACGTCATTGTGACCAAGAACTTCTGCAACGAGATAGATATCACCTGTTTCTCTGTAAAGATTAGTTCCATATGTGCTTCTGAGCTTATGAGGCGTTATATGTTTAAAAGTGGTTATTTGTTTAGCGTAATCATTTACAAGATTTTCAATGGCCTGAACACTCATTCTTTTTTTCTGTATAGATAAGAACAGAGCGTCTTCATGGCCATTTGCTGCTTTTATATTATATCTTTCCGCAAGATAATCCTGTAAAGCTTCACATACTTCGTCACCGAAGTATACATAATCCTCTTTACCGCCTTTTCTTATAATTTTAATCCGGTTATTTGAAAAATCAATGTCATTAATATTTAACCCGACACATTCGCTTACACGTATTCCTGTACCAAGAAATAAGGTAAATATTGCCAGATTTCGGATTCGGTTTTTCTCATAATATACTTTTTTCATGCCCGTAAGATTATCACCGCCATGCTCAACAAGGTCCAAAAGTTTTGCAACTTCATCATAATCAAGACGTATTATTTCTTTATCACGTAGTTTTGGCATGTCAACTAATAAAGTAGGATTGCTTTTTATCATTTCGTGTTTATAGTAATACGCATAAAAGCTTCTTAAAGCGGAGAGTTTTCTGTGAAGCCCCCGGCTGTCGTTTTTATATACATTACCGTTAGTATCTGTATATACTTTCAGATACTCAAGATATTCCTCAATATCAACAGGCGTTATATTATCAAGGTCATCTAAAGTAAATTCATTCGTTTTATATGAACTGTATATAGGATTACACGCTATTAAAAAAGAAAAAAACAATCTGATGTCATATACGTAAGATATTCTTGTTTTAATTGTAGTTGTATTTTCCATAGCCCTGAAATAGTCATAAGAAAAATTTGGCAGGGTCTTTAATACGTTACGAAGCTTAATTGTTTCACTGGCTTCTTTTTGCTCATGATATGAAAGTTTTCTTGCCATAAATGCTCACCTCTATATATATTATAGCATATAATGTGGTTTTAGTAAATATCTTTATGAAAAACTGGAGTTTGTCCAAGAGAGCTATATAAACAAAAAAATAGCACCATATAATCTTTCTATGTATGCGTTAGATATATGATGCTCTATATTTTAAGTGAATTATATAAATGTGTTATCTTTTTGATTGTTCGTCTGCTATTTTTCTCATCTCGAATATTTCTGTTGTTGTAAGCTTTCTATGCCTTAAATACTCATTAAAAAATGAACTTAGTGAAGAATTGAATAACTTACTGAATAATGCTTCGGTTTCTATTTTCTGGACTTCACGTTTTGATATGATTGACCTGCATATAAAGCCGGGCTCAATTCTTTCAACAGCGCCTTTATCAATAAGACGTTTAATAACGGTATATGTCGTATTTTTTTCCCAACCGATATATTCTTTAATTATTTTAGCTATATCTTTCGCAGCAAGCTCTTTATTGGACCATAACAATTCCATAACATTAAGCTCACCCTCATGCAGCCTTATTTTCTTTTCTTCCCCATCGTTTGTCATAAGTAACTCCTCCAATAATATAAAACAATCGACTGTTATACAACTGTAGACTGTATGTAAATATTTTTTCTACAGCAATATTATAGACAGCAATTTAATTCTACAAAATTAGAAATTAAATGTCAACATTATTGCTTATAATTTTTAATATTTTTTCAAAATAATCCGGTAAATCCGAATTAAATTCCATGTATTTTTTTGTTCTTGGGTGTATTATACCAAGCGTTTTAGCATGAAGAACCTGCCCGTCTGTTTTAAAAGGCTGTTTTGAATGGCCATATACTGTATCGCCAAGAAGCGGATGTCCTATATAAGACATATGCACTCTTATTTGATGTGTTCTGCCTGTCTCAAGCTTACATTCAATATATGAATACTTATTATTTTTATATTCAAAATTATTTAATACATTATAATGTGTTACCGCATGTTTTCCTTCAGGCTCTTTTGTAACAGCCATTTTTTTGCGGTCATTTTTGCTGCGGCCAATATTAGTATCAATTGTGTTGTTCTCGTTGTTCAGCGCGCCGAAGGTTATCGCATGGTACTCTCTTTTTATAGAATGTTCTGCGAGCTGTTCTGCTATAAAATTATGCGAAACATCATTTTTACATGCAATAACCAGCCCTGTTGTATCTTTATCAATTCTGTGTACTATGCCCGGTCTTAATATACCGTTAATACCTGACAGATTATCGCCGCAATGGTACATAAGCGCATTGACAAGAGTACCCTGATAATGACCTGGTGCCGGATGCACAACCATGTTTTTTGGCTTATTTACTACAATAATATCTTCATCTTCATAAATAATATCAATCGGAATATTCTCCGGGACAATATCAGGTGCAGCAGGTCTTGGAAACGTGAGCGAAAGCATATCATTTGCCGCAAGCCTGTAATTTGGTTTTACCTGCTTATTATTAATAGTGATAAAACCCTCTTTTATCAGCTTCTGTATATAAGTTCTTGAGACATCCGGCAATTTTTGTCCTAGATATCTGTCTATTCTGTTGTCAGTTTCATTTTCAGGAATTGTAAATGTATAAGATGTATCAAACTCCATTCCGGTCTCCCTTTAGAATATGCGACAGTTTTTTATCATCATAAATGAACAGCAATAAAAATATTGCAGCGAATGCGGATACAGTTACATATATATCCGCCATATTAAATCGCGGAAAGCTGTATGAGCCAAAATCAAAAGCTATGAAATCAACGACATAGCCTGTACGCATTCTGTCAATAAGGTTGCCGCATGCTCCGCAGAAAATACCTATAGTAACAGCTTTAAGCGGTATATAGCCTTTATAAGGCAGCTTTATATATATAAATTCAATAATTATACATAATATAATTGTAATTATGCAGAATAATACTCTCTGATTCTGAAGAATACCAAATGCAGCTCCGTTATTATATACAAGTTCAAGAGAAAGAAAATTCTTAATCAGCACTTTGGTATTGTCAGTAAGTGAATTAACTGCGGCATATTTGGTAATCTGGTCTAATGATATTAAAACAATGCATATAATGATGAAAATTATACTTTTCTTTAAATAATGCTTTTTATTCATTTTGACCTCCGGTTATCATTTTAAGCGCTTCTTTCATCTCTTCATCTGTTACTGTTTTTTCTGTAAAGGCATTTCCGATTCCGTTTACAAGGACAAATTTAATGCAATTGTTATCAGCTTTTTTATCACTCTTTGTTATTGCAATAATTTTATCAATATCTAAATCATTTATTCCATCTAAATTTACAGGAAGCCTGTATGCTTTAAATAATTCCACAGCTGCAATATATTCTTCTTCTGTTATCAGATTCCTCTTAAGAGAAATATAAAGCGCAGCTACGCTTCCTAAAGCAACACATTCTCCATGAAGCATAGAGAAATTCATATATTTTTCTATCGCATGTCCAATTGTATGTCCAAAATTAAGATGGGCGCGTATGCCTTTTTCTGTAGGGTCTTCTTCTACAACACTTTGTTTAATTTGGCAGCTTCTGTATATAATTTCAGCCATTATACTAAGATTTCTGCCAAGCGCTTTATCAGAATTGCAGATAAGATAATTAAAATACTCTTTATCTTTAATTATAGAATGCTTTATTATTTCTGCAAATCCGGAGATGTACTCTCTGTCAGGCAAAGTATTAAGAACATCCATATTGATATAAACATATGACGGCATATGGAATGCGCCGACCATATTCTTATAACCGTTAAAATCTACGCCTGTTTTACCGCCGATACTTGAATCAACCATAGCAAGAAGCGACGTTGGAAGCTGTACAAATCTTATGCCTCTGAGGTAAGTAGCTGCGAGAAAGCCTGACATATCTCCGACTACCCCGCCTCCCAATGCAAATATAACATCATTTCTGTCAAAATGATGCTCGATAATATATGAATACATATCTTCAATTGTATGCGTGTTTTTCTGTTTTTCACCGGCTGCAAAAGAAAAACTGTATACTTTATCACACAATGGCGCCAGAGCGTTCCTGACCGTATCCATATGATATTTTTCAACATTAGAGTCCGAAATTATGCAGATGCGCCTGTCTGATATGTTAAGGGCGTCTATTACTTCGGAAATATAATCAAAACTGTTATGAAATGATATATCATATATAGGACGATTATTCATATTTATCCTAATTTTATTAAACACAATATATACCTCGCATTACTCGTTATCTAAAAATTCAAATTTTGAACCTTCGGAATTTGAATTTTTATTTTTATTTTCAAAATCAGTTCTTATATCCTTAAGAAGCGAATCAAGTGAATCTAAATCAATCGGCGGAATGTCTTTTGTATCAGAATTCATAATATCAGTTGCTTTCGTCTTGTCCGGCGCTGTTACGGTTTCATCAGCTTTTTTTTCAGAAGTAACAACTGATGAAGCTTTCTGAGCTGACGATTCTTCCTGTACATGCTTTTCTTCCGGTGCTTCCGTCAGAACACTACTATCCTGTGGTGTGGATTCAGCTTCTTTAACAGTCTCCTTTGTATTTTGCGGCTTTACCTCATCAGAAGCTTTTACTTTATCTTCTTTTTTAGAATTATCAATTGCCTCATTAAGGCTCTGAGTCAGGTCGTTAGTGTATATTTCATAAAAATCACTGTCAAGAAGGTCTATCTGTTTAACCGCAATCTGCTTAAACTGCATCTTAAACTGATTATACTGCTGTATAAGCTGAAGACATTTCTGTCTAATATTATCATACTGAGAATTAGCTGAATTAATTATTTTGTTAGCTTTCATAACAGCTTCTTTTTCTATTACTTCGGCTTTTGAGTTGGCTGTATCTATCGTATCTTTAGACGTCTTTTCAGCAAGAACAAGCGCTTTCTGCAAAGTGTTCTCCATAGATTTGTAATAATCCATCTCACCCTGAAGCTTTGAAATACTATTCTTTAATTCAACATTTTCCTTGTATACTGATTCATAGCTTGCAACTACATCTGCAAGAAATTCATCCATCTCTTTTTTGCTGTAGCCACGACCTGTCTTGTGTTGTGCATTATGTATCTCTATAGGTGTAAGCATTAGTATTAGTCCCCCTTATTAATTTAAAAGAGTTATCTGATATACAGTAACTCTTTTATTAAAATATTAAAATTCTCTGTTAAATGTTGGCACTCCGCTTGCGTCAAAGGAAATATCTCCCGAAACATCGACTCCGTCAGGTGAAAACAGGAATATGTATTTTGCAATCTGATTAAGCTTACCGTCCATTGCATATATACATCCTGAAAGGAAATCCATAATACGCTGGGCATCATCAGGATTAAAACCTTCAAGATTGACAACAACAGCCTGTCCTCTTATAAGCATATCGCATATAGCTTCACTGTCTTCAAATGCACTTGGTTTCTGAATTGCAACTGCCATTCCTTTTTTCTTGCCTGACTGCATCGGAACAAGCTTTGTTGTACGCTCGGTTCGTGCAGGACGTTCTCTTTTAGGAGGCTCAGAATAAGTATCTTTGTCATCATATGAAGATGTTCTTTTCTTGTCATTACTTGTCCTTCTGCTGCTTACACTTGTAACAGGTCTGGATTCTTCTTCATCAACATAGAAATCCTCATCATATTCATCTTCATCCTCACCAAGTTTCATAAAATCTAAAAACTTATTCAATATATTAGCCATTTTACTACTTATCTCCTTTATAATTTTTGTTGCTATTCCGCCTCATTCATGCAGGCATGACGAGACTTTGTCTAAAACGGCCCCGAAATGGCAACTAATTTTTCAAACATAAATTCTGTCGCCAAATATTCCGGTTCCGACACGTACAATTGTAGCGCCCTCTTCTACTGCTACTTCATAATCTCCTGTCATACCCATCGACAGGACATCCATATAAACATTATCAATGTTTTTACTATTAATGTCAACAAGTAAATTTCGTAAATGTTTAAAATGTATACGATTATCTTCAGGATTATCGACATAAGGCGCAATCGTCATAAGCCCGCGTATTTTAATATTAGGGAAATTACGTATCTCATCAATAAAATCGTATATATCTTCTGCCTTTATTCCGAATTTTGTATCCTCACAGGCGATATTTACCTCAATAAGAATATCGCAGATTACCCCTTTTTTAACAGCTTCGGCATTAATTGCTTCAGCAAGCCTTACCGAATCAACAGAATGAATCATACATGCATTTCCGACAACGTATTTTACTTTGTTGCGCTGAAGATGTCCGATAAAATGCCAATTAAGATTATCATCATGTAATTCGGATATCTTAGAAGCCATTTCCTGAGCTTTGTTTTCACCGAATATAACAGTTCCGCATTCTATGCATTCTTTTATCATAGATACCGGTTTAGTTTTACTTACGGCAATCAGGGTGATATCATTTACATCTCTTCCTGACCGCTCTGCCGCTCTTTCAATATTGGCGTAAACTTTACTAAGATTTGATTTTATATCAATCTCAGCTGTCATTATTATCACCTCTTAATATATAATATCATCTTCATTAATCTTTTCAGGATTAATGACAATATGGTCATATGCTGAAAGACCATATTCTGTATCCTTTTTTACAATACAGTATTCTTTATTTTCATATATTATCTCAACCTGCTTAAATTCACAGTATCCTTCATTTACATTATAGACTCCCTGTACAGGCTTAATTTCCTGCACCGGAACGGTCTTATCCGTTCCCGGAACACTTATCTGGGTTCCAGGAGTTATAATCATGGCGTCAACATATACATATTCATCATCTTTATAAGCAAATGTATCTATATTACGTGCTGTTTTTTCCCCGTTCTCATCAGTAACTATATATTCAAGGCTTTCTTTGCTGTTCTCTCCGCCCTTTTGCAGATACTTGACCGGGATAATATAACAATTTTTCTCTATTATGGATGAAACCGGTATCTTAAGTCCCTCGGCAAAATTAAGTATAAGTTCAAGCTTTATATATCTGTCGTCAAGATAACGCGACATAAATTTATTAAGTGAAAGACTTGCATAATCAATTCCGTCTTTTGAAAACAGGCTGTATGTAACATTTGTTTCAAAATCATCTTTTGCAAATCTTATTTTAACGGAATCCTTTTCTTCAAGTTTGTGTTTTTGTTTTTCATCAATCTTTATTATAATATTCCAATGCTCATCCGTTACAATTTTACATACATTTTCTCCTGACGAAACCGAATCAGAAGTTTTAAGCTGTATTTTCTCGTGCTTGCTTTCATCAAAACAGTCTTCCGATACATTATCTTCAGTTATTCCTTCAAGTCCGTCTGTCCAATATGTAATTATACCGCTTGAATTGGCATTATACATAGAAAATGATGAGCCGCCTGAACTCTGTACTGTCTGTGAAAGATTATTGATAAGCTTGTCTGATACAAGAGCAAGCACTGAGCTTTCAATACTGTACTTAAAATTATCTACGGAACTATAATCAGAATAATCAAAGCTGCTACGAAATGATGCTATCTCAGTTCTTATTCCCGATATATTCTCAGCAGAAATATCGGATGAGTCGGTAAGTCCTGCAAGTTCATCCTTATATGTGCCTGATTTATCAAGAGTATATATTGTCGCTCCTTTTGCAATCTTGCTTTTGTTACTGTTATAATATCCTATGTATCCGGTGGAATCAGCCGTATATACTTCTTCCTGTCTTAAAGCTATTCCGACTGTTTCGTTATCGTCGTATATCTGCTTTTCGGTAACTTCATATATGCTTATATGTTCTTTCCTTAAAAAATGCACGGAAACAAATACAATATACAGTAAAATAATAACAAAAAGTACAGAACCGATGCTGAAGCCGGTTCTTTTATATTTGATTACATTAGATTGCTTTTTATGTCCTCTTGACATTATTCCACCTCGTTATTATATCAATACACTATTTCTTAGTATAACAGAATATTGCTAATATATCAAATTAATTAAGCATAATAAATATGATATATGGGAAAACTTATATAGACAGTAAATGCATAAAGGAGGTAGTATTATGAAAGCGCTTGATTATACTGTTCTCGCCTTAGTTGTTATTGGTGCCATCAACTGGGGACTTGTAGGTTTTTTTAAATTCGATCTCGTAAAAGTAATATTTGGAGACATGACTGCATTTTCCCGTATAATATATGGTATCATCGGTCTTTGCGGACTGTATTCATTAAGTTTCTTCGGAAGAATAGGAAAAAACGCATAAAGGTAACAAAGAGTTTCGCTTTGCGAAACTCTCCGCCTGCGGCGGGTCACTGCCTGTGAACCTGTCTTTTATTTCTGTTATTTTCCTGCCATACCAAGCAGTTCGTTTATCTGTGAGTAAAGCGAATCATATGAATATGCTTTCATACATACCGCAATATATCTGTGAGAATCAGGGCCGGTAACCAAAAGCGTCAGACAATTGCCGGCTGCCGTTGTAGTTCCTGTTTTTCCTGCAAGAATTTTAAATCTTTTAGGAAGCTTTTTTTCTCCGGTAAGAAACTTTATTGTACTGTCATATACCTTTTTGATTTTATTGCCTGATGCATCGGTAAATTCAGCCACATATTCATTTTTAGACGCCATTTCAAGAAATTCGTCATATCCGGCAAGCTCATTTAAAATAAGATATATATCATAAGCCGTTGTATAATGTTTATCATCATGCAGTCCATGTGAATTAGTAAAATGCGTTCCTGTTGCACCAAGCGCTTTTACTTCTTTATTCATAAGCTTTACAAATTCTTTTTCCGAGCCGCTGACATGTTCTGCAAGTGCAATTCCTGCGTCATTTCCCGAATATACAAGAAATGAAGTAAGAAGCGTCTTAAAATTAATTACATCACCTTCCTGCAGATAGCACGTTTTGGCTCCCGGTTCCGATATATGTGAAGCCGTATAACTTACCGTAACATTGTCATCCATATTTCCATACTTAAGACAAACCAGAGCTGTTGCAAGCTTTGTAAGGCTTGCAGGATAAAGCTTGTCATATATTCCGTCTGCATAAAGCATTTTCCTGTCGTCTATATCAACCATAAGGAGCCCGGATGCAGACAACGTATCAAGAGTTTTGGCACCGACATCTTCTTTATTAATAACGCATACTTTACTGCTGTACGGTACAGCTTTATACAGATATGAACCTCCGGAAACCGAAATAGCTGAATTAATATTTTCCGACATAGTATCATAAGTAAGGAAAGCCTTCTTATCCCCGCAGCCTGTAAACATAATTATAAAAAGTATACTTATTGTTATTAAAACAAAATGTCTTGTACGCATAAAAACAGCTCCTTTGTTTATTTAACCGTCTCTCGCCAGCCAAGGTCTCCTCTGTCCAAAGCTTTTATAAGAAGTTCTGCTGATGCAAGATTAGTGGCAAGCGGTATATTATATTTATCGCATAAAAGTACGATGATATTGACGTCAGGTTCATGAGGCTTGGCTGTGTAAGGGTCTCGTAAAAATATAACAAGGTCAATATCATTATTCTCAACTTGGACTCCAATCTGCTTTTCTCCGCCAAGATGCCCTGCGAGATATTTATGAACAGTAAGCCCGGTAACTTCTTCAATAAGACGTCCGGTTGTACCTGTTGCATATAGATCATTTTTACATAATATTCCTTTATACGCTATGCAGAAATTCTGCATAAGAATCTTCTTTTCATCATGTGCTATTAACCCAATCTTCAAAATTGAATCACCCCAATTCAAAAAAATCAGTAAGTATTCTGATAATCATCATAGTTAAGCGAAGCAAGGTCTGCAGGTTCATTTTTAACCAAAAATCCACGACCGAGCGCTTTAGTTGCAGGTTGAATGCCGATATTAACAAGAATTCCTATCGCCATCATATAGGTAAACATTGAACTGAGTCCGGAGCTTACAAACGGCAGAGGAAGCCCTGTATTCGGCAATATCATTGCAGCAACACCAATATTTGCGAATATCTGGAACATAAACATTGCAGATATTCCGACTGCAAGAAGTTTACCCATATAATCCACTGCATTTTTTGCAACCATAAGACACAACACAATGAAAACCATAAATATAACTATCAGTGCTATACATCCGATAAAACCATACTCTTCTCCTATCGCTGCCCATATGAAATCGCTTTCGGTTACGTCTACTCTGTTGTAATTTCTGACTGAAGAAATTCCTCCAAGCAAAAATTTTCCATAAAGCTGTCCGGAAGCAATTGCCTCTATTGACTTGCTCTGCTGGTACGCAGTATCAGGATACAGCTCAGGGTGCCTGAATCCGATAATTCTTTCTACCTGATAAGGCTTTATAAACATCGGGTCAGGCTGCTGTATATACCAAAGAACAAATATTACAAGAGGTATCGCAATTCCTACAACCGGTAAAAGTATTTTATAGGAAACACCTGATGCAAATATCATAATAGCAACGATAAATACAATAA
>ERZ824480.141-NODE-141-length-116730-cov-6.781538_pt1 | contig 116730 bp, 117 predicted proteins | sample MGYA00519861_ERZ824480 | MGnify/ENA primary metagenome ERZ824480 (study PRJEB31778, sample SAMEA3449152) | human gut metagenome | biome: human gut; feature: human-associated habitat; material: faeces | place: United Kingdom | collected 2010/2012 ... | reverse complement strand
GCGAAAAAGGCTTTGACGGAGCGCTGCTTAATGATGATTTCGGGCCGATGATAAGATACTGTTTTATTTTAACTGACGCCGAATTTGAAGAAACGCCGATGTATGAACCGCATCTCTGCGATAAGTGCGGAAAATGCAAGACGGCTTGCCCCGGAAAAGCAATATCGGATAACGGCAGTGTTGACCCGTGGCAGTGCGCAGTGTACTATAACGGAGCGAACGGCACAAAAAATCCGTTTATGCCGCCCGAAGCCTTTGCGGATTTTGACAATCGCATTGAAATAATCGCAGGCGAGGCAAAGGTTACACCCGAAACCGCAAAGAAAATTCTTGACCATATATATTTCTATCCGCCGGCACAGCACGCGTATCAGTGTTCAATATGCGGAAGAGCGTGCGATATGGCTTGCTACATCCACCTCGAAGAAAAAGGCGCGCTGAAACGAAAGTTTAAAACACCTTTCAGAAAAAGAGAGGACTGGAAATTTGATATAGAAAGTTTTGAATGATTACAATTGTTCAGAAAATAAATCAGCATAAGCAAAAGGAGAAGAACGTGAAAAAATATAAAGAACTTCTAAATGACTTGACAAAACGGCATGACGATTTGATAAGAAGGAGAAATAAAATAAACGACAAATGGTACAACGGAATTTTTGACCGATATGAAAATCCTGTGCTGACAAACGAACACATTCCGCTTGAGTGGCGATATGATTTGAACGAAGAAACAAACCCGTACCTTTTAGAACGTATCGGCGTAAATGCCGTATTCAATTCAGGTGCTGTGTATCTTGACGGAAAATATGTTCTTGTTGCACGTGTGGAGGGATATGACCGAAAATCATTTTTTGCCGTTGCGCGTTCTGATAACGGCACAGATAATTTTGTATTTGATAAATATCCTGTAAAGCTTCCAAAGTACGGTGATGACGATACGAATGTATATGATATGAGATTGACTCCGCACGAGGATGGGTGGATTTACGGTTTGTTTTGTTCGGAAAGAAAAGACAAGATGGTTGATGACACTTCTTCGGCGATTGCAAAATGCGGTATTGTACGTACAAAAGACTTGGTTAAGTGGGAAAGATTGCCCGATCTTCATACAAAATATCAACAAAGAAATGTTGTTCTTCACCCGGAATTTGTGAACGGCAAATATATGCTCTACACCAGACCGTCGGATGGTTTTATAGATGTTGGATCGGGCGGCGGAATAGGCTGTGCGTTGGTTGAAAGTATGGAAAACGCAAAAATAACCGAGGAAAATATAATTGAAGAAAGAGTGTATCACACCATAAAAGAAGTTAAGAATGGGGCGGGAGCACCTCCCATAAAAACAAAAGACGGCTGGCTGCATATTGCTCACGGCGTCAGAAATACCGCGGCGGGATTAAGATATGTTTTGTACTGTTTTATGACGGATTTGAAAAATCCTCAAAAGGTTATATATACTCCTGGCGGATATTTTCTTGCGCCTATCGGCGGCGAGAGAATAGGCGATGTATCTAATGTTGTATTTACAAACGGAGCAATTGAAAAAGAAGGGGATATATACATATACTATGCCTCGTCCGACACCAGACTTCACGTAGCAAAGACAACTGTTGAAAAAATGGTTGACTATTGTAAAAATACACCGAAAGACGGATACACAACGCACACCAGTGTTGATAATATTTGCCGGCTTATTGATATGAACAGCAAATAATGACAGCGTTTTTATGATATAAGTAAATGATTTGGTTATAAAATACATTGTCAAAAGGGGAAACAAAAATGAAGAAAGTTTTAATAAGTATGTCGCAATTAAGGAGTTATATGATACGCTGAATGTTCCTGTAGGCGGAATAGATACTTCTTTCGGCGGTACTTATATGGCGCAGTGGCTTGCGCCGGATAATCCCAAAAAGCTAAAAAGCGGTTCTTATTATAATACCAAGATGGCGCCTTTAACAAATATGAGTATAAAGGGAATAATGTGGTATCAGGGCGAAAACGGCGAAGACAGAGCAATGCTGAGCTACAGTACATACGATTCCTTTACGGTAAAATTTGAAAATTTAATTACATCATGGCGAAATGCGTGGAATGAAAGTGATTTGCCTGTTGTATTTGTTCAGCTGCCGGTTTCTGATGCGGATTTCAGCAGGGTCAGATTAGCGCAGTTAAAAGCCTACAAGGAAATTCCGAATGTATCAATGGCAGTGACGGTAGACTGCATACCGAACAGAACACTGTATCCCACAGAAGAAGCGATACATTTTCATAATAAAATACCGGTCGGCAAACGGCTTGCTTACAGTTGTCTGAAAGATGTATACGGATACAGTACATATAACGGTGCCGGACCTATACTGAAAGAATCAAAGACGGAAAATGATTATATTTTACTTACATTTGATAATGTAGAAAACGGTCTTATAACAAATGACGGAAATGCACCTAAATATTTTGCGGTTGCGTGAGAAGACGGCAAGTATTATTCAGCGTCCGCACAAATAATATCGAAAGATACGGTTAAGGTGTATTCATCCGAGGTGTCGGATCCGAAGTATGTGAGATACTTGTGCGAGTATGATGACGGTTTTTGCGACGGCAGAACATTCCCGGTTGTAAACTTGTATAATTAGGCTATGATTCCGTGCGGAACATTTATGAACGATTAAAGCTGATTTTTAGTTTGGGGCGATATATTGAAATAATGGGGTGCGGTGTGCTATAATAAAATTTAAGGCTTTCGTCTGTTGGTGAATTTTGTTTATGAGAGGGGTTTGCGAATGAAAGGTACAATCTTTAATATACAAAAATTTTGCATAAATGACGGACCGGGTATAAGGACCACAGTGTTTTTGAAAGGGTGCCCTTTAAAATGTATATGGTGTCATAACCCCGAATCTCAATCCGCCCATCCTGAATTGATGTATGCAGCTGATAAGTGCGTTAAGTGCAGAAGATGTTTTGCAGTTTGCAAATGCGGTGCTCATAAATTTACAAATGATATTCACAGCCTTGACCGCGAAAGCTGTCGGTTATGTATGGAGTGCGTAAGAGTATGTCCGGTTAATGCACTTGAGGTTTCCGGAAAAATTACCAACGTTAAAAGTGTTATTGACGAAGTGCTGAAGGATAAGAAATTTTATGATAATTCAGGCGGAGGCATAACAATTTCGGGCGGTGAGCCTATGTTTCAGTTTGAGTTTACAAAGGCACTTTTAAAAGAGGCAAAGAGTAACGGTATTCATACGTGTATTGAAACGAGCGGTTATGCACCGAAAGAACATTATAAAGAAATAGCTCCGCTTGTTGATTTGTTCTTGTTTGATTATAAGGAAACAGACCCGGAAAAGCATAAAAAATATATCGGGGCAGGAAATGAACTGATACTTGAAAACATTTTTATGCTTGACGGTATGGGGGCTGAAATTATTTTGCGATGTCCTATAATTCCGACAATAAACGACAGGGAAGAACATTTGATTGGTATAGCCGAATTAGCAAATAAGCTTAAAAATATTACTGAAATTAACATTGAGCCGTATCACACCCTTGGCAAATCAAAAGCAGAAAAGCTGGGCAGAGAATATTTGGTTCACGGAATTGACAACGCTGATGATGAATTGATAAAAAAATGTGTTGAATTTATCGGCAGTCATACGGCTGTTCCTGTGAAAAGAGCGTAATTAAAAAGCGCACTAAACAGTTTTTGTTTAGTGCGCTTTTATATATATTATAGGTTTTTATGATACTTTTTTCTGTACTCCAGCGGTGACAAACCTGTATACTTTTTGAAAATTTGAGAAAAATACGATGCGCTGTTAAAACCCGAAATTTCGGCAACATCGTTTATAGATGTTGTGCTGACGCTTGAAAGTATTGTTTTTGCAGATTGTATGCGCAGATTCAGAATGTACTGATGCATAGTGATTCCGAAAGAATTTTTAAAAATCGTATTTATATAATATGGGTGATAGCCGAATGCACTTGCTATTGCCTCATTGGTCAATTCACAGTCGGAATAATTATTAAGTATGTAAGTTGTGATATTGTTGAGTGTTTGTGAAGGATAGCTTGTATAATCGGTTGATATGCTTGAATACATCGAAAGTAATATGTACTTTAAGAGTGCCGAAATTTTTTCAGACGTGTACTGATTTTTTGATAACGATTCATGGTGCATTAAAAAGAATTGGTCCATCAACGAACCGCATTCAAAAGTGAGTTCAGATGAAAATTCACGCGGTATGGTATCCGATAATATTTTGCCTTTAACGTCAGAAGAAGAAACAGGATCTAATTTTTCTTTAAAAATGGCGGCATACTTTTTTGAAAAATCAAAATTTACACTTATTGCCTTAAAGTGCGAGAAATCGTTAATCACTATTTTATATTTTGTTCCGGCAGGAATGAAAATTAAATTATTTTTTTGAATAATATGCTTGCAGTCTTCGAAAACAACACTCATAGTACCTTTTAGAACTACAAAAATACGGCAGTCATATCCGACAGAATACGGATTATATGTTGTGAGTATCGGGTAAATGTTAGAAAAACGCACATATGGGTCAATTTGAAAAATATTCATTTGCATACCTCTCTTTCCAATATAATACACAATTTAGTATATCATATAAGTTTTACAAAATCAATCTTTGTTTTTATAAAAAAGATTTGGTTTTTTTGATTTACAATATATATGAGAAATGTTATAATACAATTAAAGATAAATCGTCTTTTTTTGTGACTTATATCTAAAGATGATTTGTTAAATGCTGATTGTTATTATCGTTTTTAACAAACGTTAATAACGAAAAATCAAGAATTATACAAAAAACTGAAAGAGGTGCAAAATGAAAAAAATGGGTTTTTTAAAAAAGTTTTCTAAAAGGGGTGGAATAATGGTAAAAAAAGCCGTTTATTTAATGGTATTGTCTGTGCTTTTGCTATCTTTGGCGGCTTGCGGAGGCGGAACCGAATCGGACGTTACCAAAGTTCGTATTTGGTCAAGCAGTAAGCATAGCAAAGATGTTATGACTAAACTTGCTGATGAATGGAACAATACAACGGGAAAAGAGAAGAAAATCAAAATTGTATATGAAATCAGAGAGAACATAAGCAGTGATGTTGATATGGCAATGTCAGCAGGAAATGCTCCGGAAATGTTCGGTTATTTGTCGGCAGGACACGCTATGGACGGAAAAATTGTCGCTCTTGATGATACAGAGGTCGGCAAACAGCTTTTGGAAAGCTATCCGGAAGAGTTTTGCGCCGGTTTCAAAATTAACGGAAAAACATATTCGCTTCCGTTTTCTGCGGCAACAAGAGGTTTGGTATATAACAAAGATATGTTTAAGGCTGCCGGGATTGTTGACGAAAACGGCGAGGCAAAACCGCCTGTTACGTGGGCGGAATTGGTTGAGGACGCTAAAAAATTAACCAATGTTTCAAAGGACGAATACGGAATCGCATTTCCTATGAAATGGGACACTTGGGTGACAAGCGATATGCTTTCTCCGGGATTTTCTTCTGTTGGCTTTGACGGATACAATCCTGTAACCGGTGAATACGATTATACCGGCTATGAACCGATTTTTAATGCAGTAATGCAGATAAAGAAAGACCAGTCTTACCTTCCCGGTGCCGAAGGCCTGGATAACGACCCTGCTAGAGCAAAGTTTGCCGAGGGCAAAATCGGTATGAAATTCGCTTTTTCGTGGGATGTAGGCGTGTTTAATGACCAGTTCCCGGCAAAATGCGATTGGGGCGTGGCTGAATATCCGGTAATTGATGCTGACAACAAGTACAAACAGTTGATGTCAATCAATGGAGATATGGCTATAAACAAGAGTGCCGCAGATAAAATCGGTATTGACAAGATTATGGAAGTTTACAAATGGTATTACAGCGATGAAGTAATTACAGAGTTATATAAAAACTGTATGGAAATACCTGTTATTCCCGAACGTGTAAAGGACAAAGAAATTATAAAGGATAAAAAAGGCTGGGTGGATTTCTGTAATCTTGTAAATATCAGCACAGTAAGGCCTGCCGGCAAACCTACTGACACATCGGGACAGACAGACCTTAAGTCTGAATTTATTAACAAGGTGTGGCCTGGCGAAATGCCGGTTAAAACCGCTCTGGAAAACTATACTAAGATAATGAACGACGGAGTGAAAAAATATAAAGAGATTCATCCTGAAGAAGATATGGAACAGTATGTTAACAAGTATTGGAATATTAAACGATAAAGGTGAGATAGTGTGAGCATTATAGACAAATTTAAGAAGAAGCGCAGCAGTGAAGTGATGGAATGGTATGCCTTAATTATAATCCCTATTATTGGTTTTTTGATTTTTAAACTTTACCCTATCATTTGGACTGTTTCTAAAGCATGGTATTTCTATGACGGTTCGATTTCAACGTCACGTTTTGTGGGTATGGAAAACTTTTTAAATCTGTTCAAAGACAAGACGTATTGGAACAGTTGGCTTGTGACGCTGAAATTTGCCGTATTCAAACTTCCGATTGAATTGCCCTTGGCAATGATTATGGCTGTGCTGCTTAATAAAAAACTCAAAGGAACATCGATTTTTCGGGGAATATATTATATGCCGAATATTTTGAGTATGGCGGTAATAGGTGTAATCTTCAGCGGAATGTTTGACTACTTCGGATACATAAACGGCGTAATAAAATCTATCGGCTTTAATCCTGTTAACTGGTTTTCGAATGCCGGAACGGCTCTTATGGTTTTGGTTATAGCCTCTGTATGGAATACATTCGGAGTTAATGCAATGTATTTTCTTGCGGCACTTCAGGGAATTCCGGAAGATGTTTACGAGTCGGCATATCTTGACGGCGCGTCAAAGTGTACTATATTTTTTAAGATTACACTGCCCCTTATGGGACCTGTTTTGTCAACAATACTGCTATTGTCCATTAACGCTACATTGCAGGTCAATGACTTGGTATTGGTTACCACAAACGGTGCTCCGGCAGGAAAAACATATTCGGTTATGTCATATATGCTCAGTAAGTTTATTCCAAGTTTTGCAACGGGTGATGTGAATATCGGCTACGGATGTGCCACTGCATTGTTTACGTCTGTGATATACATTGTTATCGCAGTGGTGTATTCGAAGTACAGCAAAAAAATATCTGATATATACTAGGAGTTTGGTCATTATGAAAAAAACTAAATTTGCATATTTATTTGTATACATTATTTTATTGATTGTGGCCTTTGTAACGTTGCTGCCGATTTTATACACCGTATTTGGGTCTTTTAAAACAAATATGGAGATATTGTCGCATCCGGAAAAACTGATGTCACACGAGCCGACATTTGACAACTATGTGCAGATTTTCAAATCTGATGATTTCAATGTCGGAAGAATGTTTTTGAACAGTATAATGTATTCGGGATTTTATGTTATTGCATCAATCCTGATTTCGGTTATGGCTGCATATGCGTTTGCAAGAGGAAAATTTATAGGTAAAAAAACGTGGTTTGCGATTTTTACTTCAATGATGTTTATCAATCTCGGTTCGATTACGGTTTATCCGCTGTTTGAGATATTGGGAAAAATCCATCTTTCCACATCTTTATACAGCCTTATGGTTTTACAGTTTTTCGGAATCAATTCGATATATATTATACTTATAAAGTCGTATATCGAAACTCTTCCGAAAGAGTTGGACGAGTCGGCAAGAATAGACGGCTGCGGAGTTATGAGAATATTATTCAAAATCATATTACCGCTTCTTAAACCTATTATCGCAACAATAACAATTTTGTCATTCCAGTCATCGTGGAACGACTATATTATGCCCCAGATTTTCACAGCGTCGTTTCCGTTGCAGAGAACGCTTACGGTTGGAATTGTTGCACTTAAAAATTCGGGTGCCGGTGCGTCAGCCACAAATTTAATGCTGGCAGGTGCTGTTTTCTCAATACTGCCGGTTTTAATAATTTATTGCGCCTGCAATAAGTTTTTCGTTTCCGGACTTTCTGCCGGAGCGGTTAAGGGTTAATTAACAAAGTAAAGGAGTTTTACTATGAAAAAAGTAATTAGTTTATTGTTATCCTTGGTTGTTATTCTATCTTGTTTCAGCGCCGTATATGCCGATGGATTTAATTATGTGTTTGATGAAACCGATATATCGTTACCTAAGACGGACGGTCATAATGTATCGGTGGGAAAAAATTGGAGAACAAAGACCGAAACCGAAGGCAAAATGGGTCATGATGATAACGGTTGGGTTAAATGCGCAGACGGAAAGTTATATTTAGGAGCAGTAAGAGCCGGAGCATATGAAACTTTCCATTACAGATATAATGCCGGCGGTGATTTTGATAACGGTCAGAATATGATGTCCGCATTGGTATTTAACGGTAACAGAACAAATATGACTGCCGCACAGCGTATTAAACTCAGCGCACTTAAGAATGACAACGACGGTATTTCGTGGGGTATCAGATTTATGGTACATAATGACGGAAAAAATTATTATGCTATTGTTTTTGGCGGTAATGACACATACAACGATACAAAAACAGGGGTGGTTGCATATTATGTATATAAGGTAGAGAACAATACAATATACACGCCCTTGAAAACGGTACTCACAAGTGATGTGGGCGGCAAGCAAATAACAATGAGTTCCTGGGCAAATTTTGAATTGCTGTATAACAACGGCAATATTTCATTTACCTGCGAGCAGGGCGATACAGTGTTTAAAGATTCGGTAACCGATACCAATAGTCCGTATGTATTATCCGGAAATAACCAAACCATTTGGCTTACTTGCACCGGTGCAAAAGAAACTTATGAGGCGAGACACGTTGCGTTTAAGGATATTTCAATTTCAAATTACGATGTTGTAAATGATTTTGTTGACGGTGAGCTTAAATATGACCTTGCAAAATATACAGACGGAAGCAAAACTATTGCAACGGCTACGTTAAAAGGCTATAGAGATGGATTGGTCGATGGTGCTTACAGTACAACGGTAAATGTTCCGAAATATGTTGAAAAAGACGGTGTTCAGTATTTGGTTAACCGTGTTGCAGATAATGCATTTAACACGGACTCTGGTTATGGTTCAAAGGCGGTTGAGTATGTATATTTTAACGAAACCGCAATAACTGATTTTGGCGCTAACGTATTTAACGGTCAGCAGTACTTACAAACGGTGACGTTACCGTCAACGGCAGAAAGTTTGGGCATAAATGCTTTCAGAGGCTGTGAAAGATTAAAAAGCGTTAATATTCCTGAAAAGATCACAACAATCGGTGCGGGTGCTTTCTTTAACACCTCGAGAGTTAATCAGTTAACTGTAACATTTGAAGGAAACAGCGCACTGAATTTCACAAGCGGTGAAAAAACGGCATTCGGATACAACAGTCAAAATTACATAATTAAAGTTTGCTCGACAGTTCCCAAAGCTTCGATTAAAAGCTATATGGACACAAACGGTATAACGGCATATGTTTTTGAAAACTATGAAAAGAGCGTAAGCGGTTCGTATTCCGACGGAACATTGGCATACGATACATCAAGCGTTGCAAAAATTGCAGAGATTGACGGTGCGGAAAGAGATATTTCCGAAAAGACCGCAGTTGTTACGGGATTTGACGCCGATATGCCTGTTGAGTATGAAGAAGACGGCACAACAGAAAAACTCAAAGATATTGTTATCCCGGAAAATATTTCTGTTGACGGCAGTGATTACGCGGTTACCGCAGTTGCAGATAATGCCTTGTATTATGATAAGGATTTGCCGGGAAGTAAAAATATAATTAAAACTGTTGCGGTAAACGGCACAAATTTAAAGAGCATCGGTGATAATTCGTTCAGAGGACAGAGCAATCTTATGTCTGTTAAACTTCCCGAATCGCTCACAGGCATTGGCACAGCGGCATTCAAAGGATGCGGATACCTTAAAAATATCAATATCCCGGCAAATGTGAACGAAATTAAAGCGGAAACCTTCCAGGTTATCCGTAATCACGGCGGAAGCGGCGCAGTGTTTAATATTGAGGGCAACAAGCTTACAATCGACTCGAACGCTTTTTCAAGCCTGCAGAAAATTTACTTTATAACCGACAGTGCAGAAGTGGAAGTAGCATTAAATGCTTGCTTTAATAATGACACTGAAAAGTACACGGTTTTAAATTCGTCAAATAAAAACAAGATTATCAAAAACGGAAACGAACTTTTGTTCAATGTTTCGTGTGACGGAATGTATAATCTTTATATTGCCGGTTATAACGGCTCCGAGCTTGCAAATGTCAAAAATGTTTCATATAACGGAGCTGATAGTTCGGACAGCTGGATTAGTTATATTTTAAACGGTACAGATTACGAAGAAGTTAAGGCATTTATTTGGAAATCCGAAACTCTTGCACCTTTGGCAGGTGCGCTTCCGATTAAATAGTTTGATACACGTTCATTTGCGGGGTGAGTTTTCACCCTGCAAATGAATAAATTTTTAAAGGAGCAGGCGGTATGAAAATAAATATCGGACTTTTGAGCTTGATGATGATATTTACTGTTTGCTGTAATTCGCCTTTGACTTTTGCAGAAAACTCTTACAGTTATTTTGACGATTTTTCTGTATATGAACCCGGCAGTTACTCCGGTTATAATGTGAATTTACAAGATAATTGGCGAACCGGGAATGAAAGTGAACAAAATGCGCAGGCATTGGTTCCGGTGAATTTTAAAAACGGTAAATTGAACATAAGTACTGCTAACCAATATACGACAATTAAATATACGACAGGAAATGCACAGTATTTCCCTACTGTTGTCTTTAATAAGAGCACATCCGGGCTTGGTGAATGTCAAAAAATATCGCTGACTGCGCAAAAAACGCATCCGTCCGATATGTGGGGAGTCAGATTTCTTGTACATAACGGAAACGGAGGACTGAATTATTATACCTTGTTTTTCGGCGGAATGTATACCAATGCTTACCCCGGAAACGGATATTTAACTTGGGGACTTTACAAGTCGACCGACGGTAATGTAGAAACGCTGAAAGAAAAAGTGAGGACCGCTTCGGTTGATGAGGTTGACGGCTATATGGGAACCGGCACGGCAAGTCTTGAAATAGAGGTGCGTAACGGCAATATAAACTGGAATTTAAAATACGGTTCCGACGGTGTGTCCTATGAATACACTGAGCAATTTACCGATACAAATCCGTTTGATATAACGGACATAAATACCGCAGTCCACTTATATACCGCGGGAGGAGATACCGAAACAAGAGTTGTGTCCTTCGATGACTTTTTGCTGGAGTCAAGACCCGACTCAGCCGAGTATACGGAAGATACCATAGAGTTGTATTCTGATGCACTTTGCGGAGTCACTCCGGTTGACGGTGTTTATGAACTGCCCGGCAAAACACAGCTATGCAGATTTGTTTCAAACAACACCGCGGAAAGGTTGTCTGTTTTGGTGTCAAACGATAAAGTAAATTGGCTTAAAATATGCGAATTAAACGGCAATGAAAATTATTTGAACAGATATTATACGGAAAAGTATAAATATCTGAAAATACAGGGGAATGGTTCCGTTAACGCACTGGCAAAGTTTGACGGCACAGCTGTTCACCTTATGTCAAATGAACAGACGGAAATATTTTACGTTTATAACGGCGTTTTGGATAGTTCTGAAGTTGAAATTACTTATGACGATTTAATAAGACGGAACGGCAGGATATATTCTCTTAAGGAGGATTGTGCCAAATCGACAATTAAATTCAGCGCAAAGGAACATTCAAAATCCATTACATTAACAAACGATTTATTGAAATTGATATGTAAAAAAACAAGCGCAGGTATTGGTTACAATGTTGAAATTTATGCCGATAATCTTAAGGCGGGAACATATTTGTTTCAAACGGTAACGTATAACAAAGACGGTTCGCTCGGCAAAATTACATTGATTCCGTTAGAGTATTCAAACGGTGCGGTTGTAAATATAAAAAATAATAATTATGTTGGTGAGTATGTTAAGGTTAGAATAACCGATACCAAATTTTTACCATATACAGATTTTGTTACACTATATTGATTAAAGAGAGGATTTGCTATGAGAAAAATGAAAAAAGCAATCAGTGCAGTTTTGATATTGGGTATTCTTGCAGGTACAGGCATAATGAATGTATCGGCTTTTTCCTCCGACGCGCCGGAAATTGACGAGAGTGCAAGCATCGCTTCATTTTCTGACGATTTTGATTCATATCCGAGCGAAGTTTCCGAACTTTCCAACGGTGAAGAAATAGGCGGCGGCTGGATAGCTAAGAGAACCGAAAACCAAATCAATAACAATGACGGAATAAAAATGGATATTACGTTTGGTTTCGGAGAAGGTTCGTTGAAAATGTCTACGAATAACTGTACTCACGATAAGAATATGAATAGTATGACCAAGGCAGGACCAAGAGCTGTTCACAGTTTGAGCAGTGAAATAGGAGAAAATCAGATTATCAGCTTTGACGCAAGAAAATCGCACCCGTCCGACGCGTTCGGAATCCAGTTTTTGAGCCATAACGACGGCAAAAACGGATATATTTTTCTTACGTCAAGTATGTATATGCAGTCTGTAAAATCAGGCAATTTATTTTACGGATTATACAAATATAACAATGAAGAATTGACAGTTTTGTATGAAAAAGAAAGAACTGCCGGAGCAAACCAGGAGGGCGGTTTTACAAATCAGGAAGGTACAAGCCACATAGATATTTCGTATTACAACGGAAAAATCTCGTGGAATTATATATATAAAATAGGGGACAGTGTTATCTTTTCTGTTTCGGACAGCTGCGTAGATGAAAATCCGTTTGCTTTGGACGGAGAGGAGCTTTCGGCAGAATTGTTCACGAGCGGAAGTGACTCGGGAGACAGGTATGTGTATTTCGATAATTTTAGGGCGGTAAAAAATGTTCCGTATATAACCGCACCGGAGCCAAGCGATGTTTTGTATGTTGATTTGTTTGATAATGCAAACGTATCGGAAGATGATGGTGTTATCGATTTGCTTGCGGACAGCAAAATCAGAAAAATCATAAGTCCGCAAAACGCCAATAAAATTTTTACACTTTATTTGTCGAAGGATAAAAATGAATGGGTTAAGGTCAGTGACTGCAAATTTGACGAAAACGGCGAATGGACTAACAGTAAGACAATTACAGGTTACAGATATGCGGCGCTTTCGTTCGATAGTTTGCCTGATGATTTGAAAATTTTTACAAACGCTGACGATGACACAACATATATTGCTCTGCTTGGAAATAATCTCGGTTTTTATTCTGTATTTGACGGGGCAGAGAAAACACAGGAATGTTTATGGACAGTAAGTTCAGATGCTGCTCAGATAAAAGACGGCATTCTTTTTCCGAAAAGACGCGGTGAGCTTGTTGTTACTTCGGCACTCGGAGATAAGAGTTTATCGGCTAAAACAGTTATAATGAGTGAATTTGACTTTGCAAAACTGAACGGAAGTATTCAGGATTATATAGCTGACAAAAAGCCGATTATTGATGAGATTAACAGAGGAATCACGAATAAGGACAAAACGATTTTAACGGATGTATTTAAAAATACAGGAAATTATAAAATTTCCGACATAAACGATATAGAAAGTGCAAAGATTACCGAGCTGGATGATGAAAGTTTTGACAAGTTTTTGGACAGAATTCTCACATACGGTGAGTTTGCATTTTCAGCAGAAGATGAAATAATGAATTTCTTTAACACCGTTGAGGCGGAGTACTTTGTGGGATTGCTCTGCAATGTCGGAACGGCTGATGAGGTAAAAAAAGTCATTACCGAAAGAAATGAATATTTTAATCTTAATCTTGACAATGAATATTATAAAAAATATGAGCAGAGCATATTAAACAAATTAACAAATACAGAGTTTGTAAATCTTATAGCACTAAAACAGCAATTTACAGACAATATTGTGCTTACGGCATTTGATAATGCTTTGTCGATAGAGATGATGCAGAGTGTTGTTGAAGATTGTGCGGAATTCTTGCAGTACAATGAAGAACATTATGACAAGAATAAGTGTTCATATATGTTTGAACAGTTAATAGCCAACAAAACTTCATTGAAGACAGTTGAAAGCATAGCTGATTATATTGATTCCATAAACAAGCCTGTTGACGGCGGTAACGACAATAGCGGAAACAGCGGCAGCGGAAACAAGGGCGGAGGTAAAAAAGGCGGCGGAACATCGTTTTCTGTTGATACTTCAACCGTGAATGAAATAGCCGAAAGCAAACCGCAGGTTATAGAAAATCAAAACGGCAGTATTTTCAGCGACTTGGATAACAGTCATTGGGCATATGAAAGCATTGCCTCGTTAAAGAAAATCGGAGTTGTATCCGGCAATCCGGACGGAACATTCAAGCCTGACAATGCTGTTACAAGAGCAGAGTTTGTTAAAATGCTGTTGTCTTTGCCGGAGTTTGATATGGAAGAAGACAATGAAAAAGTTTACTTCAATGATATCTTCGCTGAAGATTGGTACTATAACTACTTTGTCAAAGCGAAAAAATACGGAATTATAAGCGGTGACAACAACGGAAATGTTAATCCAAACCAAAATATTACACGTGAGGAAATGGCGGTTATAATTTACAGAGCGCTTCAGCGAAAGATTATGCCAGCCACGGCGGGCAATGGCGGATTTGCCGATTCGGAAGATATTTCGGATTGGGCATACGATGCTGTAGATGTACTTAAACAAGAGGGCATTTTTAACGGCGATGAAGCAAATAGATTTAATCCGCACAACAATACGACAAGGGCGGAGGCTTGCAAGGTATTTGTAAATTTACAGGAAAGACTGTAAGCAGGGGGAACCATAATATGTTTTCAAAAAAAATAGTTGCCGGAATAGTTTCCGGAGCACTTCTCGCAGTGACCGTTTGTCAGCCCGTATATTGTTTGGGCTATGACAGAATTGATTGGAACCGCGTTAATATGGCATACAAAAAAGATGACACAAAAATGATTGATAAGTTAATCAATATTGACGAGAGCAACATTGTCGACGAAGTAATACCTGCAACATTTACTGTGCAGGAAAGCAAAAAAATTCGTGATATTAACAACAAATATATGATCGGTGTGGGGTATGAAACCGGACATATGCCGGCTGAACAGTTTTTTACAAAAGGTACAATTGAGCTTGCGCCGGGATATATGGATTTGGCGGAAAGAATTACAGACTATCCCATATTCCGTTACGGCGGTGCAACGTCATCAAACGACAGCTGGATTACCAAAATCGGTGAGCTTGGCAGGAGGACTGCCGTAGGCAACCATGAACGCATTTATGAATATGTAACCGGCACTCCGGGTGACAGAAGTTCCACAAACAGAGCAAATGAAATCGGACCGGCAGAATTTCATAAAATCACCCAGGCAATTAACCCCGATGCAAAATATATTATAACTTTGCCGTGGTATTCATTCGGAACCGAGGATTTACTGCACGTGATGAGCTTTTACTTGGATAAAAAGGATGAATCCGAATGGGGTGCGCTTCGCGCGAGTCTCGGAATAGAAGAGCCGATAGATGTATATTGCTGGGAACTGGGAAACGAAATATATTGCAATGAAACTTCAAGTTACAATAATGAGCGTACAGCAAAACAATTTATAAAAGATATGCAAAAATTTTTGCCGGTAGCAAAAAAAGCATATCCAAAGGCAAAATTCGGTGTGTCGCTCCGCGGAAATCATCAGGCTGAAGATGATCCGTCTACATATAATAACTGGAATATTTGGATGGCGGAAGGTGTAGGTCATCTTGTTGATTACGGAATTCCCCATATGTATTACAGCGGATATGAACCGGCATATTTTATGTTCTGGTTATATGACCAGTACAGTGCATTTAAAAATGTACTCGGTGACAACTGTAACATTAAGTTTCTTATAACAGAACACGGACAGTGGCCTAAGGGAAACGACTTGAAGGAATTTTCTACCCACAGCCTGTACGGTGTGTTGGCTATTTCGCAAATGTATAACCTGTTTTATGAAGTACCTTTTGTTGAGTGTTCTACTTATTACGGCTGGTACAACTCGACATGGGCTATTGCTAAACAAAAAAACAATCAGTGGCTTATGATGGGAATTCCGCATATGCAGGATTTGTATATCAAAAACATAGGCGACACGCTGGTAAAATCAGAGCTTAAGTCCGGCTCGGATTACACAAATCCTGACAGTACAAAGAGAAGATTTACCGGAATTACGATGAAAGACGGCGATGATTTGGTGATTTTCCTCACAAACAGACTGCCTTATGTTGAGTTCAATTTGACATTTGAGTTTGAAAATGAATATGACTTGGTTGAGGAAAGTGTTTTAACGGCTCCGAATATATATTCGTTCGTTAATAATAAAAAGTCGGAAGATATATTTAAGACAACTGTTACACAAAAAAATGAAAAAAACTTTTCAGAATACAAAATGCCGGGTAAAAGTGTAGTTGTTTTAAGGCTGAAAAAACACAGTTAATATTACGGGAGAGTGATTCTATGAAAAAAATATGCAGCTATATTCTTTTAATATTACTATTGTTTACATCAAGTTTAAACGTTTTTGCCGAAGATGATTCATATGATTCCGACAATTTGATAGATGTTCAGCCCGTTTTTACCGGCGGCAGCAGAGCACCGCAAAATATCTACAGTGACGTTGAGTTTTTGCAGCCGGAGTTTGTGCGAAACAGCGGTGATAAGAATTTAAAAAAGATGTATCAAATTTTGTCCGGACTGAATATAATTCGCAACGATGATGTTATTACATCCGATATCCCGGTTACGAGAGCACAATTCACTGCATGGATTGTACGTTTTGCAAATTTGAATGTAACGGATAATGTTAACCGTTATTTTAAAGATGTAACCGCTGATAATAAATATTGTACTGAGATAAACACTGCCGCAATGATGGGGTATATTTCGGGGGAAGACGGTACTTTTGAACCGGACGAGCCTATTACATATGCTGAAGCTGTTAGTGTTGCCGTAAAAGTGCTCGGTTACAGCGTATATGCGGAAGTAAACGGCGGATATCCGAGCGGTTATCTGAAGGCGGCAAGAATAAGCGGACTTAACACTGTTGAAAAGAATAATTTGGATGATGAATTGTATTTCGGCAGTGCGGCGGAGTTGATTTACAATGCTCTTGACGCATATGTCTTTGATTGGAGCAGTTACAGTGACAGTAAAATAAGTTTTGCTAAAAACGATAAGGCTTTATATGAATTTTTTAAATTAAATTTTGTATACGGCAGAGCAGACGCTAATTTTGTGACCTCGCTGCCCGGAAGAACAAAGACCGGTAACGGTGAAATGGCGATAGACGGAATTGTGTACAAAGCTCCCGGCAACGGAATGTGTGTTGACTTATTAGGGTATTATGTTGAGGCACTTGCAGATGATGACAACAATATTAAAATCGCAGTAAAGGATTATGACAGAATCAGCGAAACGATAATAAACGGTTCCGAAATAAATAATTTTGAAGATTTTACTTATACCTATGGAGATAATGACAAACGTGTAAAAATCAATCCGAATCATATTCTGATTGTTAACGGTATAAGAGTGTCGGAGTATTCTTTGAAGGATTTTGTTCCCGAAATGGGAAATGTTGTGTTGCTGTCGGACAACGGTTCAAAACCCGATACAGTAATCGTTAACAACGGTTACCCGTTTGTAATGAAAGAATGTGTCGGCGAGAATGAGGCTGATGTTTTGTTTAAATCAGTGTATTCAGATGCGCAGTTCGGTTTAAAACTTTCAGATGATGAATTGAATGCAAAGTTTTATCTTAACGGAGATGAAATAAAATTTTCTGTTAAAAAATCCATTTTGTACGACGCTGACGCCGAGGAATATAAACAGTATTGTTTGCCGGATATTCCGGAAAACTCGGTTTTAAATATTTTTGCAGATAAGTACAATTTCATTAACGGCACAGCAGTACCGGCAGATGACGCAAGCGTAGTGCGTATATACATAACGACACAATATGTTGAAGGCTATGTGGGTTCATACAGCGGCGGTAATATTACTGTTGATGATGAGGAGTTGTATGTAGCAAACTGTAACGTTTTGAATTTATCCGATGTTAAGATCAAAAGCAGAATTCAGGGTAAATTTTTGCTTGATTGTGAGGGAAATGTTACAGCCTGCATTCCGGTAAACTCATCGGAAATGTACGCGTATCTTATTGATGCGATATACGATGATGAAAAACGCGACGGCAGTTTGCGGTTAAAGCTTATTGATGAAAAAGGAAACAAGAGTGTTTACGATATAAACGATAAGGTCAAGATTAACGGACAGCGCGGAGATGATACAGAAGATTTGTATAATAAACTCAAGTATTCTGCTTCTTATACCAGAGATGACGGTGAAATAGGTCAGGTAATATCCTTTGTGAAAAATGACAGCGGACGTATTGTTTCGATAAATGTTGCCGATAAGTCTATTGGTATAAATAAGTCTGAAAACTGCATTACAAGAAACTGCGAAAAGACAACGTTAAAATCCAGAACCGAAAACGGAAATTCATACTTTACAACAAACGGTGTGGTGCTTTATAACCCCGGTGAAAGAGTGATTTTTAACGTTCCCGCGATATATTCATCCGATGAAAATGAGTATTATGTGATGAAAGATTGGGGATATAATCAGGCAGAACGAACAACGGAGATATATGACTGTGATAAAAATTTGATTCCCGGAGTTGTAGTTGTTTACAGTGATGAAAATAATACTTTTGATTTGCCGTATTTTATGGTGGACAGAACGGCGAGAGAAATTGACGAAGAAGGAAATATCAACACGTACTTATATGGTCTTGATGGGAAACACACAACTTTTGTAAAGTATAAGGCAAACAAAGATAATATGTTTGACGGCTTGAAACGCGGAGATTTTTTAATTGTGTACGGCAGAGATGATACAGTTTACGATTACACGGTTGTAAAATCGATTGACGAGATTAAGGCGTTTGATGTGTCGAGCAGTTACAGAATGACATCCTATGAATGCAACGATGTGTTTGAATTATATTCCGTGTTTGATAACAGTTTTATTGTGCTCCAAAGAGGAATGATTACCGAAAAGGGTGCCAGAGAATATCAGCAGTGTAATTATCTTGTTGTAGAGGGAACCAACCTGTTTTTATACGACGCAACCGTTGGAAAAAACGCAAAAATTGAGTCATTCTACAATCCGGAGTATTTGGATAATGCGTTAAATGACGGAAACGACAAAGCTTCAAAGGTGTATATTTACACTAAAGGAACCGATACAATTTATGTAATTGTATATAAAGGAATTTAATGCTTACATTGGGAGAATTGTAAAAATGAAAAAAATTTTGTGTTCACTGTTAACATTTTGTATATTTATATCTGCATTTTCATTTGCTGCGGCGTCGAATGCATCGGATTTTAAAGATGTGTTTAATTATTATAACGTATTAAGAGGGCTTGAGGTGATTCCCGAAGATTTTGAATATTCAAATCTTGACGGATATATTACGAAAGCTGAGGCGGTTAACGCTGTTGTGCGTTTGTGTTCGTCCGGTAAAAGTGATTTATCGCAGGTCGGAACATATACATTTTTTAAAGATGTCACCGAGTCCGTTAAATATGCCGACAGTATAAATTTTGCCGCTTTGCAGGGTATAGTTAACGGTGACGGAATGGTGTTTTGTCCTGATAATAACATAACTTTCCGCGAGGCAATAACATATTTTTTGCGTGCCCTGGGTTATGCGCCGTATGCGCAGTCAAACGGTGGTTATCCGAACGGATATGCGAGAGCGCTGAGTTATGCCGGCTTGAATAAGTATGTAGGTTTATACACAGATGATAAAATCAAAAAAAGCGAATTTATCGCGCTTATGTATGATATAGCCGAAACATATGTTATCGAAACGGAAGGCTTTGGTGCAGAAACGGCAAAATACAGTAAAAATCAGACTGTTTTGGAATATTTTCACGATATATATAAAATTTCAGGTAGAGTAAATGCTACATTCATTTCGACATTGTCGGGTTATTCACCTGTCAGTGATGCAAATAAAATGCAGGTAGGCAATGATATTTACAGAATTACAAAACAGGAATTCAGCAATTATCTGGGTTATTATGCTGATGTATACTGCAAAAAAGAAAACGGCGCCGTTGACGAAATTGTGTATATCGAAAAAAATGACGATACGGATGAACTGTGCATTGAGGCAGACGATATTGTATCGTTTGACAATTTATGTTACACATACGGCGAAAAGAAAAGATCGGCAAAAATTGCGGACAAGCATACTTTAATAATAAATGGCAAGCGTCAAAGTGTATATTCAAGCGAAGATTTTATTCCCGATAACGGAAATGTGATTTTGCTTGGAAACGGCAGCAAGTATGATACGGTAATAATAAATACGTATAAAACCTACTTTTTGCAAAGAATGATTGTCGGCGGTGATGATAAATTGACGCTTACTGTAAAAGAGTCGCTCCGAAGGTTTGAAATTGATTTGTTCTCGGATACTCTTTTGCAGGTGTATAAGGACGGTCAAAAGGTGGATATGGCGCCTTTTTCATACAACATACACGGAACAGAGTACGAAACCACCGGCTTTACAGACATACCTGAGGGAAGCGTTGCCTCGGTATTTGCTGATGAATACGAGGACTTAAACGGTATAACGGTGCCGTCAAAAGACGCAAAGTCTGTTGTAATTTATGTTAACACGCCGAAAATATACGGCGTATGCACTGCTTTGTCAGATGATTATATTGAGGTTGACGGCGTTGAATACGAAAAAGAGGAAAAAGGTGAAATCGAAAAGGTTAAGCTTGGCGACAAAGGTTATTTTGTAAAAGATTTTGATGACAAAGTGTATGCTTATTACGACAATAATTATATAGACGAAATTGCATATGCGTACTTAATAGAAGACATTGTCGGCGAGGGATTAAAACCCGAAATGAAAGTTAAGCTTTTGAAAGAGGACGGGTACATTGAAACCTTTAAATTAGCTCAAAGAGTTAAACTCAACAATAACGTGGAAGATGAAAGCAAAAAAATACATAACTTTTTGAGTAATGCCGCCCGAAATTTAGATCCTGCGTTTACGATAAGTCAGCCTGTTAAATTTAAACTTAATGACAAAAACGAGGTATGTTCAATTTGGACATATTCGACGGGCAATGAAGATAACACCTTATCAAGAGACTGTGACAGACAGGTTTGGAATAAAGCGGGTTCCGGCGGTATGATACACCAGGACGGAACCGCAAAATATTTAAAACCTAACAGAATATTTGCAGTGCCCGAAACTGAGACGTTTGAAGAAGATGATTACAGGATAATGTGGGGAAATGAGCCGAAAAAAACATTGGATATTTTCGACGTTAACAGCCACAGAATTCCGGAACTTGTTGTCAGCTATGAAAAACGTGCCGAATCTTCATTATACAGAGAAATAATTATGGTAGGCGATGTACGTATGGCTTTGGACGATGACGGCGGTACGGTAGCGCTCATACGCGGATACGACGGTTACGGCGAAGTTTATTACTACTCGGAAAATTTAAGCCTTTTTTCACCGTTAAAAGAAGGTGATGCAATTTCCATGAAAGGTCATGGAGAAGAAATTGATTCCTGGGAATATGTAATTAAAATAGATCAGGTTAAAAATCACGATTATTCTTCCGGACAGGGTTGCATAACGAGTGGTTTGTACGAAATATACAGTGTGAACGGAAACGATATTGTTTTCCAGCACGACAGTTTCAGAAATGACGGCGAAGTCGGTCAGCGAATCAGTCAGATGTGTGCACGCTGGACAAATGATCCCGGTTCATTTTCTTACGGAGCGGTTCATTATGACGGCGCCAAGAGAAAAGACAAGGTTTCTTCCCTTGGTATTACAAGCGGAGTACCCGATACGGTTAAAACAGTGAGAAATGCAGGCAATGATGATTCAACAAAGGCATATGTTATCGTTTACGGCGGTATGCTCAACTATATAGCCTTGTATGACGGTATTAAGTAATTGTACGTTGTTTCGTGAGAGGGCGTGAGTATTAAATGAGAAAAATAATAATTTGTGCCTTGTTTTCTGCTTTTGTGTGTTTTTCAAACTGCTGTGCCGAAACGGTTACAACAGAATTGGATATTTATCAGAATACTGTAATAAAGCCGTCGTCAAAAAATATGCTCGGTATAAATGATTTTTGGGATAACGGGATTTTATATACAAAGAGTAAAACGTCAACCTCGTTGTCGAAAGATTACAAGGAGCTGATTCGTTCGTGCGATATTCCGTTGAATCAGCTTCGAATGGCGGGAGCCGATGCTCATTCGTTCTATTGGAAAGATTCGCTTGGTGATATATCCGAACGTGCAAATGGCAATAATTTGGGACTTGTGGAGTGGATAAAACTTAACCGTGAGCTTAACCCGAATGTTGATTTAACGTTCACGTTGAATATTAACGACTCAGTTAAAAACGATATGGATTTGGCGCGTTTTCTGTTTTTAGAACCCGATGATGCCGCGGCCGCAGACGAAGACGGTTTTAATTGGGCGCAATACAGGGTGGATTTGGGGATAACCGAACCGGTAAATATTAAAACCTTTGAGATAGGTAATGAAGTGTATTACGACTATGTCGGCTATTGTATGGATGGGAAGACGTATACAGACAGCAGTTTGGACGGAAAAGGTTTGGAATATGCACGCGCCGGAGCTCGAAATTACGCGGCGGACTGCATCGAAATAATAGATGCTATGAGAAGTATAAAACCGGATATAAGTTTTTCGGCATCGTCCTTTTCATACGGCAAAGCAGATTCAGATGATGCAAAAGCGTGGAACGAAATATTGGTAAACTCTCTGTATGACAGGGTAAACTACTTTGTTCACCATACATACAATTTTGATTATTCTTTCTATTGGCAGACAAAACAGATAGAACAGCGTTTGTTAAAGTATATCAGGAATTTGGATATTCCCGAACAGGATAAACCGAGGGTATATGTGTCCGAGTATGGGTATTGGATGGATAATCAACATTCTGAAAAATCCGACGGCCACGTAAGCAAAGGTACAAGCTTGTACGGAACACTGTCTGTTGCGAAACTTATGAATTTTATGATAAATATGCCGTATATAGAAATGGCAAATATTCATCTTACATCGCAGGAGATTTCCACCGATACATATTGGAGCGGCGGATGGGATTTGTTCAGACTGTATGACACGGGAAAGATATATGCAACAGTTCCGACCGAGATGTTAAAGATATTTAACGACTGTATCGGAGACGGAAATGTAGTGAAAACCCAGCTTCACGGTTCCAATAAGTATTGGGCAAATTATAAGTGGACGGGCGAAAAGGGATACGGTTTTGCGGAAAATGAGAACACAGTTCCCGGAATATTAAATGTCAGCGCACATACGGCATCAGACGGGGGACTTAACTTGATTTTTGTAAATTCCTCCGACACGGCAGAGCACAATGTTACTGTTAATTTTGAAGACAATGCCGTTTATAAATTGTATGAAAAGGAAGTCCTTACATCTGACAATCTGACCGATAACAATCTGCCGGGCAGTGATAATTCTGTTTATACAAAAAGATACAGAGCTGATAACAGTGAGGTATTTACCGAGTGCAGTATTCCGGCAAAAAGTGTCGTCTTATATAAGCTGATACCGATAAACAGTGAAAAAACGGACAGTGATAATATACAATTTTTCGGTAATTATAGGAAAGACGGCGAAGAAATATGTGTCGGAAAAAGTTTTGGTTTAAAGCTTAAACTTTATGAAAACGACTGCATTTCGGATTTTACAAATGCCGATGCGTATGTTTTGAGTGATAAGATTGATATTGAAAAATTCATTTCAAATCCCGAGTTGTTTATGAATGACATAGTATATTTTGACAGCAGGGAGGTTAAACGAAACACTGCTTATTTTGAAGTTGTTATGAGCGATTCTGCAGAAAACGGCGGTTATAACTGTATAATAGGACGGTTAAAAGACGGATTTTACAAAACAGTACACTTTAACTTTGAATCTGACGGCGGAAAAGGCGTGACGCTGTTTCGGACAAACAGCGGTACGGAAACCGCGGATAGCGGTAATGTTGAAATCGGATATTCAAGTAATTTGAAAAATACAGACGCTGTTTTAAAAATATACAACAATCGCTATAAAGAAAACGGCGATGAAGTTGTTGTTTATTTGGAAAATTGTGTAATAGACGGTGACGGTGTAATAAGTGCAACACTCCCGAATGATTCTCCCGACGGAGAATATACCGCAGAGCTTATATGGAATGACGGCGGTGAAAATAAAAGCGCAAAAACAAGTTTTGACGTTTGCCAAGACAATAATAGAATACATATATATTCATTTCCGTATGATGAAAATAACAGGAGGATTACATTTGAAAGCTTTAAGGACGCAGATTTGTTAAAAATTGACCTTAAGAACAAAGAAAACGGCAATATTTATGCAGATGTTATAGTTGCATTATATGACAGTCAAGGCAACTTGATTTCAGCATCGAGCGTAAAAAACAACGTTGTAAACAGTGAGTGTAATACCTTTAATTTGCCGATTTCAAAGATAAATGTAAATGACAATACAGATTCTATCAGGCTTTTTCTGTGGGGGAGCAACTCAATAGAACCCCTTGCTGATACGATATATATTAAATAGGAGAATTACTATGAAAAAGTTATTGGCAATATGCCTGTGTTTAGCGGTAATGTTTGACGTTACGCCTGCATTTGCAGATTATGTGTATGAGTACGGCGATGATATATATGCGGTTCATATGAACGGAGTGTTAAGAACAAATCAGTCGGGCGGAAGTGCGGATTACAGAAACTTTTACCGAGGTTATATGCAGTCCGAACTCACCGAAGATAATGCGTATGAGGGGAAAACCTCGCTTAAATGCAATATAGACGAGTTAAACCGTTATGCAGAAACGGCACAAAATGATAATCCGTTTAATTTTGCTTCAAGCAAAATAAGTGTTGACAGCGAAATTGCCCTAAATGACATTTTGGTTGAAATATATTCGGACGGAATGGAAGAATACAGAAAAGATTTTACATTGGTCGTGTATTTGGAAATGAAGGACGGCAGTCAAAAGAATTTAAAAAACTTTATTTCAGAGCCTGCCGGAAAAGGAACTTGGGTAAGAAATTATTGCCTGATTCCGCAGTCTGAGCTTTGCGAAGCCAACCGGTTTAGTGTTGGTATTCTATACTACAGAGATGATGAGGCAACAGGGTACTTCTATCTTGACGAAATAAAGATAAAGCTTATTCCCGTATTTATTTCGGCAGATGATGTTACATCAAGGAGCAAGAGGATAAATTCAGATGAACTTATGTTTTACGGAATCAATCAAAACGGTGACAAGAAACCGATAGTATTTTCTAAGGGAATAAAAATTGGTACAGTATCCGATACGGCGTTCGCAAACGGCAATATATTGGAATTTAATTCGTTTTTAGGCGGCGATGCCGATGTTAATGCTGAATTCTTGGGTGTGAAAAGTTGCCGGTTTAATGTTAGATATGAGCCGTATTATACACTTGTTAATGCATCTGTTTCCGAAAACGAAGTAAGTGCTGAAGTACAGAATGCGTCGCCACAGGGCAAGAATATTGTGGTTTACTTTGCGGTTTATTATGGCGAAAGATTATATATGATAAAAAACACAAGCGAATTTATTGAAGGCGGGGCAAAAAAGAATGTAAAGTGCAGCTTGCACATTCCCGCAAATTTAAAGAATGTCAGTGTAAAAGCATTGTGCTATAACCGATAGCCGGTGTTTTTATAGATTAAATTTTAAAAAGGAGATTTTAGTTATGAAAAGAACTGTATTGATTACAGGAGCAACAAGCGGTTATGGTTTGGAAACAGCAAAGTTATTTCAGGAAAACGGCGACACAGTTATTATTGCGTCGAGAAATTCCGAAAAAGTTGCCGCAGCGGTTAAACAGTATGGATTTGCAAAAGGCTATACCATTGACGTTACAAAGTATGAACAGTGGGTTCAGCTTAAAGAAGATATTACTAGGGATTTCGGAATAGTTGACGTCTTAATCAATAATGCCGGCGGCGGTGTTAAGCTGGTTGCGACGGTTGAACAGACAAGGGAATCTATAGACGAAGCTATTGCGCTTAACTTAAGCAGTGCTATATACTCGTCGCAGTTGTTTGCGCCCGGTATGATGGAGCAAAAAGATGGTGTAATTGTAAATATATCTTCAATATGCGCGCGTCATCAGTGGGGAACGTGGACAATATACGGAGCGGCAAAAGCAGGATTGCTCAGTTTTAGTAAAGGTCTATACACGGAACTTCGTCCGTACGGAATCAGAGTTACGTGTGTACTGCCCGGAAGAGCAAGTACCGGATTCCAGAGTAATTCCGGAATTGAGGAATGTGAGGAAACAATGGGACCGAAGGATATTGCCAATGCAGTATTCTATTGCGTAAACCAGCCCAAAGGCGTTGTTGTTGAGGAAATAACCGTTTGGGGAACATCACAGGATGTTCAGCCGTTATAAGACAGCATAATAGGAATATTCACAAATTAGGATTATCGGGAGTATAGAATGAAGATTGTAGATAATATAGGCAACGGATATAATTTTAAGACAGTTGGTGATACGATTGTTTTAAATAAGCATAATGTTAGAAAAGACGCTGAGTACATAGATATCATAAATGAAGATTTTGACGCTGCTGCCGGCAGTGACGGATATTACGTTATATCTGACTGTGACGGAAAGGGAAGCGGAATATGTACTTTTGCCGAAAGAGACGATAACGAGAGAGTTTTCAAGCAAAATCTTATGCCTATATTCGGCGTTAAAAACAAACACGGCACATATTTAATTATAGCCGACGGGTTTAAATTTGAATTTGGCGTTGTTTTTGGTGTGAAAGACGGCAAGTATTATATAAAGGCGCGTTTTTTCACTAACAAAAATGAGCCGTATGAGAATATATCGTTAAAAATCGTAAAGCTTAATCCCGATGACGGATATTCTGAAATGGCAGTTTATTACAGAAATTATCGGTTATGCCGAGGAGAGTGTCTTCCCCTTGCCGATAAAATGAAACAAAGAAATGAACTGCGCTATTGTGCAGATGCTCCCGAAGTCAGAATACGTTTGGGCTGGAAACCTGCTCCGCCGAAGATATTGGAGCAAACGGTTGAAAACGAGCCCGAAATGTATGTTGCGTGCACGTTTTCCGATGTAAAAAGGCTTTTGGAAGAAATGAAGAAACAGGGAATTGACAAAGCTCAAATATGCCTTTGCGGTTGGAACAAAAGCGGTCACGACGGAAGATATCCCGATATTTTTCCCGTTGAGGAAAAACTCGGCGGAGAGGACGAACTTAAAAATTTGATCGGATATGCCGAGCAAATAGGATATATGATTGTTTGCCACACAAACAGCACAGATTGTTACAGCATTTCCGAGAGATTTAAGGATGGAATTACCGCGGAGGACATCAATGGAAATCCATCGGTGAATGAGGTTCCGTGGAGCGGGGGGAGGATGTATAATTTGTGTCCCGTAAAGGCCCTCGAGTATGCAAAGCAGGATTTACCGAGGGTCAGGGACCTTGGATTTAGGGGATTGCATTATATAGACGTAATGACTGTAACGGGGCTCCGTTCTTGTTATAGTAAAAAACACCCGTCAAATTCAAAAGAAACCTGTGAAATATACAGTGCGATAATGCAGATGTGCCATGAACTTTTCGGCGGTTTTGCATCTGAGGGAGGTTTTGATTTTGCGGCAAAGTATCTCGATTACGGTCTATATATTGAATGGTGTAGGGTTGACGATGAGATGATTGATTACGGAATTCCGCTTTGGGAAATTGTCTATCACGGAATTATTCTGTATAATCCGTCAACCGAAACGGTAAATTACGTTATCAAGCCCAAGAAGAACAAACTTCATTTGTATGAATACGGCGGAAAGCCGACGTTCTATTTCTATTCCAAGTTTATGAATGGAGGAAATCAGGATAATTGGCTTGGTGAAACGGATTTAAGATTTGATAACGAAGAAGAAATGAAACAAAATGTCTCGCTGATTAAAGAGGCATATGACGAATATAAAAAATTCAGCAGACTTCAAACATTATTTATTATCAAACATAAAAAGTTCAAAGAAGGTGTGTACCATATCACATATTCTGACGGAACTGTAATGTGTATTGATTACAACAATGAAATAATTACTATTAACGAATAGCATTTTGACAGGGGGATTTATTATGTACGGATACAAAATTGAAGATTATGTTCCTGTGCCGGAGCCGGTAAGCAGTGATTATACAATATGCGCGCACTATTATCCGGGCTGGTCTAAAAGAAATGTAACAAATAGCGGTCTTACAACGTCGGAATTTCACGATATAGCGCAATATCCGAAACGCACACCGCTTTTGGGGTATTATGATGAGAAGTCCCCGGAAGTGTTTGACTGGCAGATAAAGTGGGCTGTTGAACACGGAATTAACTGTTTTATTTTTTGCTGGTATATGAAAAACGACACACCGGGTAAAAAAATTACATACGATAATCTTCTCTATAGCCATGCTATACATAGTGCGTACTTTAACGCAAGGTACAGAGATTATATGAAATTCGCCATTATGTGGGAATTGGATTATGCAATGCCGAGCGATAAAAATGAAGTATTAAACAATGTTATTCCGTTCTGGGTTGAAAATTATTTTTCGGACAAGAACTATCTCAAAATTGACAATAAACCGGTTTTATATATTTATGTGTTCAAAAAGCTGATTGATTACTTCGGAGGTTTGGACAAAACCAGAGAACTGCTTGACTCAATGGAAGAAAAAATGCGTGAATACGGTTTTGACGGAATTCATTTTTCCGGATTGAATTCCAACGGTGATATTTACGCTTCCAATCAGTGGCAGTATTCTATGGATGAGTATAAGCAGGCGGGGGCTGATTCAACGTTTCAGTACTGCTGGCAGATGCTTACCGAGGATTTAACAGAGTATGAATATAAAAAATACTGTGAAAACTATATGCTTGATTCGGAACGCATATTAAAATTTATAAACAAACAAATAGCACAGCGAATTGACTACGACCCATATTATACGATGTATGCACTTACCTGTGCGAGAGATTCAAAACCGTGGTTTAAGATTTTGAATATAGATCCGAAAGGTCCGATGGTTCAGTTTCGCCTTACGCCTTACGAATGGCGCAGAGAACTTGTATCTACCAAGGCAAAGATTGATAAACTGCCCGACGACAGTATAGGTAAAAAAATCGTGCTGGTAGATAACTGGAATGAATGGGCGGAGGGGCATTTTATAGCGCCGAGTTTGGGATCGGGATTTAAATATCTTCAGGCGCTCAGAGAGGTGTTTACAAAGTGCGATAATTTGCCTGATTACAGGCTGCCGTCTACTTTGGAAATGGGGCCTTATGAGGATCCGAGTGAAAATTATTTTTAAAAGTACAAGAGGGGGTGTTAAAATGAAAAAATATAATAATCCTTTAGAACCGTTTGCAAATGGCTATTTAAACTGTGAAGTTGAAGATATCGAATATAAGATTGCTTCGGGAATATGTGAAAGAATGAAGAGCAAACCGATTTTTCTTAATGCGGATTCATATTTTGCCGGATGGTTTGACCGTGCGGAAGAAGTAGGGGCGAGATTTGTATTCGGTGATGGTTTGGAGGTAAAGGAAGACATATTTGAAAAAGAAATTAAAGATTACCCCGAGTATTCGCAGGAATTAAAAGATATTTTTAAAAAAATTGCTCCGCTTGACTCCAGACGTCTTGTCAGAGAACGCAAAACCGTTGTCGAAACGAATGCCACAAAGATGTATGCTTGCTGGGGCGGAGATTGGGGCGGACACGGAAATCCCGATTATTATCTTCTTTTACACGAGGGAACAAGCGGAATACGTAAAAAAATAGAAAAATTCAGAAAAATAAACATCGGTAAAGATGTTTTCTACGATTCCCTTCTTCTTGTGCTTGACGGGTTTGATTTGCTTGCACAAAGGTACAGGGATATTGCGCTTAAAAATGCGGAAAAATGTGGCGGTGAGCAAAGGGCGCATATGCAGAGAATAGCAAACGCACTGGAAAATGTGCCTAAAAATCCGCCCCGCGATTTCTTTGAAGCGTGTCAGATGTTCTGGCTTGTGTTTACATCGGAGGGAATAGATTCTCCGGGACGTTTTGATATGTTTATGATTGATTATTACAATATGTCAGAAAAAAATGACAGAAGAGAGTGTCTTGAAAAGCTTTGGGATGTTTTTCATCAGACGAGAACCTGGAATTTATGTATAAGCGGCAGTGATGAATTTTGGAATGATCAGTCAAATGACCTCACGTATGATATCCTCGAGGTTGCAAGAAAATACAGGTATAATACGCCTAATTTGACTGTGAGAGTGCACAGAAATACTCCGGAGCGTCTTTGGAAAAGTATTGCAGAAACTATTGCTGTCGGAATAGGAATGCCGGTAATATACAACGACGAAGTTGTTTGCCCGGCTCTTGAGGCATTGGGAATACCTGCGTCGGATTCTCATTGTTATTGTATGAACGGCTGTAATCAGTTTGATATTTTCGGTAAATCGCATATGGGTCTGGAGGATGGCGAGGTTAATTTAGCTAAATGCCTGGAATTAACGCTGAACAACGGTATTTGTACCATTAGCGGTGAAAAAATTGGTTGTGACTGCAAAAAAGCAGAATCAATTCAAAGTTTTGATGAGCTTTATAATGAGTATATTAAACAGCTTGATTTTATAACGGATATGGCTGTAGATATGTCGAATAAGGCTCAGAGAATATACGCACAATACGCTCCCAATCCGCAGCGTTCAAACCTTTTGCAGGGGTGTATCGAAAAAGGGCTTGATTACAAAAACGGCGGTCCGATATACGGCCACGGTCAGATTCTTGCAGAGGGCATTGCCGATACCGCCGATTCGCTTGCCGCTGTTAAACATTTTGTTTTTGATACTTCAAAATATTCGATGACAGAACTTCTGAACGCTTTAAGGGCTGATTTTGACGGTTACGAAGAATTGCACAAGGATTTTTCAAATTATCATAAGTTCGGCAATAACCAAAACGATGTTGATGAAATTGCCGCAAAAATTGTTGAACACTACAATTTGCATTTGCTCACAAAAAACACTTTCCGCGGCGGAAAATTCGGCGGAGGATGCAGTCCGTTCAGCAGAGCGGCAAACAACGGTTTACATGTAGGTGCATTGCCGAACGGCAGAAAAAAAGGTACGGCGCTCTTTGCGGACAGTATAGGTTCTGTTCCCGGAATGGATTCGGACGGACCTACTTCACTTATAAATTCGGTGCTTAAATATAATCAGTATTTGGCTAAAAGCGGATTTATTTTGAATTTAAAGTTTAACAAAGAACTGTTTGGCAAAGACGAAAATATTGATAAATTTATAAGCCTGGCAAAAACATATTTGGAAAACGGCGGACAACAGTTGTCTGTTTTGGTTATTTCCGCAGAGGAATTGTTAGATGCAAAGATTCATCCGGAACTTCACAAAAACCTTATTGTCAGAGTCGGCGGATATAGCGATTATTTCAACAATTTGTCATCTGATTTGCAGGATAATGTAATCAGCAGGACTTTAATTAACATTTGATGGGAGGGTATTGTTATACATTATGAGCCTCTAAGACCAAACAGAATGAACGATATTAAAGAAAGATATGAATTTACGCACGGTGAAAGTTCGGTTTGTGTATACGATATTGATACGTTGGACTTTGTGAAAGAAATACCGGTGGGATCATATCCGGATTGTCACGCAACTTCGATTGACAATGATTACTTATATATAGCGTGTTTTGAAGGAATATACTGTATCAATCAAAACACTTTAAAAGTTGATAAAGTAATTGATACGGGAAAGGTTTATGCAACAAACGTCATGCCTGACGGAAATACGCTCTTGGTTCATGACCTTTGCGGCGGTGTAATTTTGATAAACGATATTACCGATATGGAAAAAATACATATCCATAAACGCGTGCAGGTTATTCCAAACGGGAAATTCCGCTGTGAAATAGGCGGAAAAGGCAATCTGTTTTCCGACGGCAGATATTACCTTTGTAATGGTTGGCTGCAGTCGAAGATGTATTTGTTCGACAGGCAAAACGATTTTTCTTTTGAGTTGTTTCATGATGAAGATTCGGTGCTATATGCAAGCGATGACCTTGTAATAAACAAGGAAAAGACAAAAGCTTACAGTGCGTGCCGCAGGGGGAATGAAAACCGCGCACATGTTGCGGTTATTGATATTGAAACAAGGAAAATAATAAATACTATTCAAACCGGTGTGGGTACCTGCGGGCTTACGATGACATCTGATGAGAGGTATGTAATTGCGTCTAACGATCAGGATGATTCTATCAGCGTAATAGATACCGTTACAGATGCTGTTGTGAACACACCATGTGCAAAGGCGGGATTTGATAAACTTGGAATACGCGGATATATACAGGGAATCAGCTGCGGAAAAGATGATTCCGTTTATGTATATGGTTGCAGCGGTAACGGTGCGATTGTTCGGTTTTTTGACGTCGTAAATTCCAACAGGTATGTTATTTCATATCCCGGTGGAAAATACGTTTCGGAGGAATAATTTATGATTGGAAAGACTTTATGGGTTATACCTGACGGATATATGAATGATACATCAAACGGTAAATTTGTGAGTCACGAGGCTATTTGCGTTTTAAATTTATCGGAGCAGAATGCAAGCATTAAATTAACAATCTACTTTGAGGACAAAGAGCCAATGAAAGGTTTTAATGTTATGTGCAAAGGCAATCGAACAAACCACATACGCTTGGATATGATTAAAAATGAAAACGGTGAGTGTATTCCGAAAGGGGTTGCGTATTCAATTTTTGTAGAGAGTAATATTCCTATTGTGTGTCAGCATAGCAGAATGGATGTTTCGCAACCCGAAATGGCACTTATGACAACAATACCTTTTTAAATATGAAGCGGCATTTGATAATTGTTTTAGGGCAGTATCATTGAAATGACTAACGGAAATGATAATATCGAAAAATGAAACAAGTAACACCGTAAGTGCCGAAAATCAGCTGAAAATGTTTATGTGCATCTTACGGTTAAAGGCATAGAAAACCTGATTGGACATAGTATAGATTACTGCATAGCGCAGGCGAGTAAGTAGGAGTCCGATTACGAACTTGGAGCCGAGGTTTTGAATAGGTATTATAATGACGCTAAAAATTTCAATGCGGATATTGTAATAATCTGTCACTGAATTTATTAAGAATATGCCGATTTTCAATTAAAAACTTCCGACAAACTATGCTGGTCTGTCGGGAGTTTTTTTGTTCAAGCATAAACAAAAATTCAAACGTGTGCCCTCCCAGCAAAAGTGGACACAAAAAAGCTTCAAAAAACGAAATGAATCGCAGTATTTCGTTAATTTACTAAAACCGACCGCATTTATTCCGCGGTTTGCTTGCGGGCGACCTCTGCCGGCATGATGTACCGGCGAAAGAACGAAGTAGCCCAAGGGCAATTCGCCCAGGCACAAGCCTATCATACCGGCTACTCATTGTCAAGCAACTTTCTCGGCAAGTTGCTTGCGGAGTGAGCGTATTTCCGCTTCAAGCTCACGCTGACGCTTATCAATGCGGTTTTGACGATCGGTTGCACCGGGCTGAAAGCCGGCACGCTTGATCCATGATTTGAGAGTTTCAACACATATACCGAGTTCGGCGGCAACTTCCTTTGAAGGTCGCCCCTGTTCGGTAACCATCTTGATCGCGCCACTCTTGAATGCATCGTCATAACGAGGTGGCATTGTTCCTTTTTTGATTGACATAAAAATTTCCTCCTGTGATTTTGGATTTGTTTGTGTCCATTCCATTATATCATACTTTTTTCTGTCCATCAAATCTGGGAAGACGGCAAACTAAGGGCTCAAGTATTCAAAATGTTATTGTAGTTATTGATGAATTCTTTTGGAACGAATACAAATTTTCTTCTTTATATATGCCAGAAAGTGACTCTAATGCTAATCGAATAATAAATTCGAAGAAATTGATTTATGTTGCATGTTCGAGAGCGATGGCTGGTTTAGTGTGCGTAAAAGTATTAACCGCTGATGAGGTTGAGTCTTTTAAACGTATATTTCCCTGCGCGGAACAAATTTAGAATAAAGAGTATGCTTTTATTCAATAGTTTCTATGATCTAGAACAAGACAAAGTATGTATGATATTGTGGTAAACTTGGAAATACCATAAAATATTTTATAATAAATACGCAGTTAGATTAGACGAGATGGTGAGGCATACTAAAAAATAGATATCATGTTGATGACTTATCAAGTGAACAAAGGGTCACCTCATCAATGTTGTAACGAACTTTGCTCCATTCTGATTTTTCTATACAAAAATGTGCGGTTTGTTTGACAACTTTTTTATGTGTTTTTTTACGTTTGAATGTGTGTTTTTGAGCAAATGCAAAACATAAAAATTCCGCATAACAGCGGGGAAAATCCGTTGTTATGCGGAATATAAATTTGGTCGGAATGACAGGATTTGAACCTGCGACCTCTGCGTCCCGAACGCAGCGCTCTACCAAACTGAGCCACATTCCGAAGTATTGCAACGCATTATATTATACACGAAATTTTCGGCATTGTCAAGTGAAAATACGAAAAAATTAACATTTTTAAACGAAAAAATCAAAACCTCTCTTTTTCGAAAAAAGAGAGGTTTAACTTTTATTGCCGTAAATCGGACAATTTGCTTAAAACTCAATCCGCTTACAAGAACTCAATCCGCTTATGCAAAATCAATATATTTTTCTCTTTTGTATATGATACGCAATTTTGCACAGTATAAAATCGGGTATGATTTTCTGAAGCGGACGCATCAGTTTCATCTGCCAACCCGGCACGATAACTTCCTTTTTCGCAAACATCTTTTTCACCGCATACTCCGCAACAAACCGTGCGTCCAGCCCTTTCAAGCTGAATTTCACGTTTGCCACCTCGTCAAACTCGGTTTTTACGGGTCCCGGGCAAAGCGTGGATATTCTTACGTCCGATTTCATCTTTTTAAGCTCGGTGTTAACCGCGCGGTCAAGGCGCAGAACGTACGCTTTCGACGCGTAATATGACGACAAAAGCGGGCCGGGCATAAATGCCGCGGACGACGCAACATTCAGCATATATCCGTTGTTTCTTTCTGTAAAATCGCGCAGAAAAAGCTTTGTCAGCGCGTGCAGAGCTTTTATATTCAAATCAATCATATCAAGCTCGCGCACAAGGTCGGTTTTCAAAAACTCACCGCAAACGCCAAAGCCTGCGTTGTTCACAAGAATATCAATTCCGTCGTTTTTAACCTCGGTGTAAAGTGCAAAAACACTGTCAATATCGGTTAAATCCGCCTTTATGATTTTAACATTTACGTTAACCTCGCTTTTAAGCTTTTCAAGCCGTTCTTCGCGCCGTGCGCACACAACAAGGTCAATACCCCGGTGTGCAAGGCAAAGTGCAATTTGATAGCCTATCCCCGACGACGCGCCCGTTACAAGAGCTTTCAATAAGATCTACCGCCTTTTAAAATAACTTCTTAAAGTTTAGTTTGTCCAAAGCCGCGCCGATTATCAAAAATGCCGCCGCACTTGCCGCAGGCTGAACAAAGCTCATAGGAAGCGTGGAAAGCGCCGCGAGGAAATTTTTGTCGAAATACAAAAATGCGTCAACCGCATAGTAGCACAAAACACCCGTAACGCCTGCCAAGACGAGCGCAATCACATTCCGTTTGCAAATGATTTTATCTTTTTTATTTGTAAAAAACAACACCAGTATCGCCTTGATTATGATTGTGGGAATTACATAAACGGGGGCGAAAAGCGCGTCGCACAAGCCTGCGCCGACAGATGCCGTGAAAATGGCATACGGCAAGGGAAGGCACGCCGCCGCAAGATAAATCACTGCGTCACCGATATGCACATATCCGCCCGTTGCCGGTATGGGGATGTGCAATATGTACGCTGTGGTGACAAACACCAAAGCCGTGAATACCGCCGTCATTACCAATCTTTTTACTTTCATTGTTCTTCATTCCTTTTCGATTGTATTTACCAAATCACCCAAAAACTTTTCAAATCCCACACCCTCATTAGGATATATACCACACTTTTTGGAGTATAAAACACATTTTTCCACAAAATCCGAAGAAATTTTCACAGATTGCGTAATATCTTTGCCGTTTGTGAGTGCACCGCACAAAACCGACGCAAAAACGTCACCCGTGCCCGAATAGTAAACGGGAGCGGCTTTGATTTTCACAAAATCGCAAAAATCCTTTGTGCAAATGAAGTTTACCACGTTATCGTTTTCGCGTATTCCGGTTATAACGACTGTTTTTGCACCGTGCGAAACAATCTTTTTCCCCATCATTTCTGCTTTTTTGAGGCTGATGTTTTCGCCCTTGTATTCCGTTTCGCTGAGTATGCACGCCTCGGTTACATTGGGCGTTATAACGTCTGCAACGGCGGTTAGCGCTTTCATTTTTTCGCACATTTTCGCGTTGTATGTGGAGTAGATTTTGCCGTTATCAGCCATAACGGGGTCAATAAGGACAATATTTTTATCGGTTTTAAAATCGGCGATAAAGCTTTTTACAATGTCAATCTGCTTTTCCGAGCCTAAAAAACCCGTGTAAATGCAGTCGAATTTAATTTTCAAATCGCGCCAGTAGCTTGCGTACGACTGCATTTTGTCGGTGTAATCGTCAAAGAAAAACTCCTCGTGCTCGGTGTTGTTTGACAAAATTGCCGTCGGCAGGGGACAGCAGTGCAGTCCCATAGCCGAAATTATCGGCATTGCAACCGTGAGCGAGCATCGGCTGAAACCCGACATATCGTTTATCGCCGCAACCCTTTTAACGGTATTGCTGACCATAAAATCACCTTTGTTATTATGTATTTGCATTATTGTATCACAAAAATTTTCATTTTTCAAGAATAATATTTTCAAAACGAGAAAAAATATCTTTAGGCTTTGAAAAAATCATCAACTGCTTTTGATTTTTTATTAAAAAAGCCGAAAAATTTTAAGGAGGACTTTTTAAAATGGATAACGCTATTTCAGGAGTTAAATGCGACGCGGCGGAATGTAAACATCACGCGCCCGAAAACAAATGTGTTGCAGGATGCATACAGGTGAACAACGACGCAACGCACAAAGACGCGCTTTGCAAAACCTTTGAGAAAAAGGATTGCTTCTGCAAATAATCAAAAATTTGCAAAATAGAAATTATGCCGATATATGATATATATGTCGGCATAATTTTTGTTTACTTTTTATTTGACTAAAACCGCAAATTATGCTAAAATATCAGATAAATATACTAATAATGCTTACACGGAGGACAAAAAGATGAAAAACACTGCGCTTTCGGAATATGTAAAAACCGCACTGCTGACGGCAATTATATTCTTGCTCACGTTTGTGCCGAATATCGGTTATATACCGATAAACCCCGTTATTAACGTAACGATTATCCACGTTCCCGTAATTATCGGCTCTATTGTGCTCGGCTCAAGAAAAGGCGCATTTTTAGGCTTTGTGTTCGGGCTTTCGAGCTTTATCAAGAACACATTTTTCTCAACTTCGGCTATGTCGTTTGTGTTCAATCCGCTTTTTCATATCAGCACGGGATACTATCTCGGCGCGCTTTACGCGCTTGTAATCTGCTTTGTTCCGCGAATTTTGGTCGGCGTTGTTCCGTATTACGTTTACGGTGCGCTGAAAAAGAAAATCACCGAGGTCGGCGCACTGCTCACCGCAGGCGTTGCGGGTTCAATGACCAATACAATTTTGGTTATGGGACTTATCGGAATTCTTTTTAAGAACGAGTATACGCAAATGCTCGGCGAAAAGGCGGCAAACGGCGTGTTTGCGTTTATCGGCGCGACGATTTTAACAAACGGAATTGCGGAGGCTGCTGTTGCGGCAATCCTTTCGGCAACGGTTGCAAAGGCGCTTTTGATAATGAAAAAGCGCGCGTAATTTTGATTTTTGACAAAAAAGAACTGTTTTAAAGAAGGTAACAGCATTGAAAAGCAATTTGAAGAAAAATTTAATATTGATGTTAACCGCGCTGATTTGGGGCACGGGATTTGTTTCGCAGAGTATCGGAACAGGCTATGTCGGCCCGTGCACATTCCTTGCAATGCGCTCGTATATCGGCGGAATTGCGCTTTTGCCGTGCATATTCTTCCTCGGAAAAATTGCACAGCCGGACAGCGGAAGTGCTGTGAAAAAAGATACAAAAACACTTGTTATCGGCGGTATATGCTGCGGTGCGGCGCTCTTTTGCGCAAGTATTTTTCAGCAAATAGGCATTATGCACACCACTGTCGGAAAGACGGGTTTTTTAACTGCTTTATACATAATTATCGTGCCGGTTTTAGGGCTGTTTTTCAAGAAAAAAGTCGGGATTAACATTTGGATAAGTGCGCTTATTGCGGTTTTCGGAATGTATCTTTTGTGCGTGAAAGAAAGTTTTGCGATAGGGCAGGGTGATATGCTCGTAATGCTTTGCGCGTTTATGTTTTCGGTGCATATTTTGGTTATCGACCATTTTTCGCCGAAAGTTGACTGCGTAAAAATGTCGTGCATACAGTTTTTTGTGTGCGCGGTTATTTCGACGGTGTTTATGTTCGCGCTCGAAACTCCCGATTTTGCAAGTCTTTGGAGCGCAAAAACGGCTATTTTGTACTCGGGTATTCTCTCGTCGGGAGTGGGATACACGCTCCAGATTATAGGTCAGCAGGGTAACGACCCCACCGTTTCGTCGCTGATTTTAAGCCTTGAATCGGTATTTTCGATGATTTCGGGCTGGATTGTTCTGCACGAAAAATTTTCGCCCAAAGAAGCAATCGGCAGTCTTTTGATATTCGCGGCTATAATACTTTCACAGTTGCCGAAAGAAATTTTCCAAAAAATTTGCGGAAAGGGCAGGCGAAACTTAAATGTATAAATACGAAACTCACTGTCACACAAGCGAAGGGAGCAAATGCTCGCACATCACGGCGGAAAAACTGGTTGAATTTTATAAAAATCAGGGATTTGACGGCGTTTTTATCACCGACCACTTTTTTAACGGCAACACAACTGTTGACCGCAGTCAGAGCTGGGACAAGATGGTGAACGACTTTTGTTTGGGTTTTGAAAATGCGAAAAAAACAGGTGAAAAGCTTGGCATTGATGTGTTTTTCGGCTTTGAGTATTCGTATCACGGCACCGATGTTTTGGTGTACGGTTTGGATAAAAACTGGCTTTTGTCGCATCCTGATGTTATGTCACTCGGAACGACCGAATTTTGTGATTTTGCACGCAGCGATGGCGCTTTGATAATTCACGCGCACCCGTTCCGCGAGGCGAGTTACATCAATATGATACGTCTTTTCCCGCGCAATGTGGACGGAGTTGAGATTTATAACGCGTGCCGTACCGATTTTGAAAACGCGCGTGCAAAGGAATATGCCGATAATTACAGGCTTTTTTACAGTGCGGGCACAGATAATCACGTCGGCCTGCGCGAGTCGCTCGGCGGTATGGAATTTGATGAGAAAATAAAAAACGTTCCCGATTTTGTGCAGAAAATGAAAGCACAAAAGGGTAAAATATTCAGAATGGACCTGTAACAGAGGCAAAATCTGGAAATATTCGAAAAGAAATGAAAAATATTGAAATAAACACTTGATTTTTGATTTTGATTGTGATATAATATTCTAGTGTTTTGAAAAAGTAAATATTTTGCGCTATTAGCTCAGCTGGATAGAGTGTTTGGCTACGAACCAAAAGGTCGGGGGTTCGAATCCCTCATAGCGCGCCATGTCGGAACAGGTTTTGCTTGTTCCGATTTTTTATTTCATAAAAAATCAGCCGTTCGCCGTACTGTTCCTCCTTTTGTGATAAATCGGGAATGACGGAGCATATGACTGATTTTTCCGCAAAGAAAAATCGGAATGGACCGAAGTCCATTCCGACGTGGTGCCGCTGGCCGGAGTCGAACCGGCACGGTATCGCTACCGGCGGATTTTGAGTCCGCTACGTCTGCCAATTCCATCACAGCGGCAAATGTTACTATGATATTATACAACAACCGAAATGAAAAATCAAGTCTTTTTTTATTTTTTTTTCAAATATTTTTTATAACGCTGTAATACGCAAAAAACGGCAGATTTTATATCTGCCGTTTTTAATATTTGCCAAACTTAATATTTCAGCCTTCTGATTATTCTGCTTTGGTTTCGGTTCCGTACGTCGCAGGCTTTGAAGCGTTGATTGCGGCGTCGTTGGTGAGAATTTTAACACTTTTTGCCCAAGTTAAAATTTCGTCCTCAAACAAAGCGTTCTGAAGCTCCGATTTTGCGTTCTGAATGTCGGAATCGGAAAGTGTAAGCGGAACGCGTTTTATGATGTGTATGCCGTAATCGGTTTCAACAAGGTCGCTTACTTCGTTATCTTTAAGCGCAAACGCTGCTTTTTCAAATCCTTCAACCATTTCGCCTTTGCCGAACGTATAGCCGTTGGGATACTGTTTGAGTCCCGGGTCCTCCGAAAGCTCGTTCATAAGCTTGTCAAAGTCCTCGCCGTTTTTAATTTTATCGAGAGTTTCCTGTGCTTTCTTTTTAACTTCAGCCTTTTTCTCGTCCGAAAGGGGCTGATATGTCTGCTGGTCAAGCGTTGTAAACAAAATATGCTTTGCGGTAATTTTTTCGCCGTTTGCTTTCACATAAGCTTCAACCTGCTCGTTTGTGAGATTATATTTATCCTCCTCGCCTGTAACCTGCTGTGCAAGCTTTGAGGTGAGGGTGGAACCTTCGAGAATATACTTAACCTGCTCTTTTGTAAGCTTCATCTGCTTTAAAAATTCATCGTTTACATACGAGCTGATATACTGGTCGATACTGCTTTTTTCTTCGTCGGTAAGCGTAATTCCCTTTTCGGCGGCTTTCTGTTTTGCCACAACAAAGGTGATAACATCTCTTTTTGCGTTTGTCAGCGCGGTTTTTGTGTTTTCGTCATTATCCCAGAATTTGTTGATTTCGTCGTTTGATGCCGTGCTCATACCGTTTTTCATAAGGAGCTGATACTGTGCGCGTTCGTAGAAATATTCAAAAAGCGACTTGTCGATTTTTTCACCGCCGATAATCATATCCGCGTCGGGATTTTTTGCAAATTCAATCGACGACTGAATGAGAGTGAAAAGGTTTGTGCGTTTGCTGATAACCTTTGCTTTTTCGCCTGCGTTTACCACCGTTGCGGGTTTGTAAACAGCGTCGTCTTTCTTGAACGGAACAAAAAGCACTGCCGACACAAGCACCGCCGCACCTGCAACCGCTGCGGTTATTGTGATGATTTTTTTTCTTTTCGCCTCTTTTTTGCGTGCCTCTTCTTCAAGCGCGAGAATTTCTTCTTCGCTCAAATTTTCGTCGGATTCCAAGCCGCCGTCGAACGGTTCGCCCTCGCTGTCAGCGTCATCGTCGGTATTTTCGTCGGTTTCGGTGTCGTCCGCCGTTTCGCCGACGCTCATTTCTTCCGCTGTGTTTTCAATTTCGTCAATCGTCAAATCGTCCTGTTCCTCCGCCTGTGCGTTTTCACATTCGGGGCAAATTTCAGCGTCCTCGATTTCTGTTTCAAATTCGCGTCCGCAAATTTTACAAGTTTTCTTTTCCATATAAAAATCTCCATTTCTGCCTCAAAAACCGGCATTGCATAAATTCTTAAATTTAATTATACACAAAAATTACACAAAGGTCAATGAAAATTGAAAAATCGGACAAAATATTTACACTTTATTCATAAAAAATATAGATTTGACAAAACAAGGCAATATAATGTATAATAATTTTTTAAAGGCGGTGATTTTATGAATATGGTTGAAAGAATAAACTACCTTGCAAAAAAGGAGAAAGAAAGCGGTCTTACCGACGCGGAAAAGGCGGAGCAGGCAAAGCTTCGCAGGGAGTATATCGATAAAATCAAGAAAAATCTGCGCTCGGAGTTAAGCAACGTTTACACCGTTGACGACTGCGGTGTGGAGCATAAATTAAAGAAGAAAGGCTGATTTATCAAAGAAAATTGATTTTTGAAAAAATCGTTTCATATATCTAATATGAGGTGATTTTTTTGCGAAAGGTTCTTTGCTTAATTTTGGCGTCGGCGGTTTTTTTGTGCGGTGCGGACGTTTCGGCGCTGTCGGTTTCCGCAAAAAGCGCGGTGCTTATCGACTTTTATTCGGGTGACGTTTTGTTTGAAAAAAACGCGTCACAGCGCCTTTCTATGGCGAGCACCACGAAGATTATGACGGCAATATGCGCCATTGAAAACGCGGATTTGTCCGAGGTTGTCACCGTGGACAAACGCGCTGTCGGGGTGGAAGGCTCGTCAATGTATCTTGGGTACGGCGAAAAAATTACCGTAGAAAACCTTGTTTACGGGCTTATGCTCTCGTCGGGAAACGACGCTGCGGTGGCGCTTGCGCTTCACGTTTCGGGTTCGGTTGAGAATTTTGCGCGCCTTATGAATGATACGGCGGAAAAAATCGGCGCGGTCAACACGTCGTTTAAAAATCCGAACGGTCTGGACGAGGAGGGGCATTACACCACTGCGTACGATTTGGCAATGATTACGCGCTATGCTATGCACAACGAAAAGTTTTGTGAAATTGTGTCGTCGAAGCAGAAAAAAATGCCGTGGGAGGGCAGAACCTACGGGCGGACGCTCCGAAACCACAACAAGCTTTTGTTTTTGCTGGATTATTGCGACGGTGTGAAAACAGGCTTTACAAAGCGGTCGGGGCGGTGTTTGGTGTCGAGCGCGAACAAAGACAATCTGCGCGTTATCGCGGTGACGCTTTATGCACCCGACGACTGGAATGACCACAAAAATATGATGTCGTATGCTATTGACAATTACAAGGCTGTAAATATAGTTAAAAAGGGCGATTACGCCTTTACCGCGCCCGTTTCGGGTTCGGATAAAGAATATGTAAAATGCGTTTTTGCAGACGATATTTTTGTGACGGCAAAAAAGGACGAAAATGTTGAGATTTCGTTTGATTACGGAGAAAAAATACACCTTGACGCGCCCGTGAAAAACGGTGCGGATATAGGGAAAATTAACATAAATGCAGGAAACAGGCGCATAAACGCAAGGGTTGTATCCGGCGGGAATGCGGATAAGAAAAAGAACATAAAAGAGAAAATAAGCGGCGGCGCGTTTTCCGAAAACGCCGGGAGAATTTTTGAAATCTGGCTCGGGCGCGCTTTTTAGAGAGGATTTGAAACACATATGGATAATGAAATGAGATTGCAGAAGTATCTTGCAATGGCGAATGTTGCGTCGCGCCGTGCGTCGGAGAAAATCATCACCGACGGCAGGGTTAAGGTCAACGGCAAAATCGTGACCGAGCTGGGCACAAAGGTTACGGACGGCGATGAAGTTGAGGTTGACGGCAAGAAAGTTCAGCTTGAAAAGAAAAAATATTATATTATGCTCAACAAGCCTTCGGGATACGTAACCACCGCGAGCGACGAGTTCGGCAGAAACACGGTTCTCGACCTTCTGGGCGACGTAAACGGGCGCATTTATCCCGTCGGCAGACTGGACGCGGACACCGAGGGACTCTTAATTCTCACCAACGACGGCGATTTTGCATACACTCTCTCGCACCCGAAACACAATGTTGAAAAGGTTTATCACGCTTATGTGAACGGCGTTCCCGACAGGTTTGCGCTTTCCAAGCTTGAAAACGGTGTTATTATCGACGGTGTGCGCACAAGAAAGGCAAAGGCTGACGTTATTGAAGTCGGCAAAAACAGCTCTGTTGTGGAGATAAAAATAAAAGAGGGCAGAAACAGACAGGTGCGAAAAATGCTCGAGGCGGTCGGACACCGCGTTATGCATCTTCAGCGCGTTGCAATTTCGACGGTCACGCTGGGAAATCTTCCGCTCGGAAAATGGCGTCATTTAAACGACGCGGAAATTAAAATTCTTGTCGGAAACGGGGGCAAAAACAGTGATTGAGATTAAGCCTTATATGGAGCTCGACGGCTCTTTTGCGGAAAAATCGGGATTTGAAAAAAAGGCGGACAACACGTTTTATATGGTTGCAAAAGATAAAGACGAGCTTATCGGAATAGGCAAAATGGCGGTTTTTGCCGATTTTGCCGAGATTTGCGATGTTTACATTGCGGACGAAGGGTTTAAAATGCTTGCCCACGGAATAGGAAAGTCGATGCTCAATTTTATCGAACGGCGCGAAATTTATCCCGTCATCTGCAAAAACGAAAATCTTTCCGACCTTATGCGTCTTTTGAGGTTTAAAAAGGTTGACGAAATAACACTCGGCGACAGGGTTGAAAAAGACGTTTATTATGTCAATCTCAAAGGATATTTTGACGCAAAGTGTCATAACGAAGAAAACTGAATAAGAATTTTTTATATTTTGCAAAGGAGTGGCTTTAGACGCTCCTTTTTTGTATAAAAATTAAAAAATAAAAAAGGAAACAGAGGAAAAATGTCGAATATATAAGAATAAGGCGTTGAAGTTGGATTTGTTGGAAATATCAGGAAAATTCCAAACTTTAACGCACGGGTTTTAAGATTTTTTCTTTGGGAAAAATCCCTTAAAAACAATACATTCCGGCAATCGCGCAACGCGAAATATGCCGAAGAAAAGAGGTTCTATTTTTTATGCACAGTCTTGATACTTTAAGAGCCGAGCAGGAGAAAATTTTGTCGCTCGGCGGTAAGGCTCAGATTGAAAAGCAGCACAGCTTGGGTAAAATGACGGCAAGGGAGAGAATAAACGCGCTCATCGACGAGGGTACTTTCGTTGAATTGGACGCATTTGCCGCTCAGAGAGCAAACATTGCTTATTCCGACAAAACGCTTGCTGCGGACGGAGTTGTTTGCGGTTACGGTGCGGTTAACAACCGTCAGGTGTGCGTTTTTGCACAGGATTACACCGTACTCGGCGCGTCGCTCGGCGAAGCAGGCGCAGAAAAAATTGTTAAGGTTATGGAGCTTGCCTCCAAAACGGGCGTTCCCGTTATCGCACTTGCAGAAAGCGCAGGCGTAAGGCTTTCCGAGGGGCTTGACGCTTTAAACGGTCTTGGAAAAATCCTTAAAACAAGCGCAAAAATTTCGGGCGTTGTTCCGCAGATTTCAGCGGTTATGGGTCCGCTTGCAGGCATTGCGGCGGCATATTCACAGCTTTGCGATTTCACGCTCGTAACAGAGAAAAACACAGCGGTATTTTTAAACGGTCCGCAGGTTGTAAAGGGCAGTACAAATGCCGATATTACCGCGGAAAATCTCGGCGGTGCGTTAGAATGCGCAAAGTCGGGCAAGGCGCACATTGTGTGCGAAAACGATGCCGACTGCATTGAAAAAATCAAAGCGCTTCTCGATTATCTTCCCGATAATAATTTGAGCGCGTCGCCCTTTAGCGGTGAGAATGACGACATCAACAGAACGAGCGAGGTTTTAAACTCGGCTGATACCGAAAATCTCGATATACGCACGGTTATAAACGAAATCAGCGATGCCTCAAGCGTTCTCGAACTTTCAAAAGATTTTGCTCCGAACGTTGCGACCGCACTTGTAAAACTCGGCGGAGAGAGCGCGGCTGTGGTTGCGGCAAGCGGTGAGCTTGACATTGCAGGGTGCAAAAAAACGTCGCGTTTTGTAAGGTTTGCCGACAGCTTTAATATCCCCGTTGTGACAATCACAAACGTTACGGGATTTAAAGCGGACAAAAATGAAGAGGACGCAAACAGCCTTGCGTCGGCGGCAGAGCTTATCAGTGCGTATGCCGAGGCTACAACCGCTAAAATCGACATTATCGCAGGCTCGGCTTGCGGAGGCGCTTATCTTGCGCTCGGCTCGAAATATATCGGTTCGGATATGACAATCGCTTGGTCAGGTTCCGAAATCTCGGTGCTCAATTCGTCGGCGTGTGCAAATATTATGTTTAAAGACGACATTGCCGAAAGCGACGACCCGCAGAAAGAGCGTGATGAGAAAATCAAAGAATATAAAGAAAGTGCAAATGCGTATTCGGCGGCAAAGAGAGGCTATGTTGACAGCATTATCGAGCCGGCGCTCACGCGTCCTGTTGTAATTTCCGCTTTGGAAATGCTCGCCGGAAAACGTGAGTCGGGACTTTCCAAAAAGCACAAAAGCAATTAAGGGATAGGTGATATATATGGTAAACTGGGGCAATGCCTTGTTGGTTGCTGTTCTGGGTATGGGCATAGTTTTTATCGTTCTTATTCTTATTATGTGCGTTTTGCTCATTATGGAGAAGATATTCGCACCCAAGAAAAAGACCGTTAAAACCGCCGAAAAAGCCGAAACGGCTCAAAAAGCACCCGAAACCGCACCGAAAATTACTGAAGTTAAAACAAACGACGACGGCGAAATTATTGCCGCGATAACCGCCGCAATCTGCGCGTCGCTTAACACTTCATCATATAACATTAGAATTAAATCGTACAGAAAACTCGGCGAGAGCGCGTCTGCGTGGAACAGAGCGTCGCGAAACGAGAACGTATACAACGGATTTTAAGAAAGGGGTTTAAAAATTATGAGAAAGTTTAATATAAAAGTAAACGGAACCGCATACGAAGTTGAGGTTGAGGAAATCGGCGGTGCAGTATCGAGTGCACCCGCTGCGAGCGCGCCCGTAAGCGCACCTGCCGCGGCGCCTGCTCCCAAAGCAGAGGCTCCCAAGGCTGCCGCTCCGTCGGGAAGCGCAGGAAGCGTAAAGGTTGAGGCTCCTATGCCGGGTACCGTTTTGAGAGTTAACGTAAACGTTGGCGACACTGTTGAAGAAGGTCAGGCGGTTGTAATTTTGGAGGCTATGAAAATGGAAAACGAAATTGCCGCACCGAAGTCGGGAACAGTTGCGTCCATCAACGCAACACAGGGTTCTGCCGTTAACACCGGCGACCTTTTAATCACCCTTAACTGATTTGAAATTTTTAATTTAACTGACAGAAAGGGTGAAAAATTTTGGGAGATTTATTTATTAAAGGTATAACAAGCTTTATGCAGAGTACGGGTATCGCCCGAATTTTCGCCGCGACGCAAAACAGTGCAATCGCCTTTGCCGGGGTCGATTTCGGCACGATTATTATGATTTGCATTGCTTGCGTACTGCTTTATCTTGCTATTGTAAAAGGCTTTGAACCGCTTCTTTTAATGCCGATTGCTTTCGGTATGCTTCTTGCAAATATGCCGGGCGCAAACATTATGCACAACGAAATGTTTGTCGGCACGGGAAACGAAGAGCATTTTGTGATGAATTTTTCGGATATTCTTCACAACGGCGGTCTTTTCGACTTGCTTTATCTCGGCGTTAAACTTGGAATTTATCCGTCGCTGATATTTATGGGAATAGGTGCTATGACAGACTTTTCTCCGCTTATTTCAAACCCCAAAAGCCTTCTTTTGGGTGCGGCGGCACAGCTTGGTGTATTTACCGCATTTTTGGGCGCGCTTGCGCTCGGGTTCACAATGAACGAGGCTATGAGTATCGGTATTATCGGCGGTGCGGACGGCCCGACGGCGATTTTGGTTACAAAAACGCTCGCTCCTATGCTCCTTCCGGCAATCGCTATCGCGGCATATTCGTATATGGCACTTATCCCGATTATTCAGCCGCCTATTATGAAACTTCTCACCACCAAAAAGGAAAGAAGTATTAAAATGGAAAGCCTCCGTCAGGTAAGCAAAACGGAAAAAATCGTTTTCCCGATTGCCGTTTCCATAATCGTTGCTTTAATCGTTCCCGACGCAGTACCGCTCGTTGGTATGCTTATGCTCGGCAACCTTTTCAAAGAGTCGGGCGTTGCGGACAGACTTTCAAACACCGCACAGAACGAGCTTTGCAACATCGTAACGATTTTCCTCGGCGTAACGGTCGGCGCAACCGCGTCGGCAGACAGTTTTCTTAAGCTCAAAACGCTTTACATCATTCTTCTCGGACTTTGCGCATTCTGCTTCAGCACCGCCGGCGGTGTGCTTTTCGGAAAGCTTATGTGCAAGGTTACAAAAGGAAAAATCAATCCTCTTATCGGCTCGGCAGGCGTTTCAGCCGTTCCTATGGCGGCGAGGGTTTCGCAGGTTGTCGGACAGAAAGAAAACCCGACAAACTATCTGCTTATGCACGCTATGGGTCCTAACGTTGCAGGTGTTATCGGCTCCGCGGTTGCGGCAGGCGTGTTCCTGACAATGGCTAAATTTTTAGGATAACTATTTTTTGGAATAATCACTTTTGAGGAGGTAGATATATATGGCAAAAAATCCCGTTAAAATTACCGAAACGGTATTAAGGGACGCTCACCAGTCGCTTATTGCAACAAGAATGACGACCGACGAGATGCTTCCTATCATAGACAAAATGGACAAAATCGGCTATCATTCGCTTGAGGCTTGGGGCGGTGCAACTTTCGATTCGTGCCTTCGCTTTTTGAATGAGGACCCGTGGGAAAGACTCCGCAAAATCAGAGCGGCGGCGAAAAACACAAAACTTCAGATGCTTTTCAGAGGTCAGAACATTTTGGGTTACCGCCACTATGCCGATGACGTTGTTGAATATTTTGTTCAGAAATCAATCGCAAACGGCATTGACATTATGCGTATTTTCGACGCATTGAACGACGTAAGAAACCTTAAAACAGCAATCAACGCGTGCAAAAAGGAAAAAGGTCACGTTCAGGCAACTGTTTGCTACACAATAAGCCCTGTTCATACCATTGAAACATACACAAAAATGGCGAAACAGCTTGAAGAAATGGGCGCGGACAGTATCTGCATCAAGGATATGGCGGCGCTCCTCGTTCCGTACGAGGCATACAAGCTTGTGAAAGCGCTTAAAGAAACGGTTAAAATCCCCATTCAGCTCCACACGCACTGCACAAGCGGTGTCGGCGAAATGACATATCTTAAAGCAATCGAGGCAGGTGTGGACATTGTGGACTGTGCAATTTCTCCGCTTGCGCTCGGCACAAGCCAGCCGGCTACAGAACCGCTCGTTGCTACACTTCAGGGCACAGACAGAGATACCGGTCTTGACCTCGGCGCGCTCACTGAAATTGCAGATTACTTTAAACCGCTCCGTGAGAAATACCTTGAAAGCGGTCTTATGAACACAAAAGTTCTCGGCGTTGACATCAACACGCTTTTGTATCAGGTTCCGGGCGGTATGCTTTCAAACCTTGTTTCTCAGCTTAAACAGGCAAACGCAGAGGATAAATTTGACGAGGTGCTCAAAGAAGTTCCGCGCGTAAGAAAAGATTTCGGCTATCCTCCGCTTGTTACGCCTACAAGCCAGATTGTCGGCACACAGGCAGTTTTGAACGTTCTTATGGGCGAGAGATACAAAATGGTTACAAAAGAGTCGAAAGGTCTTGTTAAAGGCGAATACGGCAAAACTCCCGTTCCCGTAAGCGACGAAATCAAGAAAATCATTATCGGTGACGAACAGCAGATTACCTGCCGTCCTGCGGATAACATCAAGCCCGAGCTTGACAAAATCAGAAACGAATGTAAAGAATATATCGAACAGGACGAGGACGTTTTGTCGTACGCTTTGTTTGACAGTGTTGCAACGAAGTTTTTTCAACAGCGTCAAGCGGCAAAATATAAGGTAGACTCCTCGCTTGCAGATGTAAACGACAAGGTTTATCCCGTTTGATTTTAACAAAAAAGCGAATGATTTTTTTAAAAATCATTCGCTTTTTTTATTTCATAATTTTTGACGGCGGAGCGGAAAAACGTTTTTTGAACATTCGCGAGAACACCGAGAACGACGAAAATCCCGAACTGAAACATACCTGCGTCACCGAAACGTCGGTAGATGTCAGCAGTGCATACGCGTAGTCAAGGCGGAGATTGTTTATGTAGTCGTTTATTCCGACGCCGAAAGTTTTGTTGAAAAGATGGCTGAAATAATTTTTGCTGTATCCTGCGCTTTTTGAAAGCTCATCAAGGCTGATTTTTGCGCGGAAATTGCGGTTTATGTATAAAATACTGCGGTATACCGACCTGCTTGCGGTCGGCTCTTTCGGCACAATTTTAAGCTTGTCGTAAATTGTGAGCATCATACATTCGCAAAGATTGCGGATATACCGTATGTTCAGATTGTCGTCCGAGGTCGGTTTTTGCGCGATAAGTTCAAAAACGGGCGCAAGACGGTCAAATTCCGCGTCGCTCAAACGGCAGGTGAGCATTTTGCCCGACGCGAAAAAATCGTAAACAAACGTCGGCGAAATGACCTGCTCGGTATACATAATATTTATCAGCGTGATAGGCTCAATCACCTTTACAGAGTGAAAATCGGACGGCGAGAGCATATAAACGTCGCCCTTTTTGAGCGTGTATGTATAGCCGTTAACCGTGTGAATTGCCTTGCCCGACAGTATAAATTCGATTTCAAAATAGTTGTGCGTGTGAATTTCAACGTCGGTCGTTTTTGTTCGCTTTATTGCCGAAATTTTAAAATTTTCGTCAATTTCGTATTTTTTTTCAAGATATGCCGTGCCTTTCATTTTTGATCAGCTCCCAACACCATTATAATATATAACCGTAATATTTGCAATGTTTTTGTTGAAAAAATTATATTTAACGTTATGCGCATTTGGTATAATAAGCCTGTAAAAAATTTTGGAGGTAAAACTATGCTGAAAATTAAAAATACAGGCGCAAAAATTGTTGTAAACGATTTTGCGGAGCACGAAATTACATACGCTTTTCACGATATTGACGGCACTCATTCGCTTATCCGCGAGTGGCCGCCGGTTATGAGCATTTGCTTGTTTGACGTTATACAAAACGGTCTTTCGGACGATTTTGACAGTGAGGAAAATGAAAAACGTCTTATAAATCTTGCAGGAAAAGAGCCTCACCCCGAAACCGACAGATTTTGTGTTGAGTCGGCAGGACTTTCGGCGCTTACACAGATGGAGTGGGCAATCAGACGCGCGGTTGAAGAAGGCAAAATTTCGGTTGACTGCGACAAAGAAAAAAATTCCGAGATTATTAAAAGAATTTGGAACGGCGAGGAGCAGTTTGACGATTTCGGCGAGAAAAAAGAAATGCTCGATATGCTGACCGAAAAAACACCGCGTCTTTTTAAGCTTTATGAAAAGGTTTTAAACGGATACTGCCGTGACAAAAACCTTGCTGACGCGATTAAAAATCCCGATAAATACCGTGTGGGCGGTTCGATGGAGTTTATGAAATTTCTGCACGGCAACGGCGTAAAAAACTATTTTGTGACGGGCGCGGTTGTTGAGAAAGGTATGGGAATGTGGGAAGAGGTTGTCGGACTCGGCTACCCGATAGGCAAGGGCGAAATCGCCGAGGATATTATCGGCTCGACCTGGACGGAAAAGCTCCCGAAAGAGGTTATTATGAAGCATTTGCGCGAAAAACTCGGCATTGACGGCAAAAATATTTTGGTTGTCGGCGACGGCAGAGCGGAAATTCTCGCAGGTGCGGAAATGGGCGCAGTGACGGTAAGCAGACTTCCCGAAAGTGCGAAAGAACAGCGTGCACTGCACAAAAAACTCGGCACGAATATCATTGTTGAAGATTACAATAATGAGGAATTTAAAAAGCTTTTCAGCAAATAATGAAAAAACAACCCCGAAATCAAACGATTTCGGGGTTTATGTTTATATCAGTTTATCGGAAAATCGACGGTTATTTCCGTGCCTTCGCCGAGCGTGCTTTTAATACTTACTTTTGCGTTTAAGCAGTCCGCCGCGTGTTTTACAATCGAAAGTCCCAGTCCCGTACCGCCGGTTTGCTTTGAATGGCTTTTGTCCACACGGTAAAAACGCTCGAATACGCGCGAAATATGCTCGTCGCTTATGCCTATTCCCGTGTCCGCAACGGTGAAATGCGCAAATTTTCCGTCGTTTGCAACCGAAATTTTAACTTCTCCGCCGTGCTTGTTGTATTTCACCGCGTTTTCGCAAAGGTTTCTCACAATCTCGTACACAAGGCGGTGAACACCCTTTATCACGGTGTTTTCGCCGTCAAGCGAAATTTTTACGTCCTCCGCGTCCGCCATAGGTTTTAATTCCTCTGCGGTCGACTTTGCGATTTCGAGAAGGTCAACGTTTTCAAATTCAAGCTGTTGTTTTTCGTCCAGTGCAGAAAGACGGATAATATCGTCAATCAGCGCGACAAGACGCTGTGCCTCGGTGCGTATGTTCTTTGCAAAAAGCGGAATGTCGTCTGTCTTAACCAAGCCGTTCTCGATAAGCTCGGCACTGCCCATTACCGACTGCAACGGCGTTTTTAATTCGTGCGAAACGTTTGCCGTGAACTCTTTTCTGTTGCGCTCTGCAAAAACTTTGTCGGTTACGTCAAATGCTAAAATAACCGTTCCGATTATGTTTCTTCTGCCGATTTTGCTTACATTTACGCGGTATTCTCTGCCGTTTCGGCTTATCGACGTTTCGCTTTTTCCGTTTTCGTCAGCCTGTTTTACCGCGCTGTCAATGTCAATACTGCGGTCGGTCAGAAGAAAGTTTTTGCCGATACACGATTTGTCGGTGTTGAAAAGATTCATTGCCGACTTGTTCGCGCAAATCACGTTTGCGTCCTCGTCGAGCAGAATAAGCGCCTCGTTCATATTTTCTATAACCGCGTCAAATTTTTTGCGGTTTTGTTTAAGCTCGTCAATCTGATATTTTATCCGCCTGTTTTGCTGTTCAATGTGCAGAAGGAGAGGGGATATTTCGTCGTAAACGTCGTTGTCAAGCGGTTTTTCAAGGTCAAGGTTGTTAAGCGGTTCGACGATTTTTTTGGACATTCTGCGCGAAAGGAGCGCCGACAGAATGATTGCAAACACAAAAATTATTACAATCGGGTGAAGTATTCCGAGCACAAGCGTCAGCACCGAATACTGTGTTGCGGAAATTCTTAAAATACAGCCGTTTGAAAGTTTTTTCGCGCGGTAGAATGTTTTTTCAAGCAGTGTTGACGAAAAACGTTCGCTCTCACCTTCGCCCTTTTGCACAGCGTCGCGGATTTCGGTTCGGTCGGCGTGATTGTCCATTGCACCGGCGTCTGCGTTTGTGTCGTAAATAACCTTGCCGTCCGCGCCGATAAGCGTCAGACGGTAATCGCTTTTTTGAAGATTTTCAAGGTAGGAAACCCCCTCGCGCCCGGTTGCGGCATACGCAAGTTCAAGCTGGGATTTTAACTGATTTTGCATAGATGCGCTGAAATAATTATACAAAACTCCCGTAATGATGACTGCCGCCGCCAAAAAAACGCAGACTGCAACGGCAAGTGTAGAGCGGAAAATTCTCTTTGTCATACGTTTACCTCCATACGGTACCCTACACCGCGCACGGTTGTGATGTACGAGGCGCAGACACCGATTTTTTGCCTTAACGTTCTTATGTGCATATCAACGGTGCGCGTTTCTCCGCAGTAGTCCATACCCCAAACGGCGTTAAACAACTGCCCGCGCGTATATGCCACGCCGATGTTGGACATAAAAAGCTTTAAAAGTTCAAATTCTTTCAGGGTGAGGGTTACGTTTTCGCCGTTCGCGGTAACGGAATGTTCGCGCAGATTGAGCGTGAGAAGTCCGTGCGAAAGTATGTAATCGCCGCCTTTTGGCGCGCTTCGGCGCAGAACCGCCTTTATACGCGAGGTCATTTCAAGCATACCGAACGGTTTGGTTAAATAATCGTCCGCACCGAGGTCAAGGCTCTGTATTTTGTCGTATTCCATACCCTTTGCGGTTGCCATTATAACGGGCAAATCCTTGGTTTTTTCGTTTGCCTTCAGCCGTTTTAAAATTTCCACACCGTCGGTGTCGGGGAGCATAATGTCAAGCACAACAAGGTCGGGAATTTCAGTCTCCAGCGCGGTGAAAAACGTTTTGCCGTCCTCAAATCCGCTTGCGTCAAAGCCCGTCGATTTGAGGGTGTAAACCTCAATGTCGCGGATAGACTTGTCGTCCTCAACACACCATATTTTCATAACCTATCAACTCCTGTTTCTTTTGACTGTTTAAAGTTCGTCAACACCTTTGTGAATACCCGTCACCGAAAATTCCACCCACTCGGCAATGTTCGTCGCGTGGTCACCGATACGTTCAAAATATTTCGCAATCATCACAAGGTCGATTGCATATTCGCCGTCGGCGGGATTTTTTGAAATCATTTCGATAAGCTCGGTTTTGATTTTTTTAAAATAATCGTCCACAACGTCATCGTGCGAAATTACCTTTTTCGCAATTTCAACATCCTGTTTAACATACGCGTCCACACTTTCGGTGACCATTTTTATTGCTGCGCGCGCCATATTTTCAATATCACCGCATTTTCGGTCGGTGCGTTCGCCCATAAATCCGATAATCTCGGCAATATCCGACGCCTGGTCGCCTATGCGCTCCATATCGGTTATCATTTTAAGCGCCGCGGAAATCTGCCTTAAATCGCGCGCAACGGGCTGTTGCTGAAGGAGCATTTTAAGGCACATAGACTCAATGTCGCGCTCCTTTTGGTCTATTTCATCGTCGAGCGGAAAAATCTTTTTCGCCGTTTTAATATCGCCCTCCGCAAGCGATTTTGCCGCAAGTGCGATAACCTGTTCGCACAGTGCGCCCATTTCTATAAGTTCTTTGTTAAGATTTGCAAGCTGCGTATCAAATTTACTTCGCATTATCCGAACCTCCCCGTAATATAATCCTCTGTTCGTTTGTCCTTAGGATTTGCAAACATCTTTTCGGTTTCGCCGTATTCCACAAGCTCGCCGAGCAGGAAAAATGCCGTGTTGTCGGATATACGCACCGCCTGCTGCATATTGTGCGTAACTATGATTATAGTATAGCATTTTTTCAGCTCGCTTGCAAGTTCTTCTATTTTCGATGTTGAAATCGGGTCGAGCGCGCTTGTCGGCTCGTCCATAAGAAGAATTTTCGGTTCAACCGCAAGTGCGCGTGCAATACACAGCCTTTGCTGCTGACCGCCCGAAAGTCCGAGTGCGCTTTTTTTGAGTCTGTCTTTAACCTCGTCCCAAATCGCCGCGCCTTTTAACGATTTTTCAACTATATCGTCAAGTTTTGCTTTGTTTTTTATGCCGTGCGTGCGCGGACCGTAAGCGATGTTGTCGTAAATGCTCATCGGGAACGGGTTAGGCTTTTGGAAAACCATACCGATTTCCTTTCGCAGTTCGTTCACGTTAACCGCCGGGGCAAAAATGTTCTGTCCGCCGTATTCCACGTTTCCCTCAATGCGGACTCCCGGAACAAGGTCGTTCATTCTGTTTATGGTTTTTAAAAATGTGGATTTTCCGCAGCCCGACGGCCCGATAAGCGCGGTTATGCTTTTTTCGGGGATTTCTATGTTGATGTCTTTGAGCGCCTTGGTCTGCCCGTACCACAAATTAAGGTTTTTAACCGAAATTATGCCGTTCATATGTTTCTCCTTTTCTCAAAATATTTGCCGGTGAGCGCTGCCGCAAGGTTTATGATAAGCGTTAAAAGCATAAGTATAGCGGCAATCGCGAATGCAACGCCGAATTCGCCCTGTTCCTTTGCGTAAACGTAGAGCGCTACGGTGAGCGTTGCGCCTGCGTTTCCGAGCGCGTCTTTCATACCGTTTAATGCGTGTGCAAAACCTGCCGTAAATAGCAGTGCCGCCGATTCGCCGAGTATTCTGCCGACCGAGAGTATACAGCCTGTTATTACACCGTCAACACAGCCGGGAAGAACAACCGTGCGCACAACGTGCCATTTGCCCGCTCCCAAGCCGAACGCGCCCTCGCGGTAGCTTTGCGGAACTGTTTTAAGGCTTTCCTGTGTCGTTCGCATAATTGTGGGCAAATTCATTATAACAAGTGTTAAACTGCCTGCGAGAAGCGACGTTTTCATATTGAGAAACCGGCAGAAAAACAACATTCCCACAAGTCCGTATATTACCGACGGTATGCCCGAAAGTGTTTCCGCGGCGTATTCAATCATTGCAACGATTTTTTTGTTGGACGCGTACTCGGTGAGGTATACCGCCGCGCCGACCCCGAGCGGAAGTACGATTACAAGCGTTGCAATAACGATATAAACGGTGTTTAAAATATCGGGAAGTATGCCTATTCTTTCGGTAAGGTAGCTCGGTGCGGTGGACAAAAACTCCCGCGAAATGTTCGGTATGCCTTTTGCAAACACGAAAATCATAAGGAAAAGCACCAGCGCGCTTGTGAGAATTACCGAAAGCACCATAAGCGTTTTAAGTGTGCCGATATATATTTTTCGTTTTTTTGATATTTGATTTGAAAGCATATTTTATTTCTCCTTATCGCGTTTTAAAAGGAAATTCAAAGCCGCGTTTATAAGCATTATAAACAAAAACAGTACCAGTGCGATTGAAAAAAGCGCCTGTCTTTGAAGTCCTGCCGAGTAGGACATTTCGCTCGCAACGGCGGTTGTCAAAAAGCGCACGCTTTCAAAGATTGACGGCATATTGGGCGCGTTGCCCGATACCATCATAACTGCCATTGCCTCGCCGATTGCACGTCCGACGCCCAGCACCACCGCCGCCGCAATACCGCTTTTCGCCGCCGGGACGGACACCCTGAAATACGTTTCTATGTCGGTTGCGCCGAGTGCGAGCGACGCGTCCTCGTATTCTTTCGGCACTGCCTCAAGCGCGGTGAGCGATACTTTTATTATGGACGGCAAAATCATTATCGCAAGCACGATTATCGCCGCAAAAAGGCTTGAACCGTCGGGAAGATTGAAAACCTTTCTGATTGCCGGTACGAGAAAAAGCATACCGACTAAGCCGTATACAACCGACGGAATACCTGCCAGCAGGCTGACTGCCGACTCAACCGCATTTTTGAGCTTTTTCGGCGCAAGCTTTGCAAGATACACCGCTGTGAAAAATCCGAGCGGTACGCCGATGAGAATTGCTCCGCCCGTGCCGTAAATGCTTGTTAAGATAAACGGGAGTATGCCGTACTGCGGAGTTGCCGCGGTTGACGCCCAGGTTTTGCCGAACATAAATTTGAAAAACCCGATTTTGAGTATTGCCGGCAAGCCCGAAATTATAAGGTAAACCGTGATGAGAAGCACACTTCCGACGGTGATTAAACCGAGTATTAAAAACACCGCGTGGATAATGCTTTCCGCGTCAATCAGCTTTTTTTTGAATGTAAGTTGTGTGTTTTTCATAATTTAAACCCTCTCCGAGCATAGTAAAAATTAAATTTTGTATGCCCCATAAACCGAAAAAGGCGGTTTTACACCGCCTTTATGATTTTCAGTTTGCCGATACCGCGCCTGCTTTGCTGATGATTTCAGATGCCGAAGATGATGTTGCATAATTGAAGAATTTCTGTGCGGTTTCGGATAACGGTGTGCCTTCTTTTGTAACGAGCACAAACGGACGCTGAACAACATACGAGCCGTCTTTTACTGTATCTTCGGTGGGTGTAACTCCGCCGACTTTAAGCGCTTTTACAGTGTCTTTTACCGACGCGAGCGAGGCATATCCGATTGCGTTCGGGTTCTGCGCCACCGTTGTGATAACGTCGCCTGTTGAGGTAAGCTCCTGACGGTATTTGCATTTGTCTTTTGTATCGGTGATGCTTTCAAAACCGTCCCTTGTACCGCTTCCCGCTTCTCTGCCGATAAGAACGATTTCGCCGTCTGCTCCGCCGACTTCGCTCCAGTTTGTAATTTCGCCGGTGTAGATTTTCTTAATCTGCTCAACCGTCAAATCATCAACCTTGCTCTGCGGATTTACTATGATTGCAATTCCGTCGTATGCGAGGATTGTTTCTTTAAGTCCCGATGCTTTTTCGTCGTCTTTAAGCGCACGGCTTGAAAGTCCGATGTCGCATCTGCCCTCCGAAACTGCGGTAATTCCCGAGCCGGAGCCTGTGGGATTGTATGTGAATGTTACGCCTGCGTTCTGCGCTTTAAACGATTCGCCGAGTGCGCCGATAACTTTTTCCATTGACGTTGAACCGTCTGTCGATACCGTGCCCGATATCTTTGACGAGCCTTGACTGTCTGCGCCGTTGTCACCGCTGTTCTGACAAGCTGTCATTGCGGTGCACGCGAGAAGTGCGCACATAATGAGTGCCGCTAATTTTTTTGTTCTTTTCATAATGTAAAACCCCTTTACAATTTTATTTTTTATCCTTTTCCTTTTTACAATTCTAATTTTAAACTGCGATTGTCAAATCGGAAAGTCAGCTTTTGTAAAGTTTTTGTAAAATGAAAAAAGACTGTTTTCATAAGGAAAACAGTCTTAAAATTCTTTTGTTTTACATTGCTACTGCTGGATTGTGTCGTCGCCGACGTAGGTTTCGCCGAATGCCGCCGCGGCAGGTGTGTCGGCAATTTCGTTTTTCTTTGTGCCGACAAGTTCGATTTGCGTTATTGCCGAGTAGTTACTGCGCGAAATTTTGTTTGTCCCCTGGCTTTCGCCGTTAATGTAAACCGTTTTGAACGTGTCAACAACACTGCCCTCACTGCCTGCCTGCTTAACCTTGCGTTTGCCGTCGGGGAGAGTGCTGTCCTCAACTTCTTTCACCGTAAACGGTGTGGTGCTGACGGTTTGCGTGGTGATTTCCACCTTTTTGTTTTGCAGTTTAATGCCGTAAACCGTGCAGGTCAAGCGTCCGTTTGACGCACTGCAGCCAAGCTTTATGGGATAACCCTGATTGTTTGAAAATTTAAAGTCGATACTGCCGTATGACACCGTTGCGTCGCGTCCTGACGGGACATATGAAACTGGCATTGAGTGGTTTGTTCGGTAAACGATTTTTAAATCAGCGTAAAGCACCGCGTTGTAAAGGGTAGTGGAAACCTGGCAAATTCCTCCGCCTATGCCGTCCACAATTTCACCGCCCTGATAAACCTTTGCGGTTTTAAAGCCGGTTTGCGCCGAACGCTGACCGACAACGCCGTTGAACGAAAACTGCTGACCCGGCATAAGCACAAGTCCGTTGATTTTCTGCGCCGCAAGCGCGATATTGTGCGAGCGTTCGTAGTTTCCCGCGTTGTAAACGGTGGAAAAACTGCCGAGCGTGTCGGACAACTTGTTGTCGATAAACCACTGCGTGGTTTTTTCGGGCTGTGTGATTTCTACCGGTATGCTGTACGGCTCAATGTTATGCTTGTTTTGGTCGAGAATTTTCTGCGCCTCGTTAACGTCAAAGGTTACGCCCGTGACGTGCTCTGAAAAATGAACTTCGCCGTTTTCGTGCGAAAATTCCACATCTTTCGGCTCTTTGTGAAATTCGTCGTAAAGCGCCTGTGCAGTGGGAATTTTCGGTTTGATTTCGGTGATTTTCACCTCAATTTTATCGGTTAATTTGTTTTTTGAAACAACTTTTTCAACGTCTTTTTTTATTTTATCAATGTCAACTCCGTTGCCTTTTTTGCCGTTTTGAATGACAAGATTGCCGTCTTTAAGCTCGGTTACCGTATCGGTAACGGGATTTTCGACATCTGTTGCTTTCTCTTTTAAAATATTGTAAAGCTTTTCCTGGTCAAAGGTGATTTCCACAGGAATTTCCTTTTTGAAAAGCGAATATTTTACCGCATTAAATCCACGGCTTATAAAATTTTTGCCTTTGCCTGCCTGATATGCGTTTTCGCTTGTTTTGTCAAGGTCGTATTTTAGGTCAAAATCTGCGCCGTTAACCTCAAAATCGGTGTTTTTGTATGTAAAAATCACATTCGTGTTTTCGGGCGAGTATTTTTCTTCGAGTGCCGTTTTAATGTCCGCGGTATTCTTTTTCCCGACGCACAAATCGTTGACATATATTTTGCCGTATGCCGTGTCTGTTTTTGCCAATGCCCCTGCAACCGCACAAAGCGACGCGATAAGCACGGCGATAACTGTCAAAACTATGATTTTCGCATTTTTTCTGCGCGCCTTTTTTTCACTCATTATTGAAATTCACCTCATAATAAAAACTATATAAAACCAAAAATCTTCTTTTTAAATATATTCGTGCAAAATAAAATTTATCATAAATCCCGTCCGAGATAATTCGGGCGGGATTATGATATTTAAGCGGATAAATTTTAATTATTTATCTGCCATTCTTTTGTAAACTTCGTATCTGTCTTTGAGGTCTTTTTCAGCCTTTTCAAAGAGTTGAGCAGCGATTTCCGGATGAGCCTTCTTAAGAAGGAGGTATCTGTTCTCGCCGTTCATAAAGTCTGTAACCGCGCCTGTGGGTTCTTTAGAATCAAGGATAAACGGATTTTCGCCTTTCTCTTTGAGTTCGGGGTTAAATCTCCACAAATGCCAGTAACCTGTTTCAACAGCCTTTTTCTCCTCAAGGATTGTGTTAGCCATACCAACCTTGATACCGTGGTTGATACAGGGTGCGTATGCAATGATAAGCGAAGGACCGGGATAAGCTTCAGCTTCTTTGATTGCCTTGATAGCCTGGTTCATATTCGAGCCGATAGCAATCTGTGCGACGTATACATAGCCGTATGTTGTAGCAATCATACCGAGGTCTTTCTTCTTAACTTTTTTACCCGATGCGGCGAATTTTGCAACAGCCGCGGTCGGTGTAGCCTTTGAGGACTGTCCGCCGGTGTTGGAGTAAACTTCTGTATCTACAACGAAGATGTTGATGTCCTCGCCCGATGCGAGAACGTGGTCCAAACCGCCGTAACCGATATCGTAAGCCCAGCCGTCGCCGCCGAACGCCCACTGCGAACGTTTAACGAGGAAGTCTGTTCTGTCGGAAATTTCTTTAAGTTCGGGCATTGTAAGGTCTGCCGACTTGATAAGCTCTTTAATGTCGGAAGCCGCCGCTTTCGATTTTTCAGCGTCGTTCATACCGTCAATCCAAGCTTTGAAAGCGTCTGCAAGTTTAGCGTCAACGCCTTTTTCAATAGCCGATTCCATTCTTGCTTTAAGAGTGTTTCTTACTTTCTTAACCGCAAGAATCATACCCATACCGAATTCAGCGTTGTCCTCGAAGAGCGAGTTAGCCCAAGCAGGACCTCTGCCGTTTTCGTCTTTGCAGTAAGGCATACTCGGTGCGCTGCCGCCCCAGATTGAAGTACAGCCTGTTGCGTTTGCAATCATCATTCTGTCGCCGAAGAGCTGTGTGATAAGCTTAATGTAAGGTGTTTCACCGCATCCTGCGCAAGCGCCGGAGAACTCAAGGTAAGGTTTCGCAAACTGCGAGCCTTTAACCGATGCTTTATCCATAAGGTTGTCTTTAACCTTAACAGTCATAGCGTAATCCCAGTTGTCAGACTCTTTTTCAACCATAGGATCAAGCGGTTTCATAACGAGAGCTTTCTCTTTTGCCGGACATACCTGTGCACAAACACCGCAGCCCAAGCAGTCGCGGGGGCTGACCTGAATACGGAATTTGAGTCCTTTAAGCTGAGGACCGATTGCGTCTTTTGTTTCAAAGCCTGCAGGAGCGTTTGCTGCCTCGGCGTCGTCCAAAAGAACAGGTCTTATAGCCGCGTGCGGACATACGAGCGAGCACTGGTTACACTGAATACATTTTGTAATATCCCAGTCGGGAACGTTAACCGCAACGGTACGTTTTTCAAATTTCGATGTGCCCTGCTCAAAAGTACCGTCCTCGTAGCCTACGAATGTGCTTACGGGGAGCTTGTTGCCTTTCTGTGCGTTAACGGGTTCGCAAATCTTTTTAACAAATTCGGGAGCGTCGGAGGTGTGAGCCTCTTCTTCTTTAGCGTCTTTCCACGATGCGGGAACTTTAACCTCGTGGAGCGCCTCAACAGCACCGTCAACAGCGTCGCAGTTCATTCTTACAATTTCGTCGCCTTTTTTGCCGTAGGTTTTCTTGATTGCTTCTTTAATAAGAACAACCGCCTCGTCAAACGGGATAACGTTTGCAAGTTTGAAGAATGCGCCCTGTGTTACCATATTTATTCTTGTGGGTCCGAGACCTACTTTAACGGCAACGTCAACAGCGTTGATTGTATAGAATTTAATATCGTGGTCAGCGATATATTTTTTAACGTGAGCAGGAAGCTTTTCATCAAGCTCGTCCTCAGACCATACACAGTTGAGGAGGAATGTTCCGCCCTGTTTCAAGCCTTCGAGAACATCATACTGATAGATGTAAGCAGGCTTATGACATGCGATATAGTCAGCCTCGTCGAGGAGGTATGTTGACTTAATCGGTTTTTTACCGAAACGCAAGTGCGACATTGTTACGCCGCCGCTCTTTTTGGAGTCGTAATCAAAATATGCCTGTGCATAAAGGTCGGTGTTGTCGCCGATGATTTTGATTGCGTCTTTGTTAGCACCAACGGTACCGTCGGAACCGAAGCCCCAGAATTTACATCTTGTTGTGCCCTCGGGAGCGGCGTTAATTCTGTTGCCGAGTTTGAGCGAAAGATGTGTAACGTCGTCGTTGATACCGATTGTAAAGCTGTTAATCGGCTCTTTAGCGTCGAGATTATCATAAACAGCAACAATCTGTGTAGGTGTGGTGTCTTTTGAACCCAAACCGTAACGTCCGCCTACAATCATCGGAGCGTTTTTCTTTCCGAAGTAAAGGTTGCAAACGTCAAGATAAAGAGGCTCGCCGAGCGAACCGGGCTCTTTTGTTCTGTCGAGAACTGCGATTTTTTCAACAGTTTCGGGCATTACATCAAAGAAATATTTAGCCGAGAACGGTCTGTAAAGGTGAACTTTAAGAACGCCGACTTTCTGACCCATAGCGTTGAGGTAGTCAACCGTTTCTTCAATAGCTTCGCAAACAGAACCCATAGCAACGATAACTTTTGTTGCGTCGGGAGCGCCGTAGTAGTTGAAGGGTTTGTACTCTCTGCCTGTGATTTTTGAAATTTCACCCATATAATCGTTAACGATATCGGGAATTTTTTCGTAGTATTTGTTAGCAACCTCTCTGCCCTGGAAGTAGATATCCGAGTTCTGCGCACTTCCGCGGAGAACGGGGTGTTCGGGGTTTAGCGCTCTGTCTTTAAACGCTTTAACAGCGTCCATATCGATAAGCTTTTTGAGGTCTTCATAGTCCATAACCTCAATTTTCTGAATTTCGTGCGAGGTTCTGAAGCCGTCGAAGAAATGGAGGAACGGAACTCTGCCTTTGATAGCCGCAAGGTGAGCGATACCTGCCAAATCCATAGTTTCCTGAACACTGCCCGATGCGAGCATTGCATAGCCTGTCTGACGGCAAGCCATAACGTCCTGATGGTCGCCGAAAATGTTAAGTGCGTGAGCCGCGAGCGCTCTTGCGCTTACGTGGATAACGGAGGGGAGCAATTCACCCGCCATTTTATACATATTCGGAATCATAAGAAGAAGTCCCTGCGACGCGGTGAAAGTTGTTGTGAGCGCACCGCCCTGGAGCGAGCCGTGAACCGCACCTGCCGCACCTGCCTCGGACTGCATTTCGCAAACGTCAACGGTCTGACCGAAGATGTTTTTCTGACCTTTCGAGCTCCATTCGTCGACATATTCTGCCATTGTTGACGAAGGAGTGATAGGATAGATAGACGCTACTTCTGTGAACGCATAGGCGCAATGCGCGGCGGCACAGTTACCGTCCATCGTTTTGAATTTCTTTGCCATTTTTTAAGCCTCCTTAAAATATTGCCATACCGGTTTTTAAAACCGATATTGTTACACAACTAATAACCCTTGTATTATAACACGTTTTTTTAAAATTTTCAAATGTATTTTTTAAAATATACATTCAAATCGGCAAAAAAATTAAATTTTGTGTAATTTTTATATATTTTATACTTTTGAATTGTATAAAATTGTGGGTTTTATACACCAAAATTATTTATTTTCAATAAAACTTGATAACCTTAGGCGGAATATGTTAATATAAACAAGGAAAAAACTTTTTAAGGAATGAGAAATATGGCGCTTGACGGCAGTGTGCTTTGCGCGCTGAAAAACGAATTTACAAAAAAACTTATCGGCGCAAGGGTTGAAAAGGTTTATCAGCCCGAACGCGACGAAATAGTTTTGTCAATAAGAAATTTTAAGGACAGTTATAAGTTACTTTTGTGCGCGCACCCGTCATTTGCGAGGGTGGGTTTTATCAGCGTGACAAAGGATAATCCCGATACTCCGCCTCTTTTTTGCATGCTTTTGCGAAAGCACCTTTGCGGAGGAAAAATCGTCGGAATAAGGCAGGTTGACTTTGAAAGAATTATAGAATTTGACGTTGAAAGCTATAACGAACTGGGCGATTTGTCGGTTAAAACGCTGATTTGCGAGATTATGGGAAAACATTCAAACATAATTCTCACCGACTGCAGCAGAAAAATTATCGACAGTATTTTTCACGTTGACATCACAATGAGCCGTGTAAGGCAGATTATGCCCGGGCTTATCTACGAAAACGCGCCGTCGCAGGGAAAGCAAAATCCGCTTGAGGCCGGCTATAACGATTTTCTGTCCGCAATCGGCGAAATTCAGGGCGGTTACGACAAAAAAATTATGTCGTCGTTTATGGGAATAAGTCCCTTAACCGCACGCGAAATCGCATACCGCGCACTCGGCGCGGATACCGAAATAAGCTATGAAAACGACAAAAAAGTTGCGGACGAATTTTTCAAAGCTTTTAAGAGAATTGAAAAAGACGAATTTTCGCCCGTTGTGCTGACCGACGCGCAAAGCGGAAAAATGCTTGAATTTTCGGCGCTCGGCATAAACCAGTACGGCGAAATGGCGGAAAAAGAATATTTTGAGTCGATGAGCCTTGCGCTGGAAAGTTTTTATGAGAAAAAGGCGGCAAAAGAGAGCGTAAAGCAGAAAACCGCAGATATTACCAAGGTGATTTCAAACAATCTTGCAAGGTGCAGAAAAAAACTTCAGCTTGAGTGCGAAACACTTGAAAAATGCAAGAAAAGAGAGCTTAACAAGGTTAAAGGCGACCTTATCACCGCGAATATTTACCGCATAAACAAAGGCGACAAAAAAGCGGTTTTGGAGAATTTTTACGACGGCGGAAAAATAATTGAAATCGCGCTTGATGAAACGCTCACACCGTCGCAGAACGCGCAGAAATATTATAAAAAATACAACAAGGAGAAAACCGCCGAGGCGGAAACGCTTGTTCAGAAAAAACTCAACGAGGCGGAAATCGACTATCTCGAAACGGTTTTGCTCAATATGGAAAACGTTGAAACAAAAGAGGAAATCGCGCAGATTAAAGAAGAACTTGTCGAGCAGGGATACCTTAAAAAGCGCAATATAAAAGGAAAAAAGAAACAGGCACAGATAAAGCCTATGGAATTTGTAAGCAGTGACGGATATGAAATTTTTGTCGGAAAAAACAACAAGCAAAACGACTATGTGACGCTCAAGCTTGCGCGTTCGACCGATATTTGGCTTCACACAAAAACCATTCACGGTTCGCACGCGGTTATTAAAACAGGCGGTGACGAAAACATTCCCGAACGCACAATTTTTGAAGCGGCAATGATTGCCGCTTATTACAGCAAGGGCAGAAACAGCGCGAACGTGAGCGTGGACTACACGGCGGTTAAAAACGTAAAAAAACCGTCGGGCGCGAAACCCGGTATGGTTATTTATGTGAATAACAAAACCGCGGTCGTTACACCCGACGAGAAAACCGTTGAAAGTTTAAAGAAGTAAATTTATTTGTTCAGCCGCCAAATCGATATGTTTAAAACGGTTGCAAACAAAATCCACAAAACAAGCGGCAGGTAGAGATAACCTGCTGCTTTATTTATGTTATAAAACTTGAAAAACACAGTTATTGCGGTGAAAAGCGAAATTATAATCACAATCACCGACAGCCACAGATTGTTGAAGTTAAAGAAAATAATCGGCCATAAAAACAGCAGAACAAGATTGAAAATGTATGTTTTAAAACTTTCGGACACGCCGGAATTGTCTATTCCGCTCTTTACAATCAAAAACGATGCTATGCCGATGAGAATATACAAAATTGTCCATACAATGCCGAAAATATATGCCGGCGGTGCAAACGGCGGTCTTGTGAGGGTGTTGTAAAAATCCTGCGAATTACGCGTTAAAAACGCGCTCAAACCGCCCGTGCCGAGGCTGATTGCAAGGCAGATTAAAAACTTTTTTAAATTTTTTGCGTTAAACGTTTTTATCATATTTTTTCGTCCTTTCCGTTTTTGTGTCTTAATAAGATTATATTCAAATAAAACAGATATATTCCCAAAATTACCGTGCATACAAGCGATGCTATGTTGAGCGAAACCGCGGTTTTTTCAAATGCGGACGAAAACGTTTTGAACGGCAGAGGCACAATTTTTATTGCGATAAGCGCGTAGACAAACGCGAAAACCGAGTGGATAAACTTTGCAGAAACGTATTTTTTAAGCGAAAGCGAATATTTTGACAAAATTCCGTAGGTTTGCATATGCACCGAAAGTCCGCCCCACGACGAAAAAAACGAGGCGAAAACAAATTTTTGCCACAGCGGAAAATCAAGGAGCGAAATTTTTTTCAGCGCGTTTGTTATCTCGAAAATTCCTACGATAAAAGGATTTTTGACAAATGACGTCAGCACCGCGAAAAAAATCACATATCCGAAAACGTTCAAAATTGTGCCGACGCTTTCTTCAACCGCGGTGACGAATATGTTTTCGTTCACAGCCGTGTTTTTCGGCGCACCGCCGTGGATAGTACTTTTTTTATCAATGCTTTTTCCGCGGAAGATTATTCCCGCGGAAAGCGCGGAAAGAATGTGAACCGCATACAGCAAAACTCCGGCAGACGGACACATAAGCAATCCCGTGCCTACTGCGCCGATTAAAAAAAGAGGTCCGGAATTGTTGCAAAATCCGCAAAGGCGCTGTGCCTCGTCCTTTGAAATAATGCCCTCGCCGTACAGCTCCGCCGCAGTTTTCGCGCCGACGGGATAGCCGCACAAAATGCCTAAAATTATCGGCACAATGCACGCACCGCTCATATTAAAAAGCGGTTTTGTGACAAACGCAAGCCTTTTTGCCAATAAGTCCGCACCGCCCGACAAAATGAAAATCCGCGAAAACACGAAAAACGGAAACAGCGACGGCAAAAGCGTGTAAAGGCACATATTAAGAGCGTCGGACGCGCTTTTTGTGCACTGCGCCGAAAAAACGCAGGTCAGCACGATAAACGCAAACGCGGAAAACGGGATAAGTTTTTTCATAAATTCCACCTCTTTTTGTTATGTATATTCAAAAAATGCCGAGCATATTATTTAAAGACGGGGGGCAGGCAATATGAAACGGAAAATCAAACAGAAAATAAAGGAAACTCTTGCGCTTCCTGCCGAGGTTATAATGGATTCGCCCAAAATTGTGCTGGAGGCAAATTACAACGTCTGGATTGAAAACTATATCGGGATTATAGAATATTCCGACAAAGAAGTGAAGGTGAACACTGCCGATTTTATCGTTAAAATCACGGGCGAGAGCCTGCTTATGGATTTTGTCACAAACGAGGATTTGAGTATTTCGGGAAAAATTACTTCGGTGGTTTACGAGTGAGGTGTGCCTTTTGTTTGTAAGATTTTTCAATTTTTTAAGAGGATATGTGTTTTTGGGCGTTAGGGGATTTTTTCTTGAACGCTTTTTAAATTTGTGTTTAAAAAAAGATATTTGCTTATGGGACGTAAAATACGGCGGTGAAAACAATCTTGAAATGAAAATGAGCATAAACGGCTTTAAACAGGTGCGCGGTGCGGCATACAAAACGCGCTCCGAGGTGAAAATAAAAAAGCGGGCAGGACTGCCGTTTATCATACAAAAGTACAAAAAGCGCAAGGCGTTCGCGGCGGGATTTTTAATCGCGGTGATTTTGTTTTCCGCGCTTTCAAGCTTTATCTGGCGCATAGACGTTACAGGAAACGAAAAAGTTCCCGAAAGCGTTATAATAAACCGCCTTGCCGAGCTTGGGTTCAAGGTCGGAACACCGCGGTTTAATGTGGACGTTTACCGCTTGCAGAACGAAATTTTAAAGAAAGAAAGAGCGCTTTCGTGGCTGTGGGTAGACATTAAAGGCACGCGCGCGAATGTGTCGGTGAAAGAAAAGGTGCCGGCGCCCGAAATTGTGGACGATACCGTGCCGTCGAACATTGTTGCGTCGAAAGACGGGCTTGTGACGCGCGTTGTTGCGTTAAACGGCGAAGCGTCGGTGCGCGAGGGCGATATTGTGGACAAAGGCGATTTGCTGATTTCGGGAATTGTTTCTCTCGGCGAGGCAGGCGAAAAAATCGGCTCGGCGCGAGGTGAGGTGACGGCACGGACGTGGTATTCAAAAGACGGCGAATTTCCGCTTGAAAAGGTTGAATACATACGCACCGACAAAAAAATTTCAAAAAACACTGTAAATTTTTTCGGTTTTGATGTATCATTATATATAAAGGACGAAATTCCGTTTGAATTTTACGACAAAGAGAGCAAAACGTCTGCTTTCCATATCGGCAAAAACTTCTTTTTGCCGTTGTCGAACAAAAAAGATGTGTATTACGAAAAAAATAAAATCGAAACAAAGTTGACAACCGAGGGCGCTTTGGTGTATTATGGCGGTATAATAAAAAAAGAACTTGACAAAGAAATCGGAAAAGACGTAAAGGTTGTGAACGCGGGCACAGACCATATGATGCAGAAAAACGGCAAAATTTATATAAAAGTGACGTATGAGTGCATACAGAGCATAGGCGAGAATGTGAAAATAGAAAACGGAGGTTAACGGCTTGGAGAGAAACATATCCTTACAAAACGGCGAGCAGATTTTGGCGGTGTTCGGCGATTTTGACAAAAATCTTAAAAAAATTCAGACTGCGTTTGACGTGAGCATTGTAAACCGCGGCGGCGACATTAAAATAAGCGGCGGCGAAACGGGCACGGTGCTTGCGCAAAAGGCGATAGAGAGTCTTGCAAAAATTTTTAACACAGAGGGCGAAATTACCGACCAGGCTGTGAACTACACAATCGACAGCGTGCGCGACGGAATTGACCACGAGGCGCTCTACGGCAGTGACTGCGTGTGCATTACGGCAAAGGGAAAGCCGATAAAAAGCAAGACGATGGGGCAGAAAAAGTACGTTGAGGCGATAAAAAACAACACCATAACTTTCGGTATCGGTCCTGCCGGCACGGGAAAGACCTATCTTGCTGTTGCGCTGGCGGTTAAGGCGTTCAAAAATAAAGAAGTGTCGAGGATAATTTTAACGCGTCCGGCGGTTGAAGCAGGCGAAAAGCTCGGTTTTCTGCCGGGCGACTTGCAGAATAAGGTAGACCCGTATCTGCGCCCGTTATACGACGCGCTGTATGAAATGTTCGGATTTGAAACCTATCAGAAACACGTCGAGCGCGGAAGCATTGAGGTTGCACCGCTTGCGTATATGCGCGGACGAACCATAGACGACAGTTTTATAATTCTGGACGAGGCGCAGAACACCACGCCCGAGCAGATGAAAATGTTTCTTACGCGCGTCGGCTTTAATTCGCGCGTTATCGTCACCGGCGACGTCACGCAGATTGACTTGCCGGACGGCAAAAAATCAGGACTTAAAGAGGTTGAAAAAATACTCAAAGATATTGACGGCATAAGCTTTTGCTATCTTTCGGACAAGGACGTTGTGCGCCATCAGCTTGTCCAGAAAATCATAAAAGCGTACGACAGGTTTGAGCAAAAGAAACTTGCAAGGCAAAACGAAAAAAGGGGAAACAGATGATAAGAATTTTTACCGACAACACCCAGGACAAAATCGAGGTCACGGACGCGCTTGAAAAGCTTATAAAAAGCGTTGCCGAGGGTGTTTTGGAGTTTGAAGAAATAGACGAAAAATGCGAAGTAAACGTTATGTTTGCCGACAATGAGCAAATACGTGAAATCAACCGCGAACAGCGCAGCATTGACCGCGCGACCGACGTTTTGTCGTTTCCGTTTCTCGATGCTAAAAACGGTGACATAACCGTGTCGGACGAGGATTTTTACGAGGGTTATCTGTCGCTGGGCGACATTGTTATTTCGCTTGAACGCGCAAAAGAACAGGCGGAGGAGTACGGTCATTCGTTCGAGCGCGAGGCGGGATTTTTAACCTGTCACAGTATGCTTCATCTTTTGGGATACGACCACATAGACGAGGCGGACAGAGCGATTATGCGCAAAAAAGAGGAGGAAATCCTCAAAAAATTAAAGCTTACAAGAGATGAATAAAGAGGTTGAATTTATGGAAAACAAGAATTTTAAATCGGGATACGTCGGCATTGTGGGCATACCGAACGTTGGAAAAACCACGCTTTTAAACGCGCTTATAGGTCAGAAAATAGCGATAATTTCGCCCAAACCGCAAACCACGCGCGGAAAAATTTTGGGTATTATGTCGGAGAGCGGTATGCAGGCGGTTTTTCTCGATACACCGGGATTTCACAAGCCTAAAAACAAGCTTGGCGAAAATATGCTCAAAGCCGTTAACGAAACAATCGGCGAGGCGGATTTTGTTCTCGTTGTGGTTGAGCCGACCGACGAGGTGAGAAACGCCGAGCTTGAAATTATCGAAAAAACAAAGAACATACCTGCTATTTTAGTTATAAACAAATGCGACACCGCAAGAAAAGACGCGCTTTTGCCTGTTATAGAAAAGTACAGCAAACTGCGCGAATTTGCCGAAATTGTGCCGATAAGCGCAAAAACGGGCGACGGCATAGATGCGCTTAAAGAAGAAATAAGAAAACTTCTTCCCGAAGGTCCGATGTACTATCCCGAGGATATGGTGACCGACCAGCCCGAAAAGCAGATTGTTGCGGAAATCATAAGGGAAAAAACGCTTTACACGCTTGATAAAGAAGTACCGCACGGCATCGCAGTGGAAATCGTCAAAATGAAAGAGGAAAAAGACATTGTTTCCATTTCCGCAAACATTTTCTGCGAAAAAGATTCGCACAAGGGAATAATTATCGGAAGCGGAGGCAGAACGCTCAAAAGAATAGGTTCGCTCGCGCGCCGCGACTGCGAGAAATTACTGGACAAAAAGGTGTTTCTGGAGCTTTGGGTAAAGGTTAAAAAAGACTGGCGCAATTCAAACTTCTTAATGAAAGAATTCGGACTTAAAAACGACTAAATTTTTAATTTGCCAAATTTTTATAAACATCAAAAATCTTTTTTCGGACAAGCTAAAAGCATAAAAATATGCTTTTGGAGGGATTTTTGTGGAGGAAAACTTTTTTTGGAGTGTATTTGAAAAAACAGGCAATGTTGAGAGCTATCTCGGCTACAGGGAAATTTGCGATTATGAGGGAGCAATAAAGAATGATGAGCAAGGCAAGGGGACTGATTCTGAAAGTAAATAAGCTGTCCGACAACGACGCGCTTTTTACCGTTTTGTGTGAGGATATGACAAAAATAACCGTCATAGCAAAGGGCATAAGAAGTATGAAGCACAAATCTTTTTCCGCTATGCAGCAGTTTTGTTATAACGATTTTGAATTAAACGGCAGCGGCGGTTTTTTCTCGCTTTCGAGCGCCGCCCTGCTTAATAATTTTTACAATATCCGTTCAAGCGTGGACAAGCTCAGTTTCGGTGCGTATCTTGCAGAGGCGGCAAAGGTTGCATCTGAATATTTGGAGGGCGATAACGAATATTTCCGTTTTTTGCTCAACTGCCTTTATTTTATCGAAAATGCCGAGAAAAAAGCGGTTAACGGCGACGTTTTGACCGAACTTAAGAGGATAAAAGGAATATTTGAACTTAAAACGGTGTCGGACGCAGGGTTTGCCCCGTCGCTCGATATGTGCGCGCACTGCGGTGCGAAAACCGGCCTTGAATATTTTGACGTTTCGGCAGGTGGAGCTGTGTGCAAAAACTGCTCCGGCGACGGCTCGGTGAGGATTTATCCCAAACTTTGGGGATTTATGAAATTCATTCTCACCAAAGATATGAAAACCGTTTTCAATACGTCGAATATCGACAGGGCGCTTATAGAAGATTTGAACTATATAAGCGAAAAATATTTTCAGTTCAGGCTCGAATATTACTTCAAAAGCCTCGATTATTTGAATAAAGTTATCGAAAACAAGTAATTTGTTGTGAAAAATACATAAAAAATAAGCAAAATTTCCAAAGAAATACATTAAAAATTACAGAAATTCGGTGAAGAAAGTAAATTTTTAAAAAAACAGTGGAAATTTTTTTTAAAATGGTTTAAAATTATAGAGATGCGAAAAATAAAGTAAAAAGTGTCTAAATTTACTTAGGGGGTAATTGATTAAATGGCTAAAAAGTATGTATACCTTTTTTCCGAAGGTGATGCCTCAATGAGAAATCTCTTGGGCGGCAAAGGTGCCAACCTCGCAGAGATGACAAGACTCGGAATGCCTGTTCCGCAGGGATTTACCGTTACTACGGAAGCCTGCACAAAGTATTACGAGGACGGAAAGAAAATCAATGATGAAATCCAGGCTGAAATTATGGAGTACATCACAAAAATGGAAGAAATCACGGGAATGAAATTCGGCGATACCGAAAATCCGCTCCTCGTATCTGTACGAAGCGGTGCAAGAGCGTCGATGCCCGGTATGATGGATACCATTCTTAACCTCGGTCTTAACGAAACCGTTGCCGAAGTTATGGCGAAAAAGTCCAACAATCCCAGATGGGCTTACGACTGCTACAGAAGATTTATTCAGATGTATTCCGACGTTGTTATGGAAGTCGGCAAAAAATATTTCGAACAGCTTATTGACGAAATGAAAGAGAAAAAAGGCGTAACTCAGGACGTTGAGCTTACTGCTGACGATTTGAAAGAACTTGCAAATCAGTTTAAAGCTGAATACAAAGCTAAAATCGGCGAAGATTTCCCGGACGATCCGAAGGAACAGCTTATGGGCGCTATCAAAGCCGTATTCCGTTCGTGGGACAACCCGCGTGCAAACGTTTACAGACGTGACAACGACATTCCTTATTCGTGGGGTACTGCCGTTAACGTTCAGATGATGGCATTCGGTAATATGGGCGATACATCGGGTACCGGTGTTGCGTTCACAAGAAACCCTGCTACAGGCGAAAAGAAACTCTTCGGTGAGTTCCTTCTTAACGCACAGGGCGAGGACGTTGTTGCAGGTGTAAGAACACCTCAGCCGATCGACCAGCTCAAAGACGTTATGCCTGAAGTTTACAACCAGTTTGTAGACATCTGCTCTAAACTTGAAAACCATTACCGCGATATGCAGGATATGGAATTCACAATTCAGGACAAAAAACTCTATATGCTCCAGACAAGAAACGGCAAAAGAACGGCTGCCGCTGCTCTTAAAATTGCTTGCGACCTTGTTGACGAGGGTATGATTACAGATAAAGACGCGGTTAAGATGATCGACCCGAGAAACCTCGATTCGCTCCTCCATCCGCAGTTCGACCAGGTTGCGCTTAAGAAAGCCGACGTTCTCGGCAAAGCGCTTGCAGCATCTCCCGGCGCCGCTTGCGGTAAAGTTGTGTTCACGGCTGACGATGCGAAAGCTTGGGCTGAGAAAGGCGAAAAAGTCGTTTTGGTACGTCTTGAAACCTCGCCTGAAGATATTGAAGGTATGAAAGCCGCTCAGGGTATCCTCACTGTAAGAGGCGGTATGACCTCTCACGCAGCGGTTGTTGCAAGAGGTATGGGTACTTGCTGTGTATCGGGCTGCTCCGATATTATTATGGACGAAGAAAACAAAAAGTTCGTTCTCGCAGGCAAAACCTTTACAGAGGGTGACGAAATCTCCATCGACGGTTCGACAGGTAACATTTACGACGGTATTGTTCCCACAGTTGAAGCTTCTATCGGCGGTGACTTCGGCAGAATTATGGCTTGGGCTGACAAATACAGAACTCTTAAAGTAAGAACAAACGCAGACACACCGGCTGACGCGGCAAACGCTGTTAAACTCGGTGCTGAGGGTATCGGTCTTTGCCGTACTGAGCATATGTTCTTCGAGGGCAACAGAATTGACGCATTCAGAGAAATGATTTGCGCTGACACTGTTGAAGAAAGAGAAGCCGCACTTGATAAAATTCTTCCCATGCAGCAGGGCGACTTTGAAAAACTCTACGAAGCTTTGGAAGGCAACCCGGTAACAATCCGTTTCCTTGATCCTCCGCTCCACGAGTTCGTTCCCACAGAAGAGGCTGATATTGAAATTCTCGCAAAAGCTCAGGGTAAAACAGTCGGCGAAATCAAAGACATCATCAACAGCCTTCACGAGGCTAACCCGATGATGGGTCACAGAGGATGCCGTCTTGCGGTAACTTACCCCGAAATTGCTAAAATGCAGACAAAAGCGGTTATCCGTGCTGCTATAAACGTTCAGAAAGCTCACCCCGACTGGAAGATAGTTCCCGAAATTATGATTCCGCTCGTATGTGAAGTTAAAGAACTTAAATTTGTTAAAAACGCGGTTGTTGAAACTGCTGACGCTGAAATCAAAGCATCGGGCATCGACCTCAAATATGAAGTTGGTACTATGATTGAAATTCCGCGTGCGGCTCTCACAGCTGACGAAATCGCAAAAGAGGCTGATTTCTTCTGCTTCGGTACAAACGACCTTACACAGATGACATTCGGTTTCTCGCGTGATGACGCAGGCAAATTCCTCGAGTCTTACTATGATACAAAGATTTTCGAGAACGACCCGTTTGCTAAACTCGACCAGAACGGCGTAGGCAAGCTTATGGAAATGGCTATCAAACTCGGTAAGCCCGTTAATCCCAAGCTCCACGTTGGTATCTGCGGTGAACACGGCGGCGACCCCTCGTCTGTTGAGTTCTGCCACAAAATTGGTCTTGACTATGTATCCTGCTCGCCGTTCAGAGTGCCGATTGCACGTCTTGCGGCCGCACAGGCAAAAATCAACGAGCTTAACTAATCGGTTCGATTTGTTGAAACAATTAAAGCCTTTCCGTTTATCGGAAAGGCTTTTTGTATTGCGGTTTCGAAGTTTACGTCAATTTTCGTATGCAATGGGTGCGATTGTAAAATTACAAGTTATAAAAGTACAAAGCGCCCCGCAAAATTTGCAGGACGCCTTGTAAGGGTGTTATGAATTTGATATGGCAGAAATTCCGCCGTTAAAGCTAATTATTATTTGTCCGATTTTCCAACTGCGATCGTTACTTTTTCGTCGGATTTTTCCGTTTCAACCGTGTTGTTTGTTTCGGCTTCGCCCTTGGTAATCATATCGGTAATGTGCAATTCGCCGTTCTTCACCTCAATGTATTTATCCAAAACGTCGGTAAAAAAGCTTGCCGGAACGTATGTTTTGTCATCAATAAGAACGGGCGCGCAATCAAGCTCGAGAGCTTTCATTCTGCCTTTGATGTATTTGTTTTCGTCGAGCGTAACCGAGAACATTCCTGAATTAAGTACCGCGGTGTTGGTGTCTTCTTCCCATTCAACGGTCAAGCCGTCAGCCTCTGCAAGTTCACGCAGGGGGAGCATAACAACGCCGTCTTTAACAACGGGAGCGCCCTTGATTTCAGCGCCGTCCGTGCCGAAAACAATCTTCGAAAGTGTAACCGCTTCCGCTTTATAGGGCACGTCTTCTTCGCCGTTCTCCGAAATAAGCATAATGCCGTTTTCACCAATTTGATTTTCGTCTGCTGCAACGGGAATTGATTCTTTTTCCAATGAGGTGAGCGCTGCTGTGAGGTTGGGGTCGCCGCCGTCGTATACGGGACCGCCGTCCGCCTCGGTAGCGGGGAGAGTAACTACGAGGTCGTCGTAATTTACAGTTTCGTCGGAGTTTGCAAATGCGGCAAGCGCAGATGCAGGAATGGTAAGTGCAAGTGTTAAAGCCAGGATTTTCTTTTTCATATTATGTACTTCCTTTCTTTTTGCATTTTTCTTTTTGCCGTAAGCAAATCCAAAATGCTTGTGTTTTTTTGTTTTCACTCATTAGACGTTTGAAATTTAAAAAAGTTCCGTAATTTTTAAAAAAATTTTAAAAAATTTTAAATTTCTATATACAAAAAAATTAAATTGTGCTAAAATAAGCTTATATTCATATAAGAAACGGTGATTTTATGGTAAACAAAATTTTGGGATTTATAGGAACGGGCAATATGGGTTCCGCGATAATCGGCGGAGTTATCGGCAAAACCGATACCGTAAATGCCTATGACATAAAAAAGAACGAAAATCTGACGGTTAATTATAAGGAAAGCATTGCGGATTTGGTAAATTCGAGCGACGCTGTTGTTTTGTGCGTTAAGCCGAATATGTTTGAAACGGTGCTTGCAGAGGTGAAAACTGCCGATTACAAGGACAAGCTTTTTATATCCATTGCGGCGGGAATTACAAAGGATTATATAAAAGAAAAACTCGGCGATGTAAAACTTGTGCGCGTTATGCCCAATCTTCCGCTTTGCGTGGGCGAGGGTATGAGCGTTGTTTGCCCCGATGACGGTTTGCCGGACAGCGATATGGAAATTGTAAAACTGATTTTTGAGTCGTCGGGAAAAATGTGCATTATGAGTGAGGATTACATCAACAAGGCGATTGCGGTTAACGGAAGCGGTCCGGCGTACGTGTTTATGTTTATTGAGGCTATGGCAGACGCGCTTGTGAAAAACGGCGTTGACCGAAAAAATTCGTATACGCTCGCGGCACAGACGGTGCTCGGCTCGGCGAAAATGGTGCTTGAAACAGGGCTTCACCCCGGAATTTTGAAGGATATGGTCTGCTCGCCCGCCGGTACAACCATTGACGCGGTAATCGACCTTGAAAAAACGGGGTTCCGTCACGCGGTGATGAGCGCGGTTCAGAAATGCACCGACAAATCTGTTGAAATGAGCAAAAAATAAGGTTATATTTTGTCCTTCTCCTCATATAATTTATTATTAAAACATATGAGGAGTGGGAAAATGAAACGTGCGGCAGAATATTTAAAACGGAATTCCTACATATATATAACGGCATTTGTGCTGTTTGCAATCGGCGTGTGTATCGGTGCGCTCGGCGCGGCAGGCATTGAGGACGGCGAGTTTTCGCCGCTTAAGGAATATGCGGAAAGTTTTTTCGGCAGTGCGCAGAAAATCGCGCACGCGGAGGTGTTTAAAAAATGCGCGGTGAAAAATCTCGGGCTTGTTTCTGTGTGCGGAATTTGCGCGATGTTTGTTTACACAATGCCAGTCTGCTTTGTTACGGTGGGATTTAAAGGATTTACAACGGGATTTGCGGCAGGGTTTATATTAAAAGCGTTCGGCTCGAAAGGTGCGCTTTTTATTTTTTCGTCATTTATACCGTCGCTCGTGTTTTTAATTCCCGTTATGTTTCTGATGTGCGGATTTTGCGTGCGTTTTGCGTTTATGTGTCACAAAAACAAGATACGGCGCAAAAAGGAACTTGTGCCGTTTGCGCTTTCGATGTCGGCAATGTGGGCGGCTATGAGCATTATTGATTTAACCGACAGTTTTGTGTCGGAATTTGTTGTAAAAGGAATATTTTAGTTGTTATACGGGGCATAAAGCCTTACGAAAGGATAAAAAGATGGCGGATTTACTTGACGATTTTGCCGAATATATGCAGTCTGAACGAAGCTCGTCAAAAAGCACTGTTCAGGCTTATATGCGCGATATAAAGCAATATATGGATTATGCGAAGGACAACCTTGTTGACGTTACAAAGGCGACGAGGCAGAATGTTTTGTCGTACGTTATGTATCTCGAACGGAGCGGAAAGGCTCCGTCCAGCGTGACGAGGGCGGTTGCCGGGATACGTATGTTCTACAAGTATCTTCTAAAGGAAGGAAAAACGAGGGACAACCCTGTTTACAGATTAAAACTTCCCAAGTGTGACAAAAAACTTCCCGATATTCTCACGGTGGAGGAAGTTGACCTGCTTTTGAGCCAGCCGTCGCAGTCGACGTTTAAGGGCAAGCGCGACAAAGCTATGCTCGAACTTATGTATGCGTCGGGAATGAAAGTGTCGGAGCTTGTGTCGCTCGGTGTTGACGACGTTGACATTGATTTGGGATTTGTAAAATGCGTGTCGCTTCCGCACGCGAGAATTGTTCCGCTCGGTGCGCCGTGCATTGCCGCGCTCGCCGACTATTTGCAGTACGCAAGGTTTTATATGATAAAAAGCGAGGGCGAGAAAAAGCTTTTTGTAAATTGCAGCGGAACAAAAATCACGCGTCAGGGATTTTGGAAAATTATAAAAGAATATGCGAAAAAAGCGAATATCGACAAGGACATCACACCGCATATGCTCCGCCATTCATTCGCGGCGCATCTTATAGAAAACGGCGCGTCGCTTTCGGCGGTGCAGGAGATGCTCGGACACAGCGATATTGCCTCAACTCAAATGTATTCGCGCCTTGCACGTCCGAGAATTAAGGACGTTTACACAAAAGCTCACCCGAGAGCGTGAAAAACGGCGGAAAAGAGCTGATTTTGCCTGCTTTTTCGTTAAAAATGACGAAATTATGTACATAAATTTTATATATCTGCAAATATATTTTGTGTATATTTAACGAAATTTTGAAAAATATGCCGTTTTCGGTGTTAAAAGTTAAAAAAAACTTGCAAAAATGTTGTATATGATGTAAAATATACAAGTGTGGCTTGACATACGATGATGCGGGAGGTTACGGCAATACGCCAATTTCCGCGGAGAATGTCCGAATCATTGAACTCGGGCGGCTTGCATCACAGTACAATATTTTTGTGTTGTATTATGCCCGGTTTGCACGTGTCAAAACCGGGATTTATAATGCAAAAAGCGTGAAACACACGGCTATGTGTACTGTTTGTGATGTCGTAATGCACAACAAAATTACGATAAGGAGGTACTACAAATGGCTAATCAGAAAATCAGAATTAAGCTTAAAGCTTATGACCATCAGTTGGTTGACCAGTCGGCACAGAAAATTGTGGAAACAGCGCAGAGAACGGGCGCTAAAGTTTCGGGCCCCATCCCGCTTCCGACAAAGAAAGAAATCGTTACAATCCTGCGTGCGGTTCACAAGTATAAAGATTCCCGTGAACAGTTCGAAATGAGAACTCACAAAAGATTGATTGACATTCTTGAACCCACTTCAAAAACAATCGACACATTGCTTAAAATTTCATTGCCCGCGGGCGTTGATATTGAAATCAAGCAGGTGTGATTGAATTTTAACATCAAGGTATAAGACAGCGTGACTGCAGAAAAAAGTGCAGTCGGTCAATGTTGGAGAGAATATCTTCAACCAATAACCGAATCAGGAGGAAGAAAATTATGCAAAAAGCAATTTTAGGAAAAAAGCTTGGAATGACTCAAGTTTTTGCAGAAGACGGCACAGTAATTCCCGTTACCGTTGTTCTTGCAGGTCCTGTAACCGTTACACAGCTTAAAACTGTTGAAAACGACGGCTACAAAGCGGTTCAGGTTGGTTTTACCGACATTCCCGAAAGAAAGGTAAACAAGCCTTTGAAAGGTCATTTTGACAAAGCGGGCGTCAGCTATAAGAAAACTTTAAGAGAGTTCAGATTTGACGGCGGCGTTGAATACAATGTCGGCGACGAGATTAAAGCTGATGTATTTGCCGCAGGCGATAAAATCGACGTTACCGGTACTAGCAAAGGTAAAGGTTTTGCCGGCACAACAAAAAGATGGGGAACTCACAGAGGCCCTATGTCGCACGGCTCGGGCTATCACAGAGGCGTAGGTTCTATGGGTGCTTGTTCAACTCCTTCGAGAGTTATGAAAAACAAAAAGCTCCCCGGACATATGGGTGTTGAAAAGGTTACAATTCAGAACCTTGACGTTGTTAAGGCAGACGCTGAAAACAACCTTCTTCTCATTAAAGGAGCAGTTCCCGGCCCTAAAGGCGGATTGTTGAAAATAGTAAACACAGTTAAAAGCAAATAAGATTTTTAGAAAGGAGGACTAAAATATGCCTAAAGTAGGTTTATATAAAATGGACGGAAATAAAGTCGGCGACATTGAGCTGAACGAAGCGGTATTCGGTCAGGAAGTAAACAAAAGCGCTTTGCATCAGGTTGTCGTTAACTATCTTGCAAATCAAAGACAGGGCACGCAGAGCACCAAAACTCGTTCAGAGGTTTCGGGCGGCGGTATCAAACCGTGGCGTCAGAAAGGTACAGGCCGTGCAAGACAGGGCAGTATCAGGGCTACACAGTGGATTAAGGGCGGTATCGCATTAGGTCCCAAACCCAGAGATTACAGCTACACTCTCAACAAAAAACTTAAAAGAGTTGCTCTTAAATCGGCGCTCAGCGCAAAGGTTTTGGAGGACGAAATCAAAGTTGTTGAAGATATGAAGGTTGAAGGCTACAAAACAAGTGTTATCGCTAATATGCTTAAGAGTCTTGATGTTAACTCAAAGGCGCTTATCGTTACTTGCGACAAGGACGATTTAATCGTTAAATCGGCAAGAAACATCAAAGGCGTTACACCTACATTTGTAAATGTTTTGAACGTTTACGATATTTTAAGTCACGACCAGCTTATTATCGCTAAAGAAGCGGTAGCAAAGATTGAGGAGGTGTTCGCATAATGTTTGCACACGACATCATCATTAGACCGATAATCTCTGAAAAGAGTATGGATCAGTTGGCTGATAAAAAATACACCTTCGAGGTTAGAAAAGACGCCAACAAAATTGAAATCAAAAGAGCCGTTGAAGAAATCTTCAATGTAAAGGTTGTGTCTGTCACAACATCGAATGTTCTCGGAAAAATTAAGAGAATGGGAGCAACTTCGGGTAAAAGAGCGGATTGGAAAAAGGCAACCGTTAAACTTTCGGCTGACTCCAAGACGATTGAATTCTTTGAAGGCTTGGCTTAATAACGAAAAAGGAGTGTAACGAAAATGGCGATTAAAAAATTTAATCCTACTTCTCCTGCACGCAGATTTATGACGGTGTCAACCTTTGAGGAAATCACAAAGGCAGAGCCGGAAAAATCGTTGCTTGAACCTCTTAAAAAGAATTCAGGCAGAAACTCTTACGGCAGAATTACTGTTCGTCACAGAGGCGGCGGGAACAAGAGAAAATACAGAGTTATAGATTTTAAGAGAAACAAAGACGGTATGAACGCTAACGTTATCGCAATCGAGTACGATCCCAACAGATCGGCAAACATTGCGCTTATCGAATATGAGGACGGCGTAAAGAGCTACATCATCGCTCCTTACACACTCAAAGTAGGTGACGTTGTACGTTCGGGATCTGACGCTGATATTAAGCCGGGTAACGCGCTTATGATTGCAGACATCCCCGTTGGTACCTTAATTCACAATATCGAGCTTGCTCCGAACAAGGGCGGTCAGCTTGTAAGAAGTGCCGGAAACTGTGCACAGCTTATGGCTAAAGAGGGCAAATTTGCCCAGGTAAGACTTCCTTCGGGCGAAGTTAGAATGATAAGAATTGACTGCAGAGCTACAATCGGTCAGGTAAGCAACCTCGACCACGAAAATATTTCTATCGGTAAAGCCGGAAGAAAAAGACATATGGGTTGGAGACCTACCGTCCGCGGTGTTGTTATGAACCCCTGTGATCACCCTCACGGCGGCGGTGAAGGTAAATCTCCTGTCGGTATGCCGAGCCCTGTTACTCCCTGGGGTAAACCCACACTCGGTTACAAAACACGTAACAAGAAGAAACAGAGCAACAAATTTATCGTTAAGAGAAGAAACGCAAAATAATATAAGACTTATTTTTATATTTCGGAAGGAGGTTTATCAATGGGCAGATCTGTTAAAAAAGGTCCCTTTGTCGAAGAACGTCTTTTAAAAAGAATTATCGATATGAATGACGCAGGTGAAAAGAGAGTTATCAAAACCTGGTCGAGAGCGTCCACAATTTTCCCTGAAATGGTAGGACACACAATCGCGGTTTATGACGGCAGAAAACACGTTCCGGTTTATGTGAGCGAGGATATGGTCGGTCATAAGCTCGGCGAATTTGCGCCCACAAGAACTTTTAAAGGTCACGCAGGCGCAAAAACAACCGGAGTTAAGTAATTTTAATAAAATATCCTATTACTTGAGAGGAGGATTTATTTAATGGAACAGACAGTTTCAAACGAAGCAAGAGCAAAAGTCAGCTATGCTCGCATTTCTTCGAGAAAAGTTAAAATCGTTATTGATTTAATCAGAAACAAATCTGTCGGCGAAGCATTTGCAATTTTGAAATTCACACCCAAGGCTGCTGCCGAAATAGTTGAAAAACTTTTAAAATCTGCTGTTGCGAACGCAGAAAATAATCATAATATGGACGTTGAAAAACTTTATGTTGCCGAGATTTTCGCAAATCAGGGTCCGACATTAAAGAGAGTTCAGCCCAGAGCACAGGGCAGAGCGTTCAGAATAAGAAAAAGAACAAGCCATATTACTGTTGTATTGAAAGAGAAAGAATAAGAAGGAGGTAAGAGTTTTGGGCCAAAAAGTACATCCGCACGGATTAAGAGTAGGCGTTATCAAAGATTGGGATTCCAAATGGTACGCTAATAAAAAAGACTTTGGTGATAATCTCGTAGAAGATTATAAAATCAGAAAGTTTCTTAAGAAATCGCTTTTTGCGGCAGGTATTGCAAAAATTGAAATCGAAAGAAACGACAATAAAGTAAGAATTAACATTTTCTCGGCTAAACCCGGTATCATCATCGGCAGAGGCGGCGCAGAAAAAGACAAAATTAAGGCAAACGTAGAAAAACTCATCAATAAAAACGTTATTATCAATATCGTTGAGGTTAAAGGTGCTGAGGCAAACGCACAGCTCGTTGCAGAAAACATTGCTGCACAGCTTGAAAGACGTATTTCCTTCAGACGTGCTATGAAACAGTGTATGCAGAGAGCTATGAAGCTCGGCGTTAAAGGTATCAAAACCTCTGTTTCGGGTCGTTTGGGCGGTGCTGAAATTGCAAGATGCGAACAGTATCACGAAGGTACTATTCCGCTTCAGACTTTGAGAGCCGACATTGACTACGGTTTCTATGAGGCTGATACAACTTACGGCAAAATCGGCGTTAAGGTTTGGATTTACAAAGGCGAAGTTCTTAAATCAAACAAACCCGGCAAGCCGGCTGCCGCTAAAGGCGAAGGAGGTAAATAATCTATGTTGTTACCTAAAAGAGTAAAATACAGAAGAGTTATGAGAGGTCGTATGACCGGTAAAGCAACAAGAGGAAATAAAGTAAGCCACGGCGAGTACGGTATTCAGGCTTTGGAGCCCGCTTGGATTACAAGCAACCAGATTGAGGCTGCCAGAATTGCAATGACACGTTATATCAAAAGAGGCGGTCAGGTTTGGATTAAAATATTCCCCGACAAGCCGGTAACGGAAAAACCTGCTGAAACTCGTATGGGTAGCGGTAAGGGTTCACCCGAATACTGGGTAGCTGTTGTTAAACCGGGCAGAGTAATGTTTGAAATCGGCGGCATTAGTGAAGATGTTGCAAAAGAGGCGCTCCGTCTTGCTATGCACAAGCTTCCGGTAAAATGTAAAATTGTTTCCCGCCAATCTCAGGAAAGTGACGGTGATTCGAGTGAAAGTTAATGAAATCAGAGATTTTGCAGATATGGAATTAGAGCAGAAGCTTACAGAGCTTAAAGCCGAATTATTCAATTTGAGATTTCAGCTTGCTACAAACCAGCTTGACAATCCCAAAAGAGTAACAGAGGTTAAGAGAACGATTGCAAAAATAAAAACAGTCCTTCGCGAAAGAGAGTTAAAACAATCTGTTTAATGTAATTCTGATTGGCAGATAAGATAATTCTGAAGGAAAAACCGTATTTTATTTTGTAAAAAGGAGGATTTAAGCAAAGTGGAACGTAATTACAGAAAAGTTCGTATAGGCAAAGTTGTAAGCGACAAAATGGACAAAACAATCGTTGTTGCCATTGAATACAACGTTAAACACAGCTTGTACGGCAAAATCGTTAAAAGAACTTATAAATTGAAAGCTCACGATGAAGAAGGCGTTGCAAGAATCGGCGATAAGGTTAAAGTTATGGAAACCAAACCTATTTCCAAAGACAAACGCTGGAGATTGGTTGAGATTTTAGAGAAAGCTCAATAATACTCGGAAAGGAGAGGTTTGTAGTGATACAGCAACAAACTTTGTTAAAAGTTGCCGATAACACAGGTGCGAAAGAAATTATGTGCATCAGAGTACTCGGCGGCAGCAAAAGAAGATTTGCCAACATTGGTGACACTATTATTGCTTCGGTTAAAAAAGCAACACCAGGCGGTGTTGTAAAAAAAGGCGAAGTTGTTAAAGCCGTTGTTGTAAGAAGCGTTAAAGGCTTAAGAAGAGCAGACGGCACATATATTAAATTTGATGAAAATGCGGCTGTTATAATCAGAGATGATAAAACTCCGAAAGGAACTCGTATATTCGGACCCATCGCCCGTGAATTAAGGGAAAAAGAGTATATGAAGATATTGTCTTTGGCACCCGAAGTTTTATAAGACAAGGAGGCGTTTTGGTTAATGAGAACTAAAGTTCATATTAAAAAAGGGGACGACGTTATTGTTTTATCCGGTGTTGACAAAGGCAAAAAGGGTAAAGTTTTAAGCGTTATTCCCAAAGAAAGAAAAGTAATCGTTGAAGGCGTGAATATGGCTACAAAGCACAAAAAGCCCAAGAGCCAGACAGATCCGGGCGGAATTATCCACCAGGAAGCTCCGATTTATGCCTGCAAGGTTATGCACGTTTGCAACAAGTGCGGAAAACCGACTCGTATCGGTCACAAGATTTTGGCTGACGGCGAGAAGGCAAGAGTTTGCAAAAATTGCTTGGAAGTTTTTGATAACTAATTAAGAGAGGAGGATTTTCGCTTATGGCAAGCAGATTAAATGCGCATTACGAAAACGAAGTTAAAAAAGCGCTTATGGAAAAATTCGGCTACAAAAGCCCGATGGAAATTCCTAAATTAGAAAAAATCGTTATAAATATCGGCGTCGGCGAAGCTAAAGACAACTCTAAAGCTTTGGACGCAGCGGTTAACGACCTTGCGCTTATCACAGGTCAGGCTCCCGTGGTAACAAAGGCACGCAATTCGGTTGCTAACTTTAAAATCAGAGAGGGTATGAATATCGGCTGCAAGGTTACACTCCGCAAAGATAAGATGTATGAGTTCCTTGACAGACTCTTCAATATCGCTCTTCCCCGTGTAAGAGACTTCAGAGGTATCAACCCCAACTCTTTCGACGGCAGAGGAAACTATTCTCTCGGTATTAAAGAGCAGCTCATATTCCCTGAAATCGATTACGATAAAATCGACAAAATCAGAGGTATGGACATTATTATGGTAACTACCGCAAAAACAGATGAAGAAGCACGCGAACTTTTAACACTTATGGGTGCTCCGTTCATCAGAGCGTGAGAGGAGGAAATAAATCGTGGCTAAAAAAGCGATGGTATTAAAACAGCAGAAAAAGCAGAAGTATTCTACAAGAGAATACAACAGATGCAAAATATGCGGACGACCTCACGCATACCTCAGAAAATACGGTATTTGCCGTATTTGCTTCAGAGAATTGGCTTACAAAGGTCAAATCCCCGGCGTAAGAAAAGCAAGCTGGTAAGGCTTTGAAAAAATATATTCGGATTAGATTTTAAAAAGGAGGTAGCACAATATGCAGATAACCGATCCTATCGCTGATATGCTTACCCGTATCAGAAACGCAAATTCATCAAAACATGAATCAGTTTTAATCCCTTCTTCTAAAATGAAAGTTGCAATCGCTAAAATTCTTGACGATGAAGGTTATATAAACGGTTATGAAGTTATAGATGACGGTAAACAGGGCGTTATTAAAGTTACTCTTAAGTACGGCGCTAACAAAACTAAAGTTATTACCGGCATTAAAAGAGTGAGCAAGCCCGGTCTCAGGGTTTATGCCAACAAAGAAGAAATGCCTAGAGTTTTGAGAGGTCTTGGTATTGCCATTGTATCCACTTCAAAGGGTATTATGACAGACAAAGACGCGAGAAAGAACAACGTAGGCGGCGAAGTTTTGGCATTTATTTGGTAGTATTTTTACTAATTGGAGGTGAACACATTGTCAAGAATAGGCAGAGCACCGATTGACATTCCAAGCGGTGTAGAAGTTAAAATAAATCCCGATAACGAGGTTATCGTCAAAGGCCCTAAAGGTACATTGACAAAGAAACTCCACAGGGATATGATTATAAAAACCGAAGGCGCGGTTTTGGTTGTTGAAAGACCTTCCGAGGATAAGGCGCACAAAGCTTTGCACGGTCTTACAAGGTCGCTTTTGGCAAATATGGTGACGGGCGTAACCGAAGGCTTTTCAAAAACTTTACAGATTAACGGTGTTGGTTACAGAGCCGCAAAACAGGGTAAAAAGGTTGTTTTAAACCTTGGCTATTCGCACCCCGTTGAGGTTGAAGATTCTGATGATTACACATTGGAGGTTCCCGATCCGAACACAATCATTGTTAAAGGTATTGACAATCAGATTGTCGGTGAGGTAGCAGCTAAAATCAGAGAAAAAAGGCTTCCCGAACCCTACAAGGGCAAAGGTATCAAGTATGCTGATGAAGTTATCAGAAGAAAAGAAGGTAAGACCGGCGCTAAAAAATAATTGTACGGTCTTTGAAAAGTTTAAGAAAGGAGCATAAGCTTTTATGATAAAGAAACAGAGCAGTAACGTATCAAGATTGCGCAGACATAAAAGAGTCCGCAAAACTATCTCGGGTACGGCGGAACGTCCCAGACTTAACGTATACAGAAGTCTTAAAAATATCTATGCTCAAATTATCGACGATACAACAGGCACAACACTCGTTGCGGCTTCCTCGCTTGATATGGAAGCAGGCGGAAACAAAGACGCTGCAAAAGAAGTTGGCGCACTCGTAGCTAAAAAAGCTCTTGAAAAAGGTATCAGCGAAGTTGTATTCGACAGAGGCGGATATATATATCACGGCCGTGTAGCGGCTCTTGCGGAAGGTGCAAGAGAAGGCGGTCTTAAATTCTAATTTTTGAAATTTATACATTACTCTAAAAGGAGGTTAACAGCTTTTATGGAAAACATTGATGTAAACGCTATGGAATTAAAAGAAAAAATTGTTAGCATAAATCGTGTTGCAAAGGTTGTTAAAGGCGGCAGAACCTTTAGATTCAGCGTTTTGGTTGTTGTCGGCGACGAGAACGGTCATGTCGGCGCAGGCACCGGCAAAGCTGCTGAAATTCCCGATGCAGTCAGAAAAGCGATTGACGATGCTAAAAAGAATATGATTACAGTACCGATTGTAAACACAACTATTCCGCACGAGAAAATCGGCGTTTTCGGTGCGGGCAGAGTGCTTTTAAAACCTGCCGGTTTAGGTACAGGCGTTATCGCCGGCGGCGGTGTAAGAGCAGTGCTCGAGCTTGCCGGTATTAAGAATATCAGAACAAAATCTCTGCGTTCAAACAATCCGCGCAATATGGTTAATGCGACGATTGAGGGCCTCAAAGAAATGATGGTTGCTGAAGAAGTGGCTAAATTAAGAGGCAAATCGGTTGAAGAATTGTTGGGTTAATTTAGCAGGTACGCTAAAAAATATTGCAGGAGGAAATGAAAATGGCAAAGATTAAAGTAACTTTGGTTAAAAGCTTCCACGGCTGCAAAAAAGACCAGATTGCAACCGTAGCCGCTTTGGGCCTTAAGAAAATACGAGATGAAAAAACACATGAAGATTGTCCTCAAATCAGAGGTATGGTTACAAAAATCAAGCACTTGGTTAAGGTTGAGGAAATATAAACTAAAAGGAGGTGTCTTGTATGAAATTATTTGAACTTGCTCCAAGCAAAGGCGCTGTTAAGGACAGAAAGAGAGTCGGCAGAGGTCACGGTTCGGGCAGCGGAAAAACATCGGGCAGAGGTCATAAAGGACAGAATGCCAGAAGCGGCGGCGGTGTAAGAGTCGGCTTTGAAGGCGGTCAGATGCCTATTTACAGAAGATTGCCGAAACGCGGCTTTACAAATATCTTTGCTAAGGAATATGTTGAAGTAAAAATTTCAGATTTGAATAAATTTGAATCCGGTGCAGTTGTAGACGCTCAAGCTTTGAAGGAAGCCGGAATCATTAAAAAGGTTTGCGACGGCGTTAAAGTGTTGGGTAACGGTGAAATAAACGTTAAACTCACAGTTAAGGCTGCGAAGTTTACAGAAGCTGCTAAGGAGAAGATTGAAGCAGCCGGAGGAAAGGCTGAGGTGATGTAAGGTGTTTCAGACCATTAGAAATGCTTGGAAAATCCCGGACCTTAGAAAAAAGATTTTGTTTACTCTGTTTATGATTGCGGTATTCAGACTCGGTTCCTATATTCCGGTCCCCGGTCTTGACAGAGGCGCGCTTCAGAGTATGATAGGCGAGGGCAATAACCTTTTCGGTATGCTCGATTTGTTCTCGGGCGGTGCGTTCGGTAATGCAACCATTTTTGCAATGAGTATTACCCCGTACATCAACTCGTCGATTATAATTCAGCTTTTGACAGTTGCAATCCCTGCTTTGGAACGTCTTGCCAAAGAGGGCGAAGAAGGAAGAAAAAGACTTGCTTCCTGGACAAGATACGGCACGGTTATTTTGGCGTTTATCCAGGCAACCGGTTTGTATTTTGCACTCCGCAGCGGTTTAACCAACAGCGGTGTTGTACCGTTCATCTTGGTTACCTTCTCGTTTACGGCAGGTACGGCATTTCTTATGTGGCTTGGAGAGCAAATCACCGAGTACGGCGTAGGAAACGGTATTTCGATTATCATCTTCGCAGGTATCGTATCGAGAGTTCCGAGCTCTGTTATCGGCCTTGTTAACAATTTCAAGGCAGTTCAGGGCGCACAGGGAATTATCTCGCTCGCTGCGATTGTAATTGTATCGGCGGCTTCGATTTTGCTCGTTGTATTCATCAACGATGCTGAAAGAAGAATTCCCGTACAGTATGCAAAGAGAATGGTAGGACGTAAAATGTACGGCGGTCAGAGCACACATATTCCGATTAAAGTTGCTATGGCAGGCGTTATCCCGATTATCTTTGCGATGTCGATTTTGTCTTTCCCGCAGACGATTGCACAGTTTATGGGCAAAAACATTCAGATTTTTAACACCACATCGTGGTGGTACATTGTATTGTACTTTGTGCTTATTATCTTCTTCACATATTTTTACACTGCAATTCAGTTCAATCCGATTGAAGTTGCAAACAATATGAAGAAGAACGGCGGATTTATTCCCGGTATCAGACCGGGCAAACCTACAAGCGATTTTATTAACAGAGTTTTGGTTAAAATCACCTTGGCAGGTGCAGTGTTCTTGGGACTTATCGCGGTATTGCCGCAGATTGTCGTAAAATACACCGCATTCCACCTTACACTCGGCGGTTCGTCGCTCCTCATCTTGGTCGGCGTTGCGCTTGAAACGGTTAAGCAGATTGAATCTCAAATGCTTATGCGTCATTATAAAGGTTTCTTGGATTGATAAAATTGATTTGTCAGGAGATATTTATGAAAATTATTATGCTTGGTGCCCCCGGTGCGGGCAAAGGAACGCAGGCTGAAATTCTCAATAAGAAATACGGCATACCCACAATTTCGACGGGCGCGATTATAAGAGAAGCTATAAAAAGCGGCTCCGAGCTCGGAAATAAGGTTAAAGCTATCATTGAGAGCGGTAATCTTGTGTCAGACGATATAGTAATCGAAATCATAAAAAAACGTCTTGCCGAAAAGGATTGCGAAAACGGTTTCATTCTGGACGGTTTTCCGCGAACTGTTGCGCAGGCGGACGCGCTTTATGATATGGGCATTTCGATAGACAAGGTTATTTCTATCGAAGTGGACGACGACGATATTATCAAAAGACTTTCGGGCAGACGTGAGTGCTCGGGCTGCAGGTCAACATATCACGTTGACAGCAAGCCGTCGGCAAAAGGCGATGACTGTGAAAAATGCGGTGCGCCTCTTACAATCCGTCCCGATGATGAACCTGAAACAATCAAGAAAAGACTTGATGTCTACCACGAGCAGACCGAGGCTTTGAAAGATTATTACGAGGGCAAGAAAATTCTTCACAAGGTATGCGGCAGCAATGGAATCGAGGCTACCACCAAGAGCATTGTAGCAGTATTGGAGAATTGAAAATGATTTATATTAAGTCAGCAGGCGAGGTGGCAAAGATGCGCCGCTCCGGCAGAATTACGGCAAACATCTTCGAGGTGTTAAAGCCGCACATTAAGCCGGGCGTGTCTACCGCCGAGCTTGATAAAATCGCGAAAGAATATATACTACGCTCCGAGGCAAAACCGTCATTTTTAAACTATAACGGTTTTCCCGCCAGTATATGTTCCTCAATTAACGACGTGGTTATTCACGGCATACCCAGTCATTCAAAAATCCTTAAAGACGGCGATATTATAAGTATCGACGTCGGGGTTATAAAAGACGGGTATCACTCGGACGCGGCAAGAACGTATGCTGTCGGAAATATCAGTGATGAAGCCGCAAGACTAATCGACGTCACCGAAAAAAGCTTTTTTGAAGGAATACGTTATGCAAAACAGGGCGAAAGGCTCTTTAGCATATCGGCTGCAATTCAGGATTATGTTGAAAGCGCGGGATACAGTATAGTTAAAAATTACTGCGGTCACGGCGTCGGCAGAAATCTTCACGAAGACCCCGAAATTCCGAATTACGGAAAGTTCGGCCACGGAAACAGACTTATGCGTAATATGACGCTTGCCATTGAACCTATGGTTAATATGGGCGGCGCGGCGACAAGAGTTTTGTCCGACGGCTGGACGGTTGTTACACAGGATAAATCGTATGCGGCGCATTACGAAAACACCATTGTGATAACCGACGGCGAGCCGATTATTTTAACCGCACTGTAAGCGGATTTTGTTAACGTGTTGTATAATTAAGTAGAGGTGATATGTGTTGGACGCTCAACCCGGCGGGTTTGTATATGCAGTTGCCGGCAGAGATTCGGGAAAATGTTTCATCATTTTGTCCGTTAAAGACGGTTTCGCGTACATCGCGGACGGCAAGGGCAGAAAGGTGGGCGCACCCAAAAAGAAAAGCTTAAAGCATATAAAGCTTGCTTTGAAATCAGATAAGTTTATAGCCGAAAAGCTTGAAACGGCAGGAAAGGTTACAAACAAAGAAGTAAGACACGCGATAAGAGCGTTTTTGGGTGAAAATGAATGACGAAAAATGTTGTAAAAGGAGGTTTTTATTATGGCAAAAGAAGATGTATTGGAGCTTGAAGGCACAGTCATTGAGGCACTGCCCAATGCAATGTTTCAGGTTGAATTTGAAAACGGTCACAGAATACTTGCTCATATTTCGGGTAAGCTTCGAATGAATTTCATCAGAATTCTGCCGGGCGATAAGGTTACTGTTGAAATGTCGCCTTATGACCTTACAAGAGGAAGAATTACTTGGCGCGCAAAATAATGCCGGAAAAATGCACATTCAAGACGAAAATGCAGTTTTTTGCGCATAAGAAAAACCTTTAAGTGTAGAATTTTTCGAGATTTTTTAAAGAACAGGAGGAGAAATTATGAAAGTCAGACCTTCGGTAAAACCTATTTGCGAAAAATGCAAAATTATTAAAAGAAAAGGCAATGTTATGGTTATTTGCCAGAACCCCAAGCACAAACAGAAACAGGGTTGATGACAAGCCTTTAGCCTAAAAGGGGGCGGCTGTACGGATTTTTCGTAACCCCTTTTAAGGTTTTATATAAATTTAAAATTATAAGCTTTGTTAAACTTTTAAGGAGGTGTAAGAATGGCTCGAATAGCTGGCGTAGATTTGCCTAACGAGAAAAGAGTTGAGATTGGCCTTACCTATATTTTCGGTATCGGCAGAAAATCTTCAAACAAAATTTTAAGTGAAACAGGTATAAATCCCGATACTCGTGTTAAAGACTTAACAGAGGACGAGATTTCTAAATTAAGAGCTGCGATTGATAAGGATTATCACGTTGAAGGTGACTTAAGACGTCAAACAGCGCTTGATATAAAAAGACTTATTGAGATCGGCTGTTACAGAGGACTCCGTCACAGAAGAGGTCTTCCTGTAAGAGGTCAGAGATCTAAAACTAATGCAAGAACAAGAAAAGGCCCGAGAAAAACAATGGCTAACAAAAAGAAATAGAAAGGGAGGGGTATTAAAATGGCTCAAGTTAAAAGAACACGTAAAAGACGTGAAAAGAAAAACGTTGAAAAAGGAGCTGCACATATCCGTTCCTCTTTCAATAACACGATTGTTACTATCACAGATACCGCAGGCAACGCTCTTTCGTGGGCAAGTTCAGGCGGATTGGGCTTCAGAGGCTCAAGAAAAAGCACACCGTTCGCATCGCAGATGGCTGCTGAAACAGCGGCAAAAGCTGCTATGGAGCACGGTTTGAAATCTGTTGAAGTTTACGTTAAAGGTCCCGGCGCAGGACGTGAAGCTGCTATCAGAGCGCTCCAGACTGCCGGCTTGGAGGTTAGTATGATTAAAGACGTAACCCCCATTCCGCACAACGGCTGCAGACCGCCCAAGAGAAGAAGAGTTTGATATAGGAGGTGCAATAAATGGCTAGATATACAGATGCTGTGTGCCGTCTTTGCCGCCGCGAGGGTCAGAAGCTCTTCTTAAAAGGCGCAAGATGCTACAGTGATAAATGTTCCGTAGGAAAAAGACAGTATGCTCCCGGTCAGCACGGTCAGGGCAGAAAGAAACTTTCCGAGTACGGTATTCAGTTGAGAGAAAAACAGAAAGCAAAGAGATATTACGGCGTTTTGGAATCGCAGTTTGAAAAATATTTCGATATGGCAAGCAATAAAAAAGGTATCACCGGTGAAAACCTTTTGCAGATACTCGAAAGCCGTTTGGACAACGTTGTTTACAGACTTGGCTTCGCTCTTTCAAGACCCGAAGCAAGACAGCTTGTAAGACACGGTCATTTCACGGTTGACGGTCATAAGGTTAATATTCCGTCTTACCTCGTAAAACCGGGCGCTGTTATCACAATTAAAGAAAACAGCAGAAGCCTTCCCAAAATGAAAGCAATTTTGGAACAGACCGACGGTAAAGTTATTCCGAAATGGCTCGATTTGGACAGAAATACATTGCAGGCAAAAGTTGTTAACCTTTGCGACAGGGAAGATATCGACTTAGACGTTCAGGAACACTTAATCGTTGAGTTGTATTCTAAATAAGCCTTCCCCATAAAATTATTTTTAATACTGGAATGGAGGGTTGTTAAGTATGATAGAAATGGAAAAACCCAAGGTTGAATGTGTGGAAAGAAGCGAGGACGGAACATATGCGCGTTTTGAGGTTGAACCTCTTGAGCGAGGCTACGGTATAACATTAGGCAACTCAATCAGACGTGTTTTGCTTTCGTCACTTCCCGGTTCTGCCGCAACGTCCGTAAAAATCGACGGCGTACTCCACGAGTTTTCCACAATTCCCGGAGTTAAAGAAGATGTTACGGAAATAATTTTAAATATCAAAAAGCTTATAACCATTGTTTACAGTGAAGTGCCCAAGACCGTTTATATCGACGCGACCGGCGCAGGCGAGGTTCTCGCAGGCGATATTAAGTGCGACTCCGAAGTTGAAATCATCAACAAAGATTTGCACATTGCAACACTTGACGACAATGCAAAGCTTTATATGGAAATTACTCTTGCGAACGGCAGAGGCTATGTTTCGGCCGAGAAGAATAAGGAAAATATGCAGAGCATAATCGGCGTAATTCCCGTTGATTCTATCTATTCGCCCATCTGCAAGGTAAACTATAATGTAACCAACACCCGTGTTGGTCAGGTGACCGATTACGACAAGCTCTCGCTCGAGCTTTGGTCGGACGGTACAATTACACCTGAAGAGGCATTAAGCCTTAGCGCAAAAATCTTAAACGACCATATGAGCTTGTTTATCGACCTTACCGACGAAATCAAGCACAAGGATATTATGGTTGAAAAAGAGGATAACAAGAAGGATAAGGTTCTGGAACTCACAATCGAGGAGCTTGACCTTTCCGTTCGTTCGTTTAACTGCTTGAAGAGAGCCGGCATCAACACCGTTGAAGATTTGGTAAACAAATCCGAAGGCGAAATGATGAAGGTGAGAAACCTCGGCAGAAAATCGCTCGAAGAAGTTATCGCAAAACTTGCCGCTTTGGGATTGGTGTTCTCAAAAGAAACTTATGATGACTAAAATATTAGTAGCAAAGGAGGTATATGTGTTATGCCGGGTACAAGAAAATTAGGTAAAGCTACCGATCATAGAATTGCTATGCTGAAAAACCTTACAACTGCGCTTTTGGAAAACGGCAAAATTGAAACAACCGTTGCAAAGGCTAAAGAAGTAAGAAGCTTGGCTGAAAGAATGATAACCTTGGGTAAACAAAATACTCTTCATACAAGAAGGCAGGCGCTTTCTTATATTACGAAAGAGGACGTTGTTACAAAGCTGTTTGGCGAAATAGCTCCCAAATATGCCGATAGAAACGGCGGATATACCAGAATTGTAAAGATTGGTCCCAGACGCGGCGATGCTGCTGAAATGGCGATTATCGAATTGGTATAATTTTTAAATTTTAAGCGATGTCAAGTATTTTGGCATCGCTTTTAAAATTTTTGTTGAAAAAATTCGAAAAAAGTGTTGACAAAACAAGGTTTGTGTGATAAAATGACTTCAAGATTTAGGATTAGTTTAGTTTTGAAAAGTTAAGTTTAGACGAGTTTAGAGTAGATTAGTTTTATGTTAATATGCTGATTATACCCTTTTCGTCTTGCGGAAAGGGTTTTTGTTTTTTTAACTTTCAAATGTAAATCCTAAACAAATTTAAAAAGGGGTAGATTTACAATGAAAAAAACGAACGGAACAATGAGAAAGAGATTTTTGTCGGCAGTGGGTGTCGTTTGTACGGCGGCGCTTTTGTTTACCGGCTGCGGTGCAAAACAGATAAGCGAAACAGGCGCGGAGAAAAACGATAAGGTCTACAAAATCGGTGTAACGCAGTATGCCGACCACCCGTCGCTTGACAACTGCCGTGAGGGATTTATTCAGGGACTTGCAAACGAGGGATTTAAAGAGGGCGAAAACATCGAAATTGAAACTGTAAACGCACAGGCGGAAATGTCGAAGGCAACGCAGATTGCACAGACATTCGCAAGCGCGGGCAAAGATTTGGTTTGCGGTATCGCAACACCGTCCGCGCAGGCCTTGTACGCATCTTGCGCAGAGAAAAATATCCCCGTTATATTCAATGCGATTTCCGATCCGGTTGCGGCTAAACTTGCAAAATCGGAAACCGAAGCACTTCCGGGTATAACAGGTATAAGCGACAAGCTTCCTGTTGAGGACCAGTTAAAGCTTATCCGCGAGATTTTGCCCGACGCTAAAAAAATCGGAATTATTTACACCACGGGCGAGGCAAACTCGGTAAGCACCATCGAGGAATACAAAAAACTTGCACCGACTTACGGTTTTGAAATTGTTGACAAAGGTATCACAAAACAGGCTGAAATTCCGCAGGTTATGGACGTTATCTTAACACAGGTTGACTGCATTTCAAACCTCACCGATAACACGGTTGTTGCGGCGCTCGGCGTTGTTTTGGAAAAAGCAAATGCGGCGAAAGTCCCCGTTTTCGGTTCGGAGGAAGAACAGGTTAAAAACGGATGTGTTGCATCTGCCGGTCTTGATTATGTAAAACTCGGCGTTCAGGCAGGCGAGATAGCGGCTAAAGTGCTCAAAGGCACAAAGATTGACACAATTCCGTTTGAAACACTGAAAGAAACAAAATATACTTTCAACGAGGACGCGGCAAAGGCACTCGGAATTACAATCAGTGCAGAAACGCTTGCAAAAGCAAAATAATTTAAAAATTCCGCCGTGAGGAAAACTTACGGCGGATTATCTTGATATTAAACGGGAGATTAAAATGGGAATTTTATCAATAGCCTCGGGAATTTTGGAACAAGGCTTTATATTCGGAATAATGGCGCTGGGAATTTACATTACATATAAAATTTTGGACTTTCCCGACCTTTCGGTTGACGGAACATTTCCGCTCGGCGCGGCGGTTTCTACAAAACTGATACTTTCGGGTGTAAACCCGTGGCTCGGTCTTTTGGGTGCGTTTGTTTCGGGAACGCTTGCAGGTATGCTGACGGGATTTTTTCACGTTAAACTCAAAATTAAAGACCTTTTAAGCGGTATTCTCACAATGACACTGCTCTATTCGGTGAATTACCGAATTGTCGGCAAACCGAATGAATTTTTTATGGGCGAAAGCACGGTGTTTTCAACCGTAAATTCGCTTTTCCCAAATATGCCGCCCGCATATAAGCCGTACACCGCGCTTTTGACGGTGTTTGTGATTGCGGTGATTGTAAAATACGTGCTGGATTGGTATCTCGGCACAAAATCGGGATTTCTGCTCAAAAGCGTAGGCTCAAACGAGGCGCTTGTAATTACGCTTGCCGAGGACCCCGGAAAAGTTAAAATAATCGGTCTTGCGATATGCAACGGCCTTGTTGCGCTTGCAGGTGCAATATACAGCCAAAGAAGCACACAGTTCGATATTTCAAGCGGTACGGGTATGCTCGTTATGGGACTTGCCGCGGTTATAATCGGCACAACGGTATTCTCAAAAATGAAGTTTTTGCGCGTGACGACGGGCGTTTTGGTGGGTATGATTGTGTATAAAGCGTGCATTACGCTTGCAATCAGCTCCGGTTTGCAGTCGTCCGATATGAACCTTGTTGTGACGGTTCTGTTTGTTTTAACTCTCGTTTTCAGTGATATTTCAAAAAAGAAAGGGGCGGCAAAAAATGCTTAAACTCGAAAATATTTGTCAAACCTTCAACAAAAATACAATCAACGAAAAAGTGCTTTTCGACGGGTTTTCGCTTTTGGTTGCGAAAGACGAATTTGTGTCGGTTGTGGGCAGTAACGGCTCGGGAAAAACCACGCTTTTAAATATCGTTTCGGGAAACCTTATGCCCGACGACGGCAAGGTTTTCGTCGGCGGAAAGGACGTTACAAAGCTTAAAAATTACAAACGCGCAAAAAATATCGCGCGCGTTTTTCAGGATCCGTCGCTCGGCACCTGCCCGTCGATGACAATTTTTGAAAATATGTCAATCGCGGACAATAAACTTAAACCGTATAACCTCACCGGCGGATTAAATCATAAACGCAAGGATTTTTACCGTTCACAGCTTGAACTTTTGGGGCTTGGACTTGAGGACAGAATGGACACAAAAACGCGGACGCTCTCGGGCGGTCAGAGGCAGGCTTTGGCGCTTATTATGGCGACTATGGTTAAGCCCGACATTCTTCTTCTTGATGAGCACACCGCGGCGCTCGACCCGAAATCGAGCGACATTGTGATGGACCTCACCGAAAAGGTTGTGACCGAGAAAAAAATTACAACGCTTATGGTTACGCATAATCTGCGCTATGCGATTGATTATTCAAACAGATGTATTATGATGCACGAGGGAAATATTCACCTTGATATAAGCGGTGACGAAAAGAAAAATAAAACCATCGCTGACCTTTTGACGGTGTTTAACGAAATCAGTATAGAATGCGGAAATTAAAAAATATGATAATAAAAACGGAGCGATTTAAGCCACTCCTCGATAAGACAACATTGCCTTAAAAACATATTTTTCGCGCCTTTCTGCGTTAAAAAAGCTCGCAATCCGTCAGGATTACTCACTTTTTTGCCTTGAAATTCATCAAAAAATCTTGTTTTTAAGGTGCAGAGCAGTTTTGAATATCGGATTTTACAATTCAGACAAGAAATAAAACCTGCCGTTATGCTGACGCATATGGCAGGTTTTTGACGTAGTATGAATTTAAAATACGGCTTCAAAACCAATGCTTTCTTATTGAGGAGCGGCTAAATCCGCTCCGTTTTTCTATTTTTCGGTATCTTCTTTTACAACCGTTTCTTCTTTTATAACAACTTCATCATCATCTTTCGACTTGAAATTCTTGATAAATCCGTTAACCTTGTTCAAAATATCGGGAACGGCATCAATAATTCTGTCCGCAGTTGTTACGCTGTTTGTAATAGGCAGGATACGTACGCTTTCTTTGCCGATAACCAAAAACGCGATTGGGTTTATTGACACACCGCTTCCTGCTCCGCCGCCGAACATTTTGCCGTCAGCTTCGGGATTATCCTTTAAATCCTGTGCAAATTCCGAACCGCCCGCGCCAAATCCGAACGACACCTTTGAAACGGGGATAACCGTTGTGCCGTCGTCAGTTGTAACCGGGTCGCCGACGATTGTGTTAACGTCTACCATAGCCTTGATTTTTTCCATTGATACATTGAGCAAACCTTCGATTGGGTTCATAAAAACACCGCCTTATTTATAATCTTTTATTTTTTTGTCCGAAATTTCGGGTTTATATTCTTCAAAAAGCTTTTTCGCTTTTGAGTAATTCCTGAAAATAATGATTGCCGCCGCCAAAATATCAACCAAACGCGTGTAAACCACGCCGCTGAGGTTTATTTTCATAATGTTTTTGTTGAAAATCGGGTCGATTGAAAAATTGTGCTCTTTCACGGTGAAAAGCTTGCAGACAAGTGCAAAAGCGGAGTAAATCACGCCCCACAAAACGCCCGTCGAAATCCCCGTCAGCGCCGCGTCGCCAAGACCGAAATCCATACTAAAATTGATGTATTTTACAGTGATTGACTTTTTTATATGTCCTTTCGATGCGGAAAACGTGTTTTTCAAGATGTTTATGTTATTTTTGACACGCTTTGCCTTGTCGATAAAACTGTCCTTGCCCTCGGCCTTCTCGGCTTCTTTTTTCTCTTTTTCCTTTTTTGTTTCTTTAAATTTTATGTTAAAACCAAGCTTTTTTGTGAAAACATAAAACCGCAGCATAAAGTTTTTGCTCTCGTTGTTGAAGTAACCATCGAAGTAAAAATTAAGCCTTATAAAAAGCAAAAATAAAATCAAAACCGAAAGTACGGCAAGGCAAATAAGCAAAATTTTCATATGCGCACCGCCTTAAATGTTTTGTTCGGCATTTCCGGCATCGGCATCGGTGTGGATTTCCTGTGCTGTGTTTTCTGCGTTTTCGCCGTTTTGTGCCGAGTCAATGTCAAATTCCTGCTGAATTATTATGTCATTGGGGTTGTCCACGGCAGGCAGACTGCTTAATGAGGTTAAACCGAAACAACGCAAAAATTCCTCTGTTGTACCGAACAAAATCGGTCTGCCGGGTGCGTCGAGCCTGCCTTTTTCCTCAACGAGTCCCAGTTCAACAAGCTTTGAAAGCGAGCCGTCGCTGTTTACACCGCGGATAAATTCGATACTGCTTCGCGTTACCGGCTGATTGTATGCCACAATGCTCAAAACCTCAAGCGCGGCATTCGACAGGCTGACCTTGCTTTTTTTCTCGGCAACCGTGCGGATATAGCCGTAATATTCGGTTTTGGTGCAAAGCTGAAAGCTGTCTTCAAGACGCAGAATTTTTATTCCGCGCGATTGGTCATTTTCATATTCCGACTGCATTTTTTCCATAATGATTTCGGCATTTTTTCTGTCGATTTCAAGCGCCTCGCAAATCCTGTCGATCGGCACCGATTCGCCCATTGCAAAGAGTATGCTCTCTATCACCGCTTTAACTTTTTCTTCTTCCATATTTAACCTCTATAAGTAATTGTTGTCAATTTCTTCGGTATTTATATCAACTTCGGTACGTTTTATAAAAATTTTTCCGTCCTCTTCATATGACGAAAAAACGCCCGAGCGCATAAGCTCGAGAATTGCAAGAAATGCGGAAACCGCCTCACTTCGGCTTTCTATGCCGTCAAACATATCTTCAAAACTTCGGCTTTCGCCCTTTTTGATGCTTTTGAGATAATGCGCGGTTTTGTCCTCAACGCTCACTGTGACGTGCGCCACAATGCCCTCGAATTTTTCTTTCGGAGGAGGCATTTTGCGCTCGGTTTTCTCGATTACCGTCATAAAAGCCTCAGTCAGCTTTTCAATGTCTATATGTTCAATGCGTTTCGGTTTGTTCTCCTTTTCGGGGAGCGTGGGGAGCTTGTAAAACGAAAGATACCCCTGAAACTGCATTTTTTCAAGCTTTTCTTTCGCCTTTTTGATTTTTTCGTATTCAATGAGCCTGTCCGCAAGGTTTTGACGAGGATCCTCTTCTTCCTCCTCGTGGAGCGGAAGGAGCATTTTCGACTTTATCAGCAAAAGCTCCGATGCCATATACAAAAATTCCGACGAAATTTCAAGGTCGAATTCCTCCATTTTGTTAAGATATTCAAGATACTGCTCGGTGATTTCGACAATCGGAATATCATAAACGCTCACTTTATTTTTTTTTATAAGATGAAGCAACAAATCCAAAGGACCCTCAAAGGTTTGAAGCTTAAAGGATAATTTATCGTCCACAAAATTCTCCTAAATAAAGTTTACAAGGTTTAGTATCGGCTGCATAATAAGGCTTGTAAGACCGTTTAAAATCGGGTCGAGAATACCTGTGTAAATTATGAGTAACAATACCAAAAACGAATATCGTTCGTACTGATAAAATTTATATTTTATTCTGCCGGGCAGAAATTCGGTCAGCACACGCGAGCCGTCCAGAGGCGGAATGGGGATAAGGTTGAAAATCATAAGTCCCACATTTATGACTATGCAGTAGTAGAGCATAACCACCAAAACGTTCAAGCCCTTGAGCGATGTCACGTTTGAAAAAAGCGCCGCAAAACCGACGAATTTTCCCGCAATACCCAAAAGAATAGCACTGATTATTGCCATTGCAAGGTTTGAAACCGGACCTGCAAGGCTTACCAATATTATGCCTTTTCTGCGGTTTTTGAAGTTGTCGGGGTTAATCGGTACGGGACGCGCCCAGCCGAAGTGGAAAAACAGCATACACAAAAATCCGATAAGGTCAAAATGCGCAAAAGGGTTGAGGGACAGACGTCCGCTGTATTTTGCGGTAGGGTCGCCCATTTTATATGCCGCATAGCCGTGCGCGGTTTCGTGAACGCTGATTGCAAGCAAAACCGCAGGCAATGTCAAAATAAGGCTTAAAAATCTGTTTAATAAGTTGCCGAACAAAATATGCACCTCCAAATGCTATATTTAGTTAATTATACACTATTTTTTTGAAAAATACAAGTCCTATCGAAAAAATCGCATTGACATTTTGTGAAAATTTGGTATAATTTAGATATATACTTTATGAAATGAGGACGAAAAAATGCTGAAACATATTATATTTTGGAAATTGAACGACAAATCGAAAGCGGACGAAATTGCGGCGGATTTAAACTCGCGTTTTAAGGCTCTTTTGGGCAAGGTTGACGGCCTTAAAGAGGCTGAAGTCGGCAAAAACGTAAACGGCGGTGATTTTGACATCACGCTTTACACCGTTTTTGAGAGCGCAGAGGACGAGAAAGCGTATCAGACAAATCCGCTCCATCTCGAAATTAAAAAAGTTGTTCACTCGGTTGTGTGCGACAGAATTTGCATTGACTATTTGGTGTAATATCTTGTAAAAATTGAATAATTTTCTTAAAATCTTCCGATAATATTAAAAAATATTGGGAGATTTTTATTTTGAAAAATATATTTTTGTATTCTCCGCCCGTCGAAAAAGCAGAATTTGAGCTTAAAAGCGACGGCGCAAACACCGAAAACAAAACAGATATGGAAAAGGTAAGCCGAAAAATCGCCGAAAACAAGCGGTATGTTGAAGAAACGTTTTCCGTTCCGCTCAACGGCGATATTGTGGTGCGCGATTTTAAAATTTTCGTCGGCTCGAAATCCTACGACGCGTTTTTTGTAATCTGCGACGGCCTTGCCGACGGCGACAGCGTGAACGAGTGCGTTTTAAAGCCGTTTATGTATCTTAAAAATTCCGTTGTTCCGAAAGGAGAGGCGCTGGATAAAATCATTACCGGCGCGCTCCTGCCTCAAAATCAAATCAGCGTGATGAGCAAAATCAAGCCGATTTGCGACGAAGTGAACTTTGGTTTGTGCGCACTTTTTGTCGACACGCTCGAGGTTGGATTTTCCATTGATTTAAAAGGCTGGGAGCACAGGGGAGTTGACGTGCCCCAAAACGAAAAGGTGATTTTGGGTCCGCACGAGGGATTTAACGAAATGCTCCGCACAAACACCGCGCTTATCCGCAAAACGGTGAAAAATTCAAACCTTGTTATGGAGAGTATTTCGCTGGGCAAAAAGAGCCAAACAGGGGCGTCAATCGCCTATATAAAAGGCGTTACAAACAAAAACCTTATCGACGAGGTGCGGTTCAGATGCGAAAACATCAACGTCGATTACATTTTTACGTCGCACGATTTGGAGCAGTATATTGAAGATAATTCTTTTGTTCCCGCACCGCAGATTTTCTCCACCGAGCGCCCCGACAGGGTGTGCAAAGCGCTGGTGCAGGGCAGGGCGGCAATAGTGGTCAGCGGAAGTCCGAATGTGCTTGTCGTGCCGGCAACGTTTCTGGATTTCACCAAAACCGCCGAGGACGAATATCTGCGTTATCCTTTCGCGGTGATGCTTCGCCTTATACGTATGCTCGCGATTTTTCTCACGCTTTTTGCGTCCGCGCTGTTCATTGCGATAACAAATTATCACCAGGATTTAATTTTGACCAACATACTTTTCTCGCTGGAATACGCGCGTCATCTCGTGCCGTTTCCGTCGGCGGTGGAGATAATTATGATGGAAATTTCATTTGAACTGATAAAAGAGGCAGGCGTGCGCGTGCCCGACCCGATAGGGCAGACGCTCGGAATTGTGGGCGGTCTTATTCTGGGACAGGCGGCGGTTGAGGCGAACATTGTAAGCCCTATTGCAATAATAATCGTGTCGATAACGGGACTTTGCTCGTTTATAATTCCGAGTTATTCGTTCGCGTTTTCGTTCCGCCTTCTGCGGTTTGCTTATATAATCGGCGCGGCGGCCGGCGGATTTTTGGGTATATTAACGGTGCTTTTTGTAAATCTCGCGGTGCTGTTCTCGCTCAAATCGTTCGGCGTAAACTACACCTCGCCAATCGCGCCGAAAAACAGCAAAAATGCTTTTGCGTCGCTGTTTGTCGTGCCGTTGTGGAAGAAAGAACGGCGCCCCGACTATCTTAAACCCGAAGAAAAATTCAAGCAGGCGAAAATCTCGCGCGAATGGAAATACAAAAAAAGATAGGTTCGATTTTTCGGACGGAAAGGCAAAAAAATGAAGGTTACGTCAAAGGACTTATCAAGGCTTTTAACAATTATGATTGTGTCGAAAATTTTGTTTTCCGACATAAATATTTTTGTGAAAAATTCAGGCTCGGCGGCATATATGGAGGCAATTTTGTGCGCGGTGTCGGGTGTTGTGATTTTTCTTGCAATATCTTTCTTCTATAAAAAAATAGGTTGCCCCGATATTTTTTCGTCGGTGGAATTTTCGTTCGGCTCTCTTGCGAAAAGTATAATCGGAACGCTGTTTTTTATACTGTCAACGGTCTACAACGCGCTGTCGTTAAAACTGTATTCCGACGCGATAATAACCATTGCATACCCCAATTCACACGCATTTTACGTTATGGCGTTTATTGTTGTAACAATGCTTGTAACCGCATATAACGGCATTGACACGGTGACGAAATTCTGCTCGGTGTGCCTTGTGTCAATGCTTTCTCTGCTTGTGATTTTATATGCGTTAACGCTCAAAAACGCCGACGTGTCAAACCTGTTTCCAATATTCGGCGGTGGTGCGAAAAGTATAATTTTTGGTGCTAAAAATGTTTATATGTATAACGAAATTTTGTTTTTATTCTTTCTTTCGGGATACCTCGAAAAGAAAGAGGACGCGTCAAAGGTCGGAATAAAAGCGATTTTGATTTCGTCGGCGGTAATTATTGCGTCAACGTTTATATACAACCTCTGCGTGCCGTATCCCGTGTCGAAAATGTTTAATATGCCACTTTTACAGCTCGCATCGTCCACCGAAATGGACATGTTTTTTCAGCGCACAGAGGGAATTTTCTTTCTTTTGTGGATATATTCGTCGTTTCTGTACCTTGGAACAAGCTTTTATTTCACGCTTTACTCATTCAAAAAAACATATAATTCCACCGATTTTAAGGCGCTTATCCCGTCTCTCATTGTGATAATCGTAATAATCACGTCATTTTTCAAAAGCACCGACGAGGTGTCACGGTTTTATGTCACCGCGACGTGGGTTTTTTCGGTTTTTGCCTTTGCAGTGCCGTTTATAAGCTTTGTGACCGAGTATTTCAAAAGGAGGAAGAAAAATGCTTAAAAAAGTGATTTTGATTTTTCTTTCTGTGATTTTGCTTCTCCTCTCGGGCTGTGCCGACCGAAAGGAAATTGACGATTATGCATATGTTATCGCGGCAGGTATTGACAAGGCGGACGGCGAAAAATATAAGTTTACCGTTTCGCTTGCAAACGTTAATGCATTTGGCGAGTCAAAAGGCGGAACAAACGGTATAACAAACGTTTCGGCGGTTGCGACCGATTTTTATTCGGCACTCGACATCATAAACAATACCGTAAGCAAAAAAATGAACCTTTCGCATACAAAGCTTATCATTTTTTCGGCAGACACTGCGCGAAACGGAATTAAAAATTTTACCGATTCGTTTGTGCGCGAGCTGAAAATCCGCCCCGGCACCATTGTAGCCGTCAGCGAAAACTGCGGAGATTATCTTGAAAATTTAAGTCCCGTTTTGGAGGTAAATCCCGAAAAGTATTTCAAGGAAATTTTTGAAACTGACAACACAAATTATTCCGTGCGCTCGTATTTGTCCGACTTTTTTTATGCGTCAAACGGTGCGGATAAAACTATGGTTTTGCCGTTTTTGGGCGTTATGGGCGAAAATGCGCTTGAAAAATCCGATGCCGGCGAGAACGAAAATCCGCTCGGCGAAAACGATTTTGACATAAACCAACTCCCGATTAAGGCAAAAAACAAGGCTATGATTTCGGGTATTGCGTATTTTTCGGGAGATAAAATGGTTGCCGGCGGTACTTTGCACGAGAATATTTATCATCTTTTGATGACGAAATCCGCGAAGAAAACCGCGTATGCCGTAAAAACGGACGGTGATATTCTTGCGGTGTTGCTGTCCGAATTTCGAAAGCCCGAAATAAATGTGAAATGCGGTGAAAATCCGAAAATCGGGATAAATCTTTTTCTCGACTGCGAAACGGTTTATCTGCCCGATAAGGTATCGGAAAAACTCGGCTCGGACGGCTTGGAAAAGTTTGTTTCGGAGGATTTAAAGAAAAATTTAAAGTTGTATTTGTCCAAAACAAGCACATTTTTAAAAACCGACACCGAAAATTTTTCGCGCTATGCAAAGCGGAATTTTCTGACGCAGAAAGCGTGGGACGAATACGGCTGGGCGGAAAAATACAAAAATGCGGAATTTGACGTAAACGTTGAAGTGAACGTCGCGAAATTCGGAGTGTTAAAGGATAATATAAACGACAGTAAAAAGTGATGGTGATATTTAAAAATGATTGTAATCTATACGCTTGTGATAATTCTCACCGCGGTTTACACCGCAAGCTATGCGATGTATGAGGCAAAAAGCAAACACTATCTTTCGTGCGCGGCGACGGTAGGCGTGTGCATTGCGGAAATTGCACTGCCCGTTGTGATGCTGATTTTAAGATGAAACAAAAAACAACCCCGAAGTTTTTAAAAACTTCGGGGTTAAATTTTTGGTTTTCAGTACGTTTTTGATTTTAGTACATTCCCATTCCGGGAGCACCCATGCCAGCGCCTGCCGCCGCAGCTGCGTTTGCATTGGGGTCTTCTTTATCCGCAACAAGGCTTTCTGTTGTAAGAACCATACTTGCAACGCTTGCCGCGTTCTGAAGTGCGCTTCTTGTAACCTTTGTCGGGTCAACAATACCTGCCGAAACCATATCAACATATTCTTCGGTGAGGAAGTTGAAACCAACGCCTTTTTTGCTGTTCTTGATTTTGTCGATAATTACCGAACCCTCAAGACCTGCGTTTGCGGCAATCTGTTTAACAGGCTCTTCCAAGGCTTTAAGAACAATTCTTACACCTGTTTTCTCGTCGCCGTCAACCGTGTCGATAAGTTTTTCTATGCTTGCAAGAGAATTGATGTAGCTTGTGCCGCCGCCTGCAACGATACCTTCTTCAACCGCCGCTTTTGTAGCCGCCAAAGCGTCCTCAATACGGAGTTTCAATTCTTTCATTTCGGTTTCTGTTGCCGCACCTACTTTGATAACCGCAACACCGCCGGAAAGTTTTGCAAGTCTTTCCTGGAGTTTTTCTTTGTCAAATTCCGAAGTAGACTCTTCAAGCTGGCTTCTTATCTGCGAAACTCTTGCTTTGATGTCGTCTTTGTTTCCGCCGCCGTCTACAATGATTGTGTTTTCTTTCTGAATTTTAACCTGTTTAGCGGTACCGAGCATATCAAGAGTTGTTTCTTTAAGGTCAAAGCCGAGTTCGTCCGAAATAACCTCACCGCCTGTAAGGATTGCAATATCACGGAGCATTTCTTTTCTTCTGTCGCCGAAGCCCGGAGCTTTAACAGCGATGCAGGTGAATGTTCCGCGGAGCTTGTTAACAACCAATGTTGCAAGCGCTTCACCCTCAATGTCTTCAGCGATTATAAGGAGCTTTTTGCCCTGCTGAACAATTTTTTCCAAAACGGGGAGAATTTCCTGAATATTTGAAATTTTCTTGTCTGTGATAAGAATGTACGGGTCGTCGAGAACAGCCTCCATTTTATCGGTATCCGTTACCATATAAGGCGAAATGTAGCCTCTGTCAAACTGCATACCTTCAACAACTTCACTGTAAGTAGACGCTGTTTTCGATTCTTCAACAGTGATAACACCGTCGTTTGTAACTTTTTCCATAGCGTCTGCAATAAGGCTGCCGATTGTTTCGTCTGCCGAAGAAACCGACGCAACACGCGCAATGTCATCTCTGCCCGAAACTTTCTGACTGTTTGCAACGATATATTCAACCGCCGCGTCAACGGCTTTCTGAATACCTTTTCTTACAATCATCGGATTTGCGCCCGCCGCAACGTTTTTAAGACCTTCTCTTATAAGAGCCTGTGCCAAAAGAGTAGCGGTTGTTGTGCCGTCGCCTGCGATGTCGTTTGTTTTTGTTGCAACTTCTTTAACAAGCTGTGCGCCCATATTTTCAAACGGGTCTGCAAGTTCGATTTCTTTTGCGATTGTCACACCGTCGTTTGTGATGAGGGGAGAACCGAATTTCTTGTCAAGAACAACGTTTCTGCCTTTGGGTCCGAGTGTGATTTTAACTGTATTTGCAAGCTGATTTACGCCGGCTTCGAGCGAGCGTCTTGCTTCTTCGCCGTACTGTATCTGTTTAGCCATAATTATTACCTCCGATTATAATTTATTATTAAATTATTCAACTATTGCCAAAATGTCATCCTCGCCGAGAATTGTGTACTCAACGCCGTCCATTTTAACTTCCGTACCTGCATATTTGTTTGTAAGCACTTTGTCGCCGACTTTAACTTCGGGTTTTACAAGTGTGCCGTCTTTAACCTTGCCGGGGCCTACCGCAACAACCTCTGCAACCTGCGGTTTTTCTTTAGCCGAGCCGGTTAAAATAATTCCGCTTTTTGTGGTTTCCTCGGTTTCAACCATTTTGATAACAACTCTGTCTGCTAACGGTTTGATGTTCATATATATTACCTCCCAAAAATTTTTGATTTTATGTTTAGCACTCTTTAATGCTTAGTGCTTAACCAACTGTGATTATATTACTCCATAAGGCAAAAAAAATCAAGGTTTACCAGTTGTTGCTATTTGGCAAAATTATAAAATATACCGATAAACCTCTTGTTTTCTTTGATTTTCTAAATTTTTCTTTAAATTTTATGTTTTAGCAATCGCACATAAAGTGTGCTATAGGCATTATACGTTAAATCTGAATAAAACAATGTCGCCGTCGTTCATAACGTAATCCTTGCCTTCAAGCCTTACAAGACCCTTTTCTTTCGCCGCCGCGTGAGAACCGCACTCTATCAAATCATTATATGCAACAACCTCGGCGCGTATGAAGCCTTTTTCGAAATCTGTGTGGATTTTTCCTGCCGCCTGGGGTGCTTTTGTGCCTTTTGTAATCGTCCATGCTCTTACCTCCGGCTCGCCCGCGGTGAGATAGCTTATAAGTCCCAAAAGCGAATAGCTCTTTTTAATAAGTCTGTCCAATCCCGACTCTTTTAAACCGAGTTCCTCCAAAAATGCCTGTTTTTCCTCGTCGTCAAGCTCGGAAATTTCCTCCTCAATTCTCGCGGAAACGGGGAGAACCTCCGCTTTTTCTTTCTCGGCAATTTCGCAGAGCGTTTTGTAGTATTTATTGTTTTCAATGCCGTTTGCCATATCGTCCTCCGATACGTTTGCGGCGTAAATAACGGGTTTTGATGTAAGAAGCGCAACGTCTTTCATAAACTTTGCCTCTTCATCGTCAAAGTCAATACTGCGCGCAGGGAGTCCTGCCTCGAGAGTTTCTTTAACCTTTTCGTAAACCGCAAGCTCGGCAAGATATTTCTTATCGCCCGATTTAAGGTTTTTCTTTGTTTTGTCAATTCTTTTGTCAATCATTTCAATGTCGGCAAAAATAAGTTCAAAATTTATGGTTTCCACATCGCGCGCAGGGTCTACACTGCCGTCAACGTGAACAATGTTTGTGTCGTCAAAGCATCTTACAACGTGAACAATCGCGTCCACCTCGCGTATGTGCGACAAAAATTTGTTTCCGAGTCCTTCGCCCTTGCTCGCGCCCTTTACAAGACCTGCAATGTCCACAAATTCCACCGTTGCAGGGGTGATTTTCTGCGGATTATACATTTTTGCAAGAACGTTCAGTCTTTCGTCGGGAACGGCAACAATGCCGACGTTCGGCTCGATTGTGCAGAACGGATAGTTCGCCGATTCCGCGCCTGCCTTTGTTATCGCGTTGAAAAGCGTGCTTTTTCCGACGTTCGGAAGACCTACTATACCTAATTTCATATTTATTTACATCTCCTTGGTTTAGGCATACGGAGTTCGATCATCTGATGCCTATCATACGTTAATTGTTTTCAAAAAGAAAAGCTGATACAATATAAACGATTATATCATATCAACTTTCTTTTTTCAATAGTTATAAACTATTTTAGCATAATTTTGGATAAATTTACCGCATAAAAGGCGTTATATGCCGTGATTGCCGATATTTCAAGGCTTTGTTATAACAACCTTTTGTTCCGCCTCAATCCATTCAACGCTTGCGCCCAGCTCTTCCGAAATAAAGCGGACGGGCGTATAGGTGCGGTCGTTTGCGATTATCGGTGCAACGTCGTTTCCTTTGGATACTTTCCGCTTTATGATTTTTAAAGTTGTTAAATCCGCACGAAATTGTGCTTTAGCATATTTTTAAAGGTTTATTTTTGTGTTAAGGCAACAAATTTAAAAAAATGTGTTGACATTGCAAACCTGCTGTTGTATTATAAGCACATAATTTAAAAAACGAACACGGCAGACAAGGACGTCTAACAAAAGACGCTTTGTCTGCCGTTTTTGTTTGCCGCAAAGGAGGATATTAAAAATGGGCGAAAACAAAAATGTTGAAATAATGCTTAAAAATATCGGAATGGTTTACCGCACAAACGACAACAGGGACGTGACGGCGCTTACAAGCGTAAATCTCGATATACAAAAAGGCGAATTTGTTTCGCTTGTCGGTCCGTCGGGATGCGGCAAAACAACGCTTTTGAGAATAATCGCCGACCTTATAAAACCGACGAGCGGTGAAATTAAAATAGCAGGCGAAACACCGTGCGAGGCGCGTCTTAAACGCCGTTACGGAATTGTTTTTCAAGGCGCGGTGCTCTACGAATGGAGGACGGTTATAAAAAACATTATGCTTCCGCTTGAAATAATGAATGTTCCGAAATCCGAGCGCGAGGAGCGTGCGAAAAAGATGCTTGAGCTTGTGGGACTTTCGGAGTTTGCAAATCACTATCCCGGTCAGCTTTCGGGAGGTATGCAGCAAAGGGTGGGCATTGCAAGGGCGCTTGCCATTCAGCCCGAAATTCTTCTTATGGACGAGCCGTTCTCGGCACTGGACGAATTTACGCGTGAAAAGCTTCACATAGACCTTTTAAAAATATGGAGAAAAACCAACAAAACCATTATTTTTGTAACTCACAATATTTCGGAATCGGTTTTCTTATCCGACAAGGTTTGCGTTCTTTCTCCGCACCCCGGCAGACTCTCGGCGGTGGTAGATATAAACCTTCCGCGTCCGAGGACAATGGAACTGAAAGCAACAAGTGAATTTACCGAGCTTGTGGCAAAGGTGCGAAACAGTTTTGAGGGTGTTTGACAAAACGGCATTTCAAAGGTGGTTTTACATATGGCTAAACTTAAAAAACTTGCAAATACAAAATATTTTATGACAATTTTATGGATTTTGATTTTGGTAGCGGTGTGGGAGGTTTTTGCGGTGATTGTTGCACACACAAAAAGAACCCCCGAAAACATTCTTCCGCATCTTGGCGGAATATTAAAATCGGTATTCAGCCAAAAAAGCATAAACGGCGGACAAACCGCATTTCAGATGGTTATGACAAATGCGGCGGCGACGCTGTCAAGAGCGGGAATTGGTTATCTTTTCGGAATTGTGTGCGGATTTGCACTTGCGCTTTTGATGAGCCTTTGGAAGGGCATTGAGAAAATCGCGTTTCCGTATCTTATGCTTATTCAGATGATACCTATTCTCGGTATGGCGCCGATTATAAACGCGCTGACGGGCGACATCAACAAAAGCAGAATTATAATAGCGGCGATTTTAACATTTTATCCCGTTGCGACAAACACGCTGGCAGGGTTTAAATCGGTTATAAAAGAAAAACACGAGCTGATGTATTCATATGCGTCCGGCAAAATAAGAGTTTACACAAAGCTTATGCTCCCGTCGTGCGTGCCGTATTTTTTCACGGGACTTAAAATTTCCGCACCTATGGCGATAACGGCGTCAATACTTGTAGATACGCTTCAGGGCGGTGTCGGCTTGGGCTGTCTTTTGTCGCAGGCATTAAAGGGCGCTATGACAAGATATGTTTTCTGGCAGATTATATTTTTCAGCGCGATAATCGGCATTTTGAGTTTCAGCGTTATGGGACTTTTGGAATACATTCTGTGCCCGTACAAACGGACGCAGAAAAACTAAACGGGGGTGAGCAAAATGACAAAAAAACGCATAGATGCGGTTACATCGGTTTTATATCCGCTTTTGTTCGGCGCAGTTATCGTTTTTATGTGGCAGAGCGGTATTTTGCACAAAATACTTAAAACCGACGAATACATACTTCCGTATCCGACAAGAATTTTTCAGATTATGGCAGACAACAATGGCAAAATTATGCAGAACGTCGGCTCGTCCGTTTTTGTAACGCTGGCAGGACTTGTTTTAGGCTCGGTTCTGGGCTATCTTGCGGCGATAGGCGCAACCGTTTCGCCGAGGTTCGGCAAAGGCGGACTTACGGTGATTTCGGCATTCAACGCAATCCCGATTGTCGCAATGGCGCCGGTTATTATGAACTGGACAAAGGACATAAGCGGAAAGGCGGAAATAAGGAGCACTGTTGCGAAAATCATTGTTGTAACGCTTATGTGTATGGCGTCGATGAGCATAAACGCACACAGGGGATTAAACGAATTAAAGCCGTTTTCGCTCGACCTTATGAAGTCGTACGCGGCAAGCAAAAAAACGGTGTTTTTCAAATTGAGGCTTCCGAACAGTATACCGTATGTTTTCACCGCGCTTAAAGTAAGCGTTCCGGCAAGCGTAATCACCGCGCTGGTAAGCGAATATTTCGCCGAGTACCGCGCGGGCGTCGGCAGGCAGATACGCGAAAATATTCTTATTGCACAGTACGCAACCGCGTGGGCATACATCACCGCGGCGTGTCTTATAGGAATTGTGCTTTTTGTTATACTGCTGACGGCAGAGAGTATATTTTTGAAAAGGCGGAAGTTATAAAAACTTTGTTTTTTCAATTAAAAATATAAATTTATAAAAAGAAAGAGGTAATGAAGATGAAATTCAGAAAATTTTTGGCTTGTATTGCAATGACGTCGATTATTGCAGGTATGTTCGCAGGCTGCGGTTCGGACAAAAAGACCGCGGAAACAACGGGCGAAAATGCAAATATGACCGACGAAGAACGAATTAAAGCGGCATCTGCCGAGGGAAAAGTCGGCAACTGGGGACTCGGAAACGAATATGAAATTCAGGCGCTTTTGACAAAATACGGCTTGAGCACCGATTACCTTGTTCAGTCTTTTGATATGGACGGATTTGACGACGGTTCCATCACGCTTGCGTCGGCTATGACATACAATGAACTCGGACTTGTTGTAAACAGCTACGAGGGCGGTTACAGCTACGGCGACAGCGTCGGCATCATTGATATGAACGACCAGGGCGTGGCAATGCTTGAGGATAACATCTTCTGCACAAAGGATTTTGCAAAAAACAACCCCAACACGGTAAAAGCCTTTCTTTCAGCATCACTCAAAGGCTGGGAATATGCCTGCGAACACACCGACGAGGCGGCGCAGATTGTTTTTGAGGCAGGCTCGTCAGTATCGTCCGACCATCAGAAATATATGGCAAGCGAGGTTGCAAAGCTTATAAAAACCGATACCAAAGGCAATGCAGTTTCCGATTACGGCAAAATGGACGAAGAGGCAATGCAGCAGACGCTCGATTTGGCGAAAAAATACATTCTGCCCGACGACTCAACGGCAAAGGACAAGCTCCAGAGTCTTACGCTTGACGACATCAGAGATACATCTTACTGGGAGTCGGCAAAGGCTGGCGATTTCGGCACACCCGAGAAAAAAGACGTTTCAATTCAGCTTAAATGGCTTCCGCAGGCGCAGTTTATGGGATATTACGTTGCAAAGGCAAAAGGCTACTACGACGAAGTCGGCTTAAACGTTAACATTGTATCCGGAGGCGGCGACATCGGCGAAACAACGGCGGTTAACAACGGAACGGTTGATTTCGGCGTAACGTGGGTATCAAACCTTATTTCCGCAAACTCGGGCGGTATGAACCTTCTTGAAATCGCGCAGATTTATCAGAGGTCGGGACTTGTGCTCGTTTATAAAAAATAAAGTTTTTTTGGCATAAAAAAGGAGTGTCGTTTTATGGATTTACTTATAAAAGGCGGTACGGTTGTTACCGAAAGCAATATGTTTAAAGCGGACGTTGCGGTGCAAAACGGCAAAATAACAATGATAGGCGAAAACATTTCGCCGGCCGGCACCGCAAAGGTTGTAAATGCAGAGGGGAAATTGGTGCTTCCCGGTGCGATAGACGCGCACACGCACCTTGCAATGCCTTTCGGCGGAACGATTTCCTCCGATGACTATTTTGCAGGCACTCGCGCGGCGGCCTGCGGAGGAACGACAACGGTTTTCGATTTCGTTTTGCAGGATTTCGGCGAAACAATGGTTGACGCGGTAAAAAGGCGCGACGCACTGTGCGCCCCCAACGCCGCGGTGGATTATTCGTATCACGTTGCGGTAAAAGACGTCAGCGGTGACCTTATAAATTCCATTGAGGACGCGGTAAAATTCGGTGTTCCGTCGTTTAAGGTGTTTATGGTTTACGATTTCGGCGTAACAGACGGCGTATTCTACAAGGTACTTGAAAAGGCAAAATCCTGCGGCGCTATGATTTCGGTACACGCCGAGAACAAGCAGTTAATAGACGTTCTGACGGAGCGTTATCTGTCAGAGGGCAAGACAAGTGCTTGGTATCACTATATGAGCCGTCCGGAATTTGTCGAGGGCGAGGCTGATATAAGAGCTATCCAGCTTGCAAAGAGTCTTGACTCCAAGCTGTACATCGTACACCTTGCAAACAAGGAAGGTGTGCAGGCGGTTGAAAGAGCAAGAAACGAGGGCTATCAGATATATGCCGAAACCTGTCCGCAGTACCTTGAATTTACCTCCGAGGTATACAAAAGAGCAGACGGCAGAAACTTTGTATGCTCTCCTCCGATGAAGGGCGAGGAAAGCAGACTTGCTCTGTGGGAGGCTATCAATAAAGGTCTTATCACAACAATCGCTACCGACCACTGCCCGTTCCAGTCATATGAAAAAGACTGGGGCAAGGACGATTTCACAAAGATTCCCAACGGCTGTGCAGGTATCGAGAATATGTACCCATATATGCTGTCAGCCGCTAACGAGGGCGAGATAACATTCAACAAGGCAGTTGAGCTTTGCTCATATAACCCCGCCAAGATTTTCGGCTGTGACGCAAAGGGCGCTATCGAAGTCGGCAAGGACGCAGATATTGTTATCTACAATCCCACGAAGGACTTCACTATTACAAACGACAAGATGCACAGCGACTGCGACCACACTATCTGGGAAGGCATCAAGGTCAAGGGCTATCCCGAGGCTACCTACTCAAGAGGCAAGCTCGTATTCAAGGACGGCGAGTTCTTGGGCGAGCGTGGCTGGGGCAAGTTCATAAAGAGAAGCTCAAGCGGTAACTTATAATAAACAAAAGCGATACATAACAGGGGAGAGCAATATCTCCGTTAAATGCTGAAAGGGGTTTGGGGCGTAGCCCCAAGCGGGTTGTGGGCGGCAGCCCCACTGTTACCCCTCCCACGGGAGGGGCAGGGGCGGGCTTGATTACAGCCGAAATCCATCTTTTTCACAGGCAATGGAGAAAAAACTCCCCTGTATTTTATATAACAAGGAAAAGGAGAGATACTTATGCCATTCGTAAAAAATACAGCTATAGAAGAAAGCGCCCGTTGCCTTTTATGCCTCGACGCTCCCTGCACAAAAGCCTGTCCGAGCGGCGCACAGCCCGACAGATTTATCCGCTCACTGCGTTTCGATAATTTAAACGGCGCAAAAGCCTTTGTGAAAAACTGCGCCGATTGCTCCGCTCCCTGTATGACCGCCTGCACAAGAGCGAAAATAGACAGACCCGTTGAAATAAGACAGACAGCGGAGTATATCGCTTCTGCCGCAAAGGATGCAGAGCCGAAAGTCGATTTATCAATGACCTTCTGCGGTCTTAAGTGCGAAAACCCGTTCTTCTTATCCTCATCCGTAGTAGCAAGCGGCTACGATATGTGCGCAAAGGCGCTAGATATGGGCTGGGCAGGTATCGTATACAAGACGATAGGCTTCGCAAAGATGAACGAGGTATCTCCCCGTTTCGATATTCTGAACAAGGAAACGACACCCTATATAGGCTTCAAGAACCTTGAACAGATCTCCGACCACCCTCTTGAAGAAAACCTTGCTATACTCAAAAAGCTGAAGGAAAACTATCCCTCAAAGATAATCGTATCTTCCATAATGGGCGAAAGCGAGGACGAGTGGACAGCGCTTGCAAGACTGTCTGAAGAAGCCGGTGTCGATATGATAGAGTGCAACTTCTCCTGTCCGCAGATGACAAGTCACAGTATGGGCAGTGACGTGGGTACGAATCCGGAGCTTGTCGCAAAGTATACCGCCGCAGTAAGACGTGGCACAAAGCTCCCCGTGCTTGCAAAAATGACGCCCAATATAACCAATATGGAAATACCGGCTATTGCGGCTGTAATCGCAGGTGCGGACGGCATTGCGGCAATAAACACCGTCAAGAGCATCACAAACGTCGATCTTGACAGCTTCGTTCCTACCCCCGACATTAACGGCAAGTCAGCTGTCGGCGGATATTCGGGCAAGGCGGTAAAGCCTATCGCTCTGCGTTTCATCTCGGATATGAAAAGAAACGAAACGCTTGAAAATGTCGAGATCAGCGGTATGGGCGGCATAGAAACGTGGCGTGACGGTCTGGAGTTTATCCTTATGGGCTGTACAAACCTGCAGGTGACAACGTCTGTAATGCAGTACGGCTACAGAATAATAGACGATATGCTTGACGGATTATCACGCTGGCTCACTGCCGCAGGCTGCAGCAGTGTGTCGGATGTAGTCGGCCTTGCAAACAAGAATATGACCGATGCCGGCAGCCTTGACCGTGACACCGTTACATATCCTATATTCGACAAAAACAAGTGTATCGGTTGCGGCAGGTGCTACATCGCCTGCTATGACGCAGGACATCAGGCACTTGACTTTGATGGCGATAAAAGAAAGCCTGTTTTCCTCGGCTCAAAGTGCGTAGGCTGTCATCTCTGCGCTACCGTCTGCCCCGTAAATTGCATTTCGAAGGCTAAGAGAGTTGCAAAAAAACACTGATTTTTCGATAAGAACTTTCATAAAATACGGCTGTTTCACAAGACAGCCGTATTTTTCATATCTCGTAAACCCGCATAAACACTCACTTCACCCCACTTTTTAAAAACTTGTTAAAAATTTTTTAAATTTTCTGAAACTTTTTCACCCCTGCCGCCGACTACCGATATGT